>ERZ808040.1000-NODE-1000-length-20909-cov-5.081365_pt1 | contig 20909 bp, 21 predicted proteins | sample MGYA00380191_ERZ808040 | MGnify/ENA primary metagenome ERZ808040 (study PRJEB31490, sample SAMN06133395) | mouse gut metagenome | isolation source: J6 | host: mice | place: China: Chengdu | collected 2015-05 ...
GGCCAAAGGCCCCAGGGAAGCCGCCCTTCGGGAGAACCCCAGGGCCAGAGGCCCCAGGGAAGCAGACCTTCGGGAGAACCCCAGGGCCAAAGGCCCCAGGGAAGCCGCCCTTCGGGAGAACCCCAGAGCCAGAGATCCCAGGGAAGCAGGCCCACAGGAGCCCAGAGCCAGCAGCATCCTTCAGCCCAGGGCGGGAAGCCTTCCGGGATGTCACAGACCCAGCGCCCCGCATCACAGGGCCAGAGACCCCAGGGGAACAGGCCAGCCCAGAGCCAGCAGTCTCCGGGGTGGCAGTCTAAGAATTTTATGGCGGATGATGACGAGTTTGAGTTTGAATTTCTGAATTATGACGGGGAAGACCAGAAATAAGGAATACAGTGTATGACGGGCAGTGCGCATGGCGGCTGCCCGTTTACTGGCCTATGGGGAGGGCAGGTTTTGAGGGAATTATTTAAGAGCAGATTATTTAGGAGATTGTTTTGCACATACATTATTGTTATTTTTACCTGTTTCATTGTCTATACATCTTTTATCGTTTACGAGCACATTCAGATCAACAGCATCCAGAGGGAGCGCCGAGGTGAAATGCAGCTGGATGAGGTAGGCAGTATTCTCGACAGGCGAATTACCAACGCCCAAAATATTGTCCAGAACCTCAGTTACTCTACGGCGCTGAAGCAGCTTTATCTGAACAGCAAGCTGGGTACCGTACTGGATTCTTACAATTTATTTATGATCCAGAGTGAACTTAAGAATACCATGGCTTCCGGGGGCCTGTCCGTATATAAGACAATCATTTTTCTCAACGGCAGCGACAAGGCTTATTCCAGCAGCGGCGTGATAAAGCTGAGCAATGTCTTTAATGCGGAGAACGTGGAATACCCTTATTTGGAGCTGGCTTCCCTGAACGAGGCCTTTGGATTTGACAGCAACCGTTATTCTTTCCAGAAGGAGTGCCTGCTGTACTGTGATGCCTATACTTACCAGAACGGAAGCGAGATTGGCACGGTCTGTATTCTGTTTGACCTGAAAAACCTGCGCAATAATCTGGACGATGCTATAAACGACGACTATGGCTTAAATATTTTGTACGGCAACCGGGAATTTATCACCATGGGGGAGAGAAAGGGAAAGATCTTTTCTGCGGAATCCTCCTGTTGCCCGGATCTGTTTTACCAGGTCTATGCCCCTGTGCATATTTTTACGGAGGAGAATGTAGTATTTTACATACTGCTGGGGATCATGGTGATGATTTCCCTGGGGTTTGTATACCTTGCTTATAGGGAGAGCAGAAAGTATTATATGCCCATCGACCATCTGGACCAGCTGGTCAAAGAAGAGAAAGGGACCAGGGTTGTTGAGGCAGGCGGGGAGCCGGAGGGCAGCAGAAGCGACGAGATGGAGAATCTGATCCACGGGATCCGCAACCTGATCGGAGAGAAGAACGGTTACAGGGAGAAGATGATGACCATCACCCCATATGCCCGCACCGGCGTGCTGCATTCCATGATCACAGGCGACATCGGCAAGGAGAATATAAGGATCCTCTCAAAGGAACATTACATAGACCTGATCAAGCCGTATTTTATTGTGGGTGTGGCAGACCTTGCTTATATCGGAGGGAAGTCAGGGGATGCGGAGAACCATGGAGACGGACTGGAAGAAATATTTCAGGTCATGGCGGACGCCTTTTCCACGGATGAGATCCGTATTGTCAGTTATTTCAGGGACAGCAGCCATGCTTTTCTGATCGCTAACGTGGAAAACGAGGAACCCATGGACCAATTGTTTTACCAGATACATAAGTATCTGTGTACCGCACTGGGGCAGGATCAATACGCGGTGACTATGGGGGTGGATATCCTCCGGGAGGACATCAATGAGCTTCAGGAGGCATGTGAGGGCGCCATGACCGCACTGGACGGCATTTTGACCGACGGCAGGGGAGAGGTCTATTTTCTGGAGGAGAACAGCGGAAAGACGGCGGATTACTATTTCCCCACCTGTTTCCGGGAGAAATTAAAGAAATACCTTGAAAAAGACAGAAAAGAAGAGTTGCGAGACATGCTTGCGGATATTTATCGAAGGAATTGGGATATGGGGGGAAACCCGGAAATGTACCGGGGCCTGATCGATGAACTCCATCTCTCTATTATCAAAACCTTAAAAGAGATCACGGAGCTGAATACCACTCATTTCAGTGTGGAAAAATACCGCGGCCTGGCCACCCTGCAGGAGGTATTCGATTATTACGGGGCGGCGCTGTGCTCCATCGCCGATTCGCTTTATGAGCAGGCGGTCCAGGCCCAGGAGGATTCGCGCCTGGAAGATGAGATATTAAAATATATTGACGATAACTGTTTTGATTCGGAGCTGTCCCTCCAGATGATTTCCGAGCGCTTTAAAGTCAGCAGCAAATATCTGTCGCTCCTCTGTAAGAAGCGTTATAAAATGACCTATCTGCAGTACATCCAGGACAAAAGGATCCGGAAGGCATCCCAATTGCTCTCGGAAAGAAAGTACAGTCTGTCAGAGATTGCAGTGATGTGCGGATATGCAAACCAGCTCACATTCCGCAGGAACTTCAAAAGCGTTATGGGCATAAACCCCAGTGATTACCAATAAAAGTTTGTAAAGAATCAAAAAAAGAACGGTGAATATGAAGATTACCAAAAGGTAAAAAATGAACCTCCCGTAAGGGATGCATCATTTTTTACCTTTTTATTTGTGCAAAATACCCATTCCCATTTTGAATCTGTACATATTTTTAGCAAAAACATATAATAAAAAGCACTTCGGAAAAACATGAAGAAGTGAATATTACTAAAAACAGCATAGCAAAGGCGGTATGTATTATGAAGGCTGAGACAAAACGCAAATGGAAAAAGAACTTAAAGCGTGACAAGTACTTACTGATTATGATCCTGCCGGTAGTCATCTTTTACCTGGTATTCTGCTATTTTCCCATGACGGGATTGTATATGGCGTTTACCGATTACAGGATAGGTTCCGGTCTGGCGGGCATCTTCAACAGTGATTTTGTAGGATTGAAATGGTTCCAACAGTTTTTCGGTTCGGTGTATGTATGGAGGCTGGTGAGAAATACGTTTCTTCTTTCCTTTTATTCCCTGATTTTCGGGTTTCCCATTCCCATCCTGTTTGCCGTGGCGGTGACGCAGCTGCAGAGGAAGGGAATCCAGAAGGTGGTGCAGGTTTCCACATATCTGCCGTATTTTATTTCCACTGTTGTGGTATGCGGTATGATCAAAAATTTCCTGTCGCCGTCCAGCGGTATTATCAATCAATTTTTAAATGTGCTGGGTATCGAGAGCATAAATTTCATGAGCATGCCTGAGTGGTTCCGGCCGATTTATGTTATTTCGGGGTCGTGGCAGAGCTTCGGGTTTAACTCCATTATATTTGTGGCGGCGATCATGGGTATTTCTCCTGACCTGTATGAGGCTATGAAAATGGACGGGGCAAATAAGCGCCAGGTGATCTGGCATCTGGTACTGCCCAGCATTAAGCCTACCATAATCCTTTTGCTGATCATGACATTGGGCAGTATGATGAGCGTCGGCTTTGAAAAGGTATACCTTCTGTACAACACGGCAGTGTACGAGACGGCGGATGTGATACAGACTTATGTCTACAGGCAGGGCGTACAAAGCAATAATTACAGCTATGCAGCGGCAGTGGGACTTTTTAACTCGGTAGTCAACTTCACGATCGTATTTGCGGCGAACAAGCTGAGCCGGAAAATAACGGATACGGCGATTTGGTAGGAGGCGGCATATGGCACAGACAAAAAGAAGACCTTTTAAAATAAGAAGACAGCCCCTGGGAGATATTATATTTGACTTGATTGTTTCGGTGCTGCTGATCTTTGCGGTAGTGGTATGTGTGTACCCCTTCCTGTATGTGGTCAGCGTGGCCTTAAGCTCGGGGGATGCGGTAAATAAGGGATTGGTGGTGCTGTTCCCTGTAGATTTGAATTTTGACGCACTGAAAAAAGTGCTGAACTACAATCAGCTTTGGACGTCTTATGGGAATACTTTTTTCTATACGATAGTGGGCACCATCTTTAATATCGTATTTACCTGCCTGGCGGCATACCCGCTTTCCAGGAAGCATTTCTGCATCCGGAAGCAGATGAATTTCCTGCTGGCGTTTACCATGTATTTTTCCGGCGGGTTGATTCCCATCTATATCGTGGTAACGGGCCTGGGACTTTACAACACCAGATGGTCCATGATCCTGCCGGTGCTGGTCAGCGCGTATAACGTTATGATCTGCCGCTCCGCTTTCGAGGCGATTTCCGAGGAACTGTTCGAGGAGGCGGCGCTGGAGGGAGCCAACGATTTCCTGATCATGACCAGGATCGCCGTTCCGCTGATCAAACCAACCCTGGCAGTGCTGACCTTATATTATGCGGTTGCCCGGTACAATGATTTCTTTAACGCCATGCTCTATATCAGCAAAAAGGAGCTGGAACCCCTGCAGCTGTTCCTGCGCAGGATCCTCCTGGAGGCCAGCGCGGAGATTATGCAGACCTCCAGCGTGACCATGGCGGCGGCCAGCCAGTCTTCCATTCAGGTCAGGTATGTCTGCATTGTGGTCTCGGTAGTGCCCATCATGCTGGTGGTGCCTTTTGTCCAGAAGTACCTGGTGGAGGGAACCATGTTGGGAGCGGTAAAGGGTTAAAACGGAATAGTGGCGCACGGATTTTGTTTGGCGCGAAAGAGGTGCGTTAACTATAAATGATGCTTAAAGAGCCGTACAATTGCGGCAGAACGGAGGAAAAGATGAAAAAGAAACAAGTTTTGGCAATGTCCATGGCAGCAGTAATGGCGGCAGGCATGCTGGCAGGCTGCGGTTCCGGCAACGAAAGTGCGGGATCCAACGGACCTGTGGGAGGGGCCGACAGTACCGGTTATACTTACGCAGGGGAAGCGCCCATCACAAAGGAAGACGGTGCAAGCCTGAAAATCCTGGCACAGACCTCTAACTACACCAATGTTGACATTGCAAGTGCAGAAATCGTGGAGACAGTAGTGGCCGACGCGGGGATTACCGTGGACTGGCAGTTGGTGGATTACGCCAATTATACCGATTCTGTGAGTCCCATGCTGACCACCGGGAACGTGGATGCGGATATTGTACTGCTTCCCGACCAGGATCAGAATCAGACATACATCAAATCCCATAAGTTCGTGGCCCTCGACGAATATTTCAGCGTAATGCCCAACTTTTCAAAATGGCTGGACGCCAATCCTGTCATCAAAGCGGAGCTGACTGCTGAGGACGGCCATATTTATTACGTGCCCGGCACCAACGTAGGCAAGGACTATCAGCCTGTCCTGATGTATAACCAGAAGTGGCTGGATGAGGCGGGCATGGAAGCGCCTGAGACCTTGGATGAGTTTGTGGAAATGCTGCGTTACTTCAAGGAGCATGATATGAACGGCAACGGAAGTACGGATGACGAGATTCCCATGAGCATAATGGCGGATTACCTGCCCTACATGTTCGGCCCTGCTTTCGGCCTTGACATTGTCAGCGGGTTCCAGGCGGATGCGGACGGCAACGTGGTTTATGCCTATGCGGATTCCGAGAACTTCAAGGCGTATCTGGAGTTCCTTAACGGCCTGTACGAGGAAGGCCTGTTGGAAGTAGAATACACTTCCCTGGACAGAGACCAGGTGATCGAGCGTATGTCCAAGGACCTCACGGGTGTTGCTTTTGACTTCAGCTGGGCCATGTCCATGATGTACAGCAATGTGCTCCCTTACTATGACGGAACGGCGGATACCGCATTTGTGGGAGCGGCGCCCCTGTCTTCAGCAGATTATAAGGGTTATTATGTAGGCCGTGTGGAACTGGGGAACATGTTCGGCGTATGTGCTTCCTCGAAAAAGATAGAGCTGGCATGTAAATTCCTGGACTATGCCATGAGCGAACCCTGCCAGACCATGTATCAGTGGGGTATTGAGGGAGAGAGCTACACCGTTGACGCTTCCGGCAATAAGTCCTACACGGAGCAGGCCAGCGACAATGACTGGCTGCAGCAGCTGGGCATCAACCCTTCCTTCGTGTTCCCCGCACAGCAGTCCGTTGTTTCCACCGACGCGCTGGTAGCGGACTGGCATGCGGAGTGCAACGCATGGCAGCAGCAGTTTGTGGTAGATCCCTGGCCTTTCATCTACTCCACCGCAGAGGAATCTGAAGTCATCAACACGTATATGGTTGATATCGAGACTTACGTAAACGAGAATGCTACCGCATTTATCACAGGGACCAAGAGTTTGGACAGCTTTGACAGCTATATTGAAGGGTTGGATGCCCTGAAGCTGCAGGAAGTCCTGACTGTGAAGCAGAATCAGTATAACCGTTATTCCGAGGCCCTGGGCAAATAGGATCCTTGTAACGGACACAATGATATGGTAGGATGAGAGAACCGGAAATGCCGATGGGAAGGCATTCCGGTTCTTTCTCAAATACCGGGATAGCTTAAGGGAAAGGGGTATCAGGATGGATAAGCAGGAAAAAGAAAACAGGACAATCCATATAGGGCAATATTACGGCAGCCTGCAGGGGATGCTGAAAAAATTTGATAAAAATGCCAGAAGCGGCCGTTTTATGGGTAATACTAAAGAGGAGTTCGAAATCTGGCAGAAAGAGATGAGGGTCCGCCTGGGAGAACTGGCCGGACTGCCCCGGATGGAGGAATGCGATCCGGATCCGAAGGTGATTGAGTGCATGGAGACGGAAGAGGGGTTTCTCAGGGAGAAGCTTTTGCTGCAGGTGGAGCCGGATGTCCGGATGCCTGTGTATATACTGTTTCCCAAGGGGGAACCTAAGGGAACCTTTCTGGCGCTGCCCGGGCATATGGGAGCGGGGAAGTACAGTGTGGCGGGTTGCAGGGAAATTCCCGCCGTGAGGGACAGCATTGAGCGATTCCGTTATGACTATGGACTGCAGCTTGCCCGGAGAGGCTATGTGGCGCTGTGCCCGGATAACAGAGGATTCGGGGAAAGGCGGGACGAAGCGCTGCAGGGGGATTCGGAGGAGCAGTTCCTGAACAGCACCTGTTTCCAGCTGGCGCATATGGCGGAGCCTTTGGGGCAGACGGTTATCGGTATGTGCACATGGGATGCCATGCGGCTTGTGGACTATGTTTTCAGGCGCGGACAGTGGAATACGGAAAATCTGGGATGCGTAGGATTTTCCGGCGGCGGGATGCAGGCCCTCTGGCTGGCCGCGTTGGATGTGCGCATACGGAGGACTGTTGTCAGCGGTTATATGTACGGTTACCGCGATTCCCTGCTGGAACTGAACGGGAACTGCAGCTGTAATTATGTGCCGGGGCTGTGGCAGCTAGCGGATATGGGAGATATCGGTTCCCTGATCGCGCCGAGGCAGCTCATCGTCCAGTCCTGTAGGGACGACCACCTGAACGGGAGGCGGGGGTTGGAAAACGTGTACGGGCAGACGTCTGTCATAAGGGAAGCCTATTCCCTCCTGGAAAGGGAAGCTCTCTTCGCCCACGACATACGGGAAGGGGGGCACTGTTTCCACCCGGAGGTACTGGAGCTTCTGGACACGGGGGCATAGTGGCGGTTCCCGTTCCTGTGTGGCCGGCGGAGGGGCACATATGGCGCCAGGGGACCGTGGGCGCCCCACCCTGGCGTCATATGTGAAATGCAGCGAAGGGCAGTGCGGGTTTGCCTGGGGAGTATGAAAAGGTTGACAGAAGGGATATCTGTGCTATGATAGGTATATCAAAAGATCAACGGTGGTCGAAAGGGGGCCTCACATGATAATAGAAGTGGATTTCAACAGTGGTGAAGCATTATATATGCAGCTGTACCATCAGATTATCATGGGGATCGCCACCTCTCAGTTCCGGGAGGGCGATTCCCTTCCCAGCGTCCGGCAAATGGCGGATTCCATCGGGATTAACATGCATACGGTAAACAAGGCATATTCGGTATTGAGGGAGGAAGGATATGTCAAGGTAGACAGGCGCAGAGGGGCTGTCATAGCCATTGATGTGGACCGTATGCGGACTCTAGCGGAGTTAAAAAGGGAGCTTCAGGTCATTTTGGCCAAGGGGAGCTGTAAGAACATCACAAAAGAAGAGATACATGATCTGATCGAGGAGATTTATGAGGACTATACCTGAAAATGCCCGGTCATATTCAGCAGGTCCCTTCAGTGCAGCTCTTTACTTTTATAGACGGAGGTTTGATATATGCAGTCACGGTTTACAGATAAGGCGCAGGAAGCGCTGTCCTATGCTTCCCGGTGTGCGCGCAGCCTGAAACAGGGGTATGTGGGAACGGAACATATCCTGGTAGGGCTTTTGAAAGAACAGTCCGGTGTGGCTTACAAAGTTTTGGCGGACAACGGCGTGGAGGTATCCGGCGTCATGGACATGATACAGGAGCTGATCGCCTTTGACAACGGGACGCCCGTGAAGGAGAGGGAAGGTTATTCCCCCAGGGCCAGGAAGATCCTGGAGGAGGCCCATAAGCAGGCTGCCAGGTTCGGGCAGAGGGAGACAGGCACGGAGCATATTCTCATGGCCATCATCAAAGAGGGGGAGAATGTGGCGGTGCGCCTTTTGAATACGTTAGGCGCAAATATCCAGAAAATATATTCCGACACGCTGGTGGCCATCGGCCAGGACGGCAACCTCTACAAGGAAGACCTGGCAAGAAGGGGTTCCGGAAAGGGGAAACCCTCTACCCTGGGCCAGTACAGCAGGGATCTGACCGCCATGGCCAGGGAGGGGAAGCTGGATCCGGTGATAGGCAGGGAAGACGAGATCCGCCGCCTGATCCAGATCTTAAGCCGCCGTACCAAGAATAATCCCTGCCTCATCGGGGAACCCGGCGTGGGAAAGACTGCCGTGGTAGAGGGACTGGCGCTGCGCATTGTGGAGGGCAAGGTCCCTGCCACCGTGCGGGAGAAGCGAGTGATGACTCTGGATCTCTCCGGTATGGTGGCAGGCAGCAAATACCGCGGTGAGTTTGAGGAGAGGATCAAGAAGCTGATCCGGGAAGTAATCGATGACGGCAACGTGATCCTGTTCCTGGATGAGCTGCATACCATCATCGGGGCGGGCGGCGCGGAGGGGGCTATCGATGCCTCCAATATCCTGAAGCCTTCCCTGGCAAGGGGGGAGCTGCAGCTGATCGGGGCCACCACGATTGTGGAGTACCGTAAATACATCGAGAAGGACGCGGCCCTGGAGCGGCGTTTCCAGCCGGTGAATGTGGAGGAGCCTACGGAGGAGGAAGCGATCCGCATTCTGGAAGGGGTGAAAGGAAAATACGAGGAACACCATCAGGTCACCATCACTTCGGAGGCGGTGGAGGCTGCAGTGCGGCTGTCCGCACGTTATATCAATGACAGAAACCTGCCGGATAAGGCCATCGACCTGATCGATGAGGCGGCGGCCAGCGCCAGGCTGAAGGGCATGGATATGCCGGATAAGCAGAAGGAGCTGATGGAGCAGATCAAGAAGATGGACCTCCAGATCGAGCGCTCCATCCGTATGGAGGCATTCACCCAGGCTGCGGAGATCAAGCGTGCCCAGGACGAACTGGTGAAAAAGTATGAGCGCATGAAAAAGCGCAATGAAAACAGGGACACTCTGCGGCAGCATTCCATCGGTGAGAACGAGATTGCCGAGGCGGTGGCTATGTGGACGAAGATCCCCGTGCAGAAACTGGCGCAGAAGGAGAGCGAGCGGCTGTTAAAGCTGGAGAGCGTCCTGCATAAGCGCGTCATCGGCCAGGAGGAGGCCGTGACGGCGGTGGCAAAGGCAATGCGCCGGGGCAGGGTGGGATTGAAGGACCCTAAGCGCCCTATCGGCTCCTTCCTGTTCCTGGGGCCTACCGGCGTGGGCAAGACGGAGCTTTCCAAGGCCCTGGCGGAAGCCATGTTCGGGTCTGAGGAAGCCATTATCAGGGTGGATATGTCCGAGTACATGGAAGGCCATTCGGTGTCCAAGATGATCGGCTCGCCGCCCGGCTATGTAGGCTTTGACGAAGGCGGGCAGCTCAGCGAGAAAGTGCGCAGGAACCCCTATTCCGTGGTGCTCTTTGACGAGATCGAGAAGGCCCACCCGGATGTGTTCAACATCTTGCTGCAGGTGCTGGACGACGGCCATATCACGGATTCCAAGGGCAGAAAGGTAAGTTTTAAGAACACCATACTGATTATGACCTCCAACGCAGGGGCCCAGAGGATCGTGGATCCGAAGAACCTTGGTTTTGCGTCCGTAAGCGACGCCAAAAGGGACTACGAGAAGATGAAGTCCGGCGTTATGGAAGAGGTAAAGCGCAGCTTTAAGCCGGAGTTTATCAACCGGATTGACGAGATCATTGTATTCCACCAGCTGGACAATGAAAACATGAAATCCATCGTCAACCTGCTGGCAGGCAACCTGACAAAGCGGTGCGAGGCCCAGATGGATATCCGCCTGAGCCTTACGGCTTCCCTGAAAGAGCATCTGGTGGAAAAGTACGCGGATAACAAAATGGGGGCAAGGCCCTTGAAGAGAGCCATACAGTCCGTGGTGGAGGACGCCCTTGCGGAAGAAATCCTTATGAAGAAGGTACAGCCGGGGGATACGGTGTCCGCAGGCTTTAAGAACGGGAAAGTCTGCTTTACTGTTAAGTAAAAATTTACAAAAATTTTGTAGATTAATGCCGCGCTTTATATTATACTGTAAGTATAGCTGTAAGGTATGCAGCTAGTACAACGAACCATTCATTTCTGGTACATTGGCGCAGAATGATTATTTCATTTGCAAGGTGACAGTTAATTAATATTCGTGGTACTAGTAAAAAACAGGAGGATATACACATGGCAGTTGTGGAAGAATTGCTCCGCAGCGAAGAGAGCGGTGCGATCAGTTTCGGCAATCACAAATTACCCCGGAAGGCGAAGGTGGAGGATTACAAGCATGCGGGTGACCTGCTGAAGGTCAAGACTTACAATGAGATCACAAAGCTTGAAAAGAACGGGATGTTCCTTTATGAATCGGTACCCGGGACCAGTGTTCTGGACTTTGTGGAAAAGGAAGACGGTGTGGAATTTGTGGTGGAAGGCGACGAGGATGCGCAGATCACCATTGGACTCAACGACGATACCGAGTATGAGGTGTTTGTAGGAGGTAAGAGCACCGGAACCATGAAGACCGGCCTGGGCGGAAAGCTTTCCCTCAGCGTGGAGTTGGGAGCTGTGGGCGAGATACCGGTTCGGGTTGTGCGTGTGTGAATATAATTGTGCCGTGGACAGAGCGGCGCATGAAACAGTATGACGGCATGAAATGCAGTTAAAACGGATTTGCGGGCAGGGCAGAAATGCTGTCCCGCAATGTAACAGGCTCTGGGAATCCTTTGCGGCTGATTCCGGGAGCCTGTTGTTTTTTGGTTTGGCCATCCGATACATAGGCCATTGCTGATCACGGAAGTGCAGGGATACAAACGTTGTATGGCATTTTTCCGGGTCAGGTTTATTTTCAATTTATTTTCAATCGGCAATTTGAGTCAGAGCCTCAAATATGCCCTGATCGCAGATGAGAAATCGCCTACGCGAATTTCTCATCGCGTGTCATCGCAGTAAACTGCTCTGACATGGAGGATTAGTGTGAAAAATCACACTGATGTGCTGATTTTTCACACGCAAATTTGTGCCGGAGCGCCACAAATTTGTTTGATGGCAGACGCAAATTTGATATTTGTGTCGCCCCGTCGCGTAAACGCTCCGGAATGGAGATTAGTATGGCACAAGTATGGGAATATATTAAGATTGCCCTGATGAATATACGGAGCAATAAAGGCCGGTCCATATTGACGATGCTGGGTATCATTATTGGGATATCATCTGTTATTATGATTATTTCCATCGGCAACGGCGTCAAAGGCGGTATCAACGACGAACTGAACAGTATGGCAGGAGGCCAGATTTACATATACTCCTACGGAAACAATGACGAGGGCATCAGCCTGGAATTTACCGATGAAGATATAGAGGCTATCCTGGAGAAAGTGCCTCATGTAAAGGCGGTTACTCCGAAGTGGAGCTGGCAGGGGACGGCTTCAGGCAGAAAGGGGATTTTTACGGCATCCGCGTCCTTCGGCATGCCCGGATTGGAATATTCCAGTAATGACCCTGTGATAAAGGGCCGCTATTTTGACGACAGTGATTATTATTCGGCCAACAAAGTCTGCGTTATCACGGAAAGCAGCGCTAAGACCCTGTTCGGGACGACAAATGTGATCGGCATGACATTTGACTTTTCCCTGTATGGGACAGAGCAGGAATTCACTATCATCGGTATCCGGCAGGACAATGCCTCACTGCTGGGAGGAATGATGGGAAGCAACACTGTGACTATGGAGGTGCCTCTCTCCGTGATAAGCGCTTCCTACGGGTTTTGGATCGAGAACAATGACCTGCTGATCATTTCGGAAAGTGCCGAATATGCGAACCAGGTGGCACAGGATACGGTGCGATTGATGGAAAACCGCCACAATGTCCGCGGCAGGAATGCCATCCAAGTGGAGAACTTTAACGATTATATGAGCCAGATGGATGAGATCCTGAGCTATATCACCATATTTGTAGTATTTGTGGCAGCCATATCGCTGCTGGTGGGAGGCATCGGCGTTATGAACATTATGCTGGTGTCCGTCACGGAGCGGACCAGGGAGATTGGTATCCGTAAATCCCTGGGGGCAAGGACAAATTCCATATTACTGCAGTTCTTGTCGGAGTCGGCCATCATCACTTTGCTGGGAGGTATCATAGGCATAATTATCGGCGTTGCGGGTGCTTACGGAGTCTGCTCCCTTGTGGGTTTTACTGCCAAGGTCAATCTGAGCACCGTGCTGGGGGCCAGCCTTTTTTCCTCTGCGGTGGGTATTTTCTTCGGCATCTATCCCGCAAGGAAAGCGGCAAAGCTGAGTCCTATCGAAGCATTGCGGCATGAGTGATCGGAAGGTCCCATACAAGTTACTGTTCGCTGGCTGAGGCGGCGAGGTGTTTTCACGCTGTTTCTGCGTGGCAAACCCGAGACAGACATGCGCGAAATCGCTGTTTTTGCAATTTCTGTGCATCTGCTGCTGTGAACGGAGCGAACAGAAACCCGCTCCATGGGCCAGGAGTCTGAACCTGTACATTAAGGCTTGATTTTTCGGATTTTTTAGAGTAAAATTGCATAATGAAAGAGAAAAGCACCTATCTGTCGGTTAGGTGCTTTTTCAAAATAAAGACAAACGGGAAAAGGGAAGTATTATTATGATAGAGCTGGACATCAAAATAGAGGCCGGTGACCTGTACGATTATATGCTCCGACATTCCTACAACAGCTCTTCCGGGATAATGGGAAGCGCCTTGGGAGCGGTGATGGTCATTGTGGCGATGGCCAAAAGCCAATGGATCTTTTTGGTCGGGGGATTGGCACTGCTATTGTATCTGCCGTGGGTGCTTTTTATCAAAAGCAGGCAGCAGATTTTAAATAATCCTGTTTTTAAGGAAACCCTTCATTATAGGCTGGACGAGGACGGACTTACCATCACACAGGGTGAAGCGGAGGAGAAACAGGGTTGGGGTGACATGCATAAAGCGGTATCCACCGGAAGGAGCATTATACTCTATACTTCCAAAGCCAATGCCACCATATTTCCCAAGAGGCAGCTGGGAGACCAAAAGACAGCGGTAGTGGAGATGATCTCTACCCATATGCCGCCTGCAAGGGTGAAAATCCGTAGTTAGTGTAACGGAATAGACCTTGCATCTAATCTGAGAAAGGTATAATTATATGGAAGCGACTGTTATTGAAACCAATACCCCGGAGGAGACCTTTGCACTGGGAAGAAAATTAGGGCAGGACAGCATTCCAGGGCAAGTCTATACCCTGATTGGGGATTTAGGGGTAGGAAAAACGGTATTTACCCAGGGATTCGCGTCGGGACTGGGTGTGGACGGCCCGGTCAGCAGTCCTACTTTTACTATATTACAGGTTTACGAGGACGGCAGGCTCCCTTTTTACCATTTCGATGTGTATCGGATCGCAGATGTGGAGGAGATGGATTAGATCGGATATGAGGACTGCTTTTACGGCAACGGAGTATGCCTTGTGGAATGGGCAGATCTGATCAGGGATCTCCTGCCTGAAGAACACTGGCAGGTCACAATAAAGAAAGACTTGGAGAAAGGTTTTGAATACCGCCGGATTACCATAGAAAAGTGCGGGAAACGCGAAAGGCTGGATGGCTGATTATGAAAATATTGGGTTTGGACAGTTCCGGATTAGTAGCGGGTGTGGCTGTTATGGAAGATGATGTGTTGCTGGCGGAGTATGTTACAGATTTTAAAAAGACACATTCCCAGACGCTCCTTCCCATGCTGGATGAGCTTCGGAATATGATAGAACTGGATATGGATACCCTCGACGCCGTGGCTGTCGCCTCCGGCCCGGGTTCCTTCACCGGGTTGCGGATCGGTTCTGCCACGGCGAAAGGATTGGGACTTGCTTTGGGCAAACCCATTGTGGAAGTCCCGACCCTGGAAGGGTTGGCCTGGAACCTGTGGGGTACGGACCGCTTGGTCTGCCCGCTGATGGATGCCCGGAGGAACCAGGTTTATGCTGCGGCCTATGAATTCTGTCCGGCAGGGGAAGGGTTTCAGCTCCAAAAGGTGATCGGGCAGAAACCCATAGATATTGTGGAGTTGACGGTAGAATTAAACAGGCTTGGCAGAGAAGTGATTTTTCTCGGAGACGGAGTGCCTGTTTACCTGTCTGTTATAAAGGAACATATGAAAGTGCCTTTCCGGTTGGCCCCTGCAGGCTGCAACAGGCAGAGGGCGGCCAATGTGGCGGCTCTGGGCGCCGTGTATTACGCCCAGGGGAAAGTAGTGGCAGCGGCAGAGCATCAGCCGGAATATCTGCGCAAAAGCCAGGCAGAGCGGGAGTCGGCAAGTGAATGATATAATGCGTATAGAGATCAGGAGACTGAGAGCGGAAGACATTGAAACCATAAGCCGTATTGAGTCGGAATCCTTCACTACGCCCTGGTCGGCAAAGGATTTCCGTGATTTGTTAGCCAGGGATTACTGCATGTACCTGGTGGCGCTGGCAGACGGGGAAATTGCCGGATGTTGCGGGTTGACTAATATCTGCCAGGAAGGAAATATCGATAATGTGGTGGTGGCGGAGCGTTTCCGAAACAGAGGGATTGCTTTCGCTATGCTGAAGGAACTGATTGCCATGGGGGAAGAGGCAGGAATAAGGGCATTTACCCTCGAGGTGCGGGTGGGCAACGCAGCGGCTATTCATTTATACGAGAAACTGGGTTTTGTGTCCGAAGGGATACGCCCGGGGTTCTATGAAAAACCCACAGAAGATGCCAGCATTATGTGGCGCAGGCATCCATAGCATTTCCTGTGCTGCCGGAGTTCTGGAACGGAGCGTGCAGGCCAGTAATTACCAGCGAAAATCGTGATAAAATCCTGTACAATGTGTATGTAACTTGTTGGCATGGCAGAGGCAACGCCATGTTTGTAAGGAGAATAGGCGGAGGATAAGATGCGAAAATACCAGGTTGGACAGGAACGGATATTGACACAGGTGTTATGTAATCAGTGCGGCAGAGAATTAAAAGTAGAAGACGGATATCTGAAAGAGGGATGTTTTACGGCAGATACGGTTTTCGGATATTTCAGCAAAAAAGATGGAAACAGACACCATTTTGATCTTTGCGAAGACTGTTATGACAAAATGACGGCCCGGTTTAAGGTGCCTGTGCAGATTGATGAGGAAACGGAACTTTTGTAAAAGAATGATGATGCCGTTTGTGCGGCAGAATGAGAGGAAACATGTTGGATGTAAGTCTGCTGGGAACCGGCGGCATGATGCCCCTTCCCTACCGATGGCTCACCTCGCTGATGCTTCGGTATAACGGAAAGAGTATATTGATCGATTGTGGGGAAGGGACACAGATAGCCCTCAGGGAAAAAGGATGGAGTCCCAAGCCTGTGGATATCATTTGCTTTACTCATTTTCATGCCGACCATGTCAGCGGACTTCCCGGCATGCTGCTTACCATGGGCAATGCGGAACGTACGGAACCGCTTTTGCTGATTGGGCCAAAGGGGTTGGCCAGGGTGGTAAATTCGCTTCGGGTGATTGCCCCGGAGCTCCCTTTTGAGATGAAATACCTGGAGATCACAGAGAACGAACAGATATTTTCTTTTGACGGATTTCAGATTAAGGCTTTCAAGGTGAACCATAATGTGGTATGCTATGGGTATAGCATGGTGGTGGAACGGGGCGGGAAGTTCGATAAAGAACGCGCCCTGGAACAGGGGATCCCGATGAAGCTCTGGAGCAGGCTGCAAAAAGGGGAAGTCATCGAGCAGGACGGAAGGACTTATACTCCCGATATGGTGTTGGGGCAGAAGAGGAAAGGCTTAAAAGTGACCTACAGCACAGACACCAGGCCTACGGAATCCATCTACGCCAATGCCGCGGGATCGGACCTGCTGATTCTGGAAGGGATGTACGGCGAACCGGAGAAGCTGGCAAAAGCGCGGGAGCATAAACACATGACCATGTATGAGGCGGCACAGATTGCCCGCAAGGCGCAAGTGCCGGAGTTGTGGCTGACCCACTACAGTCCGTCCCTGCTTCACCCGGAGGAATATATGGCCGATGTGAGAAAGATTTTTCCGGCTGCCGTTGCCGCCAGGGATGGCAGGACGATTGAACTTAATTTTGATGAAGAGTGATGAAAGAAGGGTTTTGTTATGAAAAAATCCACAGTACGGATAACCATTGTTTTGATCATACTGCTTGTAGCTGCGGTGGGGGGATATGCCTATCTGGCAAACAGGTCCCGGAGCGTTACGGAAGAAGCGTCCATGACCAATGCGGAGAAAGTGCTGAGCCGTGACCTGTCATACGATTATCCGGCTACTCCCAAGGAGCTTCTCAAATATTATAACGAGATTCAGAAATGCCTATATAATGAGAATTGCTCCGACAGCCAGATCGAGGAGCTCACAGTCAAGGCCAGGGAGCTTTATGATGCGGAATTGCTGGCCAATAATGAGCTGGAAGTACATATTGCATCTCTGAAAGCGGAGATCAAAGACTACAAGGATCATAAGCGTGTTATCAGTGCCGTTTCCGTGGCGGCAAGCACTAATGTGGATTTCTTTGAGGAGGACGGGTTCCAATTCGCACGGATCTACTGTGGATACAATATAACGGAAGGCTCTGTGACCAAGCAGGCACGGCATATTTTTCTGCTGCGCAGGGACGAAAACAGACGGTGGAAGATTTACGGATGGGATTCGGCGGACCATGTGAATCTTCAGTAATGGTTCAATTGCCGGGGGCAGGGGCCATATTATACTGATACGGAGCTGCTGCGCAATGGCTCCGGTACATGATACAAGGAATGCGAGGAATTACCTTTGGAACAGCAGAATAGAGAGGATGTCCTGATACTGGCTGTGGAGACATCCTGTGATGAGACAGCAGCTTCCGTGGTCAAGAACGGCAGGGAGGTGCTGTCAAATGTTATTTATACTCAGATTGCACTGCATACAAAATTTGGCGGCGTAGTGCCGGAGATTGCTTCCAGAAAACACATTGAGAAGATCAACCAGGTAATTGAAGGGGCCCTGGAGGAGGCAGGGGTGGCGCTTCGGGATATCACGGCCATTGCGGTCACTTATGGCCCGGGCCTGGTAGGGGCTTTGCTGGTAGGAGTGTCGGAGGCGAAAGCGCTCAGCTTTGCTACAGGGATTCCGTTGGTAGGCGTGCACCATATCAGCGGGCATATCAGCGCCAATTATATTGAGCACCGGGAGCTTGAGCCTCCGTTTGCCTGCCTTGTAGCCTCCGGCGGCCATTCTCATCTGGTAGTGGTCAAGGATTACGGCCAGTATGAGATCATCGGCAGGACAAGGGACGATGCCGCAGGGGAGGCCTTTGACAAGGTGGCCCGGGCTATCGGCCTGGGGTATCCGGGAGGGCCCAAGATAGACAAACTGTCCAAGGAGGGAAACCCTGACGCCATCCCTTTCCCCAGGGCAAAGGTGGGATCCAATGAGTATGACTTTAGCTTCAGCGGCCTGAAATCGGCAGTTTTGAATTATTTGAATTCTTGTCAAATGAGAGGGGAAGGAATCAATCAGGCGGATGTGGCGGCTTCTTTCCAGAAAGCGGTGATTGACGTGCTGGTGGAGCATTCTCTCCATGCGGTAAAGGAGTATGGCTTTCATAAATTTGCAATTGCAGGCGGTGTTGCCGCCAATTCGTCTCTGCGGGCGGCTTTTGAACGGAAATGTGCCGGACGGAATGTTGCGTTTTATTACCCCTCACCAATCTACTGCACGGATAACGCGGCAATGATCGGTGTGGCAGGATATTATGAATATATTCGCGGGGTGCGCCACGGATATGACCTGAATGCGGTGCCCAACTTAAAATTGTAGGGAGCAGTACGGTCAGGGCGTGCTTGGAAAGTCATGCCCCCAGGGTTATTCCCAGGGGCATTGCGGGAAGGGCCAATGCACGGCAGAGTCGGCAATGTCAGGTATACGGCGAGCCGTATGTACGGGGGAGTAGGGTTCACAGGAACACGCGCCGGGGGAAAGCCGGGGCGCCTGTCCCCGCTGGGTTTGGAGGATGGTGGAATGGATACGGAGAAGAGGCGGTGTACTGCGGTGGTTCTGGCTGCAGGAAGCGGCAGGCGTATGCAGTCGGCTACGGCAAAACAGTTTATGGAACTGGCAGGGAAACCGCTGATCTGGTATTCTCTTCATGCGGTGGAGCAGTCGGGGATCATTGACGATTGCATTTTGGTCACGGCACAAAATGATATACCCTTTGTATGGCAGGAGATAGTAAGAAAATACGGATTTAAAAAGGTGACGGATGTTATTGCCGGTGGCGGTGAGCGTTATGCGTCCGTGGGCAATGCCATGCGCTATATTGCCCAGGGAAGGCAGCCTATACCGAACAGGGACGGTTATGTGTTTATCCATGACGGAGCAAGGCCTTTTCTCTCCGAAGAAATTCTGCGGAATACTTATGAGGATGTGAAACGGTATGGCGCCTGTGTGGCGGCGGTGCCATCCAAGGACACGATTAAGATCGGGGACGAAAAGGGATTTGCGGTTTCTACGCCGGACAGGAGCCTTGTTTGGAATATACAGACTCCCCAGGTCTTTAAGACGGCACTCATCACAGAGGCTTATGCAGAACTGGAGTCAGCGGAGCGAAGCGGAAAGGGAGCGGCCGGAGCAGGCCCTGGCAGAGAAGGAACGGATTCGGAGAGTGAGGTCCGCCGGGATGCAGGCACAAGCGCCGGGGCCGGGCAGGGATTGGCAGGACGGGGCGTGACCGTGACGGATGATGCCAGCGTGGTGGAATTGTTTACTGACCATAAGGTAAAGCTGACCATGGGCGCTTATGAGAATATTAAGATCACTACGCCGGAGGATATCACAGCGGCGGAGGCTTTCTTATCGGGAAAATGAAAACAGAAGATGTGGAATAAAAAGATATGGGACAGAAAGGGAAAGCAAATGAACAAGATATTTTGGGCAGGAGATTCTACCGTACAGACAAATGACTACACTACTTACCCGCAGAATGGAATCGGCCAGGTATTCCCCTTTTTTCTAAAGGAGGGATACACGGTTGAAAACCATGCCAAAAACGGCAGGAGTACTAAGAGCTTCATGGATGAGGGGCGGCTGGAAGTGATTCAAGAAAGGATCGGGGAGGGGGATTTCCTCTTTATTCAGTTTGGGCATAACGATGAGAAAATCAATGACCCCACCCGTTACACAGACCCTTTTGGCGCCTTTAAAGAGAACCTGAAGACTTATATCAAAGTTGCCAGGGACCATAAGGCGTTTCCCGTGCTGATCACTCCGCTGGAGCGCAGATGTTATGTGGAGGAGAAAAAACTTGGCCCAGGGGAGCATGGTGATTATGTGGCAGGTATGAAGCAGGTGGCTGAAGAATGCGGTGTTCCGTTGGTAGACCTGAATACCATGAGCCGCGCCGCGCTGGAGGAAGCCGGCGAGGTGGAAAGCCGTAAATGGCACATGTTCTTCGATGCGGACATCTATCCTCAGCACCCCGAAGAATCCCGTGACAATACACACCTGCGTTATGAAGGAGCCGTCAAATATTCTTCCCTGATTGCAATGGGCCTGAAGGAAATCGGCGGCATTTATGGGGACATGGTATTGGACGGAATTTTCTGAGGCCCCGGTTTTGCGTACCGCAAAAGGGCCCATCTGTCCTCCAAAACGACAGTAATCCACGAAAAGAAGATGCCGGATACAAAAATATGTAAAAATTTAAAAAAAGTTGTTGACATCATTATACCTTTTTGTTAGAATAATCCTTGCCGTTGAGATAGCGGCACGCTTGGAGAGATATCGAAGTGGTCATAACGAGGCGGTCTTGAAAACCGTTTGTCCGCAAGGGCGCGTGGGTTCGAATCCCACTCTCTCCGCTGGGGATGGACGGATTGCCCCGATAAATAAATAGAAAGTTGATTGAGTTCAGCTTGCTTGGAGAAGTACCCAAGAGGCCGAAGGGACACCCCTGGAAAGGGTGCAGGTCGTTAATAGCGGCGCGAGGGTTCAAATCCCTCCTTCTCCGTTCAACGAGAAATCGTTGTATATTCCGTATTTTTGGAAGCAGAGCACCTTGACAAATAAACAGTAATGCAACCCTGAAAGATTCCAAGAAAAAAAGAATTATTCAGAGTAATAAAAAAAGAAAGCCAGATAAAAAAGTCTGACAGGAAAGAACCATTAACATGAGAGTTTGATCCTGGCTCAGGATGAACGCTGGC
>ERZ808040.1001-NODE-1001-length-20909-cov-4.555492_pt1 | contig 20909 bp, 19 predicted proteins | sample MGYA00380191_ERZ808040 | MGnify/ENA primary metagenome ERZ808040 (study PRJEB31490, sample SAMN06133395) | mouse gut metagenome | isolation source: J6 | host: mice | place: China: Chengdu | collected 2015-05 ...
AAAAAAAAAAAAAACGGAGGGAGGAGGCAGCCGCGGCGCGGGCAACAAAGCGTGCGGTGGAGGTGGTCAAAAAAGAGCTTTCGGAAAACCGTCTGCCGGAGTACCTCCTCGTGGACGGATACAACGTCATCTTTGCGTGGGATGAACTGCGTGATCTGGCAGGGGAGAGCCTTGAGGCGGCGCGCGGAAGGCTGATGGATATTCTGTGCGATTATCAGGGCTACACGAAATACCGGGTCATATTGGTATTTGATGCCTACCGTGTGAAGGGAAATCCCGGAGAGGTCGTCAAATACCACAATATCCATGTGGTCTACACGAAGGAAGCAGAGACGGCCGACATGTACATTGAGAAAGTGTCGCATGAGCTTGGCCGCAAGTACCATGTTACAGTTGCGACTTCGGATGCGTTGGAGCAGTTGATTGTCATCGGGCAGGGCGCGGTTCGCATGTCCTCGCGGGAACTTCGGGAGGAAGTGGGACGCGTGGCGGGCCGGCATCTGGCGGAGTACGCGAAAAAGACGGGGGAAAGAAAAAATTCACAGATGGGGGAAGCGCTTGGGAGGGCACTTGGCGGCGCGGCAAAAAAAGAGAACGGACAGAACAAAAAAGTTTTATAGCAGGTATGCACATGGAAGGAATTCCGCGCAGAAAGGTGGTGTGTCATGCTCGGTGCAGTGATCGGTGATATCGTTGGTTCTGCTTATGAATGGCACAATGTGAAGACAAAGGATTTTTCCTTGTTTCCCGAGGGAAGCCGTTTTACGGATGATACCGTACTGTCCGTCGCGGTGGCAGATGCACTCCTGCACAGGGAGGTATCCGGGATTTCCAGGGAAAAAGCGTATGCCATGTGGTATCGGCAATATTATCACCGATATCCGGATGCAGGGTTTGGCCAGATGTTTTCGGAATGGGCAGAGGGGCGGGAGGGCAGGGTACAACGCAGTTATGGGAACGGGGCAGCCATGCGCGTATCCGCGGTCGGATATGCGGTGGACAGCATAAAAGAGATAAAAAGGGAAGTGCGGGCCAGCTGCCATTTTACCCACCGAAACCGGGAGGCAAGGCACGGCGCGGAAGCAGTTGCCATCTGCATCTATCTTGCAAGGACGGGGGCAGGGAAGGATGAAATCCGGAATTATGTAGAAAAACATTACTACGACCGGCTATTAAGGCTTGATGCGATACGGGCGGGATATGTTTTTGACAGCCGTGCATCCTACTGTGTCCCCCCGGCGATCGAGGCGTTTTTGGAATCGGATTCTTTCGAGGATGCCATCCGCAATGCAGTTTCCATCGGCGGGGACAGTGACACGATCGCCTGCATGGCGGGCGGGATCGCACAGGCCTACTACCGTCGGATACCGGACGGGATCAAAGAGCGCGCCCTGACGTATTTGGATATCGGGTTAAAAACAACGATCCGCCGGTTTGCAATGAAGTTCCGGCAGGATGTTTAAATTTGTCCTGCCTTCTGTATCCGGCAGAAAAGAAGCTGCAAAAAACAGAAATTTGAGTAAGAAATCCTCTTGACATTGCAGGAAAATCTGATATCATTATTTGTAACAGGAAAATTAGTTAGAAACAAGATTTTTGGCGTTAATGTAAAGAAGTGTAAAATACGAAGGACTTAAAAACAGTAAATCCAAGCAGGGCGCTGTAAGGGACTTCCGGGAGAAGGGCGGACGGGAATGCCCCGCGCATGGGTGCACGAAAAGGATTTGCGGGACTTAAAATCAGGAAAGGAGAGGGTCAGCAGAATGAAGGAAACATTGCTCCGGGAATTTTCAAAAGTATTCGGCAGGGATGCGCAGGCGGTATATTTTGCTCCGGGCAGGGTAAATCTGATCGGGGAGCACACCGACTACAACGGGGGGCATGTATTCCCCTGTGCGCTCACGATTGGTACATACGCGGCAGCGGCGAAAAACGACGACAATACCCTGCGTTTTTATTCCATGAATTTTGAGGAAAAGGGCGTGATCACGGCCGACCTTTCCGATTTGAAGAAAGAGGAGGCGCATGACTGGGCAAATTACCCGAAGGGTGTGTTAAAAGTGATGCTTGATCAGGGCTACCCGGTCACTTCCGGCATGGACATCGTATATTGCGGCAATATCCCGAATTCTTCCGGGCTGTCTTCCTCCGCTTCCGTGGAGGTGCTCACAGGCTATACCGCGAGGGAGCTTTTCGGTTTGGATGTGGATTTCGTGGAGTTGGCAAAGATCGGGCAGAAAGCGGAGAATGAATTTATCGGCGTAAACTGCGGCATCATGGATCAGTTCTCGATCGCGATGGGGAAAGCAGGGCATGCGATCTTCCTTGACACGGCCGACCTTTCGTATGAGTACGCGCCGGTTGCGCTGAAAGACGCGAAGATCGTGATCGCCTGCAGCAACAAAAAGCGGGGGCTTGGCGATTCAAAATACAACGAGCGCAGGAGCGAGTGTGAGGCGGCGCTTGCAAAGCTGAAAACCGTCCTCGACATCACATCGCTCGGGGAGCTTGGCGAGGAAATGTTTGAGAAGAACTGCGGTGTGATCGCTGACCCGGTAAAAGAAAGACGTGCCAGGCACGCGGTATATGAGAACCAGCGCACGATCAAGGCGGTTGCCGCGCTCAAAGCGAATGATATCGCAGGTTTTGGGAAACTTATGATTGAATCCCATATGTCGCTGCGCGACGATTATGAGGTGACCGGAAAGGAGCTTGACACGCTGGTTGACGCGGCGCTTTTGCAGGAGGGCGTGATCGGTTCCCGCATGACCGGTGCGGGCTTTGGCGGATGTACGGTCAGTATTGTGAGGACGGAAGCGGTGGATGCTTTCGTCAAAAATGTAGGTGAGATTTACAAGGACAAGATCGGCTATGCGGCGGATTTTTATGTGGTTGACGCAGGCTGCGGCCCTTACACACTGTAAAGAAAGGATGGAGGATGATTATGGCGATTCTGGTATTAGGCGGCGCGGGATACATCGGTTCCCACACGGTTTATGAGCTGATCGACTGCGGCGAGGAAGTGGTAGTCGTGGACAATCTGGAGACGGGGCATATTGAGGCGGTGCATCCGAAAGCGAAATTCTATCAGGGTGATATCCGCAACCGGGCGTTTATGGATCGGGTTTTTGACGAGAACAAGATTGATGCCGTGATCCATTTCGCGGCCAATTCCCTCGTCGGCGAGAGCATGACGAATCCATTGAAATATTATGACAACAATCTTTGCGGCACGAAGGTGCTCCTTGAGTCGATGGTGGCACACCGCATCGACAAGATCGTGTTCTCCTCGACGGCGGCAACCTACGGCGAGCCGGAGAATATCCCGATCCTTGAGACGGATAAGACGAACCCGACGAACTGTTACGGCGAGACAAAGCTCTCAATGGAAAAAATGTTTAAATGGACGGGCAGGGCGCACGGCCTGCGCTATGTATCGCTGCGCTACTTCAATGCCTGCGGCGCGCATGAGAGCGGGAAGATCGGGGAGGCGCATGCCCCGGAGACCCACCTGATCCCGCTGATCTTGCAGGTGCCGAACGGCAAGCGGGAATCCATCACGATCTACGGTGACGATTACCCGACGGAGGACGGAACCTGCATCCGGGATTATATCCATGTGACGGATCTTGCGATGGCGCATATCCTGGCGGTGCAATACCTGCGTGCGGGCAAGACGAGCAATATTTTTAACCTCGGCAACGGGGTCGGTTTCTCCGTGAAGGAAGTGATCGAGACGGCGCGTGCAGTGACCGGGCATCCAATTCCGGCGGTAGTTGTGGAGCGCCGTGCCGGGGATCCGGCAAGGCTGATCGCGTCGAGCGACAAGGCGAGGGAAGTGCTCGGCTGGAATCCGCAGCATGACGACCTTGCAAAGATCATCGCCTCCGCCTGGAAATGGCATCAGGGTCATCCGGACGGTTTTGCAAAATAATACCGTATGAAATTTACTTGACATCACTGCCGCCATTCATTACAATAGAGGGTAATGGATGGCGGCAGTTTATTATTGCGTGCAAAAGACGGAGGAAGAGGAGAGAATGGAACAATATAAAGAGAGGGCAGGGGAAAGGCAGCAGGGAAAGCAAAGACAGGGGGGACGGCGCTTGGGAAGGGAGATTTTAAGCTGGGCCGCCATTGTCATATGTGCGTACGCAGTCGCTTTTTTTATTACCCGCTGTGTCGTATTGAAAGCGGAAGTGCCGTCGGGCTCCATGATCTCGACGATACACATTGACGACCGGTTGATCGGAAACCGCCTGGCGTATCTTTTTTCGGATCCGGAGCGCGGTGATATCGTTATTTTCCCATACCCGGATAATGAGAAGATAACTTACATCAAGCGCATCATCGGCTTGCCGGGTGAAACACTTGAGATCGTGGACGGCGTGCTTTATATTGACGGTGCGGTGTACGAGGAGGATTACCTGAACGAGCCGATGGAGGGGAGCTTCGGGCCATTCACTGTGCCGGAGGGGCATTATTTTATGATGGGGGATAACCGCAACAACTCCAAGGATTCCAGATTTTGGAGGAATCCGTACGTGGCGAAAGAGAAGATTAGTGCGAAAGCATGGTTCCGCTATAAGCCATCGTGGGAGATATTGAAATAAAGGCAAAATGATCATGCCGCATACGGTATCCCGGTATGGGATGCGGGAAAGGGGAAGCAAGATGGAAGAGCAGAATGAAAAGGAAGAGTACCGTGAGGAGCCGGAGGGCGAACCGATACAGCCGGAGGAAAGGGATGCCCCGGTGCGCAGGGCAAAGAGTGTTTTTAAGGAGCTGTTCAGCTGGGTGATGGTGGTTGTCTGTGCCTTTGTCCTTGCATTTGTGATCACGCATTACGTGATCATCAAGGCGGAAGTGCCGACGGGTTCCATGATCTCGACGATACAGATTGACGACCGCCTGATCGGCAACCGCCTGGCGTATCTTTTTTCGGATCCAAAGCGCGGTGATATCGTTATTTTCCCGTATCCGGACAACGAGAAGGAGACTTACATAAAGCGCATCATCGGACTGCCGGGCGAAACGCTGGAGATCGTGGACGGCGTGCTTTATATCGACGGCGCGGTGTACGAGGAGGACTATATCAACGAGCCGATGGAGGGGAGTTTCGGGCCGTTTACCGTGCCGGAGGGGCATTATTTTATGATGGGGGATAACCGCAACCATTCGTGGGATTCCCGCTACTGGACGAACCATTATGTAGAAAAGGATAAGATACTTGGAAAGGCGTGGTTGCGTTATGAGCCTTCTTGGGGGATTCTCAAATAAAACGGCAGGGTGCGCCAAGAAAAACAGGAAGAATGAAAAAAAGGAAAGTGCAGGATTTTGCCGCCTGTTCATCTGCTGCATAATTCTGCTCCTTCTTTTTTCCGCAGCAAAAAAAGAGGCTGTTGCAGGAGCGCCGTCCGGGATGACGGATATCCGGGTCGGGCTCGCGGCACTTTACGGCGGGAAGCCGCAGATCAAAATAGAGAACACAAGGCTTGGCCTTGGTTACTGCATCGGCGATGTCTATCAGGTCGATCTGGAACTGTCAAGCCGCACCGGTTTTGTTTTTACCCCGGCTGCGGGATATTATTATTCGCTGGCAAAGACCTATGCAAGCTATGAAAATGCCGAGCGGGTGGCGGCGGTCATCCGCAACTTGAATGTGCAGGCGTGGCCGGTGGCGATCTACCGCAATTACTGGCGCGTTTATGTCGGCGGGAACGCGACAAAAGAGGAAGCCGAGGCGGTTTACGGGAAAATAAAAGACCGTTACGGTTACCGCTACTCTGCGCTGATGGCCGACAACGGGCACCGGGTCTTGGTGCAGGCAGATGGTTACTCGTTCTTGATCGACGGGCAACAAAAGGGGGCTTACCCGCAATTTAAGCCCCTTACTACGGATGCGAAAGGAGTCGCGGCCGTAAATCTTGGCAGCCGCAGCTACCGCGGGCGCATGGAGATCGGCTGTTACGGCAAACCGTCGGTGACTGCCGTCAATGTGATCAATATTGATTCTTATCTGTATGGGGTCGTCCCGTGCGAGATGCAGACCGGCTATGAGATGGAGGCGCTCAAGGCGCAGGCAGTCTGTGCCCGCAGTTTCGCGCTGATGAAGGTGGGATACCGGGCAGATTCCAATATCAGCCGTGCTTATTATCTCGAGGATACGACGAGCAGCCAGGTCTACCGCGGCTACGGCGCGGAGCATGCGCGCACGAACCGGGCGGTCGACGAGACGAGCGGTGAAGCGGTGTATTACAACGGCAAAATGGTTCCCGCCTACTATTTTTCGACGAGCGGGGGCAGCACGGAAAATGTCAGCGAAGTCTGGGGGATGGATTCCAGTTATCTTCTGGCAGTACCGGACCGGTACGAGACGGAGCCGGAGAAACAGCCCTGGCTCATCACGTACACGGATGACGAGCTTGCGGCAAAGCTTTCCGCGCGCGCTCTCTCGGTCGGGGCGGTGCACTCGGTAACGCCTCAGGTCATGACGATGAGTGGCAGGGTCTACCTGCTGAAGGTGAAGGGCGGGAGCGGGAGCACCATCTTACAGGCGGGGACGATACGGGAGGTGCTCTCGCTTCCGAGCACAAAATTTAAGGTGGTTAAGCGCGGGGATGTGCCGGATGCCGTGGCGGTTTCCGGGGCAGGTCAGACCGTGCACAAAAGGCTTGGCGAATGTTATGCAGTTTCTGCGGGCGGAGCGGTAAGCGCGCTTTCCGGGCAGCTTGAACAGTATATTTTGGCAGGGGCGGACTACCTGATGAATTATCCGCGCAGTGCGCCGAAAAATGCGGATACCTGGTATTTTTACGGAATGGGCTACGGGCACGGGGTCGGTATGAGCCAGTCCGGCGCAAACGGGATGGCGAAAGCCGGGTATGGTTACCGTGAGATCATTTCATATTATTACAGCGGGGCTGTGGTCGGGCAGATCGGAACGTGAGGGGCTGCCCGACTTTTGATTGTTGGCCGCCTGTGGCGGCAGAATGCGAGGAGTTATGAAAAAACAGGATTTCTATTTTGAATTGCCGCAGGGGCTGATCGCGCAGGATCCGCTTAAGGACCGGTCGGCATCGAGGCTTTTGGTGCTGGATAAAAAGACGGGGGAGTACCGTCACCGGGGATTTAAGGACATTGTGGAATACCTGCGGGCGGGGGATTGCCTTGTGATCAACGATACGAAGGTGATTCCGGCACGTCTGATCGGAACCAGGGTTCCGGCGGGGACAAAAAGCGGTGCGGCGGTGCAGGTGCGGACAGGAAGCAGTGCAGTGCCGCCGGAAACGTCGGACGTGGGCAGCGGTGCAGTGCGGCCGGAGACAGGGGACAGCGGGTCGCGGCAGGAAGCGGAAACAACTGTGGGGGCATCCGGGGCACAAATTGAGCTCCTGCTTTTAAAGCGGCGGGAAAAAGATGTGTGGGAAACACTGGTGCGTCCGGGAAAGAAGGCAAAGCCCGGCACGAAAATTTCCTTTGGCGGAGGGCTTTTGACGGCAGAAGTGCTCGATATCGTCGAGGAAGGCAACCGATTGGTAAAATTTTCCTATCAGGGGATTTTTGAGGAAATTCTTGATTCCCTCGGGCAGATGCCACTGCCGCCCTATATCACGCACAGGCTCGCGGACAAGAACCGTTATCAGACGGTTTACGCAAAATATGAGGGTTCCGCGGCGGCACCAACCGCGGGGCTGCACTTTACACAGGAGCTGCTTTCGCAGATCGAGGCGATGGGGGTGACGATCGCGCATGTGACACTCCATGTCGGGCTTGGGACGTTCCGTCCGGTCAAGGAGGAGAATATCCTTGACCACCATATGCATTCGGAGTTTTACCGCGTGCTGCCGCAGGAGGCAGAGAAGATCAACGCCGCAAAACGCGCAGGGGGCAGGATATTTTGTGTGGGTACGACAAGCTGCCGTACCGTTGAGTCGGCGGCGGGCGAGGACGGTATGGTGCGTGCAGGCGAGGGGGATACGGAAATCTTTATATATCCGGGCTACCGCTTTAAGGCGCTCGACTGCCTGATCACGAATTTCCATCTGCCGGAATCCACGCTTTTGATGCTTGTCTCGGCGCTGGCGGGAAGGGAGCAGGTGCTTGCCGCCTATGAGGAGGCAGTGCGGGAGGAGTACCGGTTTTTCTCGTTTGGGGATGCGATGCTTATCATTTGACACAAAATATTACATTTGTGAAATCGGGATGAGCAAAAATCAGTGAAAAGAGTTCATGTGCAGAAAGTAAAAATGAAAAAGCCGGCCATTGTAAAAAAGCTCCGCCGACCGTATGCAGTTGCGGCCGGCGGAGCTTTGTTTGCCGGGGCGGACTTATTTCATCCTGCTGTTTTTTCAATCCGTTTTTGGTCGTTCTTCCTGTAAATAGAAATAATATTTTTCAAATTGACGAAGAAAAGGGAGGATGGATCTTTTCCGTACGCTGTATTATTAAATCCTGACCAAATAGACTTAATCTGTAAGCTAAGAGATTGTGGGAAATTTTAGAAAAAGGTAATGAAGTATATTGATTCATTACACCCGGATTTTGTAAAAAGTGTAATGTTCTGTACTCTGACTTCTAATTATTGTACCACCGGACAAAGTGCTTGTCAATCCATTTAAGAATACTTTTTATTTCCATCTTTTTTATCAAAAATAAATAAAAATCAAACATATCTAATATGTATTTATTCTCCGCAAAAAAAGTAACGACATTATAAAGAAATCCCGAAATCTTATTTTTGCTTATTGTCATCCGAAATTCGCAGTCAAAATCTCAGTCAGCCTGTGTCGGCTCAAAGCCGCGCTCCATAAGCATTCCGGCAAGGTATAACGTTCGCAGTACCGCGTCCATTCGCAGTCAAAGCAGTCCGGACAAAAAAGAAGAAAATTTAGTATTTCTAAGGCTTTTCGGTGTGGGTGTAATGAATCAATATACTTCATTACACCCGCTGTTCCTTCTACGAAAAAGAAGCTTGTGTCCGGGAGTGTCAGGGAAAGGAGCCGCCATGTGCATATTGTTCGAACACAACCAAAAAGCTTACAAGGCGACGGTATCCATGCTGAAAGAAACCGGCAGGGCGGCGGTCATCCATCCAACCGGCACCGGGAAATCTTTTATTGCGTTCCGGCTCTGCGCGGATCATACCGCGTGTAAGATCTGTTGGCTTTCACCGTCCGAATACATTTTTACAACGCAGCTGGAGAAGTGGGAGGCTGCAGGCGGCAGGAAGTTGGAAAATATAGAATTTATCACCTATGCACGGCTGATGCGTATGGCGGCAGATGAGCTGGAGAAGATCCGGCCGGATTACATCATCCTCGATGAATTTCACCGCTGTGGCGCAGCCTTGTGGGGCGGCGGTGTAAAACGGCTGTGGGGAAGATACCCGGAGGCAAAGGTATTAGGGCTTTCCGCAACGAACATCCGCTATCTGGACAACCAGCGGGACATGGCATGGGAGCTGTTTGGCGGGAACATCGCCTCGGAGCTGACGCTGGGTGCGGCGGTTGCGCAGGGGATATTGCCTGCACCAAAATACGTACTCTCGGTTTACGCATATCAGAAAGGACTAAAACGGTATGAACTGCGGGTAAGGCAGGCGCGGAACAAAGCAGTGCGCGATAAAGCGGAGCGGGAGCTTGCGGCACTTAGGCGGGCACTTGAGAAGGCAGATGGGCTTGCGGAAGTCTTTGCGCGGCATATGGTAGGGGGCGGTACGAACACTGCGGATGAAATCAAAGCTGCCGGGGAAGGAAAACATACGGCAGACCAGCCGGAGCACGGCAGGTACATCGTCTTCTGCGCAAGCTACGGGCATCTCTTAGAAATGCGTGAGCTTGCCCCGGAATGGTTCGCGAAGGTAGACCCTGCGCCCCATATCTACACCGCCTACTCGGACGACCCGGAAACCTCATCGGAATTTGCGGCTTTCAAGGCGGATAACAGCCCGCATTTAAAGCTGCTCTACTGCATTGACATGCTCAACGAGGGTATCCATGTGGACGGGCTTTCCGGTGTGATCCTGCTGCGCCCAACCGTTTCGCCGACCATCTACAAGCAGCAGATCGGAAGGGCACTCGCCGCAGGAGGGACGAAAACGCCGGTTATTTTTGATATCGTCATGAATATCGAAAACCTCTGCAGCATCGGCGCGGTGGAGCAGGAGCTGCGCGATGCCGTCTTTGCCTTTCAAAGGGCAGGGATGGGAGAGAAGGTCATTACGGAGCATTTCCGGATCATGGATGAGGTATCGGACTGCCGCAGGCTGTTTGCCCGGTTGACGGAAACGCTCGCCGCCTCGTGGGATGCGATGTACGCGATGGCAAAGGAATATTACGAGGAAAACGGAAATCTGGAAATCCCGGCCGCCTATACCACGCCGGATGGCTACTCCCTCGGTGCGTGGGTCACAACACAGAGGAAGATCTATAACGGAAAAACGGCAGGCTGTCTTGAGGCGGGGCAGATCCATAGATTGGAAAAAATCGGGATGCGCTGGAAAGGGACACAGGAGGCTGCGTGGGAGCGGAATTTCTCTGAGGCGGAAAAATACTTTCATGAGCACGGCAGCCTCGCCGTCCCGGCGGATTATATGACGGAAAATGGCTGCAAATTAGGACGTTGGCTGCGCAGACAGCGGGAGGTGTACGGGCAGCTTGCGAAGCCGGAGACATGTGAAAAGGATGCCGCCCGGCCGAAAACGGCAGAAGACAAAGGCAGAGCCTTTGGTGTCCGTGTGCAGCGGATGCAGCGTCTTTCACAGATTGGCATGGTATGGGAAAACGCCGATTCGTGGGAGCAGAAGTTTGAACTCGCAAAGCAATATTACGAGGAACACGGCAACCTCCGGATGGCGGCGGACTATGTGGCGGACGGTGTCTGGCTTGACCGCTGGCTGCGTGAGCAAAAGGTAAGATGGGAAGCGGAAATAGAAGCCACAGAGGAGAGCCGTTTCGCAAAACCGGCAGACAAGAAACCGGAGGAAGCGCCTGGCGTACCGGCAGGGCAGGATTCCCGCAGGCGGCTGACACAGGGGCAAAAGGATAAGCTTGCTTCCATCGGGCTCGTCCCGGGTGTGACGCAGGCGGAGCTTTCCTGGCGGGAGCAGTATGGGGAGGCGGAGGAATTTTACCGCAGGCACGGGAATCTTCGTATTCCGAAGCATTACGCTACAAACAACGGGAAAAACCTCGGCATCTGGCTGCAGCACCAGAGAGCCAACCGCAAGAATGGGCGGTTGGCCCTCTGGCAGGTGCACCTGCTTGAAGGGATCGGGATGGTGTGGGAATCATCCGATGCCTGGGAGGTGGGCTTTGCACATGCGAAGGAATATGTAAGACAGATGGGCAATCTGGAAGTGCCAAACGTATACGTCTGTGCGGACGGTTACCGGCTTGGAAAATGGATCTCGAACCAGCGGTACGCGTACGGAGGATATGCAGGGAAGAAACTGGAGCAAGGGAAAATCCGCCGCCTGGAGGCGATCGGCATGCTTTGGAACGCGAAAAAGGGGAAACATTTCGAAAGCTTGCAGGCAAGAAGATAAAAAGAAATAAGCTCCGTAAGATCGGAAGGATCATCAGGAAGATTCTTAAGAAAAATTGTCGCTTTGCCGCATTTGGATTAAGGTCGGTCATGCAGGAAAAGTATCCATGTGATTTGTATCAGGGCATTGCAGGTGCAGTGTTTTACAGGTCGGATGGAATGGCGGAGCCTGCCTTTTTTGAGGTTAAAAGCACAGAAAAGAATAATTACTTTTTGATTTCTATTTCGCAGAAAAGCGAAAACTTCTCTGGTGGTAACGCATGAAAACCAGTTGATGAAAAAGGTTTCGTCTTCGGATGTTGCGGATAAGGCAAAAAACAGACTTTGAATGCTATATCTCAGGGGATGAATAAAAAGTCAGAAAAAAATGAATGCCGGGGGATAAAAATTTTGTATCAGCGTTTTTGGAAAAGAATTATTGACCTTGTACTGTCCGGGATGGGGATCATAATAGGTTCCCTCCCGATGCTGCTTATTGCACTGTTGATAAAGATCTCGGATCCCGGTCCGGCGCTGTTTTGCCAGAAACGGGTCGGGATACATAAAAAACATTTCATGCTGCTGAAATTCCGTTCCATGAAAATGTCAACACCGCATGATATCCCAACGCACCAACTGGAAAATCCGGAGCAGTACCTGTTGGGATTTGGTGCGTTCCTGCGCAAATATAGTTTGGATGAGCTTCCACAGCTGTTCAATATATTTTGGGGGGACATGACACTGATCGGGCCGCGCCCGGCTCTCTGGAATCAGTATGACCTGATCGCAGAGCGGGAGAAATACGGTGCGAACGATGTCAAGCCGGGCTTGAGCGGCCTTGCACAGATCCGTGGGAGGGATGAGCTGGAAATCCCGGAAAAGGCAAGGCTGGATGGGGAGTATGTGAAACGGATGAGCTTCCCGTTGGATTGCCAGTGCTTTTTTGGGACGATCGGGAAGGTACTAAAGCATGATGGTGTGGTGGAAGGCGGAACGGGAAAGATGGGGCGGCAGGGACAAAAAAACCGGAAAACATCAGACTGGAAAACAAAAAAGGTTGATTTGAAATGAAGCGGATACTTATTACAGGGAAAAACAGTTATATAGGAAATGCATTCCGTGATTACATGGAACGGTTTCCGGAATATCAGGTGGATACCGTGAGTGTGCGGGACGGTGCATGGAAGGAGATGGATTTTTCAGGGTATGATTCCGTCTTTCATGTGGCAGGGATCGCACACGCAGATGTAGGGAAAATATCGGCAAAGCAGAGGGATTTATATTATAAAATAAATACGGAGCTGACAATCGCCCTGGCAGATAAAGCGAAAGTGCAGGGGGTGGGGCAGTTCATTTTTATGAGTTCCGCTATCGTTTATGGCGATAGTGCCCCCATCGGCAAGAAAAAGATCATCACAAAGGAAACCCTGCCAAGACCCGCAAGCTTTTATGGTGACAGCAAGCAAAAGGCGGAGGAAGGGATCCGGAAATTGGAAAGTAATCTTTTTAAGGTGGTAATTTTGCGCCCGCCAATGATTTATGGGAAGGGCAGCAAAGGAAATTACCCTGTGCTGGCAAAGCTTGCAGGGAAAATACCGGTATTCCCGAAGGTGGAAAACAGCCGCTCCATGCTCTATATTGGGAATCTTGTAGAGTTTGTGCGGCTGATGGTTGAAAATGAGGAAGCCGGAATTTTCTGGCCATGCAATAAGGAGTGCTCCAATACGAGCGAGCTGGTGCGGATGATCGCGGCAGCACACGGGAAAAACGTATTCCTTGTGCCGGGCTGTACGTGGCTGTTAAAACTGCTTTCGCATGTAAACGGGGCGGTGGATAAGGCATTCGGGAACTTTGTGTACGGGAAGGGTCTTAGCGATTATAGGGTAGAGTATAGGAAATGCACATTGGAGGAAAGCATTCGTATAACAGAAGGACGGGAATAGGCAATAGGGAGGGATAAGTATGAAAAAACCGATCGTCAGTGTAATTGTAGCTACATACAGGCGGGAAAAAAGGTTGCGGTTTGCTTTGGAATCCTTGAGGAAACAACGATGCAGTTTTTTTGAAATAATAGTTGTAGATGATAATGATGATAGGAAATGGAATAAAAAAGTACAATTAATTGTAGATGACTTTAAAAGGAAATCCGAAATTGAAATATATTTATTGGTTAATCATCCGAATAAGGGTTCCGCAGAAGCAAGGAATTGTGGGATTAGAATAGCAAGAGGGGATTATATTACTTTTCTGGATGATGATGATATTTATTTACCTTATAAAATATTATACCAATATGAAAAAATGAAAAAACAGAATGCGGATTACAGTATTTCCAATTTACTTTTATATAGCGAAAAAGGAAAATTGGTAGAAAAACGGAACAGACATTATTTATTAGGTGATGAGGCGAAAAATCTGCTCGTATGTCATATGAAGTATCATATGACAGCTCCGGATACAATGATGTTTAAGCGGGAGTATTTATTGAAGATTGGAATGTTCGAACCGATTAATGTTGGTGATGATTATTATTTAATGATGAAGGCAATCAATTCCGGAGGGAAATTTGTCTATATAAATCGCAGTGATGTTAAAGCAATCGTTCATACGCAAGAGGCAGGATTATCGAATGGACAAAGTAAGATTGAAGGGGAAAAAGCTCTGTTTGAATTTAAAAGAAACTTCTTTTCTCTGTTAAGTAGATCCGACAGACATTTTGTAGAGATGCGGCATCATGCAGTTCTTGCTTTTGCTTATTTGAGAATGAATAAAATAGCTTTGTTTATTTTTGAAAGTTTAGGAGCATTTCTTCAAGACCCGAAGGGATTTCTAAATCTCTTAATAAATTTTAAATAGTTGCTGTGGGAGTTCTTAATGCCTGTAGAAAAAGAGCGTAAAAATCAATATGAGGAGTTGCAGAAAGTATGTTGCCCTATTTAATACCGGTAATTTTTGTTTTTGTTGTGAATATTCTTTTTTTACAGAACAAGAGGATATACTTAAAAAAGAAAAGGGTATGCAGCGATGGATTTGCCCTTTCCTTAATTGTATTGTTTCTGTTTGCTGCTATAAGAGGGAATGGTTCAGGGGACTATTTTGTTTATTTAAATGCAGGGAGAAATATAAAATCCTTTGCAGATATTTTCCATAATAATTTGCATATGGATGTTGCCTATTGCTTTTTGGCCTGGATTGTCAATTTCCTTCATTTACCGTCACAAGCAGTGATAGCGCTTATGAATCTCGTCAGTATTGGGTCAATAGGGGTATTGATAAAGAGATACTCCAATATTCCGGTGCTTTCGGTTCTTATTTTTTTGCCTTTTTATTTTCAATTTGATATGCATGCGGCAAGAACTGCTTGCGCTATATCAGTATTGACACTGGCGGTTCCATATATTTTAAAGAGAGATTTAAAAAAGTTTTTAATCATTCTTCTGCTTGCTTCGTTATTTCATCCGGAAGCATTGGTCGGAATTGCGTTATATTTTTTACCATCTGTTTATATTGATTTGAAATCATCACTGATGATTATATTGTTTATATTGCTAATATCCATACTGAAATTACCTGACCAGATCATAGCTTTTATACTGGAAAATTTAGGACTTGAAAGTATATATGGCCGATTTATTGCATATGCGGCGAAATCGGATGGGCCGAGCAAAGCGGCAAGGCTTTATGATCCAAGATTATTTTTAGCCTTTCTGGTATTTCTTTATGCGAAAATATCAAATATCGAGCATGATCGATTGGGAAAATTTTTGGTGAACAGTGCCCTGGTAAATGTTGTTTTGATGATTTTCTTTAATCAACACGCAGTCTTTGTATATAGATTATCACCTTTTTATGGCATCTTTTCCATTGTTCTTTTGCCGGTAGTCTTTGACAGGGCAGGCAGGAGAAAATTAAATGCAGAGATTGCAGGACAGTATACAAAAATAAGATTTTTAGCTGTTTTCTTATATACAATATTATCAGCAGCGTATGCAATGGAGCCCAGTGTACCTTATACACTCTTTAAAATAGCTTACTGGTAAATATGGAAGTTAAAACGGAAACATAGAAATTGCTTTTTATAACACCGGGGAATGGCCTTACAAATCAGGAGTGAGGAGGATTGAATACCTTAAGATGTATCTGTTCGCAAAGGGTATAGAAAAATCATGAGATTAGAGGTTTTGGTTACAACAATGCATCAAAAAGATTTACAGATTTACGATCAGATGAATATCCAGACGGATGCAATTATTGCAAACCAGGCAGATTGCTTTTTTTATCAGGAAGTAAAGAATGGTGATAACACAGTCCGCCTGCTTACAACTCCTACCAGAGGTGTAAGCAGGAACCGCAACATAGCTCTGGCAGTTTCTACGGCAGATTATGTCCTTTTTGCGGATGATGACCTGATATTCCGCGACGGATACGAAGAAATGATTTTCCGGGAATTTCGGTGACACCCGGAAGCGGAAGCAATTAAATTCAATCTTCATAATTTATCCGAAAAAAGAAAAATAAGCATGGGAAGAATAGAAAAATTCGAAAAAGCCACCCGGAGAAATATGTCGGCCAGTGGTGTGTGCGGTGTAGTTGTAAAAAGAGAGGCCTTGGTTCGCAAGAGCTTGTATTTCCATGAGTTTTTCGGACCTGGTACGGATAATTATTGCGGAGAAGACACTATTTTTCTCCAAAGCATGCTAAACAGAAAAGTGAAATTGTACCGTTCCCCCTTGGATATTGCGGGAATTGACCAGACAGAATCTACGTGGTTCGAGGGCTACAATGAAAAATACTTTACCGTCACCGGCAGGGTTCTGGGAACAATCTATCCCTTCCTTTCTTATTTAACTGCGGTCAGAAGTGCTTTCCGTTTTACAAAGCGGGAAAAATGTAAGATGAAATTCTGGCAGATTTTAAAATGCTACTACAGAGGGATTATGGAAGCTTCCGGTAAATTATATGAAAAGTATAAAAGATTTGGTACAGGAAGGCAGAGAAAGAGATTATGAACAAATTACAATTCAAGCTGTTGGATGCATTTTCTTTCTTTCATGATGTCTGTGTTGAAAACGGCTTGCGCTATTATTCAAGCGGGGGAACCATGCTGGGTGCAGTGCGCCATCACGGATTTATTCCGTGGGATGACGATGTAGATGTTTGGATGCCGCGGATGGATTATGAAAAGTTAATACGGATCATGAAATCGAAGAAAAAGGGAAAATACTGTTTTGAAACGCCGGCCTCTAACACGGGAAGGCATTACTATCCTATGGGAAAATTATATGATACGACTACAACTGCTGTGGAAAAAACAAAGTTTAACGTTCGGAAGGGAATTTATATTGATGTGTTCCCGATGGATGGTCTTGGGAAGACGGAGGCAGAGCGGAACAGGAATTTCAGGAAGATTCATTTTTGGCATATGCTTCTGGCAAGCAGGGTTTCTGTCCCAAGAAAAGAGCGCAGTGCATGGAAGAATACGGCAATCCGTCTGTCTTCTGTTATACCGGAAGCAGTCTTTAATACAGAAAAAGCCATTCGGTGGTTTGACCGTCAATGTACAAAGATTTCTTACGATGAAAGCAATTATGTCGGGATTTTAATGGGCTCTTATGGGATGCGTGATATCGTACCGAAAGATTGGCTCGGAGATCCGGTGCTCTATGATTTTGAAACAATCAAAGTTTATGGTGTAAAAAACTATGACAAGTATCTGACTTATATTTTTGGCGACTGGAGAAAACTTCCGCCAAAAGAGAAACGGGTTTCCCTCCATGATTTTGAACTTCTTGATTTCAGGCATGGATACTTGGAGTAAAGCAAAACGGACACGAATGCTGCTTGGGGAATGTTTGGTATGTTCTTAAAATAAAAGGCAATATATCGGGAAAGGAAGGATATGAGTTTAAATATTTATATATTAACCTATAACAGATCGTCATATTTAAGACACTCCATTGAAAGTGTCCTGAACCAGACGTATAAGGATTTCCAATTATATATCTTGGACAACTGTTCGCAGGACAATACAAGTGAGGTGGTTCATTCGTTTTGCGATACAAGGCTTCACTATATACGTCATGATACAAATATAGGGGGATACGGCAATTTTAATTTTGCGATCGACCATTGTAAGGCGGATTATTTTGTTTTGTTTCATGATGACGACAGGATGCTCCCGCATTTTATTGAAAAAGAAATTTCGGTCATGGAATCCGACGAAAGGATAGCGGCGGTATCCGGAAATGCTATATATATGGGAAAGCCAAATTTGGATGGATTTAAAACGTTAAATCCCTGTGGCGGGATTTATTCCGGCAATGATGTGTGCAAAAATTTTCTGGGGAAAGGAAGAATACTTATGTTCCCTTCCTTAATGTATAGGACGGCCTTTATCAAAGCCAATGATATACATTTTAAGGCGGAAGTCGGGCCTTGTGGGGATGTCGTTTTTTACTGCGATATCGGAACATATGGCGGGGTGATATACGAACTTTCCGATGTTATCATGCAGCGCCGGATTCATGCCATGCAGGACTCACAAAGGGATAAGTATGGTATGAATTTACAGCTGTTAGATTATTTTAAGCACACAAGGAAGTATCGTAGGTTATTCCTTGAAAATAGATATGATATATATGCTCGTTTTGTCAAAGTCATGGTTCTGGATTTCTTATCGCAAAGAATGTCCCGCGGGCAGTTACTTTTATTGCGCGGTGAGTTTAGAAAAATCCTCAGGATCAAAGGCCGCTGCATATGGGATATTGCTCTTTTGTTTACTTTTAAGCATCCGGGTGTGATGCTTGTTGTTTACAGGGTTTACTGCAAATTGTACAGGAAACCGGTAAATTTGTAATTTGTAAATTCATACCCGAATCATTCCGACAGAAAGGAAATTTAACGTTATGAACATAGCGGTTGTAAATATTTATGGGGATGTGTATGCCAATGACCGCCTTTTTGATGTCCGGTCATGTAAAATAGGAGAAAATTTACTTGTTCCGGGAATCCAGTTAAAGGAAACGCTGGAGAAATGCGGGCATTCCTTTCACACCGTTGACGTATATGAAGACTTAACGAAGATAGACTATATAATATTTAGCGATTTATATAACTGGTACATTAATGCTTGTATGACGGGGAAGGATTACTTGAAATATGTGGTCAGAAGAAAGTGGAGAGGGGATACACTTAAGAAAGTAATGAAGGTGATACCCAAGAAAAGACGATTCCTGATCATTCAGGAACCGCCGGTCTATGCCAAGGAGTCTTATAATAAAAAAGCACATGGATATTTTAATAAAATACTAACTTGGGATGATCGGCTGGTAGACAACAAAAAATATTTTAAGTTCAATTATCCGCAGCCGGTACCTGAAACTTTGTATGATGTTCCGTATTCCGGCAAAAAATTTCTCACAATGATCTGCGGAAATAAATCATCGAAAGGCAAAAATGAATTGTATTCAAGCCGGAGAGCCGTTATTGATTATTTTGAAACGAACGGGCACCAATTTGATCTGTATGGCTTTGGGTGGGAAAAGTCCGGGCTTGGGAACTTTAGGGGAACGGTCAAACATAAACTTCAGGTGCTTTCCCGGTATAAGTTCTGCATCTGCTTTGAAAATATGTATGGAATGCACGGCTATATAACGGAAAAAATCTTTGATTGTTTCTTCGCGGGGTGTGTTCCGGTATATTGGGGGGCGGAGAATATTGAAGCGTATATTCCAAAAGAAGCATTTATTGACTGGAGAAAGTTCCGGGGAATCGAGGATGTAGTAAACTACCTGGACCATATGTCCGAATCGGAGTATGAAAAGTATATCGCGAGTGCAAGAGAATATCTTTCCGGCAAAGCATTTCAGGATGATTTTTCGGTTGATGCTTATGTGGGAAGGATTCGTAAGCTGTTGGAAATCCGGTAAAGGACAATGGGGGCTGTAAGCGACAAAGCGGATTGCGAAGATCCGTCTGATTGAGGAGGTACGCTTGTGAAGGTAGTATTATTGGCAGGAGGATTCGGGACGCGCATATCGGAGGAATCGGTCAACAAGCCAAAGCCAATGGTTGAGATCGGCGGCAGGCCGATCCTTTGGCATATCATGAAGGAATATTCTTATTATGGGTACAACGATTTTATCATCTGTGCCGGATATAAGCAGGATGTGATCAAGACATGGTTTTCCGAATATTTTTTGCGGGCCTGTGACCTGACCTTTGATTTTACAAATGGAGAAAATGAAATAACCGTGCATGACAAGCATATTGAGAGATGGAAGGTTACCATTGTTGATACCGGCCTGCACACCATGACGGGAGGCCGTGTCCGGCGTGTTAAGAAATATATCGGCAACCACACGTTCATGCTGACCTACGGGGATGCGGTCTGTGATGTGGACATTGATAAGCTGGTGGGATTCCACAGGGAACACGGGAAGCTGGCGACACTGACTGCGGTTATGCAGGAGCAGCAAAAGGGCGTACTGGATATCGGGGGCGACAATGCGGTCAAATCCTTCCGGGAGAAAAATGTTTCGGACGGGGCACCGATCAATGCCGGTTATATGGTTTTGGAACCGGAGGTTTTTGATTATATTGTCGGGGACCGGACAATCCTTGAGAAAGAACCCTTAGAAAGGCTTGCGGATGAAGGGCAGCTCATGTCCTACCGGCACAGAGGGTTCTGGCAATGTATGGATAATAAGCGGGAGATGGATCTGCTTGAAAAGCTATGGGATACAGGAAACGCACCATGGAAGAAATGGGAAGACGGAGGCGCTTTCCGGGAAAATGGATGGTTTGGAAAAGGGGAAAAATAATCGATGGATCTGAGTTTTTATAAAGGGAGAAAGGTACTCCTGACCGGGCATACCGGGTTCAAGGGTTCGTGGATGTCCGTAATGCTTGCCAATGCCGGTGCCAAAGTGGTCGGATATTCAAGCTGTGGAAAAACCGAAGCACGGCTGTTTGACCTTTGCGGCATTTTAGACCAGATCACGCACGTAAAGGGTGATGTAAGGGATCTAAAACATTTGCTGGAAATTTTTAAGACTTACCGGCCGGAGGTTGTGATCCATATGGCAGCGCAGCCCCTGGTTCGGCTCAGCTATGAGAAACCGGTGGATACATACAGTGCCAATGTAATGGGGACTGTAAATATCTGTGAGGCCGTGAGGCAGACACCGTCCGTTTGTTCCTTCCTCAATGTGACCACGGACAAGGTCTATGAAAACAGGGAATGGGAGTGGGGCTACCGGGAAAACGAGCCGTTGGACGGATACGACCCGTATAGCAATTCGAAGTCCTGCTCGGAGCTGGTGACACACAGCTATAAGAACAGCTTTTTTACTGACGGCAGGGTGGCGGTATCCACTGCCCGT
>ERZ808040.1004-NODE-1004-length-20862-cov-3.678999_pt1 | contig 20862 bp, 16 predicted proteins | sample MGYA00380191_ERZ808040 | MGnify/ENA primary metagenome ERZ808040 (study PRJEB31490, sample SAMN06133395) | mouse gut metagenome | isolation source: J6 | host: mice | place: China: Chengdu | collected 2015-05 ...
GAGAGGTTATGGAGGCATCTCAGGGAACATTTATAAGTAGTACATTTTTTACAGAGCGGGTTGCATTTGCAGCAGTGTTAAAAAATGTAGAACTATACCAGAAATACAAAGTATGGGAAAAGCAGATTGAATATGGAGAAATGGTGCAAAATGGCTGGAAAGAAAAGGCCGAAAAGAACGGACTTGAGATAGAAGTCGGCGGGATCAGTCCGCTGGGACATTTTACGATTATTGGCAGAGAAAGCGGCCTGGTCTATAAGACATTTTTTGTCCAGGAAATGCTTAAGCGGGGATATATTGCGTCTAATGCATTCTATACGTCATACGCACATTCACCGGAAGTGATCAAAGAATATCTGGAAAATGTAGATGAAGTATTCCGGTCTATTGCAGATATTGAAGCGATTGGAAAGAAAGTGGAAGCTTGCCTTGAAGGGCCGGTCTGTCATAGTGGATTCGGAAGACTGAACTGAAAGTGAGGACAAAAAACTGTGTTCCATATTTTTAAAAAGATTGCAAAAAACGAACCATACTTTATTGCAGAAATAAGTGCAAATCATGGGGGAAGCATTGAAAATGCATTGGAGCTTGTAAGGCAGTCTGCGAAAGCCGGTGCGGATTGCGTAAAAATACAGACCTATACGGCGGACTCTATGACAATTGATTGTGACAACCAGTATTTTCGAATCCGGGGAGGACTTTGGGACGGCTATAAGCTCTATGATCTGTATCAGGAAGCTGGGACACCCTATGAATGGCAGGGAAGGATTAAAGAGGAATGCGAAAAATGCGGTGTTGATTTTTTGGCCACTCCATTTGATAACGATGCGGTAGACTTTCTCGAAAGTTTAGGCGTTGAGGCATATAAGATCGCCAGCTTTGAATTGGTGGACATTCCACTGATCGAATATACCGCATCAAAGGGAAAACCAATGATTATATCCACTGGGATGGGGAGCCTGGAGGAGATACAGGATGCCATAGATGCGTGTCAGCGTGCCGGCAACAATCAGATTGTATTACTGAAATGATGCAGTGAATATCCTGCTCCGTGGGAGGATATGCACATGGGGAACATTCCGGATATGAAACAACGCTTCCATCTCCCTGTCGGTTTGTCTGACCATAGTGCCGGAAGCCTTGGCGCGGTCGTGGGAGTGACCCTTGGTGCGTGTGTAGTAGAAAAGCATATTAAATTAGCGGATGTCGAGAGTGCGGATGGCAGATTCAGTATGGAAATATCAGACTTTGCACAGATGGTAAAGGATGTCCTAAATGCAAAATTAATATCGAAAGGACCGGATTATACGTTGACTGCTGGAGAAAAAAACTCGACTGTGTTCCGCCGGAGTCTTTTTGCGGTAAAAGATATCAAAGCCGGTGAATTGCTTTCTGCGGAAAATGTAAGGAGCATTCGACCAGGATACGGTGTAAAACCTAAATATCTGGAAACAATAGTATCCGGAAAAAGCTGTATAGATATAAAAAGGGGAGAGCCGATTACCGAGGAGCTACTGAAAGCAATACAAACATAATGGTCACATCCATAATTTTTAATGAGGTTAGGATATCGCTGGAATCAAATACAAAATTTGTGAGTGAGTATAGAAAATACTTGGAAAACTAGAGGATGGTTTTATGGAAGGTATATTTTTACGTTACGCAGTTCAAGAAGATGCGGAATTTTTATTTAATCTGGTGAATGACAGCGAATGCAGAGGAAATTCATTCAATCCTCGAAAAATTACTTGGACAGAGCATATAGATTGGTTCAGGGAAATTCTGCTTTCCGAAACACAGAAACAATACATACTAATGGACGGAATCACGCCCGTTGGACAAGGCAGGCTGGAAGTCAGTGGCGAGACCTGCCGGATCAGCTATAGCATCAATCCGGAACGCCGGGGATGTGGATATGGAAAGGCCTTAATCAAACTGCTCAACAATGCTGCTGTAAAAGACTTTCAGGAGTGCAATCGTTGTTTGGGTGAGGTACTAAAAGAGAATATTGCTTCCCAGAAAATATTTGAAGAATTGGGTTACACAGCAGAAAAGAGAGACAAATATTTTCGTTATAGTAAACGGATTGAATACTGCAAAATAGACCAGAAGTTAAAACAAAAAATGGGGGGGTATTGGGCTGACAGAGTACCCAATATCTTTCATGAAAGCCATTGGGTAGCGGCATGAAAATCTTATGTTTACATAATAACGACTGTGCAAAAGAGCTGTTCCATTGGCTTAGAGATGAGGGACATGATATTGTACTCTGTTCTGAACAATTAAATCCTGATTGGTGTAGAAAGCAGAAGTTTGAACTAGCAGTAAGCTATACATATAGATTTATATTAACAGATGAACATATTATGGCTCTAAACCATAATGTAGTAAATCTTCATAATTCGTTATTGCCTTGGAACAGGGGAGCTGATCCGAATCTATGGAGCATTATCGAAAATACACCTCGTGGAGTCACTTTGCACTATGTAGACTCAAGTTTGGATAAAGGATATATAATCATGCAGTCATTGGTTACAGATGCAGTGACAAATGACTGCGAGACGCTTGCAAGCAGTTATAATTGTTTAGACCAAGCTGCGAAAAGAATGTTTAAAGAGGCATTTCAATGTTACGAATTTTGGCCTTCTATAAAAAAGAAAGCAATTGGTAAAGGGAGCTATCATTCATTAAAGGAAGGATATCTTATTAAAAAGGTAATTGATTCATACGATATAACCATTAATGAATTTAGAAATCGTATAATTGCCTTGAATCAAGATAGAAGAATACTATGATATTATTTAGAGCAGATGGAAATAAAGAAATAGGTGCTGGTCATATTATGCGGTGTCTATCCATTGCGGATGCCTTTAAAAGAATTGGAGAGGAATGCGTGTTTGCATTGGCGGATGATTCAATGCAGGGAATCATTACTGCAAGGAAGTACAAGGCATATGTTCTTAAGTCTGACTATCGACATATGGATAGTGAAATAGAAGAGATGATGTCCGTCATCGGGAGATTTGCGCCGGACATGCTTATCGTTGACAGTTATTTTGTTTCAAAGATGTATTTCGAATCTTTAAGAAAAAATTTACGACTTATCTATATGGATGACTTGGCAGCATTTGCTTACCCGGTAGACGTTCTTATCAACTATAATGTATACAGTTTAGACATAGATTATAGAAAAATCTATTTTAGAGAAAGCATCTCGTATCCAACGGTTCTTTTTGGGGTAGAGTTTACACCATTGAGAAAAGGGTTTATGAATATAGCCCCCAAAAATCAAAACAAAATATGTAAAGATATATTGATCTCAACGGGGGGCTCGGATTTGACTCATTTGGCGCTTAAACTGGTACGGTATATCAAAAAGAAAAATGATGGAAGGCATTATCATTTGCTGCTCGGCTCCATGAACTCGGACGATTTAGAGATTTATCAATTAGCGTCTGGTATTTCTAATATACATATTCACTCAAATGTAAATGATATGAAATCTCTTATATATTCATGCGATATTGCAGTTTCTGCAGCTGGAAGTACAATGTATGAAATTTGTGCATGTGGAGTTCCTATAATAACATATGCTATAGCGGATAACCAGATTTTGGGAGATAAAAAATTTAAAGAACTGGGTCTGTCCCTATCATGTGGCGATTTGAGGACAGAATGTGAACCAGAGGTGAAAATTTATAATTGTATTGAAAAGATTTCAAGTGACTACATGTGGCGTGTGAATGTTGGGAAAAAAATGCAAGAATATGTGGATGGATATGGAGCTGACAGAATCGTTCATGGACTTGGATTTTGTAGTTGAATTATATAAAAATAAGATTAGAGGTTAAAATGAAAATGAAAAAAATGAGAGTGACTATTGAGGAGCTTGAAGCATTAAGAAAGATATCAAAAGTTCAAAAAAAAATTGATAGTATTGATGGCAATCATATTTTATTCTATGGAGGAGGACAACATACGAAATATATTTTGCGATGTTGTGTATTTGACAAGCATATAATAAGAGTCTGCGATTCTTTTAAAAAGGGTAATATATGCGGATATGAGATAGAAAAAAAATCCATAGAATTGATTTCATGGGCTGATGCAGTTATCATTTCTAGTTTTTATGATCGAGAGCAGATATATGAAGAACTGAAAAAAGTTATTTCCATTGAAAAAATTGTTTTGCTATATTCAAAAGACGAAAAAGAGCCTTTATATAATTATAATGTAGAGATGAATGCTGAGAAATTACCAGATTTATGTAAAAAGGATGAGTGGGGGGGACAAGATAGGTATACTCCCTGGAAAGCGGATGGCATGGGAGAAAATTATGAAAGTACTGTTGAAAAATACTTCTTTGATGAGGTGACGAAGCACTATTATTTGAAGTGGGTTCATGAAGGTGACAAAGTCTTAGATATAGGAGCAGGGACAGGCAGGCTATCGATTGAACTACAAAAAACAGGAGCGGATGTTACAGCTGTGGATACCAGTGAGGAGATGTTAAATGTTCTGAGGAAGAAGAACTCTGATATTAAAACAATTATAGTTGATGGTGTAAAACTTCCGTTATCTGATGACTCTTTTGACAAAATTGTATCATGTGATGCAATGGTTCATTTTACAAATTGGAAAGAATTTATGAAGGAACATATCAGAGTTGTTAAAAAAGGCGGACTTATTGTCCATAATATGTTTAATGATGACCATTTAAAATATATTTCTAATAAAAAGTATATACGTACAAGCTATATTTCTGACTGTGGGGGGTATGGATCGAGTGTAAACAGAAGCGAATTGGAAGCGTTCTGTATTGAACAGAATATAGAACTTCTTCAGATGATACCTTATGGCGCATTTTCTCAAACTGCATTTTCATATGGTATATTGACACATCAGGAAATGCTTAAATTACAAAAATGGTATTCAGAGTTCTGCAATCAGGAAAATTTGCGTTATCTGATAGGACGATTTGAGAGGGAGATTGTTTCAACATGTGATGAAACAATTGCTGCGCTTAACATATTAGTGTTTAGAAAAAAATAAATCAAATTAGGGAGGATTCCTTTTGAAAAAAATATTGATGAAAGCACACTCCCCATTTTCCATTTTTACATGTGCTTTAATTGGAGAAGTATACTATAAAGAGGATTATAAAATTCTTATCATGGGAAACTCGGTGGATGAAGATTTTGAAGAGCGAGTGAAAGAATCCCAATTTTTTCAAGAAGTATGTCTATTTGATCAGAGAGAAAAGACAATTAGGTGTATAGAAAATACTGTGGATGATTTTTTATCTAATCACACTGAAATAGATGAGTATTTTATGTGCGTCTTTAGTGATGGATATAGCATTTTGTTAGCTCATCGACTGCGTGGAAAAGCTGGAATAAATATTTTTCCCGAAGGATGTGCTACTTTACAATTGCGAGAAAGAATCGAATTAGTATTTAATGAGGTATACGGAAAAGATCAGATGCTCAGAGAGTTCTTTCAGAAATATAAAATTGAATTTGACTTATTTTCTAAAACATGGGTATTTGATTTAAAAATAGAACAGGGAGAATTAGGAGCCAAAAAAAAGTTCATAAATGTTAGACATTTGTTGAAAAATCAGAAAAAGAATAGGATTATAGAACGCTTAAATATCCTCTATGGGTATTGGCCAAAAGGTGATTATAATACTTTTGTCTTGGATGATACTTTAGCTGCATCAGATTTATTGGATGGAGAAGCTGAAATGAAAATCCTTGATGCATTATTTTCTGGATTAAAAATGGAAAAAGTATTAGTAAAAGGACATCCAGGTCAAGATTTGTTAATGTCGAAGTTACGTTTTGGAAAATATGGAACTGATTTTTATGAAAATTCCAATATACCATGGGAAATAATGCTGCTAAATCTTACAAAAAATAATAGAGATGGCATTACAATTATTACACCGTTGTTAGCAACTTCTATTATGAGTACAATTAATCTCTTATCTGTTGCTACTCCGATTACCATAATTTCTTTGCAGCTATTAGAAATGAATTTTTTTGGTGAATATATAAAAAAAGCAATTGCACTAAATGGTAACTATTATGAAAAAGCAATTAGGAACAATAAAAATATACATCTTTTTATTCCACAAAATTTAGATGAATTAGAAACACACTGTACAATAAAAAAGGATGATACAGGTAAAGTTTCAAAGAAAAATGAACTAGGTGATCCATCTGATTATTTTTTTCGAACAGGAAATTTGCTTTCGAAGACATATATTTTTTCTACAGATGGACAGCTCTATGAAAAATCAGCTTTTTATTTTCTTAAATACCAATCAGAAATTATATTCTGTGTTGAAAAATTTATAGATATTAAAGAATTTGTATGGAGGCCCTCTGAATGTAACCTTTTTTCAGCTGTAAATGGAGTGGCTGTTGAAATAGAAAATGAATACGGAAAAAAGCAGATGTATATAGTAAGTGATTCTAAAAAAAATAATTTTCTTGATGAAGGTAAGCTTGTGTGCAAGGCCAGATATAAAGGCTATTGCAAAAAAATATATATAAAAGGGCATCTTATGGTTGAACATAAGTACTGTGCTTTAAATTGGCTTTACTACGACTGCAAGTGGAGAGAAAGGTTCTGGGAGAACTGGTTCGAAATTGAAAAGAAAAACTTATTAAAAAAATATATAGAAAAAAAGAATATTAAAAATATATGGATATTTGGGAATGGAAAAATTGGACAGACAATAAATGATAGTTTTGAATTTAATAACGTGAATACTAAGTTTACAGCATCAAAAACATCTTGTTTGAAAGGAATAGAGGCTGTTGCGATAGAAGAAGCATACAGAACGGAAACATTGCCGGATATTATGATAATTACACCGATGAATGACTATGATCTGATTTGTTTTAGACTTAAAGGAGATTTAAAATCTGTAACTATGGGATTAAATGAGTTTATCTCGGAGGTGATACAAGAATAATTAGTTTGTGGAGGATTATATGAAATGAAAGAAAAAATCGGAAATGTTGAAATAAATTATACATTTTATGAAGGTAAAGACATTTATTCAGATGGACAGATTGAAGACGATTTATTGAATAGTGTTATGAAAGGAAAGGAAATTGATGCATTGAAATCTGGATCGAGCTGGCCTGTTTTATATCACTTATCTGATATTCGGGAGAATTTGTTGGAATGGTATCCATTTCGCAAAAATGCCAATATATTAGAGATAGGATCCGGATGCGGTGCATTAACAGGACTTTTAAGCAGAAGGGCGAAAAGTGTAACATGTATAGAGTTGTCAAAAAAAAGGTCTTTGATTAATGCATATAGAAACTCAAATTGCGAAAATGTAACAATTTATGTTGGGAATTATAAAGAAATAGAGCCTCATTTGACAGAATCATTTGATTATATCACTCTTATAGGTGTTTTAGAATATTCGTCAATCTACTTAAGCGGATCAGATCCTTATTTGAAAATGCTTGAAATAGCTAGAAAACATCTTACAGATAATGGCAAGCTTATTGTGGCAATAGAAAACAAAATGGGAGTCAAGTATTGGAACGGTGCAGCTGAGGATCATACAGGACGTATCGGATCTGGACTGAATGATTATTCAGAAGGAGAAACTGTAAGAACATTTTCGAAGATGGAGCTAGAGAAACTTTTACAAAAAGCTGGAATAAAATCTTTTAAAATGTATTATCCAGTTCCGGATTATAAACTGCCGGAAGCGATTTATTCGGAATGCTTTCGGCCTAAACCAGGATCTATCAGAAGTTATGGGAAAGATTATGATATGCCAAGACTCTACAGTTTCAACGAGGCGGCAATCACGGACCAGATTTGTGAGGACGGAATGTTTCCATATTTTTCTAATTCATTCCTTGTAGTTGCTGGTGAAGAGAAAGAACAATGCTTGTTAGAAAAGTATGGAAGGTGCAGAAGAGATAAGTTCCAGATAAAGACGGAAATTATGCAGAAGGATGGGAAGCGATTTGTTAGAAAATCTGCACTTCATAAAGAGGCTGAGAAACATATCCTAAGTATAAAGAAAAATGAAGAAAAATGGATAGGTAAATTAAAAAACATTCATTGTATCAAAGGCTGCGTAAATGATGGCTCTTATGTAATGCCATATGTTTATGGAAAAGATTTGGATGGGATTTTTTATCAAGATAGGCATAGTCCGACAGCATTTACAGAAAGATTTCAATACATTGTTAAGAATTTTTTGACACCGGAAAACGAAGATCTTATTACATTTAAAGTATCATCGGAGTTCACTAAGATATTTGGCGAAGACTATCCTGGTGGAAAGCAATCTTTGCAATATACTAATATAGATTTAATTTTTCCTAACCTCAAGTTAACAGATAATGGACAGCTTTATTCTTTAGATTATGAATGGTGTTTTGATTTTCCAATACCTTATGAGTATGTAATCTGGAGAGCAGCTTGGCATTTACATGAAGAATATAAGGCATATCTTCGAGATGCTCTTTGCAAAGAGGACTTTTTGATGGGAATAGGGATTTCTTGTGAAGATTCGGATATTTATATGGAGATGGAGAGAAATTTAGGGAATTATATTTTTGGAAAAACAGGTGGTGAAAATTACCTTCCGAGATATCGTAAAAATTCTGTAATGCAGAACCTTATATTTAGATAATTTCCGCATCTAAAGGAGACAATCAAATGAAATTATATGCTTACTTTTTACCCCAATTTCATAGAATACCGGAAAATGATCAATGGTGGGGAGAAGGATTTACAGAATGGAAAGCAGCCCAAAATGCAAAACCCCTATTTGAAGGGCATTATCAGCCGCATGAACCTTGGAATGATAATTATTACAATTTACTTGATAAAAAAACTATGCAATGGCAGGCAGAACTTATGCATAAATACAATATAGATGGGATGTGCTTTTACCACTATTGGTTTGGCGAAGAAAAGAAAATATTAGAAATTCCTGCTGAAAATTTGTTGAAATGGACAGATATCGATATGCCATTCTGTTTTTCATGGGCAAATCAATCATGGGTTCAGTCATGGAGTAAGCTAAAAGGCTTTTCATGGGTATCTGGACAGGAGAGTAGAAAATCTGAGAATGAATCCAGCGTGATTTTTCAACAGAAATATGGAAGAGAAAATGAATGGAAAGTACATTTTTATTATTTATTATCGTTTTTTAAAGACAAAAGGTATATATATTATGAAGGAAAGCCATTATTTATAATTCATGTTTTGAACGATATACCTTGTTTAAACGAAATGTTAAGATATTGGAATAAGTTGGCGAAAGAAAATGATTTGGACGGACTTTATATTATTGGGGGGGGACAGGCCGGCATTACTTATGGTGTAGATGCTGTTATGACGCATGAGCCAGGAGATATAAAGCGCATACTTCATAATACAGAAAAATATCCTATGCGTTATTCCTATAGAGAGGCCTATGAAATAATACTGGGTCAAAAATATCCCAGAAACAATAAAATGATTTATACAGCTTTCTGCTCTTATGACACAACTCCCAGATATGGAAAAGACGGCTGTGTTTTTCAGGAGAGTTCTCCAGAAATTTTCAGAGAATATTTGGCAAAACTAATGGCAAAAAATGCAGTAGAAGGAATCGATGTGCTATTTATTGATGCATGGAATGAATGGGGAGAAGGAATGCACCTGGAACCAGATAAAAAATACGGTTTCAAATGGTTGGAGGCGGTAGAAAGGGCAAAAGAAGAATATAAAAAATATATGCAGGAATTTACTTTGTGCGATCATCATATGAATGAGGAAGAATACAGAATACGCTGCAGTTCATGTAAATTTGAGATGTATTTAAATCTATTGAGCGATTGGATGGACCTGCAAAAAGAGGATAAAAGATTTTCATTATATTTTCAAAAATATAATTTGAAAAAAATTTTGATATATGGATATGGTATTTTGGCAAAGCATCTTATTTCGGAGTGTGAAGATCAGAATGTTTCAATACTTGGAATTATAGACCAAGAAACGATTCGAGATGCGGAAGGGCTTCGTACATATCATATGTGCTCGGATCTTCCAAATGCAGATTGCATTATAGTGACATCTTTCTATTATATGAGTGATATCTGTACGCAAATAAGAAGGTACAACGAGGATATTCCAATTTACTCAATTAATGAAATTGTTTACGAAATGCTTTACATGTAAAAAATGGCTAAAATTTGGAGAACGAATGGATAACATTTATGAAAAAGATTTTGGTTTTTGGAACAGGAAATGAATATAAAAAGTATAAAAAATGGATTGTTAATGCTGATATAGTTGCATTAATTGACAATGATATAAATAAGCAGGGGACAACTATTAACAAGACACCAGTGATTTCTCTTGATGAGGCTAAATTTTTTCATGTAGACTGCGTGTATATTATGAGTAGCCTTTACGCACAAGAAATGAGCGAGCAATTGAAATGTTTGGGTATTCCAGAGGAAAAGATAAAATATTTGTTTGATTTAGCAGATTTGGGGATGAAATATAAAATACCTGTTTGTAAATTACAGATGACAGGAAAAGAAACGAAAAAGATTGCGCTGCTTTCCGACAATTTACAGTTGAGCGGAGCACAGTTTGCATTATTGAATATGGCAATTTTATTAAAGAAAAATGAATATAGAGTTATCATTGCATCGCCGGAGTCGGGAAAGCTAAAGAACTATATACATCAGGTGGATATTCCACTAATATTGGATGAGAGATTGCGTATTGGTAAAATTCATGACATTGAGTGGCTGGATGATTTTGACTTGATTATCGTAAATACTGCTTTAAATTACCATTTACTTTTAAATAGAAATATTAATATTCCTGTTATTTGGTGGCTGCATGAAACAGAGTATTTTTATCGGCTAATTATTCACCCAAAAATTAAAAGAATTAATTCGGAAAACTTATTTATTTATGCAGTGAGTAATCTGGCAAAGAAGCCATTATTGGAAATCAGAAAAGATTTTTTGATCCAAGATTTACGTGTTTATGTTAAACAAGACCTATCACAGGATAAAAATATAGAAAGATGCAAAGGGAAAATAGTGTTTGCTATAATAGGTGTAGTTTGTGAACTTAAAGGTCAAGACATCCTCCTGAATGCGTTAGATCTATTGTCAGAGGATGAAAACAGGCAGATTGAAGTATGGTTTATAGGACGAGAAGACACAAATTTTATCAGAGAATATGGAGAAATAATTAAAGAACATACAAACGTATATAGTTATGGGGAGTTAGAAAAAAAAGATTTACAGAAACTATACAAGGAAATTGATGTAATAATTTGTGCTTCACGAAGTGAAAATTTATGTATGGCTGTATTGGAAGGGGCAGAGCGGAGCATCCTGCCGATTATATCTACAGCAGCAGCAGTTTCTGACTATTTTATTGACGGAAGGGACGGAATTCTTTTTAGTTCAGAGAATGAGAAAGAATTAGCTGAAAAATTACGTTGGTGTATACATAACCCTAATCGGCTTAAAGAGATGGGAAAACATGCATACAATGTATATAAAAGCAATTTCTCGGAAGCAATTTTTGAGCAAACATTATTATGTGCAGTCCAGAAAACATGGAAATAATAATTATACATTTGAATATAAGCCGTTAATCATGAATTATAAATGTAAATATAGATTAAAGGGATCATAGGTAGATGTAATATGTACAATCAGGATGAGTTTATATACACACAATTTAAGAAAAATTATACAGATAAGAAAGAAGCGATTGTCATTTATGGTATTGGTATTGATGTTGGGAAATTAATTCCGAAAATTCAAGAATACAATATTATAGGTTTAATGGATGGCAAGCAAAAAACGGGTGAAATTTATGGAAAACATATCATTGATTATAAAGAATTACTGGAATTTGGAGTGAAAAAAATTATTATTGTTGCGCGTCCAGCTGTATTAAGTGTGATTTATCATCGGATTGAAAAGTTTACAAGGGAAAATAGTATTTTTGTTGGCGATGTACAAGGAAGAAATATGGCAGATATATTTTGTGCCTGTGAAAATGATATCCCCTATTTCAAAAAGAGTTGGTTTGATTTAAAAAATATTTGTGCAAAACATGACATTATAACATTTGATATTTTCGATACTCTGATTGTGCGAAAGACTGCTCAGCCAAAAGATATCTTTGAGGTTGTTGAAATGGATCTAGCAAAATCTGATTTTTATATGTCAAATTTTGCAGAAATTCGAATGAAAGCAGAAGATATATGCTATAAGAAAAAAATGAATCACACCATCTATCAGATATATGATGAAATAAAGAAGCTGACAAAATGCTCTGAAGAAATTAAGTTAAAATATTTGAAAAAAGAAATCAGAACGGAAAAGCAATTTTTATGTGCCAGAAAAAGCATGCTTGACTTTTTCAATGAGTTAAAAGAAAAAAAAGAAATATATTTGATATCTGACATGTACTTGCCATCTGAAATTTTAAAAGATATTCTGGCGAAATGTGGATATACGGGATATAAGGCAATCTTTGTATCCTGTGAACATGGATGTTCTAAAAGTGAGGGACTGTTTGAAAAATTCGTAGAAGAAGATGAGCGTAGAAAAAACGCTCTCCATATAGGAGATAATGAGATTTCGGACGGAAAAAGTGCAGAAAACGCAGGTCTGAATGTATTCCTTGTTATGAATAAAATGGAGATGCTGGAAAATTCATCATATAGTGGAATACTTGATAAAACAGAATCTTTATTAGACAGAATTTCAATAGGCTTGTTTTGTAACAGGGCATTTGATGATCCTTTTACCCTACATGGAACAAAAGGAAAATTAAGATTAGATAATCATAAGGATATAGCGTATCTTTTTATTGCTCCTGAAATTTTATATTTCTCGTGTTGGCTAATTAATAATATTATTAAGAGTAGCTGTGACTATGTCATGTATCCATCAAGAGATGCTTTTGTGTTACAAAAAATATGCTTAACCATTACGATGAATCAGAAAATAGCAGATTTTCCTGAGGGGCATTATACATATGTGTCCAGAAGAGCCTTGCATGCGGCAACAGTCTTTGAGCAAGCAGATATTGAGCGGATAGTGGCACACGAATATAGTGGATCGACTTCGGGCCTGTTTAAAAATCGCTTTAATGTGACATTGCCGGAAGAGATAGAAGGCTATGATTTGGACGATGTTATGAAACTGGCAAAGAAATATTCTGGTTTTATTTTAGAAAGGTGTCAGAAGGAAAGAGTAAATTATTTGGCATATTTAGAACAGAACAAACTTGGATCAAAAAAAAAAATTGGCCTTTATTGATTTTGTGGCAGCAGGAACGATTCAAAATGGACTGAGAAAGCTTTTACATAACAATATTCAGGGGTTTTATTTTTTAAAGCGAAAAACAGATGATATTGATAGAGAGCGTAATCTTCATGTTATATCTTTTTATCCATCCAAAGGGGATTTTGAACTTGATGTAAATATATATAGATATTACCTGTTTTTTGAACTATTGCTTACATCACCGGAATCAACTTTAAATTATATTTCTGATGATTTGAATCCTGTATTTTTACCAGAAAAAAGAGGACGAGATGAGATAGATATGGTTATGGAAATGCAGGAAGAAATGCTCCGATTTGCAAATGAAGTATCAAAATTGCATCCGTCGATCACTTCAGAATATTTAGATAAAAATTTTCCGGACATGATTGCTGGCTTTATGGAAAAAGAGTATTCTGATATAAAATGTGAAAAGATACTGGCTATGGATTTGACAGATGAATATTTTGCGAAGACATTTAATATTTTTGACAGGTAAGTAAAAGCTATGTATAAAAAAACAATTGAAAAAATGGATGATTTAATAAAAGGAAAATATAAAAATGTGTGGATATATGGTGCCGGTAAAATCGGAAGAAAACTGATAAATACGTTTAATTTTTTAAATATCAATATTAAAGGTGTTGTAATTAGCCAAAATGATGGTACGTTGATACCGAATATACCTATTTATGAATTGCCAAAAGTGACCTCTTCTTTGGAAGATACATTATTTGTAGTTACTGCATCTAAGAATTATCATAATGAAATTATCGAAAATATAGAAACACATGGGTTTTCTAACTATATCATATGGGATAAACATTGCATGTGTAAATTGTGGAGATGTGCAGAACATTACTTTATTGACAGGAGAAAGCATAATAGTAGATGCTGTTTTGTATTAGCGGGTTATAAAGAATATTTATGGAATGATATTTTTGAAAGGCTAGTACGTTTCATTCCAAAGGATGTAGATGTATGTATCATGTCTTCTGGCGTGTATTGTGATAAGTTGGAAAAAATTGCAAGAAAGAATGGTTGGTCATATTTATCAACAACGATAAATAGTGTTACACTTGTTCAAAATGTGGCTTTTTCAATTTATGAAAATTACAAGTGGATTTATAAAATTGATGAGGACATTTTTACAACAAATAATGCTTTTGAAAAACTTTTTGTTAATTATCACTATATAAAAAATACTACTCATTATGAACCAGGGATAGTGGTTCCGCTGATACCAGTTAATGGTTATGGATACAATAGAATATTGAGCAAGGTTGGAAAAATGAATGAGTTTGAAAGCAGGTTTGGACAGGCAATTATTGGTGGGAATCCGGATAGTGAAATTGAAAAGAATCCAGAGGCAGCTATTTTTATGTGGCGTGAATGTCCGCAAATAGATCAATTGAATAGATTAATGGAAAAAGAGAATAAACTAGATTTATGTGGTGTGAGGTTTAGCATAGGTTTTATTTTTATGGCGCACTCACTTTGGGGAGACATGCAGGGATTTACCGTAACAGGAAATGCAGATATGGGGATGGATGAAGAGGAACTATGTGCGCATTGTATTAACACATCTAAAGCTATTATAGTTAGTAAAAACACGGTTGTTGGACATTTTGCATTCAGTAAACAAACATCATGTATGAAAAGACTCTACTTTGAAAATCCAGATTGGTTTAAAATAATGAACTGAATGTTATGAAAAGGGACTATGCTATGATTATGGACATCAAATTAGATAATTATGCTGTTGGCCTATACGGCTTTCGGAAAAATGGAAAAAAAATATATGAGCAATTAGCAAGGAGAAATATCCAGATTGCATATATTATTGAAAGAAACTATGAAGCATTAAGTATACTTGAAAAAAAGATAAATATTCCGATAATAGGTTTCTGTGATAATGAGAGCGTGTATAGAAAAGCGCAGGTAATCATATTTTCTGGTGACTTTCCGGAAAAACTTGCAAAAGAATGTCTGGAATTAGCGGGTATTAATATTCCAATAATATCATTTGAAATGGAGTAAGAAATATGTTTAAGGACTGCAATAGCGAATTAGAAAAGAATAAATATAAGACAGAGAAGCTTTTGCAAAAAGAAAATGAGGAGTGGCAAAAAGAGAACGATTTCGAATTTTATCGTATGCAACGGACAGGATCTTTTTGTGATGTTTTCGACCTCATTTGCAAAAGGGTGGAGATTCAAGATACTGAGGAACGGTTTATTCATTTTATTGATCATAGATACTTATTTGATACAACAAGGGGATATCGTTTTGAGAATATTGCTCCAAATTATGAGTGCATCATCAAAAATGGACTTACAGATTTAAAATATAATGATAGCGAAGTTACAAATAAATTCTGTAAAGACTATAACCGGACAATCGATAGTCTGATAGTTCTTATAGAACGAGTCAGTGAAAAAGAAAAGGACTCTGCCAAAGCATATGCAAATAAGCGAGCCATGATTTTTAGAAATATGATAAATAAACCGGCAGAATCCTTTGAAGCTGGTTTGCAACGTATTTTATTTTTTCATCAGATATTCTGGCAACTCGGACAACGATTGATGGGACTTGGACATTTAGATACTCTATTAATTGACCTATATCTAAAAGATTTGAAGGAAGATAATATCTCGCGGGACGGAGCTGTTCGTCTCATAGAAGATTTTTTTGAGGCCTTACATAGATATTGCTGGCTTAAGAGTAATATGTTATTGGGTGATACAGGACAAATCATCATTTTGGGTAATCGGGATGAGAATGATCAGTATGAGTGTAATGAACTTACTTACCTGTTTATAGAGGCAACGGAAAAAAAGCAGCTGCCTGATCCCAAAATATTGTTACGGGTTGATAAAAATACGCCAAGGAGACTTATGAAAACTGCAATACAATGTATGCAGACGGGTGTTGGAGCTCCAATCCTTTCCAATGATAATGTGATAATTCCAAAACTGCTTGCCTTTGGAGTTTCGAAAGAGGACGCAAGGCAATATGGAGTCGCTGCCTGCTGGGAGCCACTGGTGCCAGGAAAAAGCATAAGTCCCAATAATATGAAATCAATTACATATCCCAAAGCGATGCAAAGAGTCTGGGAGAGAGAAGATCTGGAAAAGTTTGATACATTGGATAAATGGAAACAGGCATTTTATGAAGAAGTAAACCATGAAATAGCAGAAATTGTTGATATTATATCAGAAGCGCGATTTCAGTATAATCCATATCTATCCATTTTCATAAATGATTGTTTTGCGCGGAAACTGGATGTGTCATGCGGTGGAGCTGTATATAATAATTATGGACTGACGACGGTAGGACTTTCTAATACAGTTAATACAATTTTTAATTTAAAGGCGTTTGTATATGACAATTCGGAATACTCTTTGAAAGAGATAAAAGAGATTCTAAAAAGAGACTTTAAAGGATATGAATTTCTAAGGAGAAGGCTAAAAAGTAATTCATGTAAATATGGTATGGACAAGCAGGAAGTTATCTCACTTTCAAATGAAATATTAATCAGAACATCGGAAATGGTAAAAGCGTTTCGAAATTACATGGGGGGAAAATTAAAGATTGGAGCAAGTTCACCTTCTTACATAGATGCGGCAAAAGATGTTATGGCTTCTTTTGACGGAAAAATGAAGGACGAAGCATTTGGGGTCCATATTTCATCAGAAACAAATAGCGGATATACAGAGATTATTAATTTCGCTTCCCAATTAAATTATGATGAAAATCGTTTTAATGGAAATGTGGTTGATTTAATGGTCACGTCAGAGTTTATCAAAAATAATTTTGACAAAATGGTGGACTTGATTTTAGTTGGAATAGAAATTGGCTTTTTTCAGTTGCAGATGAATGTGATTAGTAGTGAAGCTTTGCTTGAAGCCAAGGATTATCCGGAACGTTATCCGAATCTTGTAGTGAGGGTATGGGGATTTAGTGCATATTTTAAGGATCTGCCAGAAGAATATCAGGATGTAATGATTCAAAGAGCACTGCAAAACGAAAAACAAGGGGTCGGCGCATATACGTGATTTGCTGAAATCAACGGTTAATTGATGTGAGGTGATAAATAATGGATTTGGCTATATTCGGTGCTCAGGGTATAGCGCTTGGTGCATACGAAGCAATACGGCATTTATATCCTTTTAGAACAATTCGCTGCTTTTTGGTAACAGAGAAGAAAAATAATTTGGAATATTTGTCAGGAATCCCTGTTTTGAAACTGAAAGTCTTTTCAAAAAGCTTATCAGAAGAGCAGAAAGCCAATATTGAAATATTGATTGCAACACCAGAAAATGTAATGTCTGTAATAGAAAAAAGTCTGGATGAATGTGGACTGTACTGCTACGTTCGGCTAACATCATCAAGATGGGCAGACCTTATGAGCTACCACTATGCAAGAGACAAGGACTATATGCCTTTGTGTGCACTTCCGATCGGATACCATAAAGCGGATATACACATGTTCATTGCGAAATTCTATAAGGATCCATTGTTATCTTGCGACTATGAAATGCCGGAATGGTTGATTCCAATCCAGGTTGGAGCCGCATTGTGCAGGGAACGCATTGCGAATATCCGGGATTGTGATGGAGAAAATATTTCATCAAAAAATGGAAACTATTCCGAGCTTACGGCTCTTTACTGGATATGGAAAAACTGTCTGCTGTGTTCCAACGCAAAATCTGGAGATGAATATTATGGCCTATCACATTATAGACGGATATTAGAATTAACAGATGATGATATACTAAGGCTTGCGGATAATCAAGTGGATGTAGTGTTGCCTTATCCAATGCCTTATGAACCAAACATTGAAGAACACCACAGAAGATATTTGAAAAATGAGGACTGGAACGTGGTGAAAAAAGCAATTCTGGAAATGCATTTGGAAGATGAAAAAGCATTTGATGTTATATTAAAGCAAAAGTATTTCTATAATTACAATATTATTTTGGCTAGAAAAGATGTCTTGGCAGAATATTGTAATTGGCTGTTTCCTCTTCTGGAACGAATAGAAGAACTTAGTGTGCCAAAAGGAAAAGAACGGTCAGACAGATATCTGGGATATATAGGCGAGACTTTAGCAACGTTATATTTTATGAATATTAAAACAAAATTAAATATTAAGCATGCTGGATGTAAATTTTTGTGTTAACTGAAATATGCATTAAACTATATTTAGAGTTAAAACAATTTAAAAAGGAGTCTTGATATATGAACATCGCGCTAATATTATCCGGCGGTACCGGCAGCAGGCTGGCTTCGGACATCCCGAAACAATATATCGAAGCAGGCGGCAGGCCGATTATTTCCTACAGCCTGGAGCGCCTGTCGCTCCACGGCATGATTGACGCGATCCAGATCGTTGCTGACCCGGCCTGGCAGGAGCCGATCCGTACCTGGCTGCCGTCGGCTGATCCTCAAAAGAAATTCCGGGGCTTTTCTCTCCCCGGGGAGAACCGCCAGCTGTCCATCCTGCACGGGCTGGAGGATATCAGAGGATATGCGGGAGATTCAGATTATGTTTTTGTCCATGATGCGGCAAGACCGCTACTTTCGGAAAAGCTGATCAGCGATTGTCTGGCCGCTGCCGCCGGACATCACGGCGCCATGCCTGTCCTGCCAATGAAGGACACGGTATATTCCAGTACGGATGGAAAATCAGTCCGGACACTCCTGAACCGGGGTGAGATCTACGCCGGTCAGGCACCGGAGGTATTTCAGCTTGGGCTATACTATGAGGCAAATATGCGCCTGATGCCGGACGCCATCCTTGGAATCAACGGCTCTACAGAACCGGCGGTGATGGCCGGGCTGGATATCCGTATGATATCGGGAGATGAGAAAAACTTCAAGATCACTACAAAAGAGGATCTGGAACGTTTTATCAGTATCATTCAAACAAACCTACCCAATTAAAACCTCTTTCCCTTCAAACGCAAACCCATACTTCCGTATCCTCTCCATCGGTATCCCCGCAGCAACCAGGGAAGCAGCATATTGCTTTTCCTCGATCTGTGCCAGTGCTGCCTGAACGGTCTCTTCCAGACTGGCCTCTTTTTTCGGATTGCGGACTTTAAACTCCAGGATCACTGCGGCATCCTGGGCATGGATCGGCTCCAGAACGACATCGTATCTTCCGAATCCGCTTTCGCGGTTCGAGGAGATTTTGTAACGGCTGCCCAAATCAACCATCAGTCCGAGAACAAATCCATGATAAAAGCGTTCTGGTTCACTCCCTGCCGAAGGACTTTTTCCGGTATCAAAAAAGCTGAAGGTAACCATAGCGACCTGATTCATGTAGGCGTTCATGGCTTCCAGATCCCCCAGCAGCATGGCCCTGATAAATTCATTATAGGCAGATGGGATGAACTTTGCAAACCATCCTTCTATCATTTTTTTGAACATAATATGGACTTCTTTATTTGTCAGTGCGAGAGTATATTCATCTACACCAGAGTCTTCGTAGAATGCAAGCTTTATCACTTTCAGGTACCCGCTTGCAAGAAGAAGGCTCCAGATAGCGCTTTCATCATGGCCGAGCTGGCTGTATACAATTTGTTCATCAAGCTGTGTGCAAAGCTCCCTGCCATTCAGCAGATCCTCCATGATCATTTTTACACTGCGGCTTCCTTCTCTGATCAGCTTTCCGACGAGGCTGTTGCTGCTTGTATTTGCCCAATAAGTGGAAAGCTTGTGTTTGCCTAAAAAGTTAATAATGGACCAGGGATTGTAGATATCCGATGTCTGGCCGAAGGTAAAGCCGTCATACCAGGATTTGACACGGTCACGCTCATCAGACAATCCATATTCTTTCAATGCCTCCCAAACTTCATCTTGGGTAAAACCAAAAGAATCCGAATATTTTTCAGAGGTTGTGGTTACCACTTCCAGATTATTGAGGTCAGAGAAAATGGATTCCTTACTGACCCTCGTGATCCCGGTCATAAGGGCTTTCTCCAGGTAAGGGTTTGTCTTAAAGGTGGAATTAAAAATATTTCTGAGAAAAGAAACCAACTCTTCCCAATAGCCCCCTACATAGGCTTCATGTAGGGGTGTATCATATTCATCCAGCAGAATGAGAACTTTTTTACCATAATAGCGCATCAGGTAATCCGATAGATTATGCAAAGCTTCCGATGCCGCGTAATCCTCCATATCTACAGAAACTTCCCGAAAAAGCTTTTGTTCATTATCATTTAATAAACCGCTTTCCAGGAGAAAATCATATTTGTTATATAAATTTGCAATAAGCTGGCATATTTTCTTCTTGGTGTTAATATAGGAAATTTCTTTTACACTTGCAAAGCTAAGAAAAATCACAGGATAGGATCCCTGGAGGTCGCGATATCTTTTATCAGTCCATATGGATAAGTTTTTAAATAGTCCGCTTTTCTCAGCATGCTACATTGAGAAAAAGTATTCCAGCATACTCAGGTTAAGTGTTTTCACGAAACGTCTGGGACGGGTGGTGAGAGTC
>ERZ808040.1005-NODE-1005-length-20853-cov-3.766702_pt1 | contig 20853 bp, 16 predicted proteins | sample MGYA00380191_ERZ808040 | MGnify/ENA primary metagenome ERZ808040 (study PRJEB31490, sample SAMN06133395) | mouse gut metagenome | isolation source: J6 | host: mice | place: China: Chengdu | collected 2015-05 ...
TGGCATATAGCCAACTTTTCCTAAACGATTGTCCTCTTTTTGCCCATTCAAATAAATCGTTCCTGCTATCGGTTCTTCAAGGCCGACAATTAAACGAAAAATCGTCGACTTCCCCGTTCCACTCGCACCGACAATGCTAACAAATTCACCCGCTTTTACAGTAAAACTCAAAGCATCTAATAGCGTATCTTCATTTTCATATCGAAAAGTTACTTGATCAAACGTCACTACGTCGTTCATTTTATATGTCCTTTCCTTTTTCAAGTTTCGGGGTACTTGTCCAATTATAAATAAATCGAATCATTGTTTTCGTAAATTGGATTAATTGTTCCACTGAACAAGATTCATTGACAGCATGTGCATTATTAAAATCCCCTGGACCGTAAATCGCTGCTTCAATCCCCGCAGCTCCAAACCAACCACCATCCGTAACAGATGGTGAAACATCGATTACAACCTCTCGATGAATGACATCTTCATGTGCATATGCTAAACATTGTATTGCTTGGTGTTGTTCATTCACTTGTAGTGCTGGGAAAATTTCACCTTTTTCTTCAATCATCGAATGTCCGCCCCACTCAAATTCTGGTGGATGTACTTTCAACCACGGATCTGCCTGAGCTACTGCCTGTATATGCTGTTCTATTTCTTGACAAATCTCTTCATAGTGTTCGTCAGGATAATAGTGGACCGTCACCCATAATTTACATTCATCAGCAATAAATGCTGGATGACGTCCCCCTTCTATAAACGCCGGATTAATCGTATTCGTACCGGCTGGATAACCTTCGTATTGCTTCGTCACTGCCCAATGGTTTTCAAGTACTTTCAAACCATCTATAATGATCATCATCTTTTCAATCGCACTTGCCCCGAACACACCACCACCTGCATGCACCATATTTCTACGCATTGCATCATGATAAGTATGGGGACTTTTCACTGTAATCCAACCGGTAATGACACCTCCTTGCCCTTGAATATGTAAATTACTCGTATCAACGACAAGCGCAAAATCTGCAACATAACCTCGTTCAATGCATTGGAGTGTTCCGGCTTCACCGACTTCTTCACCGATAACAGATTGAAATAGCACATCTCCTTGTAAGGGGATTTGCGCATCTTCTAAAATTTTCAAAGCGAGTAAAGCCCCTGCAATACCGCCTTTCATATCCGCTGCACCTCGACCGTAAAGAATGCCGTCTTTCACTACTGGTGAAAACGGCGGAATATCCCACTGCTCATCTGGTCTTACTTCCGCCACATCCACGTGCCCATTAATGATTAAACTATTGTACGATTCGCTATGCTTGCCTTTTTTCATCCCAACTACATTCGGATCATTCGGATAAACATCCCACATATCAATCGAGAAATCTAATTGTTTCAAATAGTCGGCGATAAACTGCTGTATCTCACGTGTATTTCGTGCAGGAGGTGCAGGCGTTTCGAACTGTATTAATTTCTTCGCTAATGCAATCAAATCCGCTTCGCGTTTTTCAACTTCTAGCATCAATTCATCAATAGACATAGATGCTTGCTCCTTTCCAATAAAAAAACCACTTTCTATATAGAAGTGGTCGTCAAAAATGGCACCATCATGTGCGTCATCTTGTACGACCACTTCCTTCCGCTAGTTCAAACTAGATCAAGTTCAAGGGTAAGGTTTCCCTTTCTCAGCTACATCCACAAACATTTAGCACCCCTAGGGTCATTTCATATTCATTATTTAATTTGTCCAACTTTATTCATCCGTTTATGCTTTATCGATGGCTAATTCAGGAATTGGCCACATTGATACTTGCTCTGCCATATCCCAAAACATATATTCAAAATAGCTCGTCTTAATGAAAATCTCTTCTAATTTTTGTAATTCATGTTCCGGTTTTCCTTCTGCAATTTGATCAATTAACTGAATACATGTATTCGCAATTTCTGTAAATTCATCAGAAGCATACATTTGAACCCAATGACCATATAATGGATGATCTACTGCACCTGACCATGTGACAAGCTTTTTACCAATCCAGTTGTAGCTCCATGCACAAGCCAATACCGCCGCCACTGCGTTTTCCACGCCACCTATTTGTGCTTGATGTAACATATAGCTCGTATATGCCGTCATCGTCATAGACGGTTCTGTCGCTTCTAATTCTTCAGTTGAAATACCAAATTTCTCTGCATACGCTCGATGTAAATCCATTTCAAAATTCAACGTTCCATGCAATAAATTCGCAAACATTGTCATAGTTTGTAAATCATCTGCTTTTGCACTTCCAATCGCAAATACACGTGAATACTCAATTAAATACACATAGTCCTGTTTCATATAATGAATAAATTTTTTCTGATCAAGTGTTCCTTCCCCAATCCCTTTCACAAAAGGATGTTCAATATAGCTTTCCCATACGGGCTCGACCGCCTTTAATAATCGATTTGAAAATGTCATCTGTAGTTACGCCCCTTCTTTATTTTTTCGAATAAAAAAACCATTCCGTAACAGCAGGGAATGGTTGTGAATGGTTCATAGAGAGACCTATTGACAGTCGTCTTCTCATACCATCACTTCCCTACGCTAGTATGAACTAGATCAGGTTCAAAGGGTCAAGACGAATCTTTCTCAGCAATCAATATTGCTCCCCTAGTGATTTCCTTATTCGATTGACTATAGCTAATCACAATTTATCGGAACTGTCAAGAAAAAGTGAGAAAACAACACAAATATAGATCATATATTTTTATTGTTAAAGGTGTTTTCATAATATATTTATGTACCACCATGCAATTACACTTTTTCGTAATTGTATGGCGGTATGATTTCTACTTTTCTTCATGACATTGCCTTAGAGAGCATACGTTTTATCACTAAACTTACTTGGGTATAGACGATTATATACATTCATTGATCGTCTCGAGGGAGGAATTTTATGAAACATCTCATCGCCATATTCAGTATCATTTTTGGGATCATCGCCATGATTCCAATGATGTTCACAACGATTGACTATCCACTTTCAGGAAATATGATCATCATCCTAGCGATTATAGGGGTCATACTTAGTATCATTTCATGGAAAAACAGTAAAATCCTATCACTACTCGGTATGTTATTGAATGGTGGCGTCCTGCTATTTTTCATTCTCCTCGTTTTCGCACTCGGATAACCAAAAAACTAGCTTTCACCTCTTGGAAGCTAGTTTTTTGGTTCTATATTTTTATTTTGCAAACGACAAATTTCCCATTACAGATTCAGTATTTTTTGGAAGTGACTCCTTCTGTCCCTTCAAAAAGCTCTTCTCCTCTATATTATATTTATACTTCACGATCCATTCGACTCGCTTTTACTTTCGAAGCTTTGTCAAAATAAAATGGACGCTTTCCACGCTTCATCATTACATAAAGTGCATGTATCGATAACACGAACCACATAAGCATCATGAGTAATAAGAATACGACTTGAATGAATACTTCATACGTATAAAATGGGGAATCCATTTCCAATTGAAGCGCAGTAATATAACGAGTAATTGCCATGACAAATGGAACTGCACAAATAGCGATGAATCGTTTTGTATAATGATACCATTTTGCCTTCGCACCTGATACATCTCGATAGGTGAATCGTAAAAATGCAGATCCTAATGTTCTTCCGTTCCAAATTAATGGGATAAAAATGAATACAATCATGTAAGTAATTGCATGAACGATCACATTTACTTCGAACGCTTCTTGTGTAAATACTAAGGCGAAGCGTGCAACCAGTTGAACAATGATTACATCAAGGATGACCGCCAATAATTGCGTCATCGGTGTAACGCGATTTGCATATTTCTCTGATTTTTCACGTACATCATCTTTTGATGGGAACAATGCTAATAAGATTGGTGCTAAAAAATATCCAAAGAAACCACCTAACGTATTGAAGAACAAATCATCCACATCAAATAAACGATAGGGACAGTTATATATGCCATATATCCCCGTGACTTGCGTTATTTCGAAAAATAACGATACAGAAAATGTGATTAAAACCGCTTTCCACCAAAATTTACGTTGTTGGAAGAAATAACGTACATACACACCTAACGGAAATAGCAAAATGGCATTAAAAAACGGTTCTAAAAAGGCTTGTTCGCGAATTAAACCAAGATAACTACGTGGATTAGACCAATTGATATTCAACTCTTTTAATCCATCCAAAAAGTTAAACGGTCTCAATACATAATGAACAGTATCCGGACTTTGTAACGAACACGTATCACGAGTTTGTGGCAAAGGCAGCAACACGAGGAATAATGCCGCGATACTATAAAAAATAAATGAAAACGTTACGATCGTATGCCATAAACTAAAATAGCGATATTTCCGGTAATGTAATATTAACCATGGGATAAAAATCATATAAACAAGTACGATAAAAATCATGATAGCTGTTTTTACCGGAATGATATGAGCGCTCATAAACACCCTCCTTCAATACATTGATTCAATGATCATCATTTCATCACATTAATTAAATCGTGTTTCACTTACTCTGTCAATTTCATTTATGATGAACATAAAATTCTCCAACCTATATACCCTCCCCACTTGTGATACACACCCATTCTTCACTTTTAAAACATCTTACCTCATTTGAATGAAAAAAGATGTTACAATCCCATTGATTGCAACATCTCTTTTTAGTTATGTTAACTTTTTACTTTTGTCGGCGCCATTTTATTCTATATGTTGTGAAGTGCTATCCCAATTTGTAAAGTAAAATGTATCATTTTCGGGGGTTGCATATGTACCTTTTTCAAAGGAGTATGTACCTTCTAAGCGCGATAGTTGTGCAGTTTGAACGACTTCCATTTTTCGTTCATCAACAAAAACGAGTAATTCAATATCATCTCTTTCCGATAATTTACTCACATCTTTAAATGAAATGCCCATTTCTTCTTCCATCATTTGACTGGTCGTATACGGTGTAAATAAATAAGCTTTCGTCCATTCAAAATTTGTGACTTGGTTCAATTCGAATGTGAATTGACCAGATTGAATACATTTTGTAATTTCTTTTTCAAGTTCACTACTGCGTACCTGACTACAGCCTACAAGGGAAAATAGCACTAAGCATATGGTGATCCACTTCCGCATCGTCGAATCTCCTCCTCTAGATGAAACGCCCGAACTGGAAAAAAGTTTCCTTATCTCATATTTTTATTATATAAGTTTATGATAATCTTATAATTCCTAATACATCGAATATATTTTTCACAATTTATACGAATTTTTTACATTGATTTACCAAATATGTTCAGTTATAGTTGAATTAACGATTATTAGTATACATATTTTAATTAATGTTCGTGTTTTACTGTATTTCTAATGCGAATGAAACACTTTCTTTCGTGTATAACAATTACATCATGTTTTTTCATTTTAAGGAGGACTTCATGAATACTACTTATGAGGGGACGAATAAGATGATTGCCGGAATCGTGCTCGGGGTCATTACTTTTTGGCTTTTTGCACAATCTATGGTCAATGTTGTTCCCGCAATACAAACAGATTTAGCCATTTCATTAAACACCTTAAATATTGCCATTAGTTTAACCGCATTATTTTCAGGAATGTTCGTCGTAGCTGCAGGAAATTTAGCTGATAAAATTGGTCGTAAAAAAATGACCTATATTGGGCTAATCTTGAATATTGTTGGATCATTTTTAATTGTGATCACAACCGGTCCTGCACTGCTAATCAGCGGAAGAATCATACAAGGGTTGTCAGCAGCTTGTATTATGCCATCGACAATTGCTTTAATGAGTACATACTTTGTTGGTGCAAATAGACAACGCGCATTAAGTTATTGGTCTATCGGTTCTTGGGGTGGCTCCGGGGTTTGCTCATTTGCTGGTGGTGCGATCGCAACTACACTTGGTTGGCAATGGATTTTCGTGTTTTCGATTATCTGTTCAGTATTATCAATGATTTTATTAAAAGACACACCTGAGAGTAAAGGTACTGGTGAGCAGACGAGTAAATTTGATCGTGCTGGTCTTCTACTATTTGCGATTATGATGCTCGGATTAAATATTTTCATTACAAAAGGGGCAGACTTTGGTTGGACGAGCACAAGTTCAATTGCACTCTTAACACTTACAATTGTAACAGCCACATTATTTATTCGAATTGAATGGCGTAAAACAAATGCACTCATTGATTTTTCATTATTTAAGGATAAAGCATACACAGCGGCAACAGTATCAAACTTCTTATTAAACGCTGTTGCAGGCACATTGGTCATTTCTAATTTATATGTCCAAATCGGTCGTGGTTTTAGCGCTTTCCAAGCTGGACTCTTATCCATTGGATATTTAGTATCTGTCCTCATTATGATTCGCGTTGGAGAAAAAATCTTACAACATTGCGGTGCTAAATTCCCGATGTTGCTAGGCTCAGCTTTTACAGCTGTTGGGATTAGTTTTATGGCATTTACATTTTTACCTGGCATCTATTATACAATTGCTGTTTTTGTTGGTTTTATTTTATTTGGTACAGGTCTTGGCATGTATGCAACGCCTTCTACTGACACTGCTGTCTGCCATGCGCCTGAAGATAAACTAGGGACAGCTTCTGGTGTCTATAAAATGGCAAGCTCTCTTGGAAGTTCTTTTGGTGTAGCCATTTCAACTGCCGTTTACAGTATGGCTTATGCAAGTGGACAGTTAAACATCGCAGCTACTGCAGGGATTGCAACAAACTTAACATTCGCAGTGCTTGCATTTATTACGATTGCGATTAGCATTCCTTCACGTGCGTCTGTTCATAACACCGAAAAGATGCCTTCCCCATTATCTTAAATACAAAAATCGCTCACGCATAATGCTGAGCGATTTTTTATGTTCCTCCTATTCCCCATTGTTTTTTTGCAATAAACTCACTTCATAAATGTTTTCGTCCTCATCATAAGTAATATTCACATGGTATTGACCAAGGTCATATTGCACCATATAAGCGCCTTCCCCTTCTAAAAACTGATCAAATTCAGGTTCACCAAATAGTGATCGAAGATTTTTCAAATCGTTTGAAATCGCCATACCATTAATCATAATGACGAGTACATCTTCTTCCACTTCATCATATACGACGACAAGACCATCTTGATACGAATAAGCAGGTGCTCCGCGATCATAAAAACGGTCTGTTGGTTCTCCATAATATTTTTCTACTTCTTTAATCGATTGCCCGATTTGTATATGATCAAACAAGAATATCCCATTTTTCATACGCGCAACATCATCTTCTGTAATTGAAAGTTGACCATAGTTCACATATACATCCTGATTTTCATGCCATTCCTCAATAAATTCCGCGCCAAAATCATACGCATCATTTTCTATAACTTCTTCTGCAAATGTTGTAAACTGGGCTTTTTCTTCATTCCACTTATACGTTGTGAAATACCAACCGATTGTACCCCCATTTAAATCACTGTTATTATAGCTATATACTTGCCAATATTGATCATCAATGACTTTCATCGTTTGATGGGAAATCATCCGTTCATCTTCCTCATCAATTTGAACAGGTTTCAGTTCTTCATTTTGTAACACCCATAAACGTATCGATGATGCCGTAGATGTTTCATTCGTCGTCCAACCAATAAATGTATTTTCACCTATTGTAAAAGGCTTCAAAGCACTTTCATCTAAACGGATCATTGCTTGATCTAGTTCCTCTTGTAAATAACCTACTTCATCCTCTTTGTACACAACAAATAAAGATACTTTTCCGCTAAAGTATTCTTCACCTGCTTCACCCAAAGCGGTTGTATGTTCAAATGTATCAACTGCACCATCTTCTTTTACTACATAAACAGCTAGATCATCCGCTACATCCCATGTTAACAATGCATGTTCTTCCAACTCATCACGTGTACGTAGTTCTTTTCCCTCATGCACATGAACCTTTTCTTCTTTTTCTACATTTTTCACTGCTGCTTCTTTATCAATCACTTCATGTTGTTCTTCTGTTTCTGTTTTGCCCCCGTCTTGTTGGCAACCTGCAAGTGATACAGCAGCGAGAAGTGTAGACATTACGAACGTAAACTTCTTCATATTACTCATCCTCCCATATTTGTATATTGCGGTTGTATGTAGCGCAAGATTTCATTGTTACAAAACGCTTTCCTTTTGTACATTTACGTGCAACTTCTGAAATGGTTTCATCTGACTACATATAAAAAGTGATTTTTTCGTCATTTAGGGTATGCATAGAAGGATTAGATTTTAGGAGGTTGATTGGATGACTTGGAAAAGTGTGAAAGATGTCAGTTTAATTACGATTGGATGTCTTACATATGCACTCGCGTTGACATTGCTCGCGATGCCAAATGAATTGACAGAAGGTGGCATTCCAGGGGCTGCCCTCATTTTATATTATGCATTTGATTGGTCACCAGGGATTATAACGTTTATCCTAACGACACTCATTATGATAATCGGTTTTAAATATATACCGAAACGTGCCACTGCTTTATCCCTTTTAACGCTTCCCCTTATTTCAGGATTTATGTACCTAACGGAAGGTTTGGCACCGTCTTTAGGTGACCCACTTGTTTCGGCGATTTTTGCTGGTCTACTCATTGGGTTTGGTATGGGCCTTATTTTAAAAACAGGTAGTACAATGGGCGGAACGAGTTTAATTGCAAGAATGTGTCAAGATTTACTCGGATGGGATCTCGTCCGTACTATTTTCGTTCTCGATGTGTTAATCGTTCTAGCAGGTCTATTCGTTATTGGACCCCTTCATGTGATGTATACATTGATTGCTCTTTTCATTGCCAAAAAGGCAACAGATTTAGTGATTGAAGGACTTGACCCTCGAAAAGCGGTCAGTGTTATTTCAACAAAAGCACCTGAAATTGCTGAAGCACTCATCAATCAAATGGAGCTAAGTGTTACAGTTCTAAAAGGATATGGCGGTTATTCGAAGCGTGATACGGATATGACATATGTCATTATTAATAAATATCAATTGGTTCGTCTGAAAAGAATTATTTCAGAAGTCGACGATAAAGCATTTGTCGTTGTGCACGACGTACGTGATGTAGCAGGCGGTAGTTTTGCTTGGACCGCTGCCAATATGAAATAACATATATAAAGCACCTCTTATTGATAGATTTGGAATGAATAACTGAATCCTCAATGAGAGATGCTTTTTTATTGTGCTTCTTTTTGATGGTCATTAAAAATGTTGGACGAACAATACGAATAACTGCATGGAGTAAGTGTACAGTTTCATTCTTTCAATTGTTGTTCAAAGAAGCGAATCGTTTCCCCATGCATCGTTAACACATTTTCCAGTTTTTCAGTTTGATGACCCTCATCTTCAAATACAGTTAATTCAACAGATTGTCCCCGGTCACGCATTCCTTGAACGAGTTGCTCTGCTTCGCTAACTGGTACACGCGTGTCATTTTTCCCGTGAAATACGAGCAATGGTGCTTGAATATTCGCAGCGAGACGTAAAGGTGAAATTTCTTCAAAGAACTCGCGATGATCTACAAGCGTTCCATATTCGCATTCACGCAAACGACGTCGCCAAGGACCTGTATTTTCTAAAAAACTTGTAAAATGCGAAATACCAACGATATTGACGCCTGCTTTCCATATTTCTGGATAGTGTGTTAATGATGCAAGCACCATAAAGCCACCGTAACTTCTCCCAACAACGCCAACATGCTCACGATCAATTGCATGAACATTTGCTAAATGGTCGACTAAACAAGCTAAGTCTTGCACTGCATCTAATCGTTTCACACCGTCATCCAATTTAATATACGTACGTCCATAGCCACGACTCCCTCGAACATTGGGTGCAACAACGACAAATCCGTTTGCCGCTAAATATTGAATGACTGGGTTGTAGGTTGAACGAATTTGACTTTCTGGACCGCCATGAACATATACGACAACAGGTTTTCCTTCTGTTTCTCCTTTTGCATATAAGAAATAGGGTACTTGCAAATCATCAAATGATGCAAAACTATGTAAAATAGGCGTTACCCAATCCCCTTCAACTTGCTGTTCACAACTTACTTCCGTAAGACGTTTGAACGCATGCTGTTCTAATTGATAACACCATACATCTCCCGGAATGGTAGCAGCTTTCAACGTAAATAATAGGGTTTGATCATTCAGCCAATGGAGTGATTCAATTACACTTAAAGGTAAGGTTTCTAGCTTTTGAACAATCTTTGTTTCAAGATCTACATAAGCTAATTCAGAATAACCTCCTTTATTAGTTGTAAATGCGAGTTTTCCTGCTTGTTCATTTAACACCAATGTTTCAATATCCCAAAATTCATCTCCATATACTTTTTGAATTTTAGTTGGCTCATCAAATTGAAGATAGCCGATAAACATCATTTCTTCTCCGATATTTGTAAGTACATATGCCCCTTTTCCATCAGCCGTTAATTGAATATCATCATAAGATGCCAAGAGCTCTTCATGGTCAATTCTTTCCACATGGCCTGTTAAGATCGACAGCTTATACAGTCGATGTTCAATATTTGTTTCATTCACCCGTATAAGTAAATGTTCTCCGTCTTTTAACCAGCAAATTGGTTCACAAATTCCATCATATTCCAGAACAGTCGTTAATTGTTGCGTTTCAACGTCCATTGTAAAAATATCAAAATAACCTGGATGACGTCGATTACTTGAGAAGCAAATTGACTTGCCATTTGGCGACCACCCACCAAATTTATGAAAATAGTGTGGCTCGAAAACGAGTTTTCTGACTGTTTCATCCTCATAATTCTGTATGTAAAATTGCGCCTTCTCATTTCCATCTTCGTCGATTTCGATGATCGCTTTATTACCTGACGGGGAATGATGAACCGCTAATACGCGATCAGGATATGTTCCGTAAGAAGAGATGTTCCCATTTATATCTCCTTTCCAAACAGTTGGAATGCCTGTCTCATTAGAAATAAATGTAAATTGCTCACCTGTTTGAAGCGGTTGACAGCTATAGACATTTGGTACAGTAATATAATGTTGCAATAATGATTCTTCTTGCATATTCGTCTCCCCTTTATGAAAATTCTTGCTGCTTATTTTCTCATAATTTAAAACAATAATCAATATTATTTATTTTCAGAATTCCATTGACTTGCATCTATTTGATATGCTATATTTTTAAACAATTATTACAAATATATCGTTTTCTCGTAATAATTACTTTACTTTATTAGGGGGGATTGTATGAAACGTTCTACAAAATTATGGAGTTTTTCAGTAATGATTTTTCTGCTCATCTTTAGTTTAGCTGCATGTGCTGGTGGTGGAGATAGTTCTAGTGCTGGCGCTAGTAATGGAGAGAAAAAAGATGATCAAAAAACCGTTGAAGGCGGCGATTTAGTACTTGCTGTTTTATCAGATGCTTCAACATTAGATCCTGCAAACGCAACAGATGTTCCTTCAAATAACTTATTAATCAATATTTACGATACGCTTTTAAATCGTGATGAAGAGAATAATATTATTGAAGGGCTTGCAACAGAGTGGGAACCAATTGATGATACAACTTATGAATTAACACTTCGTGATGACGTTGTATTTCATGATGGGGAAGCATTTAATGCGGAAGTTGTTAAAATGAATATTGACCGCATTTTAGACGAGAAAATTGGTTCACCACGTTACTATTTATATGAAATGATTGATAAAGTCGAAGTAATTGATGAATATAAAGTACGTATAACAACTGAATATCCATTTGCACCGATTTTTTCTCGCTTCACGTTAGCTAGTTTAGGAATGATTAGTCCGAAAGCTATTGAAGAAGACTATAAGGCGATGGAAAATGGTGAAGAACCAGGTTCATACATTTCCAACAATCCTATTGGAACTGGTAAATTTAAATTTGAAGATTGGAAACCTGGTAATGAAATTAAATTGGTGAAAAATGAAGACTATTGGACAGATCCAGTTCATGTCGATTCAGTAACATTTAAGGTCATTCCTGAAAGTACAACACGTATCGCAGATCTAGAACGTGGCTTTGTTCATATGGCCGATCCAGTTGAACCAATTGAGGTAGAATCCATTAATAATGGAGATTATGGTTTCGTTTTACAACAACCATCTGCAAGTTTATCCTATGTTGGGTTTAATACAGAAAAAGAGCCATTTAATGATGTTCGTGTTCGACAAGCTTTATCGATGATGATTGACCGTGAAGAAGTGATTGATGGCGTTTACGAAGGTTTTGGAATTGCAGCAGTGGGACCACTTGCACCTTCAATCCCAGGGTTTAACAAAGATTCTAAACCAATTACAGGGACGGTTGAAGAAGCAAAAGAATTATTAAAAGAAGCTGGTTATGAAGACGGATTCGACATGGAGCTGTGGACGAATGATAATCCACAACGTGTAGATATTGCGATTATTTTACAAAACAGTTTAAAAGAATTAAATATTAATGTAAAAGTAGAACAAATGGAGTTCGGTGCATACTTAGACAAAACGTCTGAAGGTAAACATGATGCATTCATTCTCGGTTGGTCAAATAGTTCGGGTGATGCGGATAACACGTTCTATCCTTTATTCCATAGTGAACAAAAAGGTAGCCCAGGAAACCGTACATTCTATGACAATCCAAAAGTTGACGAATTATTAGAGGATGCACGTCGTGAAGCAGATCCGGATAAGCGTAATGAGATTTACGATGAAGTTTCTCAAATTCTTATTGAAGATGCACCTATGCTCTTCTTACTCTATACAGAATTTTTAGTAGGTGTTAGCAATCAAATTACAGGGCTTGAAGTTGATGAAGGCGGCTACTATTTACTAGAAAACGTACAATTCGTAGAAGAATAATAAAAAAAGCGATTCCATTGTGTTGTGGAATCGCTTTTTATCGGTTATTTTTCGTTATTTATTTCTTGTTGTAATGTTGCAATGACAAGTTCCGGTCGGTTATTCACTCGTAATGGGAACAAGCTATTCCCTAATCCCCTGCTGACAATCATTGTTGTGTCATTTTCTATAAACTGCCCAGCAGTGTATGTTGGAAGTATGCCTTGATTTGGTGCAATCATGCCACCGACGAAAGGAATTCGAATTTGCCCACCATGAGCATGTCCTGTAAGTACAAGATTTATTTTCTCTTTTGCATATAGATCAAGCATTTCTGGTCTATGTGATAGAAGCAATGTAAAGTGTTCTCTGTCCAATGCTAAATTCGTTATCGCTGACTCGATCACCGCTTCTTCAGTATGATTTCCATTCACGTTAAATGCAGGGTCTTCAACGCCCGCAATCGTTATTACATCACCATTTACTTGCATATTTTCCGCCCGATTATCAAGCACTTCCACACCTAAGTCAATCATCGCTGTTTTAAACGCTTCATACTCCTCAATTCGAGCTTCATGATTTCCAGGTACATAATAAACAGGCGCAATGTTCACTGCTTTTTCTAGAAAGACTAATGCAACTGAAAGATTAGTTCTTCGTGAATCGACAACATCCCCTGTCACAGCAATAAGATCTGGTTTCGCTTCTTGTATTTTTGCCATGAGTTTATCTTGGGCTTTTCCAAAAGATTTATTATGTAAATCTGAAACTTGCACAACGGTGAATCCAGTTAACGCTTCAGTTATTGCTGGGTCTTTCACTGTATAAGCCGTCGTTTGGATAGATTCATTCCCCCAATATAGCCAACCTATACAACCAATCATTAGTAAACTTGCGATCCCTTTTTTGATGCTTTTTCGCATGAATATACGCCTCATTTTTTGGTAGTTAATGATGAGACGCTAACCAGTTATAAAAAGTTCTTTATGTTATCAAGAATCAAAGATCTTCTGCATTTTTTCTCGATCATAGTCTAATAACCATTGTGCATATTGTTGATAGCACGGTCGAAGTGTTTCTTTATCTTGAACTACAATATCCAATCCGCGATCATCGTATAAATGAAAAAGTACTTTGTCATTTGGATTCATCAAATAGACAGCAGATGCAAAAAAATTGTGTCCTCCAATATCTGCGTAAATAATCTCTTTTAACAGTTGGTCAATTGAAAGTGTAGTACTCATTAAATCCCAGTATAAAGAAGTTATACAATATTCATCACCTTCAAGTGTAAATTGTTGAACCATTCGCTCTGTAGGCTCTGGCAAATGACAACTGTCACGAATTACTTTCAGCTCTTTCTCCAACTCCTTGCCAATAGAATGAAGATCTATTCGTAAAATCGTAAAAGGCTTTGGCAATATATTAAAAATTGTACGCACTCGGTAATAAGCTTCCCGCAAATACTCCGGATTCGTAATTTCTTTGCGAAATATCCCTTTTTTAATATAGATGTCCGCTTCTCCCCCAATCTCAAAGCGGATACCAATTGGCGCATGATAAAAGATTGGTTGCTCAAATGACACCATTCCAATCTCGTAAATAGTGTAAGAAAAATGATTGATTAATTTCATCGTGATACCTCGTTTCGTCCTTGTATTCTCTACATTATACGATACCGACACGTCTTTATGGAGGTAGAATATCGTTTTGTATGATGAATCAATCAATTAATTTGCATCATACCAAACAAAAGGATTGAAAGGAATAAATTTTTCTATTAGAATGAATATAGATTATCGATAATCTATAATATATAACTCTTTAATATAACGCTTCAATAGATTGAATATGATAAAATAGAAAGATATCAATTTATTGGAGTGGTTCGATGGCTTTTCAAAATAATTCAATTTCAAAACAAACAATTTCAGAGCAAATTGCTGAACAATTATTATTTCGTATATTTTCTGGCTTTTATAAACAAGGCGAACGTTTAGTAGAGGCAACAATCGCTAAGGAGCTACAAGTAAGTCATGCCCCAGTCCGTGAAGCGCTTTATTTATTGCAAATAGATGGTGTTGTTGAAAAGATTCAACATAAAGGTGTTCGTGTTAAAACCATTTCCGATCAAGAATTAGCGGATTATTTAGAAGCACTTTATGCGATTTTAGAATTTGCTTTTACGAAGTGTGAGCCTAAATGGTCAGACGATTTACAACGAGAATTAATCAATCGTTTCGAAATGATGGAGCAAAAGAAATCATCTGAAAATATTTATGAGTATGTAATTTCATTTGCACATCTTCTACAATTATTTGTAGAAGTGTCCGGTAATATTGCAATGATGCGCTTTTTTAAAGAAACGATATTTGTCACAAATGTTGCCGCACAGACGAAATGGAAAATGGATTTATTAGCTTCCTATCACGCGTCTATTCAAACATTTATCAATTGTATTGAAAAGTATGATTTTGAAAATGCCCGAAAAGCAATTAAAGATGTTATTTTATGGCATCACTTTAATTAAACTTGATGGAGGGTATTTATAATGAAAGCAGCAGTTTGGCATGGTGTAAAAGATATTAGAGTTGAAGACGTAACATTACGTCCTTTAAAAGCAGACGAAGTCAAAGTGAAAGTCGCTTGGGCTGGCATTTGTGGAAGTGATTTACACGAATATGTAGAAGGTCCCGTTTTCGTCCCTGTTGAAGAAAAAGCTGAATTAACAGGTGAGATTGCACCGCTTACAATGGGTCACGAGTTTGCAGGTGTTATTGAAGAAGTCGGTGAAAATGTTCATGAGTATAAAATTGGTGATCGCGTTGTCATTAATCCAACATTAACTTATGGCAATAAGCATGAAGATCTTGATCGTTATGACGGTTTCAATTTTATTGGATTACATGGAAATGGCGGTTTTGCAGATTACGCAAACGTTCCTGCTTCAAACCTACATCGATTACCAGATAACTTAACTTTGCAAGATGGTGCATTAGTTGAGCCAACTGCAGTTGCTGTACAAGCTGTAAAAGATGCAGGTGTTACTTTAGGCGATGCGGTTGCTGTATTTGGCGCAGGTCCAATCGGGTTATTAACAATTATTGCTGCAAAAGCATCTGGTGCAAGTAAAGTGATTGTGTTAGATTTATCGGACAATCGTTTAGCAAAAGCAAAAGAACTTGGCGCAACACATACGATTAATTCTGGTCAAGGTAATCCTGTTGAAGCAGTTCGTGAAATTGTTCCAGATGGTGTTGACGTATCGTTTGAAGTTGCGGGTGTTGCCCCTACATTCAAACAGGCGATTGATGTGACGAAAGCTCGTGGAAATATGATGATTGTATCAATTTTCGCACGACCAATTGAGTGGAACCCACTTCATTTAACAAATACTGGCGTTAATATTATGTCTTCAATTTGTTATACGCCTTCTATTTTCCAAAGAACAATTGATGCGATGAGTGCAGGTCAATTAAAACCACAAGGCATTATTACAAGCCAAATTGCATTAGACGAAATTGTTACAAATGGTTTTGAAACCTTAACAAATGACAAAACACAATCGAAAATTTTAGTTTCGATGAGTGGAGAAAAATAATCCAAAGAGCATGGCTAAATATAGCCATGCTCTTTATTTACTAACTCCCCCCTTTTCAGCATTTACATAATACGCCACAGAAAACAATGTATTCACAAACTATTTTCTATCTTTCTTTCAAATTTGTTATAATACGATAAAGATAGGAATGCGAGGTGAGGAAAAAATTGCGTTTACCAGGAAATCGAATTGTAAAAACAGCTGTAGCCGTATTTTTGACTGCTTTTATTTGCCAATTAATTGGGTGGCCACCCGTGTTTGCGGTCATTACAGCCATTGTCACACTTGAACCAACTGTGACCGACTCTATTAAAAAAGGAATCATACGTTTTCCAGCCTCGGCAATTGGTTCTTTTTATGCCGTTCTGTTCATTTCATTATTTGGAAACTCTGCACTTACGTATACACTTGCAGCCGTGCTTACAATTTTAACCTGTTATCAATTAAAGCTACACGCTGGATTACTCGTTGCAACCATTACTGCCGTCGCAATGATTGAAGTCGTCTATGATCACTATTGGATGTCGTTCTTCATTCGTCTTGGCACAACTACGATTGGCCTTACAGTTTCTACTTTAGTCAATATGTTCATTTTCCCACCGAATTATCGCAAAACAATTGAACAAAACTTAAAAGAACTTTATATCGATTTAGGACATGCATTGATGGACATTCATCATCCGTCAAAAATAAATAAAGCCAATAGTCGTATCAAACGTAAAATTAAAAAAACAGAACAACTGATTCATTATGATATAGAGGATACGCATTTCCGTACTTTTTTCGAACGAGACGAAGCAGAACATACATATTTATCCGATGCGCTCCATCAATTGGAGTTAATTCATTATCATATAAATAATCTGATCCCGATATCTATCAATGACACGGCTTTTTCCACGGAACATCGGCAACTCATTGATCGTGCATTAACCGATACGACCACATATATGTTAGGCAACCAACAAATTGATTTAACCAAAAATGAAGAAGCACTTAAAATGGTTATGCGTGAGTTTTGGCGAAGTCAGCATGGCAGTGAAACATTCCAACAATCCTTATTGCCCAATGAATTAATCGTATTATATGAACTCACATCCTCGTATATTATTATTAACTAGTATTTTTACTAGTTTTAAATCATTGTACCTTTTCAAGGTATAATGTATTTAATCAGATAGAGGTTGTCGTTCACATCCTTGAAGTATTGTCTTCGTTAAAAAGACTGACACCTCTTTCTTTATAGAACTATTCGAATGAGCTGGATGACACATTTGTTGTCGTATATCGAACGAGGTTGGATATCTATAAAGTTAAGAGGGACCCCCTCACATCTGGTAAATCTTGATTAGGTGGTGCTTACATTGTTTTTTCTTGGTATTGATATTGGTAAACAAAATCACGAAGCTGGATTAATCGATGAAAAAGGTAATCCAATTGGAAAAAGTGTACGCTTTACTAACTCTAAAGCTGGCAGTGAAAAGCTACTAGCCTTCTTTAATCAACACTTTTTAACACCTGATAATACGCTAATTGGTCTTGAAGCCACTGGGCATTATTGGCTTTCTATATTTTCGTTTCTTCACAAGTTAGGGTTTAAAACGACTGTCTTTAACCCACTTCAGTCAGATGCTTTACGTCATTTTTATATTCGTAAAACGAAGAATGATACAAAAGATGCCTATTTAATTGCCCAAGTCATTCGGATTGATTCGCCTGATGAAACACCTTTTATGGAAGAAGACTTACTTCGCTTACGCCATTTGGAACGATTGCGCTATTCCTTTGTCGATCAAAGCTCTGATTTAAAACGAAAAGTTATTTCACTTTTAGATCAAGTTTTCCCAGAATATGAAAAAATATTTTCCGATGTATTTGGGAAATCTTCAACCGAGATATTACTTCATTCACCACTTCCAGAAGACCTACTTGAGATTGATACAGAGAAATTAGCTTCTTTATTAAATCAAGTCAGTAAAGGGCGATTGGGTGAAGCTAGAGCTTATGATAAAGCCACCAACCTAAAAGACAGTGCTTTAAATACATTTGGCATTGATATCGCAACAGACGTTTTTAAACTACAAATTAAACTTTTATTAGAACAGATTAATTTAATCGAACAACATCTGAACCATATAGAATTAGCGATGATTGAAATCTCTAATCGCCAGGAACATTACTTAACAACAATCACAGGCATAAGCAATGTAACTGCTTGCGTTATTCTAGGTGAAATCGGCTCTATTGAACGTTTTGAACGTCCAGAACAACTTGTTGCCTTTGCAGGCTTAGACGCTTCGGTTCATCAATCCGGTGATTTCAATGGAAGTAAGACCCGGCTTTCTAAACGTGGATCACCGTATCTAAGGCGAGCTATTTGGCAAGCTGCATTCGTCGCTAGTTTTCATGATTCAGCACTTTCATTACATTATCAAAAACTTAGAAAACGTGGCAAAGCACATGGTACAGCTGTAGGCGCAGTTGCACGTAAATTAACGCATATTATTTTTGCGATACTTCGTGATAAGAAACCCTACGAACCTAGACCGAATACTGAAGTTACGGACTGATATTTTAAAAGCCTTTAAAAATGATTTGTTGATAGGCTTATTTTGCATGCCCTTTTTTAAATATCTTTCCTTTCAAAGAATGACTAAATTCTCTCATCTATTCTCTTGACTTTTTATAGCTGGTCTTATTGCATATTGTCAACCGCAATACAGTAGAAAAAGGTAGAACCGCTTAGTTCTACCTCTTTTCTATCAGTTATTCATCTAATTGTTTCTTTTCTAGCAATAATCGTTGAAACTCTTCTTCCAGTGATGCTGTCGGTTCAATACTTATTCGACTGAGAACATCTGTTATTTTTGTGTCGATTAATAAACGCTTTGCTTCATGATGATCATGTTCTTCAATGGATTGATATGCTTCATATTCTTCGTATGTTCCATCAAAATGAATAAGCTGTTCATCTTTTATGTCCATGATGTTCGTTGCAACGTTCTGGATAAACATCCGATCATGGGAAGCGAAAATAACGGTTCCTTTATAATTCATTAATAATGCTTCAAGCGCTTCTAACGCAATAACGTCTAAATAATTAGTCGGTTCATCCAATACAAGCATATTCGCATCACTTAGAAACAGCTTCGCTAAAGCGACCTTTACTTTTTCACCACCACTTAACACACACACGTCTTTATAAACGTCATCTCCTTGAAAATGCATGCGTGCAAGAACAATACGAATTAGCGTTTCATCTTGCGTGGAATGCATCGAGACATTTTCAAGTATTGTTAACTGTTCATCCAATATTGATAAATGTTGTGTGAAATAACCCATCTTGATCGAAGGAGAAATCGTAATCCCTTCATCTCTTTGAACGATTTTTTTGAGCAATGTTGTTTTACCTGCACCATTCGCACCAATGAGCGCAACTTTCTCTCCTGAACGAATAAAGAATTGAACAGGGTTCCAAAGCTTCTTGTGCTGGATGTGTCCGCTTACGTTATTTGCGCGTAAAATGATTTGACCACGGATAGCTTCTTCATTCATTATATTCATTTGGATTTCTTGTGTTTGTTGTGGTTGTTCCACTTCGTCCAATTGTTTTAATCTTGTTTCAAATGCTGAAACAGTCTTTCTTAATTTCTTCTGTTTATTCGCAAAATATGGCTTTACACCTTTTGCTCGTGCTTCTGATCCACTTAACTGTTTCGGCTTTTTCGTTGCACGTTGCGCTTTTTCTTCTTTTTTCCGAATTGCCTCTTCTAACTGTTGTTTTTCTTTTTTATATTTTTCAAAAGCAGCCATTTGTGCTCTTTTTTCTATTTCTTTTTGCGCCAAATAATCATCATAATGTCCCTTATAAATCGTCAGCTGCCCATTGGCAATTTCCCATATGTCTGTACAAACCGCATTTAAAAATGTTCGATCATGGGAAACGATTAATTGTGCTGAACGATTTTGCAGCAATTGTTGTTCTAGCCATTGAATATGCGCTTGGTCTAGATGAGTTGTTGGTTCGTCTAATAATAATACACCTGCCTGTCGATTTAAAGCACGTTGAATATAAGTCTGTGTGATTTCCCCACCGCTTTTCGTTCGACTCTCCTCCTTAAACTGTGGCACATAAACGACTGATGCAGTTATATTGATTTGTCCTTCATCTGGCATCAGTTCTTCGGCAACGATTCGAAGTAATGTCGATTTACCACAACCATTTTGACCAACAATCCCAATGCGTTGACCTTCATAGATTGAAAAATGTTCGATATTCAATAAACAACGATCTTGTATAAAATGTTTCACTGCAACTCCTTCTACCAATTGCATACACTCATCCCCTTACACTTGATATTGAAGGGACACAAAAAAAGCCCCTTATTCTCATCAGAA
>ERZ808040.1006-NODE-1006-length-20849-cov-6.166811_pt1 | contig 20849 bp, 23 predicted proteins | sample MGYA00380191_ERZ808040 | MGnify/ENA primary metagenome ERZ808040 (study PRJEB31490, sample SAMN06133395) | mouse gut metagenome | isolation source: J6 | host: mice | place: China: Chengdu | collected 2015-05 ...
GAGGGGCAGGATTGAGATTGTTTCCGGAAAGGAAAAGGAAGATGCCCTGCGCGCATTGATGCAGCATTACCGCCAGGGGGATTTTCCGTACAATAAGGCGGTCGTGCCGCAGACCACTGTGCTGAAGCTGACAGTGGAGGAAATCAGCGGGAAGAGACGGGGGAAGCAAAGTTAAAGCAAGCAAAGAAACGCAGGCGGCAGGGGGAAATCTATTTCCGGTGCACAGAGGAACCATTATGCGGAATGCATGGAGGATTAAATATCCTATGCAGGATTTCTTTGAGGAACAGAGAAGAACGGACAAAGGATCATGTTCCACAAAGTTGGCAGCTGATCTGAAGTCCACCGGACAGGAGGTTGGAAAATGGAAGTACGTGAAATGAAATTGTCCGATATCAAAGCAGTTTTGCCTATGTACCTGGCGTATTATAACGATCAGGAAGACGGGTGCTGGACGGAGGAATCCGCGGGGAAACGGATTCATCAGGTGCTGAGCATGGAAGATTCCTATTCCCTGATTTTGGAGGATGGGAATTTGGTTCTCGGTTTTGTTATGGGATATTTTAAGCAATACGATGATATCGTCGGGTATACACTGGAAGAAATTGTTATTGCGTTCGAACATCAGAACAAAGGAATCGGAAGTGCCCTATTGCAGGAAATAGAGCGGCGGGTGAGGGAGCGCGGGGCTTCCTGTGTGGAATTGCAGGCGGTTCTTGATGAGCGTCATGAAAGATATTATGGCAAAGCCGGATATCGCAATGCGAGTAATTTTGTGATGAAGGTGAAGTGGTTGTCCTAATGGGTCTGGCAAAGATAACACAGTCAGACAAATAAATGGTATTACAGAGGGACAATTAGCGGAAGAGTTTCAAGCATTGAAGCAATCAAAAAGGGAGGTTAACAAAGAATTATGGAAATTGAAATCAAAAAATTAACACCGGACATGGCGGATGAATACCTCCGCTATTTCGAAGAGGTCGCGTTTACCGACCACGATGAATGGGCGAACTGTTATTGCTTGGAAAGCCATCTGCCGCGGGAGGAAAATGAAGCAACCTTTCAGGATCGGGAATTCCGGAGGAATACGGCAAGAAAGATGGTCGAGGATGGTCTGATGCAGGGCTACCTTGTCTACAGCGGCGGCGCGGCGATCGGCTGGTGCAATGCCGGGGACAAGGTCGATTACGGACCGATTATGGCAGAGGGCGAGTTTGAAACAATGAAAAACCCGCACAGGGGGCAGATTAAAGTGGTGTACTGCTTTGAGCTTGCGCCGGGTTACAGGGGAAAGGGAATCTCGCATCAACTGCTGGAGCAAATTATTCAGGATGCAAAGGAAGAAGGATATTCCTGGCTGGAGGCTTATCCGTTTGCGGACAGGGATTTCGAGTACCAGTATCACGGACCGGTTCCGCTGTATGAAAAGCATGGGTTTGTGCAGATTGCAGAAAAATCCTGGTTCCGGATTATGCAGAGGAAATTGTAAAACAGGCAGGGTTAAAGCAGGGTTTTGCCTGGTAATTGATAGAATTTACAATGAAATTATATAAAAAGCCAAATTTAAAATATTTTGCTTCGCTGCACAAAATTCTTCCGGAAAAGAATGTCTTGTGTGCGGCGGGCTGGAAAAAAGTTATAAAGCGGAGGGGAAGAAACCATGAAACGGAACATAATCGCTGTAACCGCAGAATATTTATCCCCACAGGAATTATCCCACCAGTTAAAATGTATGGCGGTTCTTGATATTATTATGAATTCCGAGGAGGATGCCTGGCTGCGCCGGGTACAGAAATATTCATCCGAAAAAGAAGCTTACAGCTTCAGCAACGGCTCCGGTGACGAGATGGACATTTTCTTTGAGGAGAATGGTATTTTTATCCGCGGTTTTGACCATGAGAATGATTTGAACCAGTTTGGTGCGGACGAATGGGATGACAGCTTTTTTGCCGAAACTTACGCCGGAATTCCGGAAAATTTTCTGGAGATTTATGAAGATGGGGAACAGAAAGAATATATGACCTTTTGTATGTGGTATGATTATGGGGCAGCATGCTGGCGGCAAAATATTACAGAGGGTGACGACGGCGGAAAAGATTTTCTGCTCAGTTGTATCTGCAAGAACGCGGAGGAATGGGCGGAGTGGGCGAAATATTATTATGAAGCCGACATTGATCTTGAAGTAGTGCGCAAGGTGTACAGCGGCGGGAAACTGACCGCGGAGGATATAAAACGGCTGAACGAAGAGCGGGATGCAAAGGAGGCATTGTCTGAAATTGAGGCAGTGCAAATGGATGGGGATTGATTTGGGCGGGAAGGAAGAGCCGGACAGGTAATTTGTGCATGCGGGGACAGCATTCGTACAGGGACGGCTTTAAGACCAGATTGCCATTATAAGTGTCCCGCAGACCATAAGCATAAGCCCGAGCGATGCTTTCCTGCTAAGACGCTCCCCGAACACAAGGCGCGAGAATAAAACGGTGACGAGGATACTCAGTTTGTCGACCGGAACCACAATGCTGACGATGCCGTTTTGGATGGCGTAATAATAACAGAGCCAGGATGCGCCCGTTGCCAGTCCGGAAAACGATATGTATGCAAGCTCCTTTTTGGAGATTTCCGCTATTTGCCTATGTTTTCCTTTCAGGAGGACGATCAGCCATGCCATGACGAGCACGACCGCCGTGCGTATGGCAGTGCCGAGGTTGGATTCCACACCGGAAATGCCGATTTTGGCGAGTATGGTGGTAAGTGCGGCAAAAATGGCAGATAGAATGGCATAAAAAAGCCAGCGCCCGTCGCTTTTTTGTTCGACGTTTTCCTTTTTTTCGACCATAAGGAAGATTCCGGCGGCAAGAACCACTACCCCGGCAAGCCGCACTGCGAGCTGCCCCGTTTCCTTAAACAGGAGTATAGCGAGCAACACGGAAAGAATGGTGCTTGACTTGTCAATCGGCACGACTTTATTGATATCACCCAGGGAGAGCGCTTTAAAGTAACAGATCCACGACGCGCCCGTTGCAATCCCGGAGAGAAGCAGGAAGAGCAGGGATTTTTGGCTGATTGCAGGGAGGGTTTTTGCGGAGCCGGTAATTCCTACCATGATCCACGCAAACAGCAGCACAACGGCGGTTCTTATCGTTGTTGCAATGTCGGAATCTGTTTTCTTTATACCGCATTTTGCCAGAATGGATGTGATCCCGGCAAAGAACGCGGATAAGATCGCCGTAAAAAGCCACATTGGTTTATGCTCCTTATTTGAAATTTTATTTGTAAATCCCCGGACTATTTTACCATATGGTTTTCGTCAGGTCAATGGGTGCGCGGTGCGGAAAAAATGAACGGCAGGGTGAAGCCGGCAGCAAATAAAGGAATAAGAAAACTGAGAAAATTGCAAGGGAACGTAAAAGACAGGGAAAGGAAGAATTTAAACGAAAATGCAAAAAAGGAAACCGAGATACCGCAGGGAAAGAAACCAAAGAATATCGCAAAAAATAAGAAGGGGGTACGGATATGATTTATTATCAGGATAGTGAAGTTATCATCCGGGATTTACAGGAAAGTGACGCACAGATCATCACGGACGGTGAGATCGCGCAGGGCTGGGATGGCGAGGGGCGGCTTGAGAAATATCTTATGCGCCTGAAAGACCGGGCGGAGGGCAGGTCTGTCGCGCTCGCAGCGGAATTTCACGGGGCAGTGGCAGGGTATATCAATATTTATACCGACTCAAAATGGGGCGCATTTGCCGGGCTTGGTTATCCGGAAATTGTGGATTTCGGCGTGCTTGTAAAATACCAGAGGCGCGGGATTGGAAGCAGGCTGATGGATGCTGCGGAAAAGATTGCGGGGGATCACGCAGATACGGTTTTTCTGGGTGTCGGCCTGCACGGCGGCTACGGGAGCGCACAGCGCATGTACATAAAGCGCGGATATATTCCGGACGGCAGCGGGGTGTGGTACGGGGGGAAGGTTTGCGGGCAGTATGAAAATTGCTGTAACGACGACGATCTGGTGCTGTATCTGTCAAAGAAGCTGCGGTAATGCCGGGTGCTTTGAAATGGAGCTTGCTCTATGAAGGGAAGGAGATAATACATTGGCGGAAGAAAAACGGGTACAGATTATAAATTCATTTTATTCGGATATCTGCAACGAGGATGTCCGGTTGATGACGACAAAGCATGGCAGTGTTGAATTTTTGACGACAACAAAGTATATCGGGGAGTATCTTCCGGTTGACGGCAGGGGCGCGGCGGATACGAAGATTCTGGAGATTGGCGCAGGAACCGGGAGGTACTCGCTCTATTACGCAAAACAGGGCTATGATGTGACTGCGGTGGAGTTTGTCGGGAAGAATCTGGATATTTTACGTTCCAAGACCACGCCGGATATGAAAATATGCGCGAAGTGGGGCGATGCGGTGAATTTATCGGGACTGGCGGATGATACTTATGATGTGACGCTGGTATTAGGTCCACTTTATCATTTGTACGAGCGCGGGGATCAGGAGCGGGCGGTCAGCGAGGCAGTCCGCGTCACGAAAAAGGGCGGGATCATTGCGGTGGCGTATCTGGCAAGCGATTCGGTCATGATTGACTGGGCGCTGCGCGGCCATCATCTGCTTGACGGGATGGGAAAGGATTTTGACGGGAATTTCAAGATCATCAATTATCCGGAAGGGGTCTTTGCGGCTTTCTATATTCAGGAGTTAAAAGATCTGATGGCACAGTTTTCGGTCAGGATGGAGCATAATATCGCGACGGACGGGATGGCGCGGCATATGATGGAACAGATTGACGAATTGACGGACGAGGAATTTGCGGTGTGGATGAAATATCATTTCTCGACCTGTGAGCGGGAGGAATTGCAGGGCTACAGCAATCATTTGCTGTACATTTGCAGGAAAGTATAAAGGCGGAACCAAAGGGTTCCTGGAGGGCGGGAACTCATGCTGCCGGATTGTCAGGAATTTTTGCCGCTTGGCGGAATAACAGATCAAAAGAAATGAAAATAAAGTCTTAATTAAAAGAAAGAAGGTTGCAGTATAATGGAAAGAATTCAACGGCAGTACAGAATTCGCGGAGGATTATATGGCTTGCTGGTTGGCGATGCCCTAGGGGTTCCCTACGAATTTCATTCTGCCGATGAAATTCCGCCGTACCATGAGATCGAAATGACCCCGCCGGAGGGTTTTTCCCGGGCGCATCAGGGAATCCTGCCCGGAACCTGGTCGGATGACGGCGCGCAGGCGCTCTGTCTGCTCGACAGCCTGAGTGTCTGCGGGCGTTTTTGTCTGGGGGATTTTTCGGACAGGCTGCTTGCATGGTATGAGGAGGGGAAATGGGCGGTGGACGGCGAGGTGTTCGATGTCGGCATCCAGACCGGAGAGGCGCTTACTGCTTACCGGTCTGGGCTTGCACCTGAAAAATGCGGTATCCTGCGCCCGGACGGCAAGGGAAACGGCGCGTTGATGCGGACGCTGCCGCTTGCGCTCTGGCATGGGGGGACGGATAAGGAGTTGGTGCTTGCCGCGCATGACCAGTGCCGGATCACCCACGGTAATCCCTGCAATCATGTGTGCTGTGCATTGTACTGCCTTACTGCGCGGTATCTTACCGCGGGGCAGGAATTTGCCCCGGCACTTGCACGCGCCGTTAAGGTTCTGCGGGAGCTTTACCGGGAAATGCCGGATCACGAGAGGGAATTGGAGTGGAGCGTGCGGCCGGAGCTGCCGTGGCAGGGGAACGGTTCCGGGTATGTGGTGGACTGCCTGCGCAGCGCGTTTATGATTCTCGCACGGGCAGAAAGCTATGAGGAAGCCGTAAAACAGGCGGTAATGCTCGGTGACGACACGGATACAACGGCGTGCGTCGTGGGCGGGCTTGCAGGGATTGTGTACGGGGAAGAAGGGATTCCGGTGCGCTGGCTTAAGACGTTGCGCGGCAGGGAGGCTGTGGAAGGATTGTTGATGTCGGTACTTGGAAATTGATTCCTGTTTTCTGCGGATAAAAAGGATGGGGATGGTTTTGTAACAGAGAGGGTGCATCGACAACACAGAATGGAGGAAAATATGTACGCGATCGAAAATTACAAGGGCACGACACCGTTTAACGAGCAGTATGACGAGATTTATGAGTTTTTATTAAGGGCTTCGGACCGCGGTCTCAATGAGCATTTTCACTGGGGGCGGTTTGAGTGGATGATGGATAGCGGTTATCTGGCGGAAGATAAGCTCACAACGATTGCCATGTTCCGAAATTCCGGGGGCGGGATCGTGGGTCTTGTGACATACGATACCGGATGGCATGACAGAACATACCTGATCCACTCAGAAAATGATAAGGAATTGTTGAAGGAAATGGTTGCTTATGTACTGCGCACGGATGAACAGCCGATGATTAAGGTAAATTCTTTGGATGCTCCCCTGTGCGAAGTCCTCCGGGAAATGGGATTTGAGAAAAAACATACGAACGATCATGTTTTACAGATTGCACTTGACAGAGATTTGCATTACAATATTCCTGAGGGGTATAAGGTCGGCGGCATGGAGCTTGGCTTTGACCTATGGAAATGCCAGCTCGTGCTGCACAAAGGCTTTGACCATGAAGACGAGGGACTGCCACAACCCCTTGATCCGGATACGTTTGTGCTGACACCGCACGCGGACAGGGCGCTTAAGGTGTTTGCTATGGACGAAACCGAATATTGCGCACATTGCGGCCTGTGGTATACAAAGGGCGAAACGGCATATATCGAGCCGGTTGTGACGATCCCGCGCTGCCGGCGGCTGGGGCTTGGCAGGGCAGTGATCTATGAGGCCATTTCCCGCGCTAAAAGGCTTGGGGCAAAAAGAGCCGTCGTGCTGTCGCAACAGGAGTTTTATCACCGGATCGGGTTAGAATATTCGTCGGAGTTTTGTACGTGGGAGCCTAAAGCGGGGAATTTTTTGTAGTCCTGCGGGAAAGGAGGGGATGCCCCATGCAGGAAGGCAGATTGTTCCGGATTGTTTATCATCTATTGTCGAAGGGGCAGACCACCATCACAGAGCTTGCAAAAAAGCTTGAGGTATCCGAGCGGACAATCTACCGTGATCTGGATGCCCTAAGCGCCGCGGGAATCCCCGTTTATATGGAGCGGGGGAGGAACGGCGGCGTGCGGCTGATGGAGGATTATGTTTTAAGCCGCGAGCTGTTGTCGGAGGAGGAGAGAAGGGAACTGTTATCGGCACTGCAAAGTCTTTCGGCGGCAGGGGCTTACGACGCGGCACTTTTTCAGAAACTGTCGGCGCTGTTTCAGGTTTCCTCGGAGGAATGGTACGAGGTTGATTTTTCAAGATGGGGGGAAAAGACACGGGACAATGAAAAATTTGAATTGCTGAAACGCGCAGTAATTTACCGAAGATGTGTGCGGATTGTCTATGCGGGCAGTGGCGGGGAGGAGAGTGTGCGCACAGTGTGGCCGCTTCGGCTATCCTACAAGTCGAGGGCGTGGTATTTAAAGGCATGGTGCACGGATAAAAATGATTTCCGGCTGTTTAAACTGAACCGGATTTCAAAGTGGCAACTGCTTGATGAGAGGTTTACGCCGCCCGCAGGATGGGGGCGGGAAACAACAAAAGAGGCAGTGAAATCTGCATTGCCTGACGAGGGCGAGCCGGACAAAAAGGCATCTTCCGCTTTGGGGCAGGAAAACCAACATGGGGCGGGCAGGAGCGGGGAAAGCCTGCTGGCAGAATGGGAACCGCCCCTGGTACGGCTGCGTTTTCCGCGCGGGATGGCTTACCGGGTGTTTGATGAATTCGAGGAGAGCCAGGTAACACGCACGGAGGACGGGGATTTCCTTGTGGCGGCACCGATGCCCGTGGATGAATGGGTGATCTCTTTCCTGCTTTCCTTCGGTACGCAGGTGGAGGTGCTGGAACCGGTGTATCTGCGGGAGCTTTTGGCGCAGAAGGTGATGGCGATGTATGAAAAATATAAAGAGCATGTGAAATGCGAAGGGGATAAGAAGCAAAGAGAAAAGAGCATAGGAAGTAAAAGAGAGATATGATGTGGAAGAATCTGTATTTGCAGATGCGGCGGGAAAGGTTGGAGAAAGTGCATTGCGCAGGGGGAGGGGCTAACTGGAATTTTAGAAAGTAACCTGCAAAGAAAAATTCCGGATAAAACCTGACATACTCTGTCAGGTATTGTATGCTATGCTTTCATCAGAGGAGCACAACGGATTGCCGAACCGGCAAGAAACGGGTGCGAATCGCGCATATGTCGGCGGAGGCTGCCGGGCTGCATGGTATAGGCTGGTGTCTTTTGTCAGGCAATGCAAGAAAATAATAATGAAAAGGGGAAAAGACATGGCAAGACCTGTGAACAAACCGGAATTGCTGCAGGCGGCAGCAGAAAAATTTGGGGAACTGAACAGTTTTATCACCTCCATGACCGAAAGGGAATTATCGACAACCTTTGATTTTTCGGGGATTCCCTCGAAAAAGGAGCGGCACTGGAGCCGCGACAAAAACCTGCGCGATGTGCTGATCCATTTAAATGAGTGGCATAATCTTGTATTAAACTGGGTTGCGGCAAACGAAAAGGGAGAGAACAAACCTCTCCTCCCGGACCCTTACAACTGGCGCACATACGGCGACATGAATATGGAATTCTGGGAGAAGCACCAGAATACAACGCTTGAGGAGGCAAAAAAGGCGCTGGGAGAATCGCATAATAAGATGATGGCACTGATCGAGCGGTTTTCGCAGGAGGAGCTTTTTTCTCGCGGGGTATTTCCTTGGTGCGGCGACAATGCGCTTGGCTCCTACTTTGTTTCGAACATGTCCAGCCACTATGAGTGGGCGCTGAAAAAGCTGAAATCACACAGGAAGATTCTGCGGTAAGGGGAAAAGTATGGTTTTGGTAGGATGACGGCCAGGTTTAAAAGGGGAAAGATATTATTCTGGATATTGTATGTCTTTTGTTTTATGCCTGATGATTTTTGTTTAACCTATCAATTGTGGCAGGTGGGGGATAAGCTACATCTGACATGCGATAGTGGTATAGGGATATGAATTTTCCTTTGACTATTTTATTAACGGATTATTTATGTCCGAATGTTTAAGCCAGCAGTTTGTAAGGAAGCTTTCCGTGCAGGGAGGAACCTTTGAGTGGCAAATTGCGTCGTATGAAACGCCATACTTCTTTGCATGTAAAAAATGGAAGTAGTTTAACCATAAAACAAAAATTTTCCCACACAGGAAGTTGGAGGGGAACCCCATGCACTACGTAAAAGCCAAGGGAATCCTGTCAGCGCAGAACGGCATGAATCTGTACCGCGGCTGCCAGCATGGATGTATCTACTGCGATTCCCGCAGCAGATGTTATCATATCGAGCATGATTTTACGGATATCGAAGTCAAGGAAAATGCCATAGAGCTACTCGAACACGCGCTGAAGCATAAGCGCCGCAAATGCATGATCGGTACGGGGGCTATGACAGACCCGTACCTGCCCCTGGAAATGGAGATCGGCAATGCCAGAAAAGCACTTGAATTGATTGACCGGTACGGCTTCGGGGTGACGGTACACACAAAATCCAGCCGGGTATTGCGGGACATCGACCTTCTGCAAAAGATCAACCGAAAGACGAAGGCAGTCGTACAGATGACGCTGACCACCTTCGACGAGGAATTGTGCAGAAAGATTGAACCGAATGTCAGCACAACGGGCGAGCGCCTTGCGGCGTTGAAGGAGTTTCAGGCAGCGGGAATCCCCACGGTTGTGTGGCTCTCCCCCATTCTGCCGTTTTTAAACGACACGCGGGAAAATATTTCCGGTATTCTTCGCATGTGCAGTGAGGCGGGAGTTTACGGGGTGATCTGTTTTTCGATGGGGCTGACGCTTCGCGAAGGAAACCGGGAATATTTTTATTCACAGTTAGACCGTCTGTTTCCGGGAATAAAGGAGAGATACATTCGGATGTACGGAAATCAATATGTAATAGACAGCCCGAACAACAAGGCACTGATGCAGCTTTTCCATGAAACATGCGGCAGATATGGGATGGTGCATGACAACGACCGGATTTTCGAGTATCTGCACAAGTTCGAGGATAAGGCACAGAACGCACAGATGACTTTGTGGGACTTGCAGATATAAAAAGAATCAGAAAGGAAAAAATATTATGATTCAGGCAATTACCGACCGGCGCAGCATCCGGAAATATGAGGATAAACCCGTGCCGCGCTGCATGGTCGAAGAAATTATTAAAGCGGGAATCCTTGCGCCCTCCGCGAAAAACCGCCAGCCGTGGAAATTTGTTGTTGTGGCGGAAGGAGCGAAGGAAGGGATGCTCGCCGCGCTTGCTGCGGGGCTTGAGCGGGAAAGGCGGGAGCCGTTTCTTGCGGAGAGCGCCTGTCATCTGGACGGTGCAGAATACTCATTCAGCATTATGAAGCATGCCCCGGTCGTGATTTTTATTATCAATCCCCTGGCAAAAAAGTTTGGGAGTGTGACGGGGGCTGGGGATAAGGGCTGTTACTCGCAGGAAGACAGAGTAGCGGAAATATGCAATGCGCAGTCCGTCGGGGCAGCGATTGAAAATATGATTCTGACCGCAACTAATTTAGGGCTTGGCAGCCTGTGGATCTGTGATACATTTTTTGCGCAGAAGGAGTTAGATGAATGGCTGGGTGCCGAAGGAGAATTGTTTGCGGCGCTTGCAATCGGCTACGCGGCGGAAGCGCCGCAGGCAAGGCAGAGAAAGGAGATGCGGGATGTTGTGGAGTGGAGAGAGAACTGACATGGGGCAGGAACTGGCGGATTTATTTGAAAGAAATTTTCCCTTCGTTGTGAGGGAGCATTCATCCGTTCTGCGGATTCTGGGACATGAGGGCAATGCCGTATTTGCAGAAAGGGATTCAAAGAACCGCCTGATCGGTGCGGCGGTCGTGAACCGGGGCACGATATTGATGCTCTGTGTTGACAGGCCATACCGCAGGCAGGGGATCGGCAGCAGGCTGTTAGCAGAAGCGGAGGAAGCTATCTGGAAAAACGGGTTTGAAAAAATCAATGTCGGAAACGGTTTTGATTATCTTGCACCGGGTGTACCGACCGCAAAGCGCTATTTCCCGGCGGAGAATGAGAGGCTGTATACGGGGCTTGATGAAACGGCGGGCGATTTTTTCACCCATCGGGGATATGTGCATTCATGGGATTGCAACTGCTTTGATATGCGGTTCCCGCTGAGTGAGTTTGGGCAGGACGGGCATGGAATCGGCGCAGAAATCGAGGGGATTACATACCGTTTGGCCTCGCCGGATGACCGGGTGGCGGTGTGCGCCTGCATGGATGACGCATTCTCGGAGTTTACGGTGTACTACCGGGATAATGCCCTGTATCAGGAAGGGGAGGGAGCGAGGGTGCTGATTGCGGTTTTTCGGGATGAGGTCGCGGGAGCCCTGATTGTGGGAGCGGAGGATACGGAAAAAGGGCTTGGCAGTGTGGGATGTGTTGCTGTCCGGAAAGGGTGGCGCGGCAGGCATATCGCGGTAAACCTTGTGACAATCGGGACAAAATATTTAAAAGACAGCGGTTTTCGGGAGGCGTATCTGAGTTACACCTACAGCGGGCTTGACCGTATGTACGGCTATGCCGGATATAAAATTTGCACATATTTTATGATGGCGGAAAAACGGAAGTAGAACGATTCTCTATATAAAACAGACAATATATTATATAACTTTTAGTGTAAATAAATCTATATAATAATTGAAACTTAGAGAAAACAGGAGCATGGATATGGAACTTTTAGAACAGGAAATTTCAAAGATTGAGGCATCCATCGACGAATATGACGAAGTTGATACCGTTGTAATGGCAGATAGCATACAGGCGATCAAGGAGGCAGGCTATAAGCTCGAAGCTGTTGAACCGTTATTGCAATTACTTGAGCGCCATCCGGCAGCATATTTTGGCGACCCTGGGGAAATCGTTCATTTTATTGAGGGGTTGGGAGGAGATTATGAAAAGTATCTTCTGGCATCCGTGAAAAGGAAACCGACGGTTACAACGATATGGATGATAAATAGATGTATTAATGCGAGAGAGGATAAAAAAGCGCTGATTGATGTTTTGAAAGAAATTATTAAGAGGGAGGATGTTGCCCCGTACATTAAGGAGCGCGCGCAGGATTATATAGATTTTCAAACCAGTTAATTAGTGTCAGTTAACTATAAAGTGTGTCAGGGGCAAGCCCCATCTGATATGCGAGAGCAACATAGGGACATGGGAAAGTAGCAGAGCAGATTCCGAATTTCCCTTGATTACCCGATGCAGATTTGTAGATTTTCTGCCTATACCCCGTATCGCCCCTTGGAATTAAGAGGCGCTATTTATGTTTATTCTGTGGGGAATTTTTTTAAACCGAAGAATGCCAATCATATAATATCTAGGCGATTGCGAAACACACTAACAAAAATTTATGCACTTTGTATAGAAATGAACTTGAAATGAATCGTTTAAGCTAAAACGTTGTGCAAAATGATTTAAAAGTCAAAATTTTAGTGAGGGGAGTTGCAAAAGCAAAGCTTAAAAAAGCTAGGTTTTATGCGGCTTTCAGAGTTTCGCAATTACCTAATATAATATCTCATAAAAGGAGGATAAAAACATGGGAATGTATCTCAGCTACAAGGAGGCGGACAGTGCGAGCATTGAGCGGATGATTGCCAGGTGCGGGGAGGAATCCCCCAAGGAGGATCCTTTATCCGGCTGCGGAAACAGTCTCCCCGAGGAACCGGAAGTGTACATATTATCGGAAGTGGAAGCAAAGGGTGAAGTCTGTTATCTGGATAAAATGTGGGATGGGCTCCATTGTTTGCTGACAGGCACCAGCGCAAGCAGCCCGGTTTCCGAAAATCTGCTGAGCGAGGCGGTAGTCGGCGGACAGGCATATTCTGATGAAGGGGCGTATTTTGTCAGTTACATTTCTCCGGAGCGGCTGCCGCAGATTCTTGCGGCTTTGAATGAGTTTGATCTGGAAGCTGCACTTGAGGCATTTTCGCCGGAGCATTTTGAGCGGGAGGGAATCTATCCGCATATTTGGCTCAAGGAAGACAGGGAAGAGCTCAAGTGTGAACTGCGGGCGGTGTTTTTGATATTGAGGGATTTTTATGACCGGATGGTAAAGAAAAACAGGGGCGTAATTATGAGTCTTTACTGAGCTTAAAGGGGATAAAATAATGTCCGTTTGCATCAGTTAAGAGAAAAGATGCAGAAAGGAGTATGCCTGTGGAACATAATGAGCTGTATCAGCGGCTCGACCTGCCACAGCAGGTGATCGGAGCACTGTCGGAATACGGGAAAACACGTTCGGGAAGCTATTTGGTGAAAATAGAAGACCTGATTGCGGATATCGGGGTAATGAAGGGGCTGGAGGGGAAAATTAAAGAATTTGTGGGGGAAGACCCGGATGGCTTTGGAATGCTTTGGGAGGAGCTTGATATTGCGCGGAAAGTTTTTGACGAATACCAGAAGTGCGGGATTTGTGCCGATATCTTTGATGATACCATGAAATTCTGTACCCGTTTTTTAAATGAGCATTATAGAATACATGGAACTTACCGTTTTGTCTGGGGATGGTGGTTTCCGCGCCAGCTTTCCATGAGGGAATATAGGATTGGGGCGCTGGAGTATGAATTCTGCGAAGACCGGGTTTTTATCCATATCCCTTCCGATGCGGATTTGTCGAAACCATCCGTTATGGACTCGCTGACCCGGTACCATGAATTTTGCGGGAAGTATTTTCCAAAATGCAGCGGATTTTCGCTTTGCTGTGAATCGTGGCTTCTGTCCCCGGCATTGCACAAGCTGTTAAAGAAGGACTCCAACATTCTGCAATTTCAGGATATGTTTGAGATTACGGAAACCGACGAGGAGAGTATGGCGGTTATGGATTGGGTATTTCCTGGCTGTGCACAGGGTTTGGAGCAGCTTCCCGAAACAACAAGCCTGCAGAGGAATATGAAAAAATATCTGCTCTCCGGCGGGAAAGTAGGCTGGTCTAAAGGGATATTGAGGCGCATGTAGGGAAAGGGATCGCGCAGACATATTGGAGTTTAGGCAAGAAAACAAGGCGCAATCTGTTGCCGTTTTGAAGTTTAAGCAGGAAACAAGACAGCATTGGGGTTGCCATCTTGAGGTTTAAAGCAGGGAATCGAGGCAGCAATCAGGCTGCCGGGTTGAGGTTCATATATGAAAAAAGGAGTAAATAAATGAAGAAGACAGAAACTCAAATAAATATCCACGATTTCCCGGAGGAACTGCATCCCTATCTGGCGGGTGCAGATATTTTTGACAGCAGTTCAAGCCCGAAAGCGAAGGTTTATTTTATTTCGCCGCGCTATTATCTGAAGGTTGGGGAGCGGGGGAGTTTGATGCATGAGGCGTTTATGGCGCGCTGGTTTTACAAAAACGGGCTTGGTGTAGAGGTTATCTGGTACGGCGGAAGCGACCGGGATTATATGTTGACAAATGCCGCCGAAGGGGAGGACTGTACTGCCTTTCTTGACAACCCCGAACAGCTGTGCAGCGTGATGGCAGGGGCAATGAAAATGCTGCATTCTTTACCGGTTGCAGAGCTCCCGGCTTGCGTTGCCCGTGGGGATTATGAGAAGGCACTAAAAAGCGGCAGCGGGAATTATGACAGCAGCATCCTGATGCCGCGTTTTATGAAGCCTTCTATAGAAGAAATCTCTTTGAAGGAGGGGACATCTTCCGGGGAGAAAATTATTTCGAATGCAAAAATTGCCCCGGCAGAAAAAATTTCTTTTAAAGAGGGGATTTCCTCGAAGGAGGAAGCGTGGGCGATTATGCAGGAAAATAAACACCGCCTGAAATGCGATACCCTGATACACGGGGATTTCTGTCTGCCGAATATCATGGTAAAAGACGGCAGATTTTCATGTTTTATTGATCTGGCAATGGCGGGGCTGGGCGATAAGCATATTGATCTTTATTGGGCGCTCTGGTCGCTGCAGTATAATCTGGGAACAGAAAAATATACGGATTATTTTCTTGACCTTTACGGCAGAGAAAATTTTGAATATGACATGTTGAGGGTGATTGCAGCATTTGAAGCGTTCGGCTAAAGAGTGCAGGGGATTATTCTATAAGGAATGCTGTCAGAAAGAAAGGGAATTAAACTATGTTGTATGCAGTAAGTCCGCCGGATACAAAGATATTAAAAGTGGAGCGGCGCGGGGATGGTCTGTGGCTGTCATCCGAATTTGGGATTCACCGCCTGTCGCCAAAAAATGCGCGCTGTATCCGTGTGTCGTTTACCCGCGAAGAAGATTTTTCAGTTACTGCCCGCCCGGGAGTTTTGGAAAGGGAAGATTATAAGGACTGGGACTTTGAGGTGACGGATGAGGAAATCGTTTTAAGAACGGAAGAAATCACACTTAAAATCAACCGGAATACTGCTTCCTATCGCTGGTTTGATAAAAACGGGAAGTTACTTTTGCAGGAAGCGGAAAAGGACAGCCGCAGTCTTGAAAAATTTGATGTGTTGAAAACGACAAGCGCAAAGACGGAGAAAGTCCTGACGGCGGACGGAGAAAAAGAGGTTATCAAAGAAAGCAGCAGTGAGGTGGCGGGGCATTGCTGGCATTCCAGGCTGAATCTCAAATTTCAGGATAAAGAAGAATTGTACGGGCTTGGTCAGCATGAGGAAGGATTTGGGTCACTTCGCGGAAATATGGTATATCTCCATCAGGCAAATAAAAAAATTGCACTTCCGATGCTGGTTTCCTCCATTGGGTACGGGATTTTGACGGACACTTACAGCCCGATGATATTCAGTGATACACCATATGGTTCCTACATATATTCCGAGGCAGTTCCGGAGATGGAATATTATTTTGTATACGGCGGCGATATGCGCGGGGTGAGCGCGCAGTACCGTTTTCTTACAGGAAAAGCCGCCATGCTCCCGCGCTGGGCATTTGGTTATATACAATCGCAGGAACGGTATGAGAATCAGGGTGAGATTGAGCGCACCGTCAAAGAATACCGGGGGCGTGGGATCGGGCTTGACTGCATTGTTCTTGACTGGTGTTCATGGGAGGACGGGAAATGGGGACAAAAGACCCTGGATGATTCCCGGTTTCCGGAACCTAAGAAAATGATTGACAGACTACATGAAGACCATGTTAAGTTTATGATCTCCATTTGGGCAAATACAAATGAGGATACGGATAACTACGCCGAATTGGAAGAAGCCGGCTTGCTGCTTCCGGGATGCAGTGTCTATGATGCGTTCTCCGCCGAAGGAAGGGCGATGTACTGGGAGCAGGCAAAACGCGGTTTATATACCTATGGCGTAGATGCATGGTGGTGCGATAACAGCGAGCCCTTCAATCCTGAATGGATACATAATGAGCTTACTGAACCTGCAAAAATGTATGAGGAATACTGCCGCTATGTCGGAAACCATATGCCAGTTGAAAAGTCGAACGCATATGGATTCTACCATGCAATGGGAATCTATGAAGGGCAGCGCGCGGAAAATGACGGAAAACGGGTGGTAAATCTTACCCGGAGTGCATACACTGGGCAGCAAAGATACGGTGCGGTTCTTTGGTCCGGGGATGTCTCCGCGGCATGGGATACCTTAAAGCGCCAGATTGCTGCAGGGCTAAATTTTTGTGCAAGCGGCATGCCTTATTGGACTACGGACATCGGTGCTTTTTTTGTGAAGCGGGGAGCGCCGTGGTACTGGCGGGGGGATTTTGACCGCTGTTTTGATGATCTGGGATACCGTGAATTATTCACAAGATGGTATCAGTGGGCAGTCTTCCTCCCGGTCTTCCGCGGGCACGGCACGGATTGCAGACGGGAATTGTGGCATTGTGCAAACGATGATGTTCCGTTCTATGACGTGATAATTAAAATGAACCGGATGCGGTATGAGCTGATGCCCTATATTTATTCGGCGGCGGCAAATTGCTGGATAAAGGATGGCACGATAATGCTTCCGCTGGTATTTGATTATCCGGACGATGCAATCGCAAATAAAATAACCGACCAATATATGTTTGGCGATTCGCTTATGGTGTGCCCGGTAACGGAACCGATGTATTATTTGCCGGGTTCTAAGAAGATGGAAGCCGAAAAAACGCGCAAAGTGTATCTTCCAAAAGGCGGATGGTATGATTATTATACCAATGTCTATTACAAGGGAGGTAAATATATCACGGCGGATGCACCTATTGATAAAATACCGTTATTTGTCCGGGAAGGTTCGGTTATCCCGGTCAGTAAGCCGGCAGGGTCAACCGAAGAACTTTCCGGGGAGATTAAACTTCGCGTCTATGCGGGGCATGATGCTGTATATTACCTTTATGAGGATGCTTTTGACGGTTATGGATATGAGAGGGGAGAATACCGCATCACCCGGATTCGGTGGCATGAAAGGGAACATAAGATTGACGTGGAAAGCGAAACGCCAGATCAGAATGCGGAGAATAACGGGAAATACAGATACCAGATTGTACAGGAGGATACAGAGGTTTTTTGCCAGGGATGTATATAACAAAATATCCGGATAATGAAAATAATCGGAAGATTGGAGGAGTTCATGGAAATCAGATTTTTTGAAAAGCAGAATCAGGTATTGCTTCGCGAGGCGGCAAACCTGTTGGCGGAGGCTTTTCCGCATTGCTATGGTGACTGTACGGCGGAGGATATGGAAGAATATCTCGAGGATGAAAGGATTTTGCTGATGGCGGTGGAGGACGGGCACTTAGCAGGTCTGGTGGGTGCGATGCCGCAGTATGACTGTGCCTGGGAGCTGCACCCGCTCGCTGTCCGAAAAAACTGCCGGCACCGTGGGGTTGGCACGATGCTTGTCCGCGCGCTGGAGAAGGAATGTGCGGAAAGAGGTGTGCTTACCATCTATCTTGGAACGGATGATGAATTTTGGCAGACAAGCCTTAGCGGGACGGATTTATTTGAGGATACCTATAATAAAATCCAGAATATAAAAAATTTAAAAGACCATCCATTTGAATTTTACCAGAAGCTTGGCTATCAGATTGTAGGGGTAATCCCGGATGCGAATGGGAAGGGAAAGCCGGATATTTTTATGGCAAGGCGGATTCGGACGGAAGAAATGGAAATGTAACAAATGGAGAAGGTTGCAGGAAAGGAAGAAAGTTTATATGGAAAATGAAACTTGGGTCATGCCGACGCATATTGTTGCAGGTGCGGGAATTGTGACAAATGAAAAGGACGAGGTGCTTCTTGTGAAGACCTACAATTCCGGATGGGTATTTCCGGGCGGGCAGGTTGAGGTAGGCGAGAATGTGATTGACGCGGTAAAGAGAGAGATCATGGAGGAAGCCGGGGTGGAGGTGGAAGTCGGGGAATTGTTCTGCATTGCTTCCAACACGAAAAAATATCCGGGGCACAGCGGTGTAAAGGAAATACCGACTAAGGTGATGCTGGATTTTATCTGCCGGGCGGTGGGGGGAACGCCAAGGCCGTCAGACGAAAATTCCGAATCGAGGTTCGTACCGAAGGAGGAAGTGCTTTCGCTGATTCAGGCACCTGCGGTAATGGAGCGTTACAAAGCGTATCTGGAATATGCGGGCAGACCGGTTTATATGGAATATGTGACGAAACCGGTGTTTGAGATGAAGTTAAAGCGTCTGGTTTGAATTTGGTCAGTGGATTTCTTTCGATATTAGGATGCCTTGTATACTATACAAGACAGCCGATTTATGATATACTCTAATCAAAATTGTAATTGGGGATGATAACATAGAATATAGGTATGTGAGAATATAGGGCAGAGAAAATTCTTATATTACAAAGTATCCAAAAGGGGTATTTAGTCTTTGTTGGAGTCTGATAAGGGAGGAGAAATTAAATCCCGCTATTTCACTTTTAGATAAATATCAAAAGCTTTACAACGTGGTTATACAAATTTTGTGGGAACCATCGTTTATGAAGGTCATAGTAAACTTCCTTTGTGCATTGCCCATAAGAGAAAAAACCAGGAAAAGGATGAAGATTTTAAGGTTTTTTAATCACAACAAAACTTGAGAATAAGGGGAAATTATGGAAAGCATAAAACGGATTTTTGGGGGGTAACAGAATGGAAAAGGGACGTATTATTTTTCTGAACGGGGTAACAAGTTCGGGAAAAACATCAATAGTTGAAGCAATTCAGGAGCGGGATGATGTATTCTTTTATGTTGTTGCGAATGATTTATTTCAGGAGATGGTCGGAGATAAATATTTGCGCGAGAACTATTGGAAATATCTTAGCGAAGTAATTATTATGATGTACCACACTGCGAAACTCTATTCGGATATGGGTAAAAATGTGCTTATTGATGGAATATTGGTTGAAAGGGACGAAATAGCGCCCCATTATCAGCAGTTGGTAGAAATTCTGAAAGATAATCCGCTGGATTTGGTTGAAGTGTACTGCCCGTTAGATATCTGCAGAAAAAGAAATATTATTCGCGGAGACAGGTATGAAAGCCAATCGGATGAACAACATGAACGGATGGCAGAAAATATTGAGTACAGTTTGAGGGTGGATACAAGTTTATGCAGTGCGGCGGAATGTGCCGATATGATTATTAAGGAATTATTTTAATCTATCAATTGTGTCAGGTGGGGGATAAGCCCTCATCTGACAGGCGGGAGCAGCATAGGGATATGAGGTAGTACCGGAACGGATTCCGAATTTCTTTGACGAAAAAGAAAGATTTTGTGTTATAGATCAACAAGAATAGTATTTGACTTTATGGTATCGGAAAGCAGTATATTTGGGAAGGGGAAAATGATATGTATGATTGTGGGTTTACAAAGGAAAATAATTGGTTCAGGTATCGTGCAGGGGCGATCATTATTGAGAATGAATGTGTTCTTTTTGTAGGCAATAAAAATGAAGACTATCTATATTCCGTTGGCGGCGGTGTCCATATGGGGGAAACTGCCGAGGACGCAGTGCGGAGGGAAGTTTTTGAAGAGACGGGTGTACACTATGAAATTGACCGTCTGGCTGTGATTCATGAAAACTTCTTTAATGAGAACAGCGGCACGCTGAAAGGCTTAAATTGTCATGAGATCAGCTTTTATTTTTTGATGAAACCGAGGGGGACGCAGGAACTTCACAGCGACAGTTATTCTTATGGAGCAAAAGAAGAAATGCACTGGATACCGATAAAAGACTTGGATAAATACAAGGCCTTTCCAAGTTTTATAAAGGAATATTTAAGTGAAGAACATTGCGGGATTGAACATATCATCACGGACGAGAGGATATAACAAATCCGGGATTTTCCGATATATAAGCCTGTCAGGAATAGGCTTTGAAGGGATAAGTTCGAAAGAAACCGACTTGAGAAGAATTAGCCTGAAGGGAATAAGTTCGAAGGAATGCACCTGATAGGGAGCGTGCTCGATACTGGAACTCGGAAAATGAAAGACTATGGGGGAAGTGCTGTCCGGTAATAGGAGAATCATATGGGAATATCAAAAAAAGGAAAAAGGACAATTATATATCAGGAAAAGGAATATGTCTGGTGGGTGCGGCAGGAGGTGGAATATCAGGATGCCCCCTGGCTGACCGTCGCCTCATCAGACAAAAGCCTTGTGCTGTCCTACCGGGTGGAGGGAGGCGATTTCTTTGTTATCAGCAAGGGAAGGGTATTTCAGGGCAGGGAAACTTCGGGGAAATGGGAGTATTACTGGTATCCGTTCGGAAAACGCACCCCGCCGCTTGTGATTACGCCGGGTTTTGTGCGGGAGCTGATTGCATGGGCAGTTTCCGGGCGCGGTGCGGTGCTG
>ERZ808040.1007-NODE-1007-length-20830-cov-4.366164_pt1 | contig 20830 bp, 22 predicted proteins | sample MGYA00380191_ERZ808040 | MGnify/ENA primary metagenome ERZ808040 (study PRJEB31490, sample SAMN06133395) | mouse gut metagenome | isolation source: J6 | host: mice | place: China: Chengdu | collected 2015-05 ...
CGTTGAGTGAAGCCAACGCAGTCAGGTGGAAATTTAGACCAGCGAAACATAGGGATAATTTAGGTGGATTATACTAGAAAGCAGGGAGGGAACGGATATGGTTGAGGCTTATAAGAAGCTTTTGGATTGCTATGAGGATGTGAGGAAAAAGACGGATTTTCTGCCCAAGGCCGCCATCGTGCTGGGATCCGGGTTGGGGGATTACGCGGATCAGGTCAAAGTGGCCGCGGAGATTTCTTACAGTGAGATAGAAGGTTTTCCTGTGTCCACAGTGCCCGGACATGCAGGCAAGTTTATTTTCGGATACATTGGCCAGGTCCCGGTAGTCTGTATGAAGGGAAGGGTTCATTATTATGAAGGATATCCCATCAGTGACGTGGTGCTCCCGATCCGGCTGATGAAACTCATGGGGGCGGAGGTTTTGTTCCTGACAAACGCTGCAGGAGGCGTAAATTCGTCTTTCCATGCGGGAGACCTCATGCTGATCCGGGATCAGATAGCCGTCTTTGCGCCGAATCCCTTAATCGGAGAGAATATTGACGAGCTTGGGGTGCGCTTCCCCGATATGAGCACGGTATATGACAGGGACCTTCAGGAGGTTATCATAAAAGCGGCAAAGGATAACCGCATTTTTCTGCAGCAGGGTGTCTATGCACAGCTTACGGGGCCTTCTTTCGAGTCTCCCGCGGAGATCAGGATGCTTCGCGGAATGGGCGTGGACGCGGTAGGCATGAGCACTGTAGTAGAGGCCATAGCAGCCAACCATATGGGCATGAGGATCTGCGGAATATCCTGCATCAGCAATCTGGCCGCAGGTATGACGGCCAATCCTTTGACCCATGAGGAAGTACAGGAGGCGGCAGATATGGCGGCCCCGAATTTCAAGAAGCTGGTGACGGAAGCCGTTAAGGGAATGGAGTTTTACAGTTAGGGAGGATTTTGGAAGAAAGCGGGGGTGTCTGGATGAGTGGCCGGGAAAAACAGGAATTGATCCAAAAGGCGCTGGAGGCAAGGCAGATGGCCTATGCCCCCTATTCCCATTACCTGGTGGGGGCGGCGCTGCTTACGGAGGACGGCAGTGTTTATCAGGGAGGCAATATTGAGAACGCCTCTTACGGCGCTACGAACTGTGCCGAACGCACTGCGGTCTTTAAAGCAGTCAGCGACGGAAAACGAAGGATAAAGGCCATAGCGGTCACGGGAGGGATGGAAGGCGCCGACCCTGCTGACTATGCGTTTCCCTGCGGAATATGCAGGCAGGTGCTGCGGGAATTCGGGACAGGGGATATGACGCTGATCGTTGCAAAGAGTGTAACAGATTACAGGGAGTTTGGCTTGGAAGAGCTGCTGCCGTTTGGGTTCGGAGGAGAATCGATTAAATGAATGTACGGTTATATAATGCCCGGATACTTACAATGGAAAAAAACAGGCCTGTGTTCCGGGGGGAGATTTGGGTCAAGAATGAGAAAATCGCGTATATCGCACCCCAGGAGGAGCTGGAGGGAGAGTGGGCAAAGGATCTGCCAAGGATTGCCTGGGACATAGAGATCGATTGCAGGGACAATCTGCTGATGCCGGGTTTCAAGAATGCCCATACCCATTCCGCCATGACGTTCCTGCGTTCTTATGCGGATGATGTGCCTTTGGACAAATGGCTGAATGAAAAGGTATTTCCTCTGGAGGCAAAGCTTTCCGGGGAGGATATTTACCATTTGACACGGCTTGCTATCCTGGAATACCTGACATCGGGGATCACATCCATATTTGAGATGTACCTCACTCCCGACACCATAGCGGAGGCCTGCCTGGATATGGGAATGAGGTGTGTGCTGACCAGCGGCCTGAATAATTTCAGCTCCTCTATAGAGCAGCTGGAGGATGAATACTTAAAATGGAATAAGAAAAATTCACTGATCAGTTATCAGCTGGGGTTCCATGCGGAATACACATGCTCCAAGGAGCTGATCTATAACATATCCCAACTGGCACATGAATACCGGGCCCCCGTCTATACACATATTTCCGAGACCGCCAAGGAGGTGGAGGAGTGTAAGGCCAGATATGGAATGACTCCGGTGATGTTCCTGGATACCATGGGAGTATTTGAGTTTGGCGGCGGCGGATACCACTGTGTCCATGTCACCGGCAGCGATATGGAGGTGCTGCGCAGACGCAGGATGTGTGTGGTCACCAACCCTGCGTCAAACCTGAAGCTTGCCAGCGGCATCGCACCCATCGCGGAGTTTGAGCGCAGGAAGATTCCTGTGGCCATCGGTACCGACGGCCCTGCAAGCAATAACTGCCTGGATATGTTCCGGGAAATGTTTCTGGTGGCCGGGCTGAGCAGGGTAAGGGAAGGGGATGCCTCCAGTCCCGACGCCATGAAGGTACTCCGCATGGCAACCGTCCAGGGGGCAAGGGCAATGCGCCTTTCCAAGGCGGACGTGCTGGCAAAGGGCAAGTATGCGGACATCATAATGATAGACCTGCATCAGCCTAACATGCAGCCGATCCATAATATTCCCAAGAACCTGGTGTACAGCGGCAGTAAGTCTAATGTATGCATGACGATGATAAACGGCAGGATACTGTACCGCAACGGAGAGTTTAATATAGGCGACAGCGTGGAGAATATTTATACCAAATGTGATAAGATTGTAAGGCGCCTGACCGACGCCTGAACAATAAAAACCATTACTTCAATAGGAGGGAAAAATGTTAGAAAAAGTGTTTAAACTGAAAGAAAACAACACCAGTGTGAGAACAGAGATCATTGCCGGGCTTACCACCTTTATGACAATGGCTTACATTATCGCACTGAACCCCAACCTGCTGACTAATTTTGACAGTGGGTCACCCCTGTGGAACGGCGTGTTCCTGGCTACATGTATCGCTTCCGCAATTGGTATGTTTGTCATGGCCTTCGGGGCGAACAAGCCTTTTGCCATGGCTCCCGGCATGGGGTTGAACAGTTTTTTTGCCGTGGTGGTTGCTAATATTGCAGGCATTACGAGTATGTCTTATCTGGCATCCTTTCAGGCTGCGCTGTGCATCATCCTGATCGAAGGCCTGGTGTTCGTAGTTCTTTCCGTGCTGAATGTGCGGGAAAAGATTGTGGATGCGATCCCCCTGGGCGTCCGTCTGGGCATTGCCCCCGCCATTGGCCTGATGCTGATGAACATTGGCCTGGGTTCCAATGCGGGTGTTTACTCCGAGGCAGGCGGGCCTTTTTATGTGATGCGTGATTTCTTCGGCGCACTGACCCCCAGCGTTGCACAGACGAATATGGGTTCCGGGTATGGCGCCATGGTGCTCACCGTAGTGACCATGTTTGTAGGGCTCTTTGTGATTATCGTGCTGGCGCAGAAGGGTGTGAAAGGAGCGGTTATCCTGGGTATGCTTGCTGCCAGTGTGATCTATTGGGCAGGAGAAGCCATCTTCCTCGGGATAAATCCTTTTGCGAGCCTCTCCACCGCCTCCTTCCTTCCTCCTTTTAAAGATATGGCGGAAAACACGCTTTTTAAATTGAATTTCAGCGGACTTATGGAGATCGGATGGTTTACCGTGATCACATTGGTGGTTACTTTCTGCATCATCGACATGTTTGACACCATTGGAACTTTAGTGGGCACTGCCAGCCGGGCAGGCATGCTGGACAAGAACGGCAAAATGCCCCAGATGAAGGAAGCGCTGTTGGCGGATGCGGTAGGTACGGTTGCCGGTTCCCTGACAGGTACTTCCACCGTGACAACTTTTGTAGAATCCGCTTCCGGTGTGGAGGCAGGCGGGCGTACCGGCCTTACCGCATTGACCACAGGGATTTTATTCCTTGTCTGCATCTTCCTGGCGCCCATTGCGGCAATCATCCCTGCGGCAGCCACTTCATCCGCGTTGATTTATGTGGGTGTCCTTATGGTGACAGGCTTGAAGAACGTGAATTTCAACGATCTCAGCCAGACCGCCCCTGTGGCTCTGATGCTGATCGCAATGCCTGTTTCCGGCTCCATAGGACATGGTATCGGCATCGGCCTTATTGTATACACCGTGATCAAATTGTTTACCGGGAAGGCTAAAGAAGTTTCTGTACTGACTTATGTGCTGTCAGCAATTTTCCTGATCAAGTTCTTCCTGGCCGCATAGTATTTTTACCCGAAGGACGCCTGTAACAGGGCGTTCTTCCTGATTATCAAAACACGCCCCGGCACCCTGTCAGGGATTGGCACGCCGGAATAGGAGGCAAAAGTTTATGGAAAGTGCAGCGCTCTTGGGTTTGTCGATAGCGGTTTTCGTGCTGGTGCTTTTTCTGTTGGATACGTACCGCGTGAAACAGGCAGAGAAAAAGTTCATGAAATCTCTTTACGAAGATTGCCGCAGGCTTTCACAGAAGGAGTATGCGCCGGAGCGCTTCGCCAGGATCGGGAGCTATTTCCTGAGGCATCCCTCCCCGGCCCAGCTGGATGACATCACCTGGAATGACCTGGGGATGGATGAGCTGTTTAAGCGTATGAATTTTACCTTGTCCGCTTCTGGGGAGGAGTATTTGTATTATACTCTCAGGACCTTGAAACAGGAGGAAAAGGAGCTGCTCCACCTGGAAGATGTGGTGAAGTTTTTTTGTGAGAATCCCGAACAGCGGGTGAAAGTGCAGCTTCAATTGAAAAAGCTGGGATACACGGGGAAATTCTCCCTGTACGATTATCTGGATAACCTGGATTATCTGGGAGAACGGTCCAACCGGAAAAGCTTGGTCCAGGATCTGCTTTTCCTGCCTCTTCTGGCGCTGTTGTGGGTTAATTTCTCCATGGGGATCCTTGGGCTTGTGATGCTCATGGTTTATAACATTACTACCTATTTCAAGGAAAAAAATGAGATTGACCCATACATTACCAGCTTCGCATACATTATGCGCCTTTTGGATGCCTGTGGCCAGCTGGAGAAGGCCAGGGTACCTGTCTGTGAGAAAGAGTGGGAACAGCTATGCCTGCACAAAAAGGCAATGCAGGCCATGCGGAGGAATTCTTTTTGGGTCATGGATCCGGCAAGAGGCCAGGCAGGGGGGAATATATTGGAAACCATTTTGGATTATGTCAGGATGGTGTTCCATGTGGACCTGCTGAAGTTTAACAGCATGCTGAAGCATTTGCGGAACCATATAGAGGATGTGGATGCGCTGATCGGCATCATCGGATTCTTGGAAACCGCTATTGCTATAGGGGTTTTCCGCAGCTCCATGGAGGAGGGATATTGTCTGCCGTCATTCGGGGGCCAAAACGGGTTTTGCATGGAAGGTGGGTATCATCCGTTGCTTTCCCGGCCTGTAAAGAACAGTATCAATGGGGAGAGGGGCGTGCTGCTGACCGGCTCCAACGCTTCCGGGAAATCCACCTTTTTAAAGACTGTGGCGATCAATGCCGTATTTGCCCAGACCATCCACACCTGTGCGGCGGACAGCTTCCACAGTGCCTTTTTTCAGGTCTATTCTTCCATGGCGCTGCGGGACGACCTGGAATCGGGGGAGAGCTATTATATCGTGGAGATCAAAGCATTGAAGCGGATCCTTGACGCGGCGAAGGGCGGAGGCAGAATTCTCTGTTTTGTGGACGAGGTGCTGCGGGGAACCAATACCGTGGAGCGGATCGCCGCATCTACACAGATATTAAAAAGCCTGCGGGGGACCCAGATCCTGTGTTTTGCGGCCACCCATGATATTGAGCTGACCCGGCTCCTGGAAGGAGAGTATGACAATTACCATTTTTCGGAGGAAGTACGGGACGGGGACGTCATGTTTGACTATAAGCTGCAGCCAGGGAGGGCCACCACCAGAAATGCCATCCGGCTGTTGGAATTGATGGGGTATGATAAGGATATTATTGAAAAGGCCCATTGGCAGGCGGAAACCTTTATGGAAACCGGCGACTGGGTAATGTAAGGGAAAGATACGCGGCGGTTCCGCGCATGTCTGTCTTCAACATCTCTTGACGGGAAATGCCGGGATTGGTATACTAAAAGAAGAATAAGAGCGCGACTCCCCAAAAGGGAAATGGCGCATATTTAAGAGGAGATACAACGTATGGTAAGCTTTGTGAATTCTTTTTTGATCTATGTGGTACTGCTTCTTGTGATCGGTGTGGCGGCTGCAGTGGCTGTTACGGTGGGGATCACCATGGCAAAGAAAAAGAGTGCCGGAAAGGCTTCCGGGACAGATGCCGCTGAAGGCACGGGTAAGGCCTGAAAATGCGCTGCGCTTATACTACTATTTTGTGGGATCTGGATGACACACTACTGGATTTTCCCTATTCCCAGAGATTTGCCCTGAAAAAGTGCTTTCAGTCAATCGGGATAGGGATAACGGAGGAGCATATCACTCGGTATTCCCAGATTAACAATGATTACTGGAAGCGTTTGGAGCTTGGGGAGGTTACCAAGAAGGAATTGCTGACCGGTCGTTTTACTATGCTTTTCAACGAGTATGGGATCCGGGGCGTTGATGTGGAAGCCTTCCGCAGAGAGTATGAGGAAGCGCTGGGCAGTGTGTTTCTGTTCAGGGATGACGGGTTGGCAGTGGTCAGGTCTTTGCAGGGAAGGCTCAGGCAGTATGTGATCACCAACGGCGTTTCTTCGGTGGCCCGCAATAAGCTGAAAATATCGGGACTTATTGATGTCATGGATGGTTTTTTTATCTCCGAGGAGGTGGGGTGCCCGAAACCGGGGATGGAATTTTTCGAGCATTGCCTGGCGGAAATCCCGGAGAAGGATAAATCCAGGATCCTGATTGTAGGGGATTCCCTCACCAGCGATATCAAGGGTGGCGTGCAGATGGGCATCCCTACCTGCTGGTATCGCCCGGAAGGCCAGACAAACGATACGCCGTGGAAGCCGGATCATGAGATCGATGATTTGCGCAGGCTGTGTGAGATAGTAGCGTAAGGAACATTATGGGGATTTTTGACTATGGCGAAATCAGCAGGGCAAAAATTAAAACTTTTGTATATTGCAAAGCTTCTGTCGGAGAGTACGGATGAGAAGCATCCTGCCAGCACAGCTGATATTATTGCCTACCTGGATGCCAATGGGATCCATTCGGAGAGAAAGAGCATCTATGACGATATCGATAAGCTCTGCGAGTTCGGTTATGATATCATACAGGTGCACAGCAGGCTCGGCGGCGGCTACTACATGGCGGGCAGGGAATTTGAGTTGGCAGAGTTAAAGCTTCTGGTGGACGCGGTGCAGTCGTCCCGGTTTATCACCACCCGGAAATCCCGGAGCCTGATCAAAAAGCTGGAACGGATGGCGGGAAAATATGACGCCGGTAAGCTCCAGAGGCAGGTGTTTGTGGCCGGGCGGGTCAAGACGGAAAACGAGAGCATCTATTATAACGTGGACAGCATACATAGAGCCATCCAGGAAAATAAACAGATCAGGTTCCAATACCTGGACTGGAACCTGAGGAAACAGCTGGTTCCCAGGCTGAATGCCGAGCGAACGGTAAGTCCCTGGGCGCTGATATGGCGGGAAGAAAATTATTATCTGGCGGCTTACGACAGCAGGGACGGTGTTATGAAGCACTTTCGTGTGGATAAGATGGGCAAGACCGCGGTGCTGGAGCAGAAGAGGGAAGGAATGGAACAGTTTGCCAGGGTGGACCCTGCTTCTTACACCAACCAGACCTTTGGCATGTACAGTGGGGATGAGGAGAGCGTGACGCTGCAGTTTCCCAACAGGCTGGTGGGCGTGGTGCTGGACCGGTTTGGGAAAGATGCCGATATCCGTCCCATGACAGACCGCATTTTCCGTGTCAGGGTAAGGGTGGCGGTCAGTGGCCAGTTTTTCGGCTGGCTGGCAGGTATCGGGCGGGAAGCGGTGGTGGTCAGCCCTGTTTCTGTCAGGGAGCAATACAGCCGCTGGCTGTCAGACATAGTAACTACAATGAAAATTACAGAGGGTTTGAACAATGGAAAAGGTATCTAAAAATGAGATGCCTTTTTTGTTTATTTTTATTAAGGATACTGAATTGACATTCAGGGTAAACTTTCTTATACTATTGTTTACGGGCACAATATATAGGGGTATAATGTTGAGAGGGGCAAAATATTGTGGGAAAACAGGGAGTTTTTACCGGTTGCCCGTGTTTACAGAGATGGTTTGGGCCAAAGTGCGGAGGGTGTCGGCGCTGCTGCAGGCGGTATGCCGGCGTATGGAAACAGTGAGCTTATATGTGGAAGGGAATGGAACGGATGAGCAGTAATTTCAATCAGGGAGTAACGGAGAATGTAGACTATGGCGAGAAATTTAAGCCTGAAAAAACAGTTTATGTGGTAAAGAAGGATGGGAGCAGGGAAGCTTTTAATGTCCAGAAGGTAATCAGCGCAGTAGGCAAAAGCGCTTACAGGGCGCTGACAAAGTTTACGGAGGAAGAGGAACGCCATATCTGCCAGTATGTTATTGACAAAGTAAACGAAATGGATGCGGACCATATCCCCATCCCTGTTATGCATAACATTGTGGAAAGTGCACTGGAGCAGGTCAAGCCTGTTGTGGCGAAAAGTTACCGAGACTACCGTAATTATAAGCAGGATTTTGTGCGTATGCTGGATGATGTCTATAAAAAGAGCCAGTCCATCATGTATATTGGGGATAAGGAGAATGCCAACACGGATTCCGCGCTGGTGGCCACCAAGAGAAGCCTGATTTTCAATCAGCTGAACAAGGCGCTCTACCAGAAATTCTTCCTGACTACGGAGGAGATCCAGGCGTGCCGTGACGGCTACATCTATGTCCATGACATGTCCGCCAGGCGGGATACCATGAACTGCTGTCTTTTTGATGTCCAGAATGTGTTAAGCGGCGGTTTTGAGATGGGGAATGTGTGGTATAATGAACCCAAGTCCCTGGATGTGGCGTTTGATGTGATCGGGGACATCGTGCTCAGCGCGGCAAGCCAGCAGTACGGCGGGTTTACCGTGCCCAGCGTGGATTTGATCCTGGAACCCTACGCGGAGAAGTCATACGCAAAATATGTAGAAAAATATAAGCGCCTGGGCATCGACAGCCAGCGGGCGGAACAGGAAGCTTACGAGGACGTAATAAGGGAGTATGAGCAGGGATTCCAGGGATGGGAATATAAATTTAACACGGTGGGCAGCAGCCGCGGGGATTATCCCTTTATCACCGTAACGGCCGGCACCGGAACGGGGAGGTTTGCAAAACTTGCCACCATTACCATGCTGAACGTGAGGAAAAGGGGGCAGGGTAAGGAAGGCTGCAAAAAGCCGGTTCTGTTCCCTAAGATCGTCTTTCTGTATGACGAGAACCTCCACGGGCCCGGGAAATCCCTGGAGGACGTGTTTGAGGCAGGAGTGGAGTGTTCGGCGAAGACCATGTACCCCGATTGGCTGAGTCTTACGGGAAAAGGCTATGTGGCAAGTATGTACAAAAAATACGGAAGGATCATTTCGCCCATGGGCTGCAGGGCTTTCCTTTCTCCCTGGTATGAGAAGGGGGGCATGCACCCCGCGGACGACCAGGACAAGCCGGTTTTTGTGGGGCGGTTCAACATCGGCGCAGTATCCCTTCATTTGCCCATGATCCTGGCAAAGGCGAGAAAGGAGAGCAGGGATTTCTACGAGGTACTGGATTATTACCTGAACCTGATCCGCCAGCTCCATATCCGCACTTACGCGTACCTGGGGGAGATGAGGGCGTCCACCAATCCCCTGGCATACTGTGAGGGAGGTTTCCTGGGCGGGAAGCTGGGTCTCCATGACAAGATCAAGCCGCTCTTAAAATCTGCTACCGCCAGCTTCGGCATCACTGCCTTGAATGAGCTCCAGGAACTTTACAACGGGAAATCCCTGGTGGAGGACGGGGCATTTGCCCTGGAGGTAATGGAATATATCAATGCCAGGGTAAACGAGTTCAAGGAGGCGGACGGCAATCTGTATGCTATTTATGGGACTCCTGCAGAGAACCTCTGCGGTGTGCAGGTAAAGCAGTTTAGGAATAAATACGGCATTGTGGAGGGAGTATCGGACAGGGAGTATGTAAGCAACAGTTTCCACTGTCATGTGAGCGAAGATATTACCCCTATTGAGAAACAGGATAAGGAAGACCGTTTCTGGGATCTGTGCAACGGCGGCAAGATCCAGTATGTGAAATACCCGATTGATTACAATATCGAGGCTGTAAAGACGCTGATCCACCGGGCCATGGATATGGGGTTTTACGAAGGGGTAAACCTTTCACTGGCCTATTGTGACGATTGTGGGCACCAGGAGCTTGAAATGGATGTGTGCCCCAAGTGCGGAAGCCGTAACCTGACCAAGATCGACCGTATGAACGGTTATCTGTCTTATTCCCGGGTGCACGGGGATACCAGGCTCAACGACGCTAAAATGGCGGAAATTGCGGAAAGGAAGTCAATGTGACGGAATGAGATATCATAATATAACAAAGGATGACATGCTCAACGGTGACGGCCTCCGCGTGGTGCTGTGGTTGGCAGGCTGCAGTCACTGTTGTAAGGAGTGTCATAACCCTATAACCTGGGACCCGGAGGGAGGACTTTTGTTTGACAATGCAGCCAGGCAGGAAATCTTTGGGCAGCTGGAAAAGGATTATATTTCTGGGATCACTTTTTCCGGCGGGGATCCGCTGCATCCTGCCAATGGGTTGGAAGTCCGGGGACTGATGTCGGAGATCCGGGAAAAGTACCCGAAAAAGACGATTTGGCTCTATACCGGGGATGTGTGGGAAAATATATATGGATATTCCATGATGAAGTATGTGGATGTGGTAGTGGACGGGGAATTTATGGTTGATAAAAAGGATGCAAAGCTGCTCTGGAAGGGCAGTGCGAACCAGAGGGTTATCGACGTGCAGAAAACCCTGGCTCAGGAGGATATTACGGTTCCGGTATTGTACTGCGGCAATTACGGGGAGAGCTACAAGGTGACGGAAATCCCGGAAAATGCAGGCGGATGCTGTAACTGACCGGAGACTACAAGAGCCTAAAAAGGATTGGGACATTGGGGGGCATTGAAATGAAGAGAGTAGCACAGTTTTTTAAGATAAGTGAAGATATGTTTGTCAAGGCTGTGAGGGAAGGTTTTCCACAGTATGCGGAGACAGATATAAGACAGATGTATGACAGCCTGAAACTTCCACGGAGGGCCACGAAGGGCAGCGCAGGGTATGATTTCTTTTCCCCTTTTGCTTTTCTGCTGCCTCCGGGGGAGACAATCCGGATCCCTACCGGAATACGTGTGAAAATGGAGGAGGACTGGGTGCTGAAGCTTTATCCCAGAAGCGGGTTGGGTTTCAAATTCCGGCTGCAGATGGACAACACGGTTGGTATCATTGACAGTGATTACTTTTATTCCGATAACCAGGGGCATATCTTCGTGAAGCTCACCAATGACACTAACGAGGCCAAAACCCTGAATGTAGAACAGGGGACGGGGATTGTCCAAGGTATTTTTTTAGAGTATGGGATCACGGTGGATGACCAGGCGGAGGGAATCCGCAACGGTGGCTTCGGAAGCACCACCAAATGATGGACGGTTTCTGCCTCGAAAGGCAGCGAATAATAACTTCTCTTTGGGTAATAATGTAAAATAACAGTTCTCTTCGAAATGAGAACGTTATTTAAAAATACCGGAAGGGGAGTTTTATTTTGAGAGAAGCTTTGAATGAAGCAAAGACAATTAAGGTAAGCGGCTCTCTGGCACAGGACATGGAATATATGAACCGAGTGCTGGATGTGGGCCGCAATTTTGATATTATTTACCGGGTCATCCATGTGGGCGGGAAAGAAGCATGTATGTATCTGGTTGACGGTTTCTGCAAGGATGACCTGATACAGAAGCTGTTGCAGTATTTGATGGATCTGACGCCGGATAAAATGCCTTCGGACATGCATGGGATTTCCAAGCAATTTATCCCTTATGTGGAGGTGGATGTGGAGGACCGATTTGACACCATGATCCGTTCCCTTTTGTCCGGTATGTTCATTTTACTGATCGATGGATTCAGCAAGGCTCTACTGATCGATGCCCGTACTTATCCCGCAAGGGGAGTGGAGGAGCCGGAGAAGGATAAGGTCCTGAGAGGCTCTAAGGACGGCTTTGTAGAGACGGTAGTGTTCAATACCGCACTGATACGCCGCAGGATCCGCAGCACGGATCTGTGTATGGAAATGTTGACTGCAGGGGAAAGCTCCCACACAGACATCGTGCTCTGTTATATGGACCAAAGAGTGGACCATCAGTTCCTGGAGGCGGTCCGGCGGAAGATCAATGGGATCACGGTGGATGCCCTGACTATGAACCAGGAATCTCTGGCGGAATGCCTTTACCAGAAAAAGTGGTACAACCCTTTCCCCAAATTTAAGTATACGGAGAGGCCGGATGCCGCAGCGGCACAGGTGCTGGAGGGGAATATTGTGATTTTGGTGGACAATTCCCCTTCGGCCATGATTCTTCCCACTACGATCTTCGATGTGGTGGAAGAGGCGGATGACTATTATTTCCCGCCAGTCACAGGGACTTATCTGCGGATCACCAGGCTCCTGATTTCTATCCTGACCTATATCCTGACGCCTACATTTCTTCTCCTGGTGAACAACAGCCATTGGGTGCCGGAAAGCTTTTCTTTTATCCTGCTGAAGGAGGAACCCAATATATCGCTGCTTTGGCAGTTTTTGATCCTGGAACTAGCCATAGACGGGTTAAAGCTTGCGGCGGTAAATACGCCCAACATGCTGAGCACGCCCTTAAGTGTGCTGGCAGCTCTGGTGTTGGGGGAGTTTTCGGTGAACAGCGGCTGGTTTTCTGCGGAGGTTATGCTTTACATGGCCTTTGTGGCGGTGGCTAACTATACCCAGCAGAATTATGAGTTGGGTTATGCACTGAAGTTCATGAGGATCTTAAATCTGCTGCTGACACAATGGTTCGGGTTATGGGGATATATAGCAGGAATACTGGTTACGGTCCTTTCTATCGCATGTAATAAAACGGTGGCTAAGACGAGCTATATTTACCCGCTGATTCCCTTTAACTGGAAAGAACTGAAAAAACGCGTGATCCGGCGCAGGCTACCTGAATCCCTGAAATAGAAGGAAAGGCGGCTGGCGTTATTGGCTGTGATTGCCCTTTTGACAAACACAAATTCAATCCTGCATCATATCATAATAGCAAGTAAAAGCAAAAGTAGGAAGGATTTAAAATGCAGGATTACTTGTATGAGAATAATATTGACAAATTTCCTGTCGCCATGGCTTATGTGCCCTGGCAGAAATTTGACAAAATGTTTGACGACCTGGAAAAAGCCTATTGCACCGGCACTATTTTTCCTGAACTGGATAAACCTTTTACAGGAAGGAGATGTGTATAATGGGCAGCAATAAAGAACAGCTTTTGAGAGACATTGGCATTGTGGATTTTGTTCTGACGGAGCTTACTTTGTATCTGGACACTCATCCTTTTGACCGTAACGCCATGGAATATTTCAATCACTACAACAGGATCAAGCATCAGATGGAGAAGGAGTTTTCCATGAAATATTTCCCGTTGAATACCGGTATGGCTGAGAGCAATAAGGAGTGGCGCTGGGGGATGGCTCCCCTGCCTTGGGAAGGAGTGTGCGGCTAAATGTGGAGTTATGAAAAACGGTTACAGTTTCCGGTAAATATCAAAGAACCCAATGCAAAGCTGGCGCAGGTGATTATCTCCCAGTTCGGTGGCCCTGACGGCGAGATGGCGGCCAGCATGCGCTATCTGTCCCAGAGATATTCCATGCCTTACAGGGAAGTGGCAGGGTTATTGACGGATATCGGTACGGAAGAGCTGGCGCATATGGAAATGGTGTCTGCCATTGTCCATCAGCTGACCAGGAACCTGTCCATGGAGGAAATTGAAAAGAGTGGTTTTGCGACGTATTATGTGGACCACACTCTGGGCGTATGGCCTACCGCCGCTGCAGGAATTCCCTTTAACGCCTGTGAGTTCCAGGTAAAAGGCGACCCTATTACGGATTTGACGGAAGACCTGGCAGCGGAGCAGAAGGCGAGAAGCACTTATGATAATATTCTGCGTCTGGTGAAAGAACCTGACGTGTGCGAACCCATCAAATTCCTGCGGGAGAGGGAGATTGTGCATTTCCAGCGGTTTGGTGAAGCCATGCGCATGATACAGGATAAACTGGATTCCAAGAATTTCTATGCTTTCAACCCTGCCTTTGACAGGTGCGAAAACTGTAACGACAAGCCGGACTGCGGCTGCAACAACTAACAAGCTGCCCATAGGATTACCTGTTATGGAGTGAACGGTAAAAAATTATTATTATTCATAAGAGACTATAAAAGGATTGGCTATAGGGGAATACTTGTGCTGAGGCACAGGTATTCCTTTTTGTGTTTTATACAGGATAATTTGATTTCCGGGAACTATTGGCTTCAGCCATCGTTTTGACAGGTGGGAATTGTGCTGTGATTTCTACAGACAGCAAGGCATTATCTGAGCAAAACTTGTGGAAGGAATGGCTGAATACAAGTTGTATTATTTTTGGCATTTACTGTAAAAGTTCTGAGGCAGCAAATTCAAAATATATTTTGATTGACAATCCCGGATCTATTTGATATCATGAAATTCCCTTTCTCTGGATCTGCTTCCGGTTATCCGGCGGGTATATAAGGGCGAGGACAATTTCATAGCAGGTATCCGGCGGCAAAACCCGGCGGAGACAGACCTACTTGGAAAGTAGATAAACTCTAAACTACCAGGAGGAAGCAAAATGATTGCGATGGAAAATGTATGCAAATCGTACAGGATTGCAAAAAGGAATGCAGGCTTTAAGGCGGCTTGCAAAGCTCTTTTTCACAGAGAGTATGAGGAGGTCCAGGCATTAAGAAATGTCAGCTTCACTATCGGGGACGGAGAGATGGTGGGGTATATCGGGCCAAACGGAGCAGGGAAAAGCTCCACAATCAAAATTCTAAGCGGAATATTGACACCTGACAGCGGCAGAGTGACAGTGGACGACAGGATGCTTTTTGACAGCGCAGGCTATGAATGTGGCGGAAGTCCTGTTGGGAACAGTGGCGCAAATGATAACAGAGGTGTTCCCAGCAGCAGTAAGCCCAGGGGATGTGATGTGCCTCTGGTGCGCAGGCCATTAACCAGGAAAGAAAAGTACAGCCGTATCGAGCATGTGCGTCAAATCGGCGTTGTCTTTGGGCAGCGGTCACAGCTCTGGTGGGATGTTCCGGTCATAGATTCCTTTGAACTGCTGAAGGATATTTATTCCGTATCTGACCCCGTATATCGGGAAAATCTCCAAGAATTAACCGAATTATTGAATTTAAAAGAACTTCTGCGCACTCCCGCAAGACAGTTATCCTTGGGGCAGCGCATGCGCTGTGAGATTGCGGCATCCCTGTTGCACAGTCCGCGCATTCTGTTTTTGGACGAGCCTACCATCGGCCTTGACGCGGTGTCGAAGCTTGCCGTACGTGACTTTATAAAAAAACAAAACAGGACACATGGCACGACAGTCATCCTGACCACCCATGATATGCAGGATATTGAAGCTTTAACCAAACGTATCATCTTGATCGGAAAAGGCCGGATTCTGATGGACGGGACGCTGGAAGATTTCAAAAAGGGCGGTGTGAGCATGGATGAGACTTTGGCAGAGCTGTACCGCACCTATAAGATTTAGGAGGTGGAAAGATGAAAAAGTACTTTTCTTTTTTCCGGCTTCGTTTTGTTATGGGGCTGCAGTACCGCTCGGCTGCGCTGGCAGGGGTGGTGACACAGTTTTTTTGGGGATTTATGGAAATATTGGTGTTGCGTGCTTTTTACGAGGCGGATCCCATAGCTTACCCCATGACGATAGAAGCGACCTGCTGCTACGTTTGGCTTCAGCAGGCGTTCTTGGCGCTCCTTTCCGCGCATAATTTTGACAGGGAATTGATGAACTGTGTGACAAACGGAGGGATTGCCTACGAATTGTGCCGTCCAATTTCCGTCTATAATATGTGGTTTGCCAGAAATATAGCGGTAAAAACGTCCCAGGCAATGCTTAGGTGTGTGCCCATCCTGGGGGTGGTGATCTTTCTGCCCAGAGGGTATGGACTGGCGGCACCCAGGGATGGACTACATTTCATTCTTTTCCTGTGGACACTCTTTATGGGACTTTCCGTGCTGGTGGCCACACAAATGATTATCTATATGATCATGTTTTTTACATTGTCCGTGGAAGGGGTTAAATCGTTTTTTATGTCCATTATAGAACTTTTGACCGGGGCTGTGATTCCGATTCCTTTTTTCCCGGAAAAGGTACAGAGAGTGCTGGAAATACTTCCTTTCGGCGCCATGCAGAATGTGCCCTACCGGATATACAGCGGCGATCTGACGGGGACGCAGATGGGAAGGGCGGTGCTTATGCAGGTGTTCTGGCTGGCAGTCCTTACCGCACTGGGAAAAATACTTATGGGCAGGGCAGAAAGGAAAGTGATTGTACAGGGAGGATAGAGTGAGAAGTACTAAGTCTCACACAGGAAAATGCCTAAAGATGGGGTATTCTCTGTACCGATTTAGATTCCGCGAAGCAGAATCATGGGGAGAGGTTGAAAAGCGGGAATTTGCAGGTTACGGAAAGGAATGGTTAATAAAATGCATTTATATAAGCAGTATTTAGCAATTATCCTGAAAAGCAAAATGGAGTATAAGGCATCTTTTTTCCTGTATTCCGTGGGTGTGTTTTTATCATCTTTCAGTGTGTTTGTTGGTGTTTTCTTTATGTTCCGGAGATTTACCAATGTGAAAGGATTTGTTTATAGTGAGGTGATTCTATGCTATGGGATATTTCTTATGGGTTTTACTTTGTCGGAAATGTTTGCAAGGGGATTTGACTGTTTTCCTACACTGGTCAGGAAAGGGGAACTTGACAGGATTCTTTTGCGCCCCAGGAGTATAATATTTCAGGTTTTAGTAAGCCAGTTTGAGTACGGCAGGCTTGGGAAGCTGCTTCAGGCGGCGGTGATGCTTGCTTATGGTGTTTTTGAGAGTGGCATACATTGGACAGGGATGAAGATTCTGACGGTGGCGTTAATGATTTTCGGCGGCATGTGCCTGTTTTCGGCGATTTATGTACTGTATGCCGCGCTCAGTTTTTTTACCCTGGAAGGGTTAGAGTTTATGAATGTGTTTACTTACGGGGCAATGGAATATGGGAAGTATCCCTTTGCCGTGTACGGCAGGACGATGCTGCGGATTGTTACTTTCATCATACCATACGCGCTGGTACAGTATTATCCGCTGCTGTATCTACTGGATCGGGAGACGAATGCAGGGTATGCTTTTTTATCGCTGTTTTCGCTATGGTTTCTGATTCCTGCCTATGGGATGTGGAGGTTTGGGATAAGGCATTACCAATCCAGCGGTTCCTGAGGGGAGACATATCTTCCCCGGTTCCTTGCCTTATCCGGCCTGTTTTCAAAGACGGCAGTTTCTTTGGTAGCATTATTCACATAAAGTGCAGGAAGAAAGGTTACTTTGCACTATACGCCGCTGAGAGGCGTTTTTACACGCCTTTCGGGTGACAAACACGAGGCAGGCCGTTTATAAATAAAAGAAATTTTATTCATTGGTTTTTTGAATAAAATCGTTTACACGTATTGACTTTTATCTTTTATCGGTTATAATCAAATCAAAGCATATATTTCATATTAAGCGTGGCCTCAGTAAGTTGTATTGTGTGCTGCACGTTTTATCCGTTATCGTTTGTTTATTCTATTTGCAGAAATTCATGCTTTTAACCCCACTTTAAACAAAAGCAGGAGTTTCGGCTGCCAGCGCTATTTTGTATCCGCCGTGCTGGATAGATAAGTCAGTTCTCCTGCGCGCACGCGAGGAGGACAATAATGGAAGGTAACAGAGAGTACAAAAGTGATGTTTTCAGTATGCTGATGGAGGACAGGAAGAATGCGCTGCTGCTCTATAATGCGGTGAACAGGTCAGATTATGCAGACCCTGGGATGGTGGAACTATGTAATTTGGACAAGGGAATCTCGTTGACGGTGAGGAATGACGCGTCCTTTGTCCTGGACATGAACCTGAGCATCTATGAACATCAGTCTACAGTATGCCCTAATATGCCTGTAAGGAGCCTGATTTACTTTTCCGTCATGTTGAAGCAGGTTATCAAAGACCGCAGTATTTATGGCCGGACATTGGTGAAGATACCAACGCCCAGGTTCGCCGTGTTTTACAATGGTGAGGAGGATCAGCCGGAACAGTACGACCTGAAATTGTCCGACTCTTTTGAGAAACCCATTGAGCTTCCGGAGATGGAACTGGTCTGCAAAGTGTATAACATAAACAGTGGCAAGAACAGGGAGCTGCTGGAGCGGTGTCCATGGTTAAAAGAATATACAATTTTTGTAGATTATGTCAGAAAGATTCACAGGGAAAACGGGTATGACCATTTGGAAAATGCGATTGAGAGGGCGATAGACCGGTGTGTAGAGGAAAATGTGTTGAGGAGTTTCCTGATTGGGCATCGTTGGGAGGTAGTAAAAGCTATGACACTTGATTATACATTTGACAGACAACTGATGCTGGAACGCAAAGAAGCCAGAACGGAAGGCCATAGGGAAGGTATGGAAGAGGGCCGCAAAGAAGGTATGGAAGAGGGCCGCAAAGAAGGCATGGCAGAAGGTCGAAAAGAAGGCCGAAAAGAAGGCCGGGAGATAGGGCAAAGAGAAGGGATGGAGATAGGCCTTCGGGAAGGTGAGAACCGGCTGGCAGGATTATTGCAGATTCTTTCTGCGGAAGAGAGAACGGATGATATCTACCGTGCCATTTCGGACAGGGCGTATCGAGAAAGTTTGTACCGCGAGAAGCATTTGTGATGCAAGATCAGGTGTGGGCATTATGTGCGAATTTGTAACGGAGGGAGAAGAGTATGCGCACTTTACAGGAAGAACATAGGGAAGAAATTCTCTGCTATGTAAAAAAGGAACCGGAAATGAATCTGTTTCTGATTGGGGATATAGAAAATTTTGGAGTAAATAATGAGACTGTAAATTTCTATTTACATGAGGAGAGGGGAAGATGGGATTTTCTGATCCTGAGGTTTCATCAGTTTTATATTTTGTACAGCCAATATGAGGATTATAACACAGAGGAAGCCATTGCATTTCTAAGCAGGCAAACTCCGGATTGTATCAGCGGAAAGACTGCGCTGTTAGAACGGATTGCCCCGGCATTCCCGGAGTGGGAGCTTGAATCTACATACATGAGCCGCTGCAACGAACCGAAAGGGGGACTGACGCAGCCGGAAGGAATGGAAATTCGCAGGCTGGGAGAAGAGGATGTGGAAGAGGCAGTAGATTTGTTGTCGAATATCAGGGAATTCAGTAAGACATATAGAAAGGAAGAGCGAGGAGAACAGATCAGGCGGATGAAAGAGGAGATTTCTCTGGGCAGTAAAGTAGCTGTGGGAGGCTTTCTGGAGGGACGCATGGTGTCTATCGCCTCTACCAGCGCGGAAAATTCAGAGAGCGCAATGGTCGTAGGTGTGGCTACCGATGAGAATTTCCGTGGAAAAGGCTATGCTTCCGCAGTAGTCTCAGCTCTGTGCAGTGACTGCTTCGGACGGGGGAAAAAATACCTATGCCTATTTTATGACAATCCTGTGGCAGGAAAAATATATAACAGGATCGGGTTTCAGGAATTGGGGAAATACGGGATGATTCGTTAATGCGGAATATGCATTTTGTTGAGGATGTAATTGGATACAAGGATGGATACTTCAATTCTCAATTTATGTATTGGGGTTTGTTCCTGTATGGGCGTAAAAATGGGAATATTGGATTTGGTGCTATAAGTAACAAGAAACAGCGGGTGTCAAGAAAAAATACTTGACACCCGCTGTTTCTTGTAGTAAGATACACAAAGTCGAGAAAGTTTGCAGGTGGTTCCGATTAAAATGGAAAAAATTTATAAGCAGACAATGTTATTTGATTTTTATGGGGAGCTTTTGACGGAACATCAGCGCAGCATTTATGAGGATGTGGTGTATAATGACATGTCCCTCGGTGAGATAGCCGAGGAGCAGGGAATCAGCAGGCAGGGTGTGCATGACCTGGTCAAGAGATGCGACAGGATTTTGCAGGAATATGAGAATAAACTGCATCTTGTAGAGAAGTTTGCCAAGGCTAAGGAGACAGTCGGCCGGATTGAACAACTGACTGTGGACAGTGAGGCGGATGAAGTCCGGGCCAAGGGCAATCTGGCTCAGATCAGGAAACTTTCCCGGGAACTTTTGACGGAATTGTGAAGAGAACTGCTTCTTTCTGCAGGTTTCCCACAGGCTCAGTTAGGCGGCATACATTGTAAAATGTTCTATGCGTTGCAGAGATTGTCTCTTAAATTGTGTTGATAAGTAAACTTATGGGAAGAGGGATCCTCACGAGTGTTTTTGAAGCCGGATTTAGAAGATAATACGACCGGAGTTGACAGGTATCTTATCTCTGGCCGGATAACCGGATAAAATGAAGACCAACAAGGAGTCGCAGGTGGCATTTGAGAGTTTAACAGACAAATTACAGAATGTATTTAAGAACTTGCGGAGCAAAGGCAGGCTTACCGAAGAAGATGTCAAGACCGCTTTAAAAGAAGTGAAGATGGCGCTTTTGGAGGCAGATGTAAATTTCAAGGTGGTAAAGCAGTTCATTAAGGCGGTGGAGGAGAGGGCCATTGGCCAGGATGTGATGAACGGCCTGAATCCCGGGCAGATGGTCATCAAGATCGTCAATGAAGAAATG
>ERZ808040.1008-NODE-1008-length-20816-cov-7.841169_pt1 | contig 20816 bp, 20 predicted proteins | sample MGYA00380191_ERZ808040 | MGnify/ENA primary metagenome ERZ808040 (study PRJEB31490, sample SAMN06133395) | mouse gut metagenome | isolation source: J6 | host: mice | place: China: Chengdu | collected 2015-05 ...
AATCTGAGAAAGCTGTATGACTCAAAGAAGCTAAAAAGCTTGTTGATGAAATAAAACCATAAGAATCATTTTAGATAGAAAAGTTAAAAGCTGCCTCTGTTAATTTTGAAACTAACAGGGGCAGTACCACTATATCTTGTGTTCTAAATGGTTCTGAAGTCAGAAATTTCCGGGTGGCTCCCAAGCAGGATAATATTCAGTAAACATCAAGTTATGTAATTCATGAAAAATATTTAAAAGTATACTATCACGTAAAAGTCAGGGGGTTCCGTGATAGTTTGCAAAATTTGTAGTATATCTTTTAGGCAGGAACGAATTTCTATGCTATAATTCAGTAGATGATCTGGCTTTAGCAGGAATGGACTTTTGCCGGAATGAGCAGGAAACAGCGGAGAGGTTGTCATGATTTATATTGTAGACAATATATCAAATTATTTAATATATCTTTTTATCATTTACTTTGGATTCAAATTAAATCCAAGAAAAAACAAGTTTTTTCTTGGCGCATCGGTTTTGATTATGTTGTCTGCGGGGGGCTATAACGTATATTTTGATACAAACTCTCCGATTATCTACATATTATGGAGCGTACTTTCCATATGTTTATTTTTTGAAGACAGATTGTGCCATCTGTTCATGTTAAGCGCTGCCCTTATGTATTTCACGGGAATCATTGATACGTTCAGTGTCATGTTGATACAGGTTGTTTTAATAGGCGGAGGAGTTGGCGGCACGGCTATAACATGGTGGATGGAACTTGCCTATCTGCTCTCATTTTTGGTGTATCTTCTGATATACTTGCGGCTTTTTAGGAAAAATGACGTATATTTGTGTGATATAAAAATTAAGTATAAGTTTGCACTTTTAATACAGGGCAGTATTTTCCAGATGTTCTATAATTTTGTTTTTTATTTCTTTAACGAAAATCATGCAAGATATGGCTTAGATGCTTATGCAGTATTTTTTATCAGCATAGCAGGGGTACTTTATTCCATTTTTCTTACGCTTAGCCTAGCCATTAGTAATATATTGTCAGACAGGCAGAACAGGGAATTGCAGTCTTTTATGTATATGCAAAAGCAGCAGTATGATTACCAGCTGCAGCAGTCGGCAGCAGTACGGCGTTTTAAGCATGATTTGGTAAATCATATTGGTGTTGTCAGGGAGTTAATCAACGAAAAAAAGACAGAAGAAGCCAAAGAGTACATAGATACCATCTGGAATATTCAGGATGTGTTTGATTTAAAGATTCATACAGGAGATAGTTTTCTCGATATTATTGTTAATTATTATTTATATTTGGCGGTAAAGGAAAATATAGAGTTTGCTGTATGTGGAAAGCTGACCCAAGAAATGCCTCTTGAGATGTTTGATATTACCACATTGATGGGAAATATACTGCAAAATGCTTTTGAAGCGGCGATAAAAGCAGATGTTCCCAGAATACGCGTTGAACTTGTAGAACATAAGGAAGAAATTTTTATTGTTGTTCGTAACAGTGCGGCCAAAAGAATCCATACAAAATCAGACTTTTTTATGACAGCTAAAAAGGATAAGGAAAATCATGGATTTGGTCTGAAAAATATTGCTGCAACTGTTGAAAAGTATCGCGGTGAATGTTATATGGAATCTATAGTGGAAAATGGAGAAGTATTGTTTCAAATCAGTATTGCTATACCAACTGCCAAAGCAGAGGAGAAAAAGGAATGAAAATAGGTATTGTAGAAGATGAAGCAGTATGGAGAGATAAGATACAGACTATTATCGAAAAATATTGTAGAGATAAGAATATTTCATCACAAATAAGTTCCTATAAGAGTGGAAAAGATTTTATGAAAAATGCAGATGCAGATCTGTTGTTTTTGGATATTGAACTTGCAGAAGGGGAAGATGGTTTTGAAATAGCGGAACAGTTGATGAATCTTGGAAACAAATGTAAGGTTTGTTTTTTAACATCACACACAGAGTTAGCCAGATTAGGTTATAGAGTAAATGCTTTCAGATATATCGATAAAAAGCATTTAGAGGAAATTGGTGAGGCGATTGATTTTTTCCTTAAAACCAGAATTCAGGATCGGATCGTATCTTGTAATGATACCGCCGGGATTCGCATAAAGATAAGCCTGAATGAACTTCTGTTTGTTGAGACAAATGGAAGAAAACTAAGATATCTCATGTTGGATGGCAGTGAACATTTATGTGAAGGACAGATATCCGAAGCTGCACGAAGCTTATCCCGGTTTGGCTTTTTTCAGATACATCGCTCATATATTGTCAATTTAAAATATATTGAAAAGGTTAACAGTCATGAAGTTACGCTTTGCAATGGATTAAAGGTAGTAATTGGAAGGATTCATAGTAAAGAGTTTAAGAAGGAGTTTTTTAAATGGAGAATGTGGTTTGATGATTGATTTTGTGTCGTTTATGCAAAATTTGTGTTGTTTATACAGGGAGTATTCTATATTCCTTCTCACTGTGATATAAATAAGGTGTTAATCATATTACAGGAGGATAGCAGAAGTGGTACAGCGCATTTTACTTAAGGGTTGGCATTTAAATGGAAAATCAGTAATAGAAAAAGCGGTAATGGCAATGATAATGGGGGCTGCTCTGTTAACACTTTCATCGTGTGGGCAGGCAAAGAATTCAGAAGACGCTCAGACGAATATAGTGAGCAGAACTGCAGAACCAGACGGCAGCACTGGTGAAGTTCAGAAAACACAAAATGATAACATTGCCGGTTCGGATTTGGCAGAATTGGAAAACCTGACAGGAGAATATGAATATTTATCGGATTATGGAACCGGTAAGTTAATGATTCAAAGATCGTCCAATGGATATGATATTTCCGACTATGAATCGGAATCTTCCTGTCGCTTTTTAGCTGATTCATCTAATATAGAAACCATAGAAAATAATCGGATATATGTAAAGTACCCCGAACAGGTATTTTCTGACGATACAGTTATCTTTGGCTATTATGTTTTAGAATATAGTGCAGATGAAATTAATGTGTATTACGGAGAATCAGGGTTTGGAGAGACTCAATTGTTATATCATGCCACAAAGAAAATAGAGGCGAGGGCGGACGTATATGAGTATGAGGGCGAATATAATAGTTATGATGTAAACGAGCCGGCGTTGGAAATAAAGAAAAATGATGATGGGACTTATCAGATTCAGATAGATTTATTCAGGCTCTGGGGTTTTTATGTTGATGCGGGAAAAATTACGGAAGAAGGGTTGGAATTTGCAGCAACAGGTCCTGGTGGAAATGAGATGAACGGAGTCATAAAGTTGGAAGAGGATATCGCAGTCGTAACCATTTTTGGTCAGGAATGGCTTGATTTTGCAGGATTAAGTGAATACAGATTTTACAAAACCTCAGATGTTCCCAACATAGATACTTTCCCGGCAAATCAGCAGGAAAGCAATATGCAGGATACTGCGGATACAGCGCCGGAAGCAGCGGCAGATGAACTATTAGATTCCTTTATCAATGGCTTGGCAGACGCAGTTGACTCTGAAGATTCGGCATCGACATTTTCTATTAACGATTTAAAAATGAATTCTGAGGAATGGGACGCATATTCTATTGGAGAGAAAGTCGATCTTGACAATGATGGAGAAAACGAACTGATTATTAACGGGCCTTATGGTGGAATATACCTTGATGCGCGTGATGACAAGGTATATGAATTTGCTGCAGGAGAGGGCACTGTTCTCATTCTTTCTTATACCTATTATAATGGAGCCGTATGGATCATGTACAGTAACAGATCGAGTGCAGGATTTGAATTTTACCATATGGAGAAATTTGAAGGAGCTGATAACCTAACTGCAGAAATGAATTTCGGTGAGGAATTTGACCCAAATAATGCAGACGCCGGAATAAAATATACATTGAATGGAACTGAAATTTCATATGATGAATATACAGAATTGTGCAGCAAAATTTTCGCTGCTGAAGTAAATACAAATTGAAAGAAAAAATGAAAGCTTTGGCCAAAAATGATAATAGGAGAAAAGGGCCGTTCAATGGCTCTTTTTTGCTTTATCGGGAACGGTATTCTGCCGAAGTAACAGGAAACAGCGGAAAGTGCAAGGTATGTCCTGGACTGTGAGGGTGTTGTCGGAGAATAATTATTTCATAAGGAAATTCAAAAGCAGTATAGGAATGACTCCGAACCAAAGAAGCCAAAGACCAAAAGATAAGCATTGTGGAAATGTGTATAACAGGCTATGGAATCTCACTCACATATCTATTCAATTTTGTTTTGTCAAGTGCAAAGAAAGCTATTTCATTTTGGGGAATGAAGTACTATAATAAAGCCATCAACAAATCGAAATTTTACAGTGAGTGGAGGATATGATGAAAATACCATCAATAGAAGAAGCAGAAAGGCTAATAGAAGAAGCATCTAGATTAAATCCGGGATCTTGGATTGAGCATAATAGAACAGCAGGATTTTGTGCAAGAACAATTGCGGAAAAATGTGATGGTCTGAATCCTGATGTTGCCTATGTAATGGGATTATTACATGATATAGGTAGGCGTGAAGGTATAATTGATATGAAACATATTTATGCTGGATACTTATTTATGAGTTCATTAGGGTATGATGATAGTGCAAGAATATGTTTAACACATTCTTTTCCATACAAGAATATTGGTGCATATAATGGGCAGAATGACTGTTCAGAAGAAGAAACGAAATATATACAGAATTATATAGATATGTTGGAATATAACGATTACGATAGATTAATTCAGTTGTGTGATGCAATTTCATTTCCGAATGGACCAACATATGTTGAAAAGAGATTGGTTGATGTTGTTATACGAAGAGGATTTAATGATTTGACTATTCCAAAATGGAAGGCTTTTTTGGAGTTGAAAGAATATTTTGACGAGAAAACGGGCAGTGACATATATACATTATTGAAGGTGTAACAGGAAGGTAAATTCTCGTTTGTAGAATGGTAGCCAGTTAAAAATTGAATAACAGCCGTACATACAGAGTGGCATATTGAAACAGGAAATCAAGAAAAGGTTTCCTGTTTTTTTGCGTCCATTTTTGGCATTTTGAAAAATCGTCAGTATTATGCCGTGCAAAGGGGATAAAAAGAAATCCCCTCTCACGTTTGGCAAATCCGCAAGCTGTCCGTGGAGGGCGGGCGAGAAAAAATTTTCATAAATTCCCGCCTATTCCGGCTTTTGCAGTAATATGCGAATGGGGTTATCGGACGAAAGCTATTCATATTAGTTTTGGTTTGAGGGTACAGTAAAAACTACGGTCATTACACCGAAATGATCGTTCATGGCATTAACGAAACCATTTCTGTGTTTGTGTCGATATATATGATATACCCGTAAAAGAGGTGATGAAAATGCTGCAGGTAGCAGTGTGTGATGATGAAGTCATAGAGTGCTGCAATATGGCAAAGAGAATTAAAGAAATTATGGAAGAAATGAAAATACCATGCATTATCCGTCAGTTCCGAAGTGGTGGGGAACTGCTGCAGGCACTGGAAAGTTTCGATATTGTTTTCCTTGATATCATTATGCAGGAGCTGGATGGGATGAAAACAGCACAGATTTTCCGCGAAAGGGCATCCGATAAGATACTTATATTTGTATCTTCCAGCAGGGAGTATGTGTTTGAAGCATATGACGTGGAGGCTTTCCAATATCTGCTGAAGCCCGTGGAAGGCAGGAAACTGAAAAGTGTACTGCAAAAAGCCGTCCTGAAAACAGAAAGCCGTTCACAGGAATTTATCATTGTCAGCAGGGAAAGGCAGAAAAAGAAGTTATTTCTTGATGATATATACTATTTCGAGATAAAGGGAAGAATAGTTGATGCTCATGGGCTGGAAGGAATTTTTGCTTATTATGGGCAGATAGGGGAGCTGGAGAACAAACTGCGGGATAAAGGTTTTTTCAGATGCCATAAGAGCTATCTGGTAAATCTGAAATATGTTGACGGGTATAACAGGCAGGAAGTGATTCTGGAAAACGGGGAAAAAATTGTGATTGCGAAAAGAAGATACGATAAGTTTGCTCAGGAGGTGCTTAAGGTTATGAGGGAAAACGGAGGGATTCTATGAAACAACTCTTAGAGTGCACGGATATTTTAATCCTAGCGCCATTCTTTCTGGGGTATCTATGGGCAGCAGATAAGTTTTGTAAAAAATTTTTAGGAGCTTCCAAAAGAAGGGAAGGGTTGTTTTTGTTTTTTGCCTTTTGTGGATGGCTGTTTTGTAATATTTTGGGCCGGCTGTCTTTCATTCCGTACACTTTTTCTGTGTTGCTGTACCCTATATTCTTTATGGGATTGGTGCTGCTGTTGTTTCAGTCAGACAGGGAGAAAAGGATTCTGGCTGCAGCTATGCTGCTGGTGGTTGTAAGGATGGCAGCAGATTTCTTTGCCTCTTTTTTGTCATGTCTGGAACTGTTTTTCCTGCATGTAGTAAAAAAAATACCAGAACCGTTTTCTAAAGTTTGGATGATCGGACTGATCAGTGGTGCAGGCTATTGTTTTGCCATATTGGCTGTACGCTGGATGTCGAAGCATCTTGATCCTGTTTTTTGTCGCAAACCGAGAAAGTGGTATGTTATACTGGCAGTTCCTATACTTGTGATTGTTATAGTGTATGATGTGGCAAGCTGGGGTGCCAGCAATGGTATAATGGTCAGGAGCGGGGGCAGCATGGGTTTGTATTATGACCAGATTTTCAGCCTTGTTGAATTTTTGGTTTTGGCGTCTCTGTCTATGGCGGCAACAGGATTTTATGTGTTTGGGATGAACCGAATTTATCTGGAGCAGGAAAAGAGCAGCCGGTACCATTCGCAGATTGCTGTTTACAAGATGCTGTCAGAGCAGTACAGGCAGTCGGAGAGGCTGCGGCATGATATGAAGAACCATATCATTGCCCTGTCGGCACTGTCCCGGAATAAAGAATGGGAGAAGATAGACAGCTATCTGAAAAATATGGAGGGCATTGCTCTGGATGCTGACGAAGATATGACAGGGAATAAGGTAGTGGCTGCACTTCTGTATCAGAAGCGGAAACATGCGGAAGAAGAAAACATCAAATGGGAGTGTGATGTGCAGATACCAAAGGAATACTGCATCAACGAATTTGACTTGTGTGTATTGTTTGGAAATATATTGGATAATGCGCTGGAAGCGTGTGGGAGGATGCCGGGAGGCGAATGCCGTTTTATCAATATTCAGGCAAAAATGGTAAAGAAATGTTTTTTGATTGAGGTAAAAAACAGTATGGACAGGACGGAAAAATATGCAGATGGATTTACGAGTAAAGGGGATTTGAAGGAACATGGGATCGGTCTGCTGAATGTAAGCGATGTGGTAAATAAGTATAACGGGGCAGTGAATACAGAGGCCGAAAACGGCATTTTTGTAATATCTATTTTAATGCCGTTTTCTGATGCCGCACATGACATCAAAGCGGCTGTTTGAAGCATAAACCTAATATCGCATATTCACGCCGCCGAGAAAATAAATGAGGGTGTTATGCTCTTAAAAACGGCGATAAGGAGGATAGTATTATGCATGCAAAAACAATGGAAGGGCTTGTAGGCGCAAGGACTAACATGGAGCTGCTCAATAATCCGTTTCGGGTTTATAAGGAAGCGAGGCTCAAGGGTGATACCGCAAAGATGGAGCAGGCAATGGACTACATGGGTGATTGTACCGAAGCGGCCTATGATTACAAAGAGAAAGCTGACGAGGGTATGAAGAAGGATGCGGAGGAGACTCGCAGGATTGCGGAGGAACAGCGTGAGGAGGCTATCCGGAAACGTAAGGAAGAACGTGAAAAGCTGGAAGAGAGGCTGGAAGAAAACAGGAATGCTGATACCAATACAGACACCGTGGAGATCAGTGCAGAAGGAAAGGTATTGTTAAAGGATAACATAGATTCAGACAGTACAGGTTCTGATGAAATAAAGATAGATGCTGTAAAGGAGCCTGTAACATATACAAAAACAGGTGAGACGGTTCCTTCGGAACAGATTGCAAGCATTTCGGTATCTGTCTGAATTTAGATATATTGCTGAAATAACCTGGCATTCTTCAAAGTATGCAAAACTTCCTGACGAAGAAAAAGAAGTCAGAAAGAAAGAGCATATGGATGATGAGGCGCAACAGGAGGAAAAGGAGGGTACTGCATTAGCAGATGTATCGCTGAGTGGAGAAACCATAGATTTAAAAATTGAATCAGAAGTGGAGGATAAGGATATGAATATCAATTTTACAAAATTAACATCAAGATATAATTTTCATAAAGGCATAGGCATGGCAAATAAGTCTGTAAAGTCGGATAAAGAAATTGAAGAAATTATTTATGAAAGCGGTATCTGTGTAAGAGGGATGATTATGAACGGCAAAAGTGAATCAGAGATGCATCAGATGATAGATGTTTCGGAAGAATACCGCCAGAAAATGTTTGATGAATGTAAAAGACACTTTTTACAGGAAAATGGTGTGGCGAATGGAGATACCACAAAACGTTCGGAGGTCTTCCGTGCATATCAGTTAAGCATCAAAGAGGATGACCGTTTAAAAGGGACATGGTCATTGCAGCAGTATGAAAAGCAATATACAGCAGCACTTGCAGCAGCGGTAAGAGCGGCTAATCCGAACTGGAAAAACGGAGATTCATTTGATGCAAGTATTTTAGACAGCGTTACAAGGGAATCCGTAGAAAGCTCACTTATGAAAAGCGGTAATACGCTTGTGAAAAGGTCATCTGTTTCGGGCAGTTCAGTGGATATGAAGATATAATCTTTACATTATATTCCGTTGCATTTGGCGGCCCGGTATCTGCAAAAGAGCTTCAGGAAATGGAAACGGAACAGAGGATATTTACACTGTCCGGGATTATCAAAACCTAAATGCCTTCGGATATGGGACATTTAAATTAGTTGAAGACTGCTCAATGACGTTTATTTTGCGTAGGATCATCAGAGAAGCAGATTTAACGGCATGTCCGGACTTACCGCAAGGGGGCTTGTGCGGTCTTGAATGAAAGAGGGATCGCAGGTAAGATTTTTTGAACAGTGAATAATTTCATGGCAGCAAATTTGCGAGAAAAGGGAAAAATAATACAGGTCAATTTGGCCAATGGTTCATTGCAGAACAGATATTTTTCAGGAACAGGGAGGATAGGCGGTATCCACCTGCCCGACTTTAATGATAAATATGTTTTTTCTAAAAAGAAAAGCGGCATCAGTGAGGAAGAATACAGCGGAGAGATGTGCTATATTTCGGTCGGCATACTAATAACAGATCGGGAATGGAGGTATATCCTTTATGGAGGATTTAGTAAATCTTGTGACTTTAGCAGACGGAAGCAAAATTATTCTACAGGATGAGGATAACATTTCATTGTCTTTAATCTCAAATGATGGGACAAAAGATATATTTCAATTCCCATATCATTCTGGTGGTTATGGTGGTGGTTCATTATTGCTATCACCGTCTGAAAGATATGTGATTTTTTCTTACTTTTCGGGTGAGAGTGAAGAAGGCTTTGTATTACTTGAAATTGTAAATAATCAGTTCAAATTTTTATATGATTCTGATTATTTGTATGGTGAAGATGCCAACTACGGTTTTGCAGATAACGAAAAAATTTTGATTCAGACTTTTCGTATAGGTTCATGGTATATAGAAGATGCGAAAACTGATGAAAGCGGGGATATGTATTACACATTTGGAGAATTAAATCTGCTTAATCTTGAAACCTTGAATCTGGATAGGCACACAATTCTCGTCTATCCCTCTGATGATTGGAAAGAAGAAAAAACAGATGTTGGTACATTTTTATTTGCTGATATAGCAGATGGAATGTTGAGTGTAGAAATGCCGTGGGGAAACGAAATTTTTCAGTATCCATTGCAAGAAACTCTTGTTATTCGATTCAGTAAATAATTTTGTATTTACCGGGTTAATTCAAGACTTAAAACAGGGCGGCGGCAATATGCCTTGACTATCCCGCCACTCTGTCTGTTATCGTTCCATATCCTGCTTTCTGTGGGGCTGCTGTTCCTGCCGCAAGATATTGTAAACACTCTTTCTGATTTTTTGGGCTTCTTTCACTTCCTCTTTCAATGCAAGACCTAAATTCTCAAAATCTAACTCACCGACGATTCCATTCATCCAATTTGCCAAGCCACTTCCAAGACCATTCCAATCAGTACCAGAAATTAGCCCTTCCATAGTACTTACAACCGTGTTTATCCCTGCCCCTATCACCTTTCCAAATTCATCCCAATTAAAGCCGTTTACCAGACCATTGAAAGCACCAGTGATAGAAGAAGCGAAATCAGAAATCTTGCCTTTGATCCGGTTAGAATTTAGTGGATCATAAATTTTCTGTAACCTTACACAAAAAAAATCCTCCTATATGAAAAATGTGTTGATTTTCCGCAGGAGGCATGATAAAATAATTATATCAGCCTCTTGCAGGTTGGTAGTGTAAAGCAGTCAGTTTCTTGTAAGGGAGCGAGGCTGCTTTATTTTTTGTCCAAATCTGATTTTACCATCAATATGCCTTTCAAATTCTTCCAATGTCATAAGTATCTCCCTTGGTTTTGTACCTTCCTCGGGTCCCACAACGCCCGCCGCTATCAATTCATCCATAAGCCAGGCAGCGCGGTTAAATCCAATCTTGCATACCCTTTGCAGAATTCCGATGGACGCTTTCTGTTTCTCGATAATCATTCAACCTGCGTCAAAAAACAATTCGTCAGTGACGCAAGAATCCTTTTCTTCTTCTGGTTTTTCTTTTTGTTCCATTGGCGTATAAGATTCTACCTGTTTCCGAAAAAAATCAACTACCGTAAAAATTTCTTCGTCAGAAACATATGCCCCATGTATTCTTTCGAGATTCATGTTTCCCCTCTGCTTAAACAACATATCTCCGACCCGAGAGATTTTTTCCGCCCCTTTCTCGTCCAAGATTACCATAGAATCTATTGAGGAAAATACACCAAATGAAATCCTGCTTGGGATATTTGCCTTTATTCTTCCGGTGATAATATTAACCGATGGTCGTTGTGTTGCAATAACCAGATGAATCCCTGAAATTCCTCCTCTCCCAGAAAGAATGGATATTGCATCCTCTATATCCATTGAGTATGAAGAAATCATTAAATCAGCAAGGTCGTCCAAGATAATCACAATCTGCGGAAGGAGCGGGAATGCTGGGTTTGGCTCCTCAAAGCCCACTACTTTTTCATTGTAGCCGTTAAAGTCGCGCACGGAAAGCTCAGAAAATTTCTGGTAGCGGTCTATCATTTCCGCCGCTGCCCAGTTTAGTGCCGCGCTCGCCTTTTTCGGGTCGGTCACGACCGGGATGAGCAGGTGCGGTATCCCGTTGTATATGCTTAATCCGCAATTATTTGGGCTAATCATCATAAATTTAACATCTTTCGGGTCAGACTTATATAAAACACTCATAATAATGTTGTTTATAAAGACTGATTTTCCGGAACCGGTTGTTCCTGAAATAAGCATATGCGGCATTTTCGCGATATCGGAAACAACAATCTGTCCTCTGATATTTTTCCCGACCGCAAACGCCAAGCGGGATTTGTGCTTCTTAAACTCCTCGCTCTCCAAAAGCTCACGCAAAATCACCGGCGTATTTTCTTTGTTTGGCACTTCGACCCCAATGGCTGCCTTGCCCGGAATCGGTGCTTCGATGTGTATATCCGTCGCAGCTAGGTTTAATCTGATATCGTCGGAAAGTTTCTTAATCTGGCTGATTTTTACGCCCTGTTCCGGCTGCAATTCATATTGCGTCACTGCGGATCCGTAGCTGATGTTCGTCACGGTAACGCGCACGCCGAAGCTTCGCAGCGCATTTTGAATCTTCGCAGCGGCTTCTTTCAGCTCCCGCTCGTTTACGCCTTTCCCCTGCACCGGTTTTGCCAGCAAATCAATCGGCGGGAACTCATATTTCTTTTCCGGGATGAACGGCACGGGCAGTGGGTCAATATTTCCGGCGATGGACTGCTCCGACAACGCGCTTTGCGGCTCTGCATCACTGTCAATGTTTTCCTGCACCAATACTGGAATTTCTTGTTTTCTGGTCTGTGCGCCTCCCGTTTCCTTCGTCTCCGGAAGCAAACATATGTTCTGATCAACCCCTGCATTTTCAAAAATTGTATCCGCGCTGATTGCAAATGCTCCTTCCTCCGATTCTTCTCCCGTTGACGGATCTACTTCAACCCGCGCTTCCACTTTCGCAGCATCCGCCGTACTTTTTTCTGGGACGCTTGGAAGGGTCAACGGTTTACTATCGCCGTACTGTTCTTTACAAATCGGGGCAACGTCGTTCTCCTTGACAACGTAACCTTCTTCCATCCCGCTGAATTTGCGCTTTACTTCATCTTCATAGAATGATAGTTTTCCCTCGTCCTTTATATTATTTTCCGTTATATAAATTTTGCTTTCTTTTTTACTTTCTAGGCTCTTTAATTTTTCTATAAATTTTTCTTCTTGAATATCATTTGACCTGAAATTTGCAAATCGCTCTAATTCATACTCACTCATAGATCTAAATTGCCGTTTATGGATATCTGCACCCCCTCCCTTCCTATTTGTGCTAGGGGCATTCCTCTTAACCTCCCAAGTACCATCCACTATTGTAATAATTGATACACAATTCCCTGAAAGCATTTTCAATTCATGAGCCGAACAAAATCGCCGATTCAAATCTGCTTCTCTGTCTGCTATATATACGGCCTGTTCTGGTTTGTCAAAATGAATTACTATTTCCACAATATCCTTTCCAACAAGGGAACTACTAATAAGGATTGATTGCACAGAGAAAAGTTTATTTATAAAGCTTACATATTCACCACCAAATTCATCCAGCGCATTTTTAAGTCCAGAGATTGCATGTTTAAACTCTTCTCTTTCTGTTTCGCAGAATGATGACCTAGCCTCAGCTTCGTCCACGCTTTTCCGATTATCTATATTCAAAATATCCAAAATTCTCCGCATAGCGCGCATAATCTTCATTCTTTTCCCTTCTTCCCAATACCTACACCGTAACATAATCTGGCAGAAAATGCTACAGTAAAATAATTTTCATGGTTTGTCCCTCTGTTATATTTAACAGCCCGCATTTCAAATGCAACCTGTCCAATACATTGATACCTACAATATACCATATTCTGACAGAAAATGCTATGACAAAATAAAAAGAACAGCCTATGCCATGCCCTACAGCAAGCGCCCGGATTTTAATCTGCTCTGATTTTGAATTATCTACTTTCGGTCTATCTACTGGACAAATTTTATTCACCTCCTTAACTAAATGTCAAGCACTTAGGGGGAACATATGAGATATAACAGTTCAATATAAAAGACAGTTTTTGCAAATGAAAAAGGGCAATAGCCCCCATCTATTGCCCCTTCTATCCATCTTGGCCTACCGGCTTCCGATTTTCAGCTCACTTTTGAGTGCCGCCGTCAATATTGCTGAAAAATTCACCCCCGCTTTTTCTGCTTCAAAATTCAGCCATGACGGTATTGTACAGTTTTTCTTGACTGCCCTCATATCATTTTTCCTACGGTACTCTCCAAAGTCCACATCGACAAGTGTCACGATATCCCCCGCTGAACCTGCCCTTACTTCTGCTACTGCTGTCGGCTCTGGCAAGGATTCCCCGTCATCTTCCATGTCAATGCCGACAATCCCTATTGCATCCCTTGCCATCTCAATGGCTTCTGTCAGCGTATTCCCCTCGGTATTTATATCAAAATCAGGAACATACACCACATAGCCGACCTTATCTGGCGTTAAAATGATCGGATAAGAATTTTTCATAGAAAGCACCTCCTAATTCCCAAAGGCTTATTTCAGCCCGCGCCTTTTGATAATGGCTTTTGCCAGATTCTCTTTTACCTCCTTGTGCCTCGGAACGCTCTCACGCTCTGTACCGTTTGTATAAACATCATGGTCTGCGCCGTGCCGTTTCAATTCCCAGCCATTGCTTTCCAAGAGCTTAATAAGGTCTTTCGTTTTCATCGCGTCCCCTCCTCACAATTATGATTATACGCCTATCATACGTATTTGTCAATATTAAAGATATTTATCTGTATTGTTTAACAAGCAATGCCCATTGGGGATTTCGTTAATACATCTTCCACCTTTCCCCTCCATCGTATATTAATTTAAAATGGTACAATCCCCCCTATGGATCCGTAGTATAATAAAAGAAAAGTGGGTGTACACATGACATTACTTCTCATAATCATCATAGCGATTCTCTTAATTGCGCTGATTTCAACCAAACTTGGCTTGACCGCATATGTCGCATGGATGGAGGAAAACCACTTTAAACAACCATCACAAAACATCCTATCGCCCACCACCATCCGGGGGGTACAATGCGGCGGTCAGTAGCATATCGGAGAATTTTAACGGTCAGAATGTCCCCGACATTACTGCGCTTGACGTGCAGGCTGAAATCAACCGGCTGGCAAGGAACCGAAGCCCGAAGACTGCGCGCAACTACCTCGGATTCATATCTTCCGTCCTGGGGGCGATCTGCCCAAACCTTAAGATTTGCACTACTTTGCCGCAAAAGGTTAGGAATGAGCCATATATCCCATCCGATGAGGATGTCAGGAGAATACTGAAACACGCAGGGGGAACGGAGTATGAAATCCCCCTTATCCTTGCCTGTTACGGACTGCGGCGCTCAGAGATCTGTGCGCTTACACTAAAAGACCTTGATGGGGATATCATCCGGATAGACAAGGCTAAGGTATTGGGTGAAGACGGGTCATGGACGATGAAAACCACAAAAGCCACGGCAAGCACCCGAGAAATTATCATCCCGGCGCGGATCGCGGATAAGATAAGGGAACAGGGATACATATACAAGGGGCATCCTAACAGCATAACAAGATACCTTGAATCCGCAGAGGATGCGCTTTGGATACCGCGGTTCCCGTTGCACAAGCTGCGCCATTACTTCGCATCCAAAATAAGCGCGCTGAACATACCGGAAGCAGACATCATGCACATGGAAGGATGGGAAACAGATTATGTCATGAAGAGCGTATACTGCCACGCGATGGAAGACAAAAACAAGGCGGCACAGCGCGATGCTGTAAGGAAGTCCAGCGGCGTGATATTGGACTGATTGGACAAAATCCTAGACAAAAAATAATTTTAAAAAGACTAAAATTTAAATATGTATACCAAACTTTTTACCGGCAAAAACAGCCGCAGTCCCTTGGTTTCTCTTGGAATCCTCCGGTCTGCGGCTGTTTCACTGCAGTGCAGTTGATGGGACTTGAACCCACACCCACGTAAGTGGACATGAACCTGAATCATGCGCGTATGCCAATTCCGCCACAACTGCAAAAACAATGCTTACATATAATAACACCGAAAGGCCTTTTTGTCAATGGCTCTACAGAAAAAAAATTGATTTTTGGCACTTTTCTCTTCTCTTCGGTTCCGGTTCCCCAAAATTCTGCTCTTTTCGTCAAAAAATCCGCCAATATGTTCCTCTCTCCATCTTGACTTTATTCCCACTTCATTGTATCATAAAATCATTAAATTGTCGAAACCAGGGTTTGCAATAACTTGGTTTCTAAGAAAGGCAGGAATACTATGGGGAAATTTGTAATCCGCAAAGTAAAAACAGGCATCAAGTTTGATTTGAAAGCGGGCAACGGCGAAGTCATTGCCACCTCCGAGGTTTACAACTCGATGGAAAGCTGCAAAAACGGTATTGCCAGCGTCCAGAAAAACGCTCCGGTTGCTGCTGTTGAAAACCAGACCGTACCGGACTACGCTGCCGAGAAGCATCCAAAATTTGAGGTTTACAATGACAAGGCCGGCGAGTTCCGTTTCCGCCTGAAAGCTACAAATGGCCAGATCATCGCGGTCAGCGAAGGCTATAAGGCACTTGCGGGCTGCTTGAACGGCGTAGAGTCTGTAAAGAAAAATGCCGTGGACGCAAAAGTTGTGGAAGAGGAAGAAAAATAACAGAAGTGAGGTAGAACAATGGACATCAAAGCCCAGATTGAAAAAGTTGTAGAATCTGTCACGAAAGATCAGACACTGCTCAACCAGTTCCAGAAGGAGCCTGTAAAGGCAGTCGAGAAAGTGCTTGGCATCGACCTTCCGGATGATATTGTCAACAAAGTCATCGACGGTGTAAAGACAAAGATTTCTTTGGACAAAGTATCCGATACCTTTGACGCAATCAAAAAACTGTTCTAAAAAACATCGGTTTACGGGAGCCGGACATATAGTCCGTTCCCCGTAAACCGATATCTTTTATCTCTGCTGCCGGAAAAATGTGGAATCCGACCCAAGATTTTTCAGTGCTTCCTGCATGATCTTCTCCGCCTCGTCATCATCGTACGCCTCCAGGCGCTCCTGCGCTTTCTGGCATGACTCATAAAGATTCTGAGGGATGGAATAACGCATCAGGCTGTCAATCTTCTCTGCCGCCTCCTTGATCTCAAAATTCTTAAGGTCATCCAAGATATAGAGCAGTCTTGAATTTAGTTCCCCGAGACTGATTGTCGGTTTCTCCTCATCCATACCGACACCCGAATCACGCTCCATCAGCTTCAGGACGCGCTGAACCATGCTTTCCGCGCCGGACAGGTCATTGGATTGGAGCTTAACTTTCGCGGCATGCACACGCCCGGACACGGCCTCGTCAATCTGGTAACCCATGATCTCATCAATCTTCATGACCGCTGACTTCAACTTCCCGCTCTGGATGCACGCCAGAACTTCCTTGACCAGACGGTAGAGCTCATCACCCTCCATCGGGAGCACTCCGCGCCGTTTTAAGGCGCGCTTTACGCGCTCGTGAAGTTCATCCGAATTGACCGGTTTCACAATATAATCCATGATCCCAAGCTTAGAGCCCTCGATCACCGTTGTCTTATCTTTTTTTGCCGTCAGCAGGATCACCGGCACCGTGATACCATTCTCTTGGGTACGGATTTCCTTCAAAGTTTCAATGCCATCCATCATCGGCATCTGTACGTCCAAAAGGATCAGGTCAACCTTCTCGATGTAAAGGAACTTGATTGCGCGCTTACCGGAACTGACCGGGATCACCTCGTACTCATCCTTCAATTCCTGTTCCAAGGTTGCCAGATTGACCATATTGTCGTCCACCGCTAAAATCCTCAATTTTTCCATATCCAATCACCTTTCCCTTTTCTATATACTTACTGTAAACCTCAAAGCTTCTCCGCCATCCCGCGCAGCAAGTCCTCCGCGTCATCATCCTCATACATTTTAAGCTTCGTCAAAACTTCTGTAAGCTGCATCCGGACTTCCTGCGGCAGCCGGTATCCAAGCAGTTCTTCCACTTTCGCGGTACAAGGCTTTGACTTAAAATGGGAAATCAGGTCAAGCGCCTCCTTGATGCCGCCCGCCAAAGCCCCTGCAGCAAGTTCCGGCTTTCCGGAATCATCCTGCGCACCAAGCCGTCCCTTCTTTTCCAGAACCGCCTTGATATCTTTAAGGAGCTTTTCGTACTGTTCCATCATCCCCTGGAAATTTTCACGGATGAATGATACATCCTCCGCTATCGCCGCATCCTCCTGTGCTTTTGCTTTTCCTGAAAGTGCCATTGCCCCGAGGTTTGCCGAAGCGCTCTTTAACGCATGCACCTCGATCCGGTAATTCTTCACATCTTCGCGCTCCAAAAGCTCCTGTAAATATTTCGTCTTCCTCAACCCATCCATATAGAACAGCTGCAACAGTTCAAGATAATCATCCACTGTACCGGTATGATACTCCATTGCTTTCTTTATGTCAACACCATCAATGACAATATCCGAAAGATCCTCCTGCCCATCTGTCTTCTCCTCTTGTGCCCCTGCCTCCTCCTCATAAACCTTCCTTCTGTGCGGGATCCATTTGTCAAGCATCTGATACATCGGCTCACGGTCAATCGGCTTCGCAAGAAAATCCTGAAATCCGTTCGCCAGAAACATTTCACGCATACCCGGCATCGCATTTGCCGTCAGCGCAATCACGATCGGGGCATTTCCGTTCTCCCCGCACTCCTCACGCATAATTTTCGTCGCCTCGACACCGTCCATATCCGGCATCATGTGATCCATGAAAATCATGTCAAACCTTTCTTGCTTTACAAGTTCGATTGCCTCCGGCCCGCTCTGCGCTCTTGCCAGCTGGCAGCCATATGGCTTGAGCATGCCGACCGCCACCTGACGGTTGATCAGATTATCATCAACCACCAAAATCTTGTAATCCGGTGCAGTAAACATCCGCATTTTATTTTCCTCCTCCGGCTCCTGTTCTTGTATACAATCCGCAACTGTCTTCCTGTCTGCAACACGCTGCGGAATTGTAATCGTAAAGGTACTTCCCTCCCCAAAAACACTTTCCACCTCAATCTTCCCCTTCATAAGCTCAGTAAGTTTGTTCGAAATCGAAAGCCCAAGGCCTGTTCCGCCCGCATTGCGGTTTTTCCGGGAATCTACCTGCTTGAAATTCTCAAAAATCTCCGCCATGTTCTCCTTCTGGATACCAATACCGCTGTCCTCCACCGTAAAAACCATGTTCCAAGTATCTTCCCCGGTATAACAGCCATCCGCCTTAAGTTTCACATGGCCTTCCTTTGTAAATTTTATCGCGTTGTTCATCACATTGATCAAAATCTGGCGGATGCTGCCCTCATCCCCGAACAGTTTACAGGGTATGTCATCACAGAGTTCAAACTGCAGTTCAAGCCCCTGTTGCTGCGCGGCACTCCGCATCATGATGACAATATCATTCAGCATCCTTTTCACATAATATTCACCCTCCGTCAATTCAAGCTCCCCATCCTCAACCCTTGAGATGTTGAGGATATTGTTCAGGATTGCGAGAAGATTCTCCGAGGATGCCTTGATATCACATGCGTAATTGTATATCTTCCTCCCCTGGGACTCTCTCTTGATCAGGTCACTCAAGCCCACGATCGCGTTCATCGGGGTGCGTATCTCATGGGACATGTTTGCAAGGAACTCACTTTTCACGGAGTTTGCCTCCTCTGCCCGCTCACGCATCTTCGTGACTTCCGCTATGTAATTTTTCGTCTTGGTGATGTCAAAAATTAAGAGCACATACCCGCGCAGAATATTTTTTTTATCGCGTATCACCTGCAGATGCCCCTCAAAATACCCTCCGTGCAGCCGGAACTCATAATGGCCGTCCGTATCAAAGATTTCCATCGGGAAATTGTCAAGTTCACTTATGTGATTCCCAATACTTCCTTCATTTAATGTGATAAAAATCCCCTTTGCTGCCGGATTGAAAGCGGAAATCCGTTTCTCGCCATCCAACAGGATCACGCTGTCACCAATCTCCGCGAGCACCACATTCGCCGCGACACGGCTCAGGTCATAGTTCTGCCTGCCCCAAACACAGATCACCACAATCGACAAAATGATCGCCAAAGTCACCGGGCAGGGGTCATAGCCCTTGATCACCTTGCAGCTATATAGGGTCAGCACCAACGAAGGAATTATACAAAGCACGATAAATGTGCGGTAATACATCGTATTTTTACGGTATGGCTGTTTATGTATCGCATACAGCAATGCACAGATTGCCATAATGCATGGAATAACGCAGCAAAAAACCACGAAAGCATAATATACCGGACCGTATTCAAAGACATAATGGCTATAACCGTCTTTCTCCGTAACAAACTCTTTCGCACTATAGAACAGTGTATGGTGGTTGTTTGTCCACGCAAATCCAAAAACAACCATATTGATCACAGCCAGCCCGCTTATCAGCCATTTGGGCGGTGTCAGGCCACAATAAGAAAAAACAAATTTTGCAAAAAATAAAACAACCCAGCAGGAACCCAGATACTGGAACTTAACCGCCCAGAGGGATGCCTGCGGTTCACTTGCCCCGAGTTCCAGCAGGTAACCGGAACTTTGTACGATGATGCAGATCAGAAAAAATACCATCATCTGCTGTACATTGGTCACATCCGTATGTAAGATCAAAATCAACGCGGAAAACGCCAATGCCAACCCTAAGATTTGTATAACAATCATAAATGAATGCATATGTTCTCCTCCTCCGCCTCCCCATATACCAAAATCTTACGATTTGCCAGGGTCTGTGTCCTCCCTTCGGTCGGACTGCAAATCCGCGCCGGTATAATGTCTTACGACATTATACCATAACTACCATTAAAATTGCGACCCTTTTTTCATCTTTTATGGAAATTCTTTAAACTTTTACTGATGTTTCCCCGAAACCAACCTGATTTAAAACATTTTTTATTCAACACGGCAAAAACCGGGGACAAACCTCCTCAGGTTCGTCCCCGGCTCTGACCCGCCATGTTATTTCATTTACAAATGTAAACATACCGGCAAGGTTTGACGCAAGTTCAACAAAATCATCCTGCAGCCTTGTAAAATACATGACAAAAGCCACCACCCCGCCCGGGCTCATCATCCCCCCAACTGCGCGTACAACCGCAAAACCGTATAATAGAACCTGGGTAACCAGTTCCAGGGCATGCATGAAAATTTCTCCAAAATCTTAATAAACACCGTGATTTAAAATAGTTATACTGGGATTGGTACTCCTATTCTAATCCCGTATTATTGAATGACTGTGGATATAGAACTCCTCCTGACTTGGGCGGAATTCTTTTTTCATCGGTTCAAAATATCCATCAAATTTTTCTGCATCTGATTTTTCGAACCTATATGCCAAACTCTCCTGATACAACCATTTTTTCCCGTCAA
>ERZ808040.1009-NODE-1009-length-20803-cov-91.696372_pt1 | contig 20803 bp, 15 predicted proteins | sample MGYA00380191_ERZ808040 | MGnify/ENA primary metagenome ERZ808040 (study PRJEB31490, sample SAMN06133395) | mouse gut metagenome | isolation source: J6 | host: mice | place: China: Chengdu | collected 2015-05 ...
ACAACCCTTTAACGACTTCTTACGACAGTGTGTGTCGCCTTATATCCACCCCCTGAAGTGGGTGGTTTTACGGCGACTGCTGATAAATAGTAAACAGTTCCCTATTATAGAGGACTACACTGTGATATTGCCATGAACTGGGCGAAAGTATACAAAACAGCAAACATCCAGGGCAATCGCACTACAAATCAATTTTAGCTACCTTTTAATTAATTATTGACCTTCTACAGATGTTATCACCAACTTTCGGACGCAAATAACAAAAGCACGAGATATATAAAAATATTTTAGTTATAGTTTCTAACTATTTAATATCTTTAATTTAGATAATCTAATTTAAAGCAGCTATTTTCTATAGTGCGATTGCCCTGAGCAAACATCAAAGTTTATGGAAAATTCGGTCAAACCTTGATATATTAAAGGGTTTCTCCAAATATATTAGCAATACCTTATCGCCCTGTATTGCTGTAAAATCATATCCATCTAATATTCACTTAACTTCAGAGTTTAATAAATTATGTCGCAAGCTCAAATTGATGAAATCTTTGCGTTATTAGATAGCGCAGCCAAAGTACTGATTGATCAAGGTATATTGCCGAATGACTGGCAAAACAACAGTCAAATCACGCGCAGTAAAAGCCCTGAGCATGGCGATTATGCCAGTAACATCGCTTTAACTGCTGCCAAAGCCGCGAAGTCTAACCCGCGTGCTCTAGCAGAACAGCTGACCACCGCTTTGCCTGAAAATGACAGCATTGCTAAGTTAGAAGTAGCCGGACCTGGATTTATTAACATCTTTTTAAATAGTGATGCTAAGTTTGCGGTATTAGACGCTATTTTTGATAAAAATGAGCGTTACGGCTTAACTGATGAGTTCTCTGACAAGAAGATTCAGGTAGAGTTCGTTTCTGCTAACCCAACTTCAAGCTTGCATGTTGGCCATGGCCGTGGTGCTGCCTTTGGTATGAGTGTGGCAAACCTGCTTGAAGCAGTAGGCTATCAAGTGACCCGTGAATACTATGTCAACGATGCCGGTCGTCAGATGGATATTTTAGCGACCAGTACCTATCTGCGTTATTTGCAGGTGTGTGGCGAAGAGATCAGCTTCCCAGTTGGCGGTTATCAAGGCGATTATGTCACCAATATCGCAGAAGAAATCAAAGCGGAAAGTGGCGATAAATATCTACATCCCTACAGCGTCATCAGTAACAATGCACCAGAAGATGAAGTATCGGCAGTAAATGAAGCTGGTGAAAAAGAAGTGGTTTCTGGCGATAAAAACGCGCACATAGATGTGCTGATTGCCAACAGTAAACAAGCTTTAGGTACAGAAGGCTACGAAGTATTCTTAAATGCTGCGCTTAATGAAATCCTTGATGACATCAAAGATGATTTAAATGACTTTGGTGTTCGCTTTGAGCAGTGGTTTAGTGAAAAATCGATTGCTGATGAGATTGAGCCGGTATTAGCAGAGCTTGAAAGCAAAGGTCATTTATATGAAAAAGATGGTAACACCTGGTTCCGCTCTACCGACTTTGGCGATGAAAAAGACCGCGTGGTGCGCCGTGCCAATGGTCTAACCACTTATTTTGCATCAGATATTGCTTATCACAAAAACAAATTCGAGCGTGGATTTGATACGGTAATTAACGTGTGGGGTGCTGACCACCACGGCTATATCGCTCGTGTGCGTGCTGCGCTAACTGCCTTAGGTATCGATGAAAAACGCTTAGAAGTTATTTTGGTTCAGTTTGTGGCCTTATGGCGCGGCGAAGAAAAAATCCAAATGTCTTCTCGCTCAGGTAAGTTTGTGACCTTACGTGAACTGCGTGCAGAAGTGGGTAATGATGCAGCGCGTTTTTATTATGTGGCTCGTAAACCAGAAGTTCACATTGACTTTGACTTAGAGCTGGCCAAATCACAAAGTAAAGAAAACGCGGTTTATTACCTCCAATATGCTCATGCCCGTGTGTGCAGCGTGCTTGAAAAGATTGTTGCCAAAGGCTTCGATGTGGATGATGCCCAAGGTAAAGCCATGCAAAACTTACTGAGTGCCGAAGCGGAAAGTGAGCTAATTAAGCTATTGGCTGCTTATCCTGCTACTTTAAAACGTGCGGCCACCGGTTATGACCCACACGTCTTGACCAATTACTTAAAAGATTTGGCCTCATTATTCCACGCTTGGTATAACGACAATCGTATTTTACCAGTCAGTATTATTGCTGATGAAACGCCAAGCCAAGAAGAGCTAGACTTAATGCAAGCCCGTTTACGTCTGTCTAAGGCTGTGCGTCAAGTGTTGGCCAATGGCTTGAGCCTACTAGGGCTATCAGCCCCTACCAGCATGTAGTAGTCCGTTGATGAGCTTGGGCTAATTGTTTTCTATGCTTAACATCCCCTATAAGTTAATCACTGGTTTAATTTGCTATGATTGGCTTATAGGGCTATTTACAATTTTAAAAAACATGGCCTGACTGAATCATACATGGAGAAAATTTATGTTAGCAAAAAGACCCAAGGGTAAAGGTACCGTAGAAAGGCACCAAAGTGGTGGGGCAGCAAGCCTACTGTGGATGTTCGTTGGCGCAGTAATTACCATAATGTGTATCTTGGTACTGTATCTATGGAATCCATTTGATATTGGATCAGAGGCTAAGGTCGAAAAGCGTACAGTTGAGCCGATCAATCAGCCCAAGTCTGAAACTAACGACTTTGAATTCTATGATTTACTCCCCGATCAAGAGATGATTAGCTTGCCGGATGAAGCGGTATTTATAGAAGATGAGCCCTCTACCAGCACTGGTGATTTACAGCCAGACGTGGTGTTGACTCAGCCAACAACAGAGCCGCGAGATCGTGACAATAGCATTCGTAATACTGAAAACTTAGGTATCTCAGAAGACAGAACCATCAATCCTGTGCCTAATCAGCAGGCCCCTAGCGGTGAGCAAGAGATTGTCATTGTGGAAGAAGAAGGGACCTATGACGATCCAACACCAGAGGCTAATCAGGGCACCAATAATCAAGGGGCGGCTGCACGAGGCAGCAAGAGCAATAATGCAGCACAAGCTGCTGCTAAGCCTGCGCCAGCAAAGCCAAGCTATATCTTGCAGATTAATAGCTTTAACAGTGCAGAAGAGGCGGATAAGCGCCGTGCTCAAGTGCTAATGGCGGGTGTTGATGCCCATGTGGTCAAGAACAAGCTGTCTAATGGTCAGGTGGTTTATCAAGTGGTTTCACCGACGATGACCAACCGCCAAAATGTGATGGCTGCGCAGCAAAGATTACAAAATAACGGTATTGATTCCTTAGTTGTTGAACAACGCCGTTAACATACATAACCCTTAATCTGAAGGTGTGTTTACTATGGCAAAAGTTTCTTCTATTACTCGAGTACTGCAAATTATCGAAGCAGTGTCTTATGCAGCCAAGCCAATCACACCGCTGGAGCTGTCGCAGCAGCTTGATATCCCTAAGCCTACGATTCATCGACTGTTACAGCAGTTGATAGAAGAGGGGTTTGTTATGGTAGATATCGCTGGCGGCATTGTCGCTGGGCGCCGAGTACGCAATATGAGTGTCGAGTTGTGGCAGCAGCGTCAGTTTTATAGTGAGCGCCATGTTATTTTGCAGCGCCTAGTACGTGATGTAAAAGAGACGTGCGGGATTAGTGTGCCGCACAATATGCACATGATTTATACCAATCGTGCTAAGACTGATTTGCCGTTACAGATTTATTTGCCAGTAGGTTCTAAATCACCGATGTGGTGTACGGCAACGGGTAAGCTTTATCTGAGCCAGCTGTCGCCTGAAAGACGCAGTAAAATGCTACAAAATTTAAGCTTGGATAAATTCACCAAGAATACCATCACCGATATTGATGAGCTGAACAAAGCCTTAGATGCCATTGCCAAAACAGGTATTGGTATCGACAATGAAGAGTTCATATCGGAAATGGTCGCTGTCTCTGTGCCTATTTTAGATAAAAAAGACCGTTACTTAGCGTCTTTATATATGCATGCCCCAACGGTACGGGTGTCACTTGAGGACATGATGCAGACGGTGCCTCGTTTACGTGAAGCGGCGCTAGATATTCAAACTCTGGTTTATGAGCTGCAAAGCTAAAGCCATTTTGAGCAAATTAGAATAAATACAAATAAGCCCAAGTCATGATGACTTGGGCTTATTGTTTGTAAGCGTTTAAAGCAATTAAGACTGGTTTAGTACGCTGCTGTCAAAATGAGCCATGATGCTTGAGAAATCTTTTTCATTGTGCTCTTTGATGTGATCGTCATACAAGGCTGTGGCTTGAGCGCCCATAGGAACCTCAGCGCCGATATCTTCAGCAGCTTGCAAGGCCAAATGCAAGTCTTTGTGCATGTGTTGACTCATAAAGCCGCCTGTGTAGCCACGGCTTGAAGGTACTTGTTCTAAGATACCAGGGTAGGGGTTGTAAACTTCTAAGGTCCAGTTGCGTCCTGAGCTTTGAAGCATAATCTCTGATAGCACTCCAGCGTCTAGGCCATTTTTAACCCCAAGGTTAATGGCTTCAGCGGTGCCACTCATCAAGATGCCCAGAAGCATGTTGTTGCAGATCTTGGCGACTTGTCCTGCGCCACTGCTGCCGGCATGAAAGATGTTTTTGCCCATGGCTTGCAAGATAGGTTCGGCTCGATTAAAGGCACTGTCTTCACCGCCTACGATGAAGGTCAGCGTACCAGCTTCTGCACCCGCTGTGCCGCCAGACACTGGCGCATCAACGATATCAATGCCTTTAGCTGTGGCAATGCTAGCCACTTTTCTAGCTTCTGCTGCATCAATGGTGGAGCTATCAATAACGAGCGTACCACTCGGTAAATCTGATAATAACCCTTGTGGCGTTAGTTCATTGGCTTCAGCGTCACCTAAATAAACGGTTTTCACATGCTTGCTAGCAGGTAGCATGGTAATCACAACCTGGGCGCCTTTTACAGCTTCCTGCGGTGAGCTTGAAGTTTTTGCACCCGCATCGGCCAGTTGCTTCTGTGCTTGCTCTGATAGATCAAATACGGTCACGTTGTAGCCGTGTTTTAATAGGTTTTTGGCCATCGGTCCGCCCATATTACCAAGACCGATAAAGGCTACATGGGTATTATTGTTCTGAGTAGTTTGCTCTGTCATATCATCACTCCTTGATGAGTATAGGGGGTAAATTATTTTTCTATTAAAGATTTGGCTGCAAATGAGTCTAGCCCTAACCAGTCTTCAAAGATATGCTTACCGGCAGGGTAGGGGTTATCAAAGTGGCTAGCGATATAGGCACTGCCTGCATCATCTAGACAGCTCTCTAATGTGCGTGACCAGTTTGGATTTTTGTCTTTATCAATCAGTAGCGCACGAACCCCTTCTCTAAAGTCAGGGTTATTGGCGCAGTGCACAGCGACGTTGGCTTCTAAATACAAAATCTGCTCAAGCGAGTAGTCCTTCACGCGGTGATACAGCTCATAAGTTAGCGCAGCCGTTACCGGACAGCCGGCACGGTAAGTAGCCAAGGCACGCTGCGCCCATTTATCATTAGCAAACTCTGAATCAAGTTTGGCAATCGCTTCATCGTCCTGAAGTAAGGCATCAATCTCTTTTAGGCCACCGCTGACCATCATCGCCTTGATGGTTTGCCAGTGCTCAGCCAGTTTACTGGAGGCTAAGTCGGCAGGCGTGTTTTGCGATAATGCTGATAAACACTGACTGGTAGTGTGACTGGCATCAGTGGTTAAACCGTGCGATTTTGAGTTATTTTGCCAATCTGCTTTGGCTAATGCATCAATCACTTGTTGATAACCATCGCTTGGTAGGGCGTATTCGGCAAGGCTTGCGAACTGAGCGTCACTGCCGTTACACAGGGCACCGGTTAAGCCTAAGAATAGACCAGTTTTGGCCGGCATACGCTGTAAGAACCAGCTGCCTGACGCATCTGGGAATAAGCCAATGCTAATCTCAGGCATGGCAAATTTGGTGGTCTCAGTGACGATACGATGGCTACAAGCGGCCATTAAGCCCATACCGCCGCCCATGATGATGCCATTGCCCCATAAGATAAGTGGTTTACTATAAAAGTGCATTTGGCGATATAGCGCGTACTCGCTCCCAAAAAAGTCAGTCGCATAAGGGTTTGGTATCGGTGGGTTATCGACCATGCTGTCATACAGCTTACGAATATCACCGCCGGCACAGAAGGCTTTATCACCAGATCCACGCAGTAACACGGCCACAACTTTGTCATCATCTTGCCACTGTATGAGCTGCTCGCTCATTAGCTGACACATGTCAACGCTTAGGGCGTTTAGTGATTTCGGTGAGTTTAAAGTCATTTCACCAATGACATGACCTGAGTCGGTAGCGTGCGTATTGAACAGTACGGAAGCTTGAGAGGTTTCGTTTTGCATAGCAGAACCCTTTTGAAAACAGTGCTTCTGGTAGTGAAGCGATTAACCTTAAAAGAGGGCTTAGACCTGTGCCGGAATCGTGTGACACAGGTCTAAGTAAACGGATTTATTTGTTGGTCCACGTTGGTTTGCGCTTTTCTAAAAATGCATTGACCCCTTCGGTTTGATCTGCTGTATCAAAAAGTTTAACGAATGCTTCACGCTCATTGATTAAGTTGTAAGCAGGTGGTGTGTGTCTAGCTGCTTGCACCAGTTGTTTGGATAAGGTCACCGACACTGGCGATTGGTTGGTAACTTTTTGAGCAAGTTTTAACGCTGTATTTAAGCCTTCGCCTTTTTCGACTACTTCTTCGACTAGGCCAATACGTAGTGCAGTGTCTGCATCGACACGTTCGCCACATAAAATCATACGTTTGGCCCAGCCTTCACCGACCAACCACGGTAGGTTTTGAGTACCGCCAGCACAAGGCAGTAGGCCAACCGCTGCTTCAGGTAGCGCCATCACCGCATGGGATTCGGCAATACGAATGTCGCAGGCCAAAGCAGTTTCTAGGCCACCGCCCATGGCGTAACCATTAATCGCTGCGATGCTCACGCCGCGGTAGTTCGATAGTGCTTCAAAGGCTTCACCAAATGCAATTGCCATAGAGATAGCATTGCCTTTATCCCCATCAGCAAAAGTATTTAAGTCTGCACCGGCTGAGAAGAATTTCTCACCGTCACCGTGAATAACTAGAGCATAGACTGAGTCGTTGTTATTTAAGTCAGTCACCAGCTGTTTTAAAGAGGCTAGACTATCTGCCGTCCAGGTGTGGGCAGGTGGGTTATTTAAGGTAAGGGTGGCCACATGGCCGTCAATCTTAAGATCTAGGTTGGTGTAATTGCTCATAATATCCCTATTTTTTATATTAACTATTTTGTATTTTTACTAACTAACGTAGGCTGTCTAACGCGCCGTCACTCATCATTTTGCGTGACACGATGACGCGCATAATCTCGTTAGTGCCTTCTAAAATTTGATGCACACGCAGGTCGCGTACATGACGCTCAAGTGGGTATTCGTTTAGATAGCCATAACCGCCATGCAATTGCAGTGCTTCATTGGCAACCGCGAAGCTTAAGTCCGTCGCTAGGCGTTTGGCCATCGCACAGTAAGTGGTGGCGTCTGAGTGTTTTTGATCAACTTTGTTAGCCGCTAAATACAGCATTTGACGGGCGGCAATGGTTTGGGTCAACATATCTGCCAGTTTAAATTGCACCGATTGTAGCTCAGCGATAGCGCTACCGAACTGCTTGCGCTCCTGCACATAGTTTATTGCCGTCTCTAATGCGGCTTGAGCGGTACCGACTGCGCAGATACCGATATTGATACGGCCGCCATCAAGGCCTTTCATGGCGAACTTAAAGCCTTCGCCTTCACTGCCAAGCAAGTTTTTGGCAGGGACCTTGACGTCTTTGAAATGAATGGTGCGGGTAGGCTGTGCTTTCCAGCCCATTTTATGCTCATTTTTGCCGTAGCTGATACCGTCACTGTGAGCATCGACCACAAAGGCAGATACGCCTTTAGGGCCGGCATCACCAGTGCGCGCCATAACTACTAGAATGTCGGTTGAGCCTGCCCCTGAGATAAAGGTTTTTTCACCGTTTAATAGATAGAAATCTTCGCCGTCCTGTTTGACAGCTTTGGTGGTAAGAGAGCCTGCGTCAGAGCCGGCATTGGGTTCGGTGAGACAGTAACTTGAAAGTAATTCGCCGCTGACCAATCTAGGAACAATATCAGCGCGGACATCGTCTTTGGCATATTCGCCAATCATCCATGTGACCATATTATGGATACTGATGTAGGCTGCAACGGCGGTGTCGCCCCAAGCCAACTCTTCAAAAACGATGGCAGAATCTAAGCGCGGAAGGCCTAAACCATCATAGTCTGGGTTGGTGTATAACCCTAAAAAGCCAAGTTCGCCTGTTTTTTTAATCACATCAACGGGGAAGTAGCTGTCTCTATCCCACTGGGCGGCGTTAGGTTTTAATTCTTTTTGGGCAAATTGGCGTGCGGTTTGTTGATACGCCAACTGATCATCAGTTAATGCAAAATCCATATGCTATTATTCCTATATAAACAGACAGTCGTCCAAATCTTAAAAGCTTTTTTGCTTTTTACTTATTAATTTAATTATTTAACAACTTAAGTGCCTAATAAATCAAGTACTTATGCTTTATTTAATCATTTTAGCAGAGGAAATAGTTGTGCGCTGATCAAAATGTGCCACCAAAAATATAGATAATGACACAAGCACAATGCCTATAGCCTGAACCTTGTAAATATGACCCTCTAAAAATATCAGGGACAATATTAGCGCTGCAATCGGAATTAAATAAAACAAAGTGGACACTTTACTAATAGAGAGCTGGCGTATCAAGACATAAAGTAGGGTGACGCCGCCAATCGATACCGCAACAGCCATCCATAGTAGAGAAAAAATAAACTCTGGTGTCCATATAACAAAATGTGTGCCATACAACGGCCAGATTAATAAACACAGCAGGCAGGCAGCACACGATTGTAAAAACCCACCAAATACTAAGTGCATATTGGCGCAATACTGCTTTTGATAAACACTGCCACAGGCCACACCCAATAGCCCCAACCCTGCCATGAATAGTCCAATAATATTGGGGGCTTTTAGGCCCCAGAATACAATTAATAGTACTCCAAGTAAGCCAATAATAAGCCCAACCCACTGTGCGGCCGATACTTTGGCTTTAAAAAATATCTGAGCAATTACACTAGCCAATAGCGGCTGAAAAGAGATAATCAGTGCGGTGGTCGAAGCGGATAATCCATAATCTATCGCTAAGAACACACCCAGTGAAAACAGTCCCAAAATCAGCATGCCAGCAATAAAGGTGTGGATCAGGTCGCTGCGAGTGACATTGAGCTTGGGCTTAACGATTAAGCAGACAATACCTAAAATACTGGCGGTTATAGCAAATCGTAGAACCAAAAAGGAAACTGGGTCTACGAAGGGGAGGCCATATTGAGTCGCAACAAAGCCTGACCCATACAAAAAAACAAATAAAAAAGAGGCAACGAGTGATTTCATTGTGTATAGCCTCCCTTGCTTAGCGTTAATTTTAATAGTGCCTAAACTAAGGGCGTGCTAAAAGGATAATCCTTAAATTAGGCAGGCTATACACAGTAGCTTATGGTATTTGATATTAATAACTACATTGAAATCGTGGTGTTGACCTTACCTTTACTCGCTTCATCATCAAACCAACGGGCGGTCACAGTTTTAGTTTGAGTATAGAACTGTACCGCTTGTTTACCGTAAGGACCTAAGTCGCCAAGCTTACTGGCACGCGAGCCTGAGAATGAGAACATTGGTAGTGGCACAGGAATCGGTAAGTTGATACCCACTTGGCCCACGTCAATGTCCTGCTGGAATTTATGCGCTGCAGCACCAGATTGGGTAAAGATAGCAGTACCGTTGCCGTTCGGGTTGGCGTTGATGATGTCAATCGCCTCATCAAGTGAGTCAGCACGCATGATACACAGCACAGGGCCAAAGATTTCTTGGCTATAAATCTGCATGTCTGTGGTGACTTTATCGAAGATGGTTGGACCAACGAAGTTACCGTTTTCATAGCCTTCAACCACAATGCCGCGGCCGTCTAGTAACAAGTCAGCACCTTCGTCAACACCGGTCTGAATCAAACGCTCCACACGCTCTTTGGCCTGAGGGCTAATCAATGGACCTAAGTCCTTGTCATGCTTACCGGCTGAAACTACTAAGCCTTCTGCTTTGGCTTTAATGTCATCAATCCACTGCTGAGCTTCACCAACCAATACCACAACCGATAGGGCCATACAGCGCTGACCGGCAGCACCAAAGGCGGCACCCGCTAATTGGTTTAGGGTTTGTTCTTTGTTGGCATCAGGTAGGATAACGGCGTGGTTTTTGGCGCCCATCATACACTGAACTCGTTTGCCGGCTTTGCTTGCACGATCATAAACATGATGACCGACATTGGTTGAGCCCACGAATGACACCGCTTTAATGTCTGGGTGATCACAGATGGCGTCTACGGTTGGTTTGCCGCCATGTACCACGTTTAGGACGCCTTTTGGCACGCCCGCTTCAATGGCAAGCTCAACCAAACGCAAGGTCACCATTGGATCTTGCTCTGATGGTTTAAGAATAAAGGTGTTACCTGTGGCAATCGCCATTGGGAACATCCATAAAGGAATCATGGCAGGGAAGTTAAATGGCGTAATACCCGCACACACGCCTAAAGGTTGCCAAATGCTATACGTATCAACACCAGTAGCAACGTTTTCAACGAAATCGCCCATTTGTAGGTTAGCAATACCAGCAGCATGTTCAACCACTTCTAGACCACGGAACACATCACCGCGCGCGTCGGCAATGGTTTTACCTTGCTCTGAGGTCAACAGCTCAGCCAACTCATCCATGTGCTCACGGATAAGTGCTTGATAGGTTAGGAAGATACGGGCACGAGTAGTAATCGGAGTTTTGCGCCAAGTTTTAAAGGCTTCTTTGGCAGCAGCGACGGCTTCATTGATTTCGTCGTCAGTGGTTTGTGGCACTTTAGCGATAACTTCTTGAGTAGCTGGATCGGTTAGGTCAATCCATTCAGAGGTTTTAGAGTCGACAAATTCACCGTTAATAAGCTGTTGTACGTGGTGCATGAGATATCCTTATCTTTTCATACTAATGATTTTTACGCTAATGATTAGCCGTAAGCTGATAGTTTAAAATCCATTTTCAATAACGATATAAATTGTATCGTTATATTGTTTAGTGACTATAGCAATCTCCTCGATACTCGGTCAAGAAAAAATTATTAAATAAAGTGTAAAGAGGAGACTAAAAATAGTGTGTATTTTCAAAGAGGTCGGGTTATCGTTAATTGTGCTCAACGATAACCCGATTTTCTACTAAATTAGCTTAGTTTTTAGACATAGCTCGCAGCGTCTTATTAGTAAGTGTTTTACTAATAAGTCACTAATAAGTCTTTTGCTAATAATTCTCAATGGCTACTTTAACTGCATCGATTGAGGTTGGATCTTCAAGCGTAGACATATCACCGGTTTCTTGACCTTCAGCAAGCGCTCGAATGGCACGACGTAAAATCTTACCTGAACGGGTCTTAGGCAAGGCTTTCGGGAAATAGATGGCTGCCGGTCTGGCCAGTGCGCCTAAAGATCTGGCAACCACGCCCATGATTTGCTGTTCGACACGGAAGCGGCCTTCGGTGTCCTCAATGATGGACGGGTCACGTAGGATACAAAAGGCAATGGGCAACTCGCCTTTTAGCTCATCCTTGATACCAACCACGCCCACTTCGGCGACCTCTGGATGTTCACTAATGGCTGCCTCAATCTCTTGGGTCCCTAAGCGATGTCCAGCCACGTTAATGACATCATCAGTACGGCCTAGGATATGATAGTAGCCGTCTTCATCAATCACGGCATAGTCCGAGCTTGAGTACTGCTTACCGTCAAATAGGTTGTAATAGCTTTTCATGAAGCGTTCGTCATTACGCCATACCGTGGTCAAGCAGCCAGGCGGTAGGGGCGCAGAAATGGCAAGCAAGCCTTTTTCACCTGGTTTACAGGGCTCACCGGTTTCTTCATGCAGGACTTTGGCGTCATAGCCATACATAGGATAGCCAGGAGTTCCGGGTCTATGCTCTTTGTAATTAAATTTAGGCACATGACTTAAAATAGGCCAGCCCGTTTCGGTTTGCCAGTAGTGGTCGATAATGGGGACCCCTAAATGCCCTGTTAGCCACTCAGCCGTTGGCTCATCAAGTGGCTCGCCAGCTAAGAAGAAGGATTTCACGCTGCTGGTGTCATAACGGGTTAGCCAAGACTCATCCTGCTTCTTGAGCATACGCACCCCAGTTGGCGCTGTGAATAAAATATTGACCTTGTTGGCTTCAACAATACGCCACCAGATACCTGGGTTTGGATTGTGAGGCAGGCCTTCGTACATGATACTGGTTAGGCCGGTAAGTAGGGGAGCATAGATGGTGTAAGAGTGACCAACAGCCCAGCCAATATCGGAGATGGCCCAAAACGTTTCGCCTGGATTACCGTCATAGATATAGTCCATGGTAGTGGCCAATGCGACAGCATAGCCGCCCGTATCACGTTGAACGCCTTTTGGGGTGCCGGTTGTGCCTGAGGTATACAGTAAGTACGATGGCTCATTAGACTCAAGCCAAACTGGCTCAACCACGGCGCGATTGTCACAGCTAATGCGTCGCTCCGTAGCAAAATCAATATCTCTCTCTTGTGGCTCAAAAGGTAAAATACCACGGTCAACCACTAAGACTTTTTCAGGCTTATGCTTGGCTTGCTCAACACCTTGGTTGACTAAGTTTTTATAATTAATAATTTTGCCACCGCGTAAGCCGGCATCCACAGTGATAACCACTTTGGCTTCAGAGTCATCGATACGCACGGCTAAATTGTGGGCTGCAAAACCGCCGAAAACGACAGAGTGAATCGCACCAATACGGGCACAGGCCAACATGGCATAGGCCGCCTCTAAAATCATCGGCATATAGATAACAACACGGTCACCTTTACCCACGCCCATGCGCTGAAGCACATCAGCGAAATAGTTCACTTCTTTATATAAGCGGTTGTAAGTTAAACGGCGTTTAGCATAATCGGTGTAGAACTCAACATGATTATCGAGGGCTTTAAAGGCTTCAGCCACGCCAGGGTGGTTGTCTAAAAGCTCTTGGTTAATCTCAGATGATACCCATACGAAAGCATCTTGTTCTGCACGGTCTTCTAGATGCCGATCGACACAGTTGTAGCATAGGTTAGTCTCACCACCCACGAACCACTTGGCAAAAGGTAGCTTGCTGTCATCAAGAATCTTCTCGGGTTGTTTGTGCCAATAAATACGTTCGGCTTGCTTGGCCCAAAAATTGTCTGGGCTATTAATAGAGCTGTTGTAGAGGTCTGAGAATGACTCGGTTGAAGTGGCTGTGTAGTTGCTGTTGGGTTGATTCATGATGCTGTCCTTAGCTAAAAAAAGAGAGGATTAGGCCAAAGAGTGAGCCCAATCACTTATTAAACTAGCAGTCCTTGCTAGAGTGATATAAGAGGATTAATTAACAGAAAACCCTGACTGTAAACTTAGTACAATCCGTAGTTTTTTTATTATCGATACAAAACATATCGTTTTATCAGGGTTTTAATCTAGCAAAGTTAATAGCTATCGGTCAACCTAATTATTAACCCGTATTATGAAATAATTTAAGCCGCTCTTTGTAGAACGGTTTAGGCTCTTTGCATCGGCGTTTTTATCATACCAAAAGCGGCAATTAATAAAGCCAATATTTGAACGGCTATTAGTAACATAACGGTGCTTGACCACTCTCCATAAGCATAAGCCAATCCGCAAGCCCAAGCGCCCGCAGTACCTCCGGCATAGTAGCCCATATAATATAATCCGGAGGCCAATGAGCGGCCCTCACTCACATTAGTAGCAATATAACCTATGGTCGCTGACTGGGTAATAAACACTCCCGATGACATGATCGATAGACCGACAATGATTAACCACAGTGGCGAGGTAAGCGTGGTCAAAACACCCAACATAGATATCAATACCGCAACAATGATGGTGCGTGCCGAGCCAAAGCGCTGTATCAGCTTAGTAGCCAGTGGGGTAATAATTACCCCGATAAGATAGACGGCAAAGATATTGGCCAACTGACCCGTGGTTAATTGATAAGGGGCTTGTGCTAAGTGTAGGTTGATAAAGGTAAAGCAGCCAACCAATGAGAACAGCACACAAAATCCAAGCAAGGTTGCAGAGATCACATAACGATTGGTTAGGTGCCGTGATAGGGTGCCCAATGCAGTGCGAAACTTAGGACTGGGGACAAAGTTTTGTGAGGCAGGCAAGGTCTTAGCTACCCAAAGAGCGCCTACTAAAGTCACGCTAGCCATAACGTAATAACCAGAGCGCCAGCCCATCCATTCATGCAAATGACCTAATAGAAAGCGGCCTAAAAATCCGCCAAGTACTGACCCTGATACATAGTATGCCATGAGTTCAGCGATAGCACTGCCTTTGAACTCCTCTCCCAAATAAGCAATGGTCACCACGGTAATGCCAGGGACCGATAGGCCTTGTAAAAAGCGCCAAACGGTTAAGGTATGTATGTCATTACTGCCGGCAATTAACGCCGTTGGTACGGCCAAAAATAGTAGGGCACCAACAATAATGGACTTACGGCCAATGGCATCGGACAGCATGCCCAAAAAAGGCGACATCAAGGCAACCGCCATCACCGTTGCCCCCACGGCCATACCCACTTGCACTTCACTGGCACTAAAGTCTTGCATTAATACTGGCAAAATCGATTGGATAGAATAAACTTGTAAGAAAGCAAACATACCAATAATCATGGCCGTGGCTTTAAGGACAAAGCTAGGGTTGGTATTTGCAGTATTGGTCACTGAAGAAGGTGAAGGCTGGGAAGAGGGGGAAGTATTTTGCATAAAATGACCAATTTATTTGCAATAAGACACCTCGAAATATCGACATGTCCTTGTTTGGCATAGGGCTTGAGAAAAGGGAGCTTAGGGTAAGGGAACTTAAAGTATTAAGGCTAGGCTAAAATGAAATAGCCTGGCTAAATTGTATAACTGTTCAACAAGCCAAGCTATTGTTTTTGCGTATTTATTGATTTAAAGGTTTATTTGTTCCCTTAAAAACCAGCTATTTCGCTGCAATCTTCTTAGCGGCTGCTTTTTTCTTCGCTTTGGCAGCCCAGCGTGTGGTTTTATGCATCACTTCACCATAATTAGAAGGGAAAACTCGCTGAATTAAATCAATTATCTTGGCATCATCGCCAATTAGGCATCGGGCTTGGTTTTTGGCCGCTGCCATTAAGATAATTTTCGCTGCCATATCAGGATCAAATTTAAGCAGCTTGTTAAAGCTTTTTAGCCCCTTAGCACCGGTTGCCATGCCTAGGGCACTAATGCTCTCGTTACCACGGGCATTATTAGCAATGTTGGTTTTGATACCACCTGGGTGCACAGAGGTAATAGACACACCGCTACGCTCAATATTTAGCTCTTGACGCAGACTCTCGTTAAAACCACGAATGGCAAATTTACTGGCGTTATAAGCCGATTGGGCCGGCTGTGCAATCAATCCAAATAGGCTTGAGATATTAATAATATGGCCATTTTGGGCTTTATTACTTTGCTGCACGCTTTGCTTAATTAGGGGTAAAAAGGCCTTGGTGCCATAAACCATACCCCAGAAGTTAATGCCCATTACCCATTCAATTTCTTCAATACTTTCGCCCTCAACCGTTGAAGACAGTGCTACACCTGCATTATTAAAAATAAAGTTCACTTGGCCATGGTCTTGCACCACTTGATCAGCCCATTGAAATACCGCTTCTTTGTCCGAGACATCAAGAGCTTGGGTGGTAACAGTTACTTTAAATTCTTTTAATAGCTGCTCGGTTTCTGCCAAGTTTTCGGCATTGATATCAGACAGGGCAAGATTACAACCAGCTTGAGCCAAATTTAAAGCCAATGCACGGCCGATACCAGAGCCGGCACCGGTAATGGCTGCAACATGGCCATTATAGAATCTAGTGATGAGTGGCTCGTCAATATTGGGTGCCATAAAAGGAGTGACAGGAGATAAGCGCTCTACCACAGGCTGGGCAAGCTGATTTAATAAAGGGAGCTGAGGTAGGGTTAGGCGAATTGACATACGAGGATCATCCATGAATTAGTGAGTTAATATAAGGGTTTAAATCTATCTTTCATCATAGGGCAGTTATTGCACAGTGACAATAAAAAAACGCTTACCCATCAGGGCAAGCGTTTTTCATAAAACATAGCAGCTTATGCTGATAAAGAGGTAGGCTAAGCAATCTTAGGCGCTGCGCCCTCATTAATGACGTTCTCATCAACCACTACGGTTTTGGCATCACTCATAGAAGGCAGCTCATACATGGTATCAAGCAGTGCATTCTCTACAATTGAGCGCAAGCCACGAGCACCTGTTTTGCGCTCCATAGCTTTGTGAGCGATGGCTTTTAAGCCTTCTTCAGTAAAGGTCAACTCAGCGTCTTCCATCTCAAACAAGTACTGGTACTGTTTTACAATGGCGTTTTTCGGCTCAGTTAGAATCTGCATTAACGCATCTTCATCCAGCTCTTCTAAAGTAGCGATAACCGGCAGACGACCAATTAATTCTGGAATTAAACCAAACTTAATTAAATCTTCTGGCTCAACTTGTTTGAACAGCTCAGACAGCTGTTTGCCATCTTCTTTTGACTTAACTTCAGCATTAAAGCCAATGCCAGTCTTCTCAGTACGCTGCTGAATCACTTTATCCAGACCTGAAAAAGCACCACCAACAATAATTAAGATATTGCTGGTATCTACTTGAATAAGCTCTTGATTGGGATGCTTACGGCCACCGTGTGGTGGAATCGCAGCAACCGTACCTTCAATCAGCTTAAGTAGGGCTTGTTGCACGCCTTCGCCCGATACGTCACGGGTGATAGACATGTTTTCCCCTTTTTTACTGATTTTATCGATCTCATCGACGTAGATGATACCTTGCTCAGCTTTTTCGACATCATAGTCAGCCGCTTGTAATAGCTTTTGTACGATGTTTTCTACGTCTTCACCCACATAACCGGCTTCGGTTAGGGTAGTGGCATCGGCCATAGCAAAAGGAACATCCAGCATACGGGCTAAGGTTTGTGCCAGTAAGGTTTTACCAGAGCCGGTTGGACCAATTAGCAAGATATTACTTTTTGACAGCTCAACCATGGCGTCATCAGCACCAATTTTAGCCTGTTTTCTGTCTTCGGCTAATTTAGCAGCCACTTTTAGACGTTTGTAATGGTTGTAAACTGCGACCGATAAGGCTTTTTTGGCAGTTTCTTGACCAATAACATAGCTGTCTAAATGTTCGCGAATTTCTTTTGGGGTAGGTAGCTTCTTGGTTAACCAAGTACTCACTTCGCCATCTTCTGAGTCGACAGCATCAAGGCCACCTTCTTCGATTAAGTCTGTGCATAGCGCCACACATTCATTACAGATATTGGCATCATCCGCTGCAATTAGCTGTGCCACTTCGTCTTTCTTTTTACCACAAAATGAACACTGTGGTGTTTTGTCCTTTGCCATGCTTGGCGCTCCTTAATAATTGCATGCTCTGCTAGGGGGTAGCAGTCTGTATATGTTTACCCAGTCGCAGAGCCGTAAATTTGTGAATCGATAGCGTAAAGCTTTAGTGCCTAAAGAATGTTATTGTTATTTTTCTTCTTCAGGACGACGCTCTAATACTTCATCGACTAAGCCGTATTCTTTGGCTTCTTGAGCGTCTAACCAGTAGTCACGCTCAACGTCTTTCTCGATTTTCTCTAATGGCTGGCCTGTACGCTCAGCTAGAATGCGGTTTAAGCGGTCACGGATTTTCAAGATTTCGCGAGCATTAATTTCGATATCAGTCGCTTGACCTTGCGCACCGCCTGAAGGCTGGTGAATCATCACACGTGAGTTGGCTAGGGCATAGCGCTTACCTTTTTGGCCCGCAGCCAGTAAGAATGAGCCCATGCTGTACGCACCGCCCATACAAATGGTTGATACGTCTGGCTTAATGAAGTTCATGGTATCAAACATGGCAAGACCAGCACTTACTGAGCCACCTGGTGAGTTGATATATAAATGGATGTCTTTATCTGGGTTTTCGGCTTCCAAGAACAGCATCTGAGCCACGATTAAGTTGGCCATGTTGTCTTCTACCTGACCGGTTAAGAAGATAACACGCTCACGCAGTAGGCGTGAGTAGATGTCAAATGAGCGTTCACCACGGGCTGACTGCTCAACGACCATAGGGACCAATGCCGCTTGAGGCGTGCTTACGGTGGCATCACGCATATTTCTTAATACCGCATCATGAGCGGCCACAAGCTGCTCAAAATGAGGGTTGTTTATGATGCGTTCGATATCTTGTTGGGTGTTTTGGTGAGTCATAAATAATCCCTGTCTATTGGTCAATTTTACAATTTATAGTTAATAGTTTTAAGTCAGTGAAATAGGGTGTGCAGCTGGATGTCATGGTAATATGCTGACGGCACAAGCCTATGTTGTCTCTTTATATTTTGGGGTGCTCAGCAATAAATCAAGCATTAACCGCACATTATCCTTGCTATCTTACTTTATGACAGATGATTAATACACCACTTTAGGCGGTATAAGGTGCAGATTGCTTTTGCAATGAAAGCTTAAATAGTCTGTTTAGACAAAAATGCCCTAACATTATTGTCAGGGCATTTTTTTAACCACTCACTTATTAAACTAAATCAACAGACTTAATTTAACAAGTTTTAGTCCAAGAAATGAATTACATCATGCCTTGTTGCTGAGAAGCTAGAAGCTCTTGGTAACCCACTTCTTTATCAGTCACTTTGCCTTGCTCAAGTAAGAAGTCAACCACTTGGTCTTCTAGTACTACTGATTCGATGTTAGCGCGTTGCTGTGCATCGTTGGTGTAGTATTCGATAACTTCTGCTGGGTCTTCGTAGTTTTCAGCCGTTTCTTTGATGAAAGTTTCAACACGCTCTTGGTCAACTTTAAGTTCGTTTTCTTCGATAACGCGTGATACTAGAACACCAAGACGGGCAGCACGGATGGCTTGTTCTTCGAACAATTCACGTGGCAACATATCTTTGTCGATGCTGTTAGCATTGCCGCCGAACTGTTGAGCAAAACGCTGCATCATTAGGTTACGCTGACGGTCAACTTCTTGATCAACCATGGCGCTTGGCACGTCAAATTCGTTTTTCTCAAGTAGAGCGTCGAAAGTAGCTTGCTTAACTTGGTTGCGAGCTGCGTTCTTAACTTCGCGAGTCATGTTTTTGCGAACGTCTGCTTTAAGCTGCTCAACACCGCCTTCTTTTACGCCGAATAATTCTAGGAACTCTTCGTCGATTTCTGGAAGCTTAGGCTCTTCAACAGTCTTAACGTTGATTTTGAACTGAGCTGCTTTACCCGCTAGGTTTTCAGCTTGATATTCTTCTGGGAAAGTTACGTCGATGGTTTTTTCATCACCCGCTTTCATACCAACGATACCGTCTTCGAAACCTGGGATCATTTGACCACTGCCTAGAACCAGTTTGAAGTCTTCAGCTGCGCCGCCTTCAAATTTTTCACCGTCGATAGAGCCTTCAAAGTCGAAAGTTACTTGATCGCCTTCAGCAGCTTCGCCTTCTTTTTCAGCGAATTCTTGACGCTGTTTGCGAAGGTTTTCAATCATAGTATCAACGTCTTCGTCATTGATAGTCGCAGTGTGACGCTCTACTTCGATATCTTTGATGCCTTCAACTTTGATTTCTGGGAAGATTTCAACAGTGGCTTGATATACTAAGAATTCGTCTTCTAGTTTTACGTCATCGATATTTGGCATACCAACAGCGCGTACGTCTTCAGCTTTGATTGCTTCAAATACTGTGTCACGGATTACGTCGTTGATAACTTCTTGCTGGATACCAGCACCGTATTGGGCACGGATGTGTGAAACTGGCACTTTACCTTTACGGAAACCATCAATTTTGGCAGTTTTTGCCACATTGCGGATACGGCCTTCCACTTTGTTCTGAATCTGTTCGACAGGTACTTTAACTGTCAATTGTGTTTGGTTGTCATTTACCTTGTTAGTGGTAATTTGTAAATCTTTTGCCATGGTTATTAACCCTGTATGTTAATCGTTTGATTTTAATGATAAGCAATACTCAGGGGATATCAGATTAATAAACTTGATATCCGTGCCATGAGGCCCTGAGAAATGCCAAGAATATAACGCTAAAACTGGTTTTTTTGGTTGTAAAAACACAACCCTAAAGCCTACAAGCTAAAGGTAATGACTAACCCACAACCCAATTTACCGCCTACAAAGATATCCGCTAGGCGACAGTTAGGTATAAAAAGAGCATCGCATTTAGCTTTTATTAGGTCTTTATATGGGCAGTTGCCGCATCAGACAATGGCTAACATAGCAAAGTGTCGTAAATGCAAAGCTCACTGCTATAAAATAATAAAAGTAGAACAGTATAGTCTATCAGCCAAAAAAAGTAAAAATAAAGTAGAAATTACTCAATGTTACGCTTTGCTTCGCTCTATAATCAGTCTTAAAGGCAGAGGATTATAGGTCGCAGACTTATAGTAGGCCTATAGTGTATTTATCACCAGTCGCCGTAAAACCACTACTTCAGGGGGTGGATATAAGGCGACACACACTGTCGTAAGAAGTCGTTAAAGGGTTGTAAGCTAAAATTAATCT
>ERZ808040.1010-NODE-1010-length-20803-cov-6.629692_pt1 | contig 20803 bp, 24 predicted proteins | sample MGYA00380191_ERZ808040 | MGnify/ENA primary metagenome ERZ808040 (study PRJEB31490, sample SAMN06133395) | mouse gut metagenome | isolation source: J6 | host: mice | place: China: Chengdu | collected 2015-05 ...
AAAATCTCTATTTTCGTATAAATTTTAAATTACAGTGGAATTTACTTCTGCACTGGAATTTAAAATTTCAAGTCAGCCAAAAATAACGCCCAAGCCTTAGCCAGAGCGTCATCCATCTTCTAAATCAAATCACCTTAAACATTTTCTGTGATACAGCCTTTGCATCGTTCTTCTTTTCAACCTCCGCCTGCGCCTTTTGAAATTCTTCCATCCGCCTCAGTTCCTTCTCTGCATCATCCAATCCGATATGGGTGTACACATTCATCGTAACCGAAATATCCGAATGCCCCATGAGATACTGTAAAGTTTTAGGATTCATCCCGGCTTTGGCTTGATTGCTGCAATAAGTGTGGCGGCAGACATGCGGAGTGATGTTTGGCATCTGCACCCGGTAAATATCGTTGTATCTTCCGACCATGTGGTTGAACCTGTGCTGCCAGTGCATCGCCACCAACGGGTTTCCGTCATCATCGTAGAAAAGGAATCCCGTATAGCCGTCAATCACTTTTTCCATTTTCGGCGGCTCTCTGTCCTCAATGATGGCTCGGAACATATCCGCTACATCCTCTGTTATCGGTATCTTTCTTGTTCCGGCATCAGTCTTTGTGGTTTCAATGATGTATCTCATATCGGAAGTTCTCTGTAGCTGATGGTCAATGTTCACGATCCTGTTCTCAAGATCGATGTCCTTAAGCGTCAGACCGCAAAATTCCGATATACGCATCCCTGTGTGGAAAAGGATGTAGACCACTTCGTAATATTTACAATACACCACATCATCATGTACAAACTTTAGGAATTTCCTCATCTGGTCTTTGGAGATTGCCTCCCTTGTGACAGAATCGTTGACAATGACTCCGGCAAGCTGGAATCCAAATGGGTTCTTTACCAAGACATCATCATCCACTGCCATCTGAAACGCAGGTCTGAGCACTCCCCGTATGGTGTGAATGGAACTGTAGCTTTTTCCATCTTCCTGTTGCAGTTTGATAAGAAATATTTTTGCATCGGAGTTCTTTACACTCCGTATTTTCTGACTGCCGAACTTTTCTTTTGCAAGCAATCTCTGGACGGTAACATATCCCTGTTTCGTGCTTTGCCTTACCCCGGTTTTGGTCTTAAGGTATCTGTCTACTAACTCACATACCGTCATCTGCCCGTCAGAAACATTCATCAGCCTGTCCAGATCAGCATTGACCTGTTTCTCCAGTTCCCGCAAAGAAAGGCATGGTTTTTTGCCGGGAGGGAGTTTATCTGTCGGCTCCAGCTTCCAGCTGTACACAAAATGCGGTTTCCCATCAATGTGATATTTGTATTGGTATTTTCCGTCCGCCCTTATGCTCTCGCCCGGACGCAGCACCCTGCGCTTCGTGTCACGCCTTGTTTTTCCCCTGCCTGCATTCGCCATTTGCAAGTCCCTCCTTCACATCTGGATTCTTTAACAAATACTGCTCAAAAGCCAATCGGATGATAAGGACTCTTTTTTTATAATAAGCAATGAAGTCCTTACCGTCCGTTTTCTCTAAAAACACATGGAATTTCCTCCTGCTGAAGTTCCAGTACCGGATTGCTTCTTCCGGGTTTAAGACATCTTTTTCTCCTAAGTCGGGCTTTGCCATCTGATAACTCCTTTCCTTCCAAAAGCGGCGTATTTATCAAGTTTCTTGGGTTCACTGTATATTCCCTCTACTCCCCGGAAATAGCAACTACTTTTGGCAGATAAACGGAATTATATTTCTGAGGAATTTCGGATAAACTCTTCAAATTTCGGTCTGATGATCAAGAACCTGTTTCCGCTGTATACGGCAATGTTCCCAAGATTGTCCTCTGCGAGCCTTCTCATCTTCTTTGTGCCGATATTAAAGTAAAACGCCGCCTCTTTAACGGTGAGCAGATATTTATCCTTTAAAGATTCCTGCTTATTTTCTCCCTGTCCCATGCCTACAGGATTCATGTTTTCCACCTCGCTTCCCTGCGTAATGGAGGGGCGGTCAGAATCTCCGCACCTTTCCTTTAGGAAAACGGTGCTGCCCCTCCACGCACATTTTTTTGAATTCAAACAGGGTATTGACCCCCAATACAGATAAATCATATAAAACGGCCTAATACCTGTATATATCTGCTTTTAATAAAATCAAACAATTTTGGGAAATTACACATTTTGATCTGGATTTTTTATCTGGATAACCTTGACCGCATCCCTGCGGATTAATTTTCCGTCAAGGAATTTGAATGCCAGATATCCAACCTGCCCAAGCACTGCGAATCTCTCTATGAGCGTACGCACCGACACCGGCTTCCTGTCTATGATCCAGTAGTATGAAAAATCCCCAAAAGCAATCGGCTTTGCTCCCTCCGCAACATCCGGCATATACTCCGAGATAATGACCTGCTTTCCTAAAATGGTATCGTCTGCATGATTCCAGAGATAATTGCCGTCAGCATCCTTTAATGTCCTGAGCATAAGCGCCGTACTGTCGTTCATCATCCAGACACCGTTTTTTCTATATTCTTTTTCCACACTGAAATACAGGGCAATCACATCATCATAAGTAATGCTTGCCGTTGTTACCCCCATCTCTGCTCCATTGCTGCCATGAAGAATGCCTGTAGGCTCATCTTCCCCGGTTCCATTGATAAAGACATTATCCTCCGCCCTACCAAAATTCTTTGCGAACCTGCCAATAAGATATGGTTCCAAACCGAAAGCTGCGTCACGGACAAAATCCTCATCCATCTTCACAAGAGCAGCCAGTTTATGACTTCCGATGGCATTTACGTCAAAATCCTTCATACCGTCATAAACAGGAAGTTCTCCATTCTCCGGGATGAACTGTGCCAAGTCCTTACAGTCCTTTGAAAAAATGCGATAGCCGGACGTATAGGCTTTGATTTCGGTTGCTATATTCCTGAATACGCTTTCCTTCTCCATTGCTTTCGCAATCTTCGCGGATGCGCCAGCAGGCAGTTCATAACTGTCTGTTGCACTAATACGTCCCTTTGCAAGCGCATCTTCATTTCCCTTTATGCCCCTTGCCACATTCCAAAACTGGATGTCATATTCCGGCTGTGCCGTAATGTCTGCATAATTTACACCCATTCCTAACTCCTCCTATTCCCTGTTGCATGCCGTACAGGTATAAAGTCCAAGTTCGTTAAGTGATATCTGCCTGCCGATCTGCTTCAATCTGCCATTGCACTTAGGGCATTTAATGTCGTAAACAAGCGCCATCTCCTGTGTGTGATCATGTTTTGCATGAAGCCGATAGAACTTCCGCACCTTTCCTTCTTCATCCTTTGCCACCTCATCCGAAAGGTAAAGGTTACACATTCTCCGTGCATATTCCTCTGAATAATAACTGTTGGATGGCGTTAAAAGGTTGCCTTTCGCCTGTCCGCGTAATGGATAAATCATAATAAACTCCTCCTTTTTTCTATCTATCTGCACCTGTCACAGGTGTACAGACCAAGTTTTGTTGTAGTGCTGTTTTTTGCAATCTTCATTAAGCCACTGCCGCACTGCGGGCAATGGATTCTCAGTTTATCACTTTCCCCTGTGCTTACAGGCTCCTTGGAATAAAGCCTGAAATAGCCGGGTATCATTTCCTCTAAATACATAGAGCGGACACCCTTAGGATCTGTAGTAAGGAACCTGGGCACTTTCTCTGTCCCTTCCGAATTGGCATCTACCAGTGGATGGTATCGAATCTTCTGGATTTCCATAAGCTACACCTCCCTGCCGTCAAGGTCAGTAAATTTCCCCCTGCAGAAAGCCCTAGCTTCATCAAATGTTCCAAACACCATGCAGGAAAATCCATACTCTACTTTCCAGACTGGTATGTCTTCATCTTTGCACTGTGAAATGATTGCAAGCTGTCCGTGCTTGTTCCGAAGGAGCCTCCTGCACTCATAACTGCCCCTTGAGAAATCCTGTAAATCCCGGTCAGAGAATTTCGGCTCTGTTCCATAGAAAATCCTGTATTTCATGCCACTCCCTCCATTCATGCAATTCGTGATTTTAAACTGGTGCCCAAGCGGTCCGTCCCTGGCATCAAATCCATCTGCGAGAAGTACATAGCTGTAATGGAGCAATCCCTCCACCACATCTGCAATCTCGTCCCTTTGTACATCCCGAACTGTCTTCACGATCAGGCATTCCGGCTGTCTCTCCCCATACCATAAATACAAAGTTGCCTTTTTTGTATTGCTTGTGGTATATACGCCGCTGATTTCTACATTGAACCCATTACCAAAATCGCGGTAAATCACAGGTTCAAAATCTATGGTGCATACCCTGTACTCTTTTCCAAGTCTCCTGCACAAAGCCCGGATAGCCGTATCTTTACTGGCCATGTTTGATCTCTCCTTCCTTTTTAATGGTTGCTCTTTCAAAAAAGTGGTCGATATAGTGGTCGTTCCGGTGGTCGGTATAATGTCTCAAATTCAGGGTTTATATGGTGTTTCCCATTTTAGTGGTCGGAGTGGTGGTTTTTGCCACTCCATAATCACAATTTATTTTTTCTGCTGATAAAATCCAAAACAATTTGCAATTTTTCCGAGAAGTTTAAAATGTAACCACTGCGACCACTCAACGCTTGAAACCATTGAAAACACTGAATTTGTGTAGTGGTCGCTGTGATTATTCAGACCACTGCAGCGACCACTTCGACCACCATACGTCCATCACGCAAGAAAATCTGTATCTTCAAATCCATAAACCGATGCATATTCATTTTTGCATTCGTGTGTCAGTGTAAAATCCTTATAAAAAGTGCCGCTGCTGCGTTTTACAACCATATCCTCAAAGGCAGTCGCCAGATGATCGGCAAGCCTTGTACGGAATTCCTTATAGGTCTTGGCAAAACCGTTGTTGTTATCCCGGCACCATTCCTTATACACTTTATAGACCTTTCCTGTAGTACAGGTATCGGTGATCTTTCCGTTTTCACGTCTGCACATACATTCTTCAAAAAAGCTGATGACCGTGTTATTCTCCATCCTATACTTTTCCCTTGCCGCCGATACACTGTCCGGCTCAGAAAACCTGTATCCGTTTGCGATCACTGTCTGCAATGCTTTTACGGCTTTATAAACGATGCCCTCCCGCTCGGCATACATCTTATCCAGAAGCTGTTTATCCTGTTTTTCCGGCGGGATGGCATTGGGGCACTCCACCACCATGATACGGTCATATACCCACCTGCCATCGTCCCCGCCAAACTTAGGCAGCCTGTTCATGCAGAACCAGAGCAGACCGTTATATGTGAATTCAAATGCCTGCTGTCCTTTGAACTCTGCAAAAAGACTGTCACCGCCTGTTACTTTCTTAAAGGTCTTCAGTTCTTCCACAGATAAAAAACTCATATCAGAACTTCCGGCAAGCCTTGTTCCGTAGATGGCTCCCGTCCCAAACCGGGATTCGATTTCTTTCAAGTCAATGCCTATGAAATTCCCCCTGCCAAGCAGACGCTCCACCAGGCTTTTTAACTGCGATTTCCCGGTATCCCCGTCTCCCACAAGAAACAGCGCTCTTTTCATCCTCCATCCCTTCACGTTGGAAATACATGCTCCCATAAATTCCAGCAGAAGCTGTTGCACTTTCTTATCACCATCAGCAAGCGTGTCCAGATACGCATCAAATACCGGCGTCCGCGATGCTGCCGCCTTCCATTCACACGGTATCTGTATGGTAGAAAGCACTGACGGTGTATGGGATTCCAGAACGGTTTCCGCAGCCGACACCCTGAGAAGCCCGTTCTGAAAGTTGATGATGCTTTCATCCGCATCCAGTTCATCCTGCCCTACATAATTCAGATCCGTGTTGATGTGCTGCAATGTTTCATTCACTTTGCTCATTTTGACAAGTTCCTCATCATAATCAGCGATATACTGTTTGATGCGTCCCATCATCATGTTATCAGCATAAAATCTGTAACAGCCATCTTCATATACATATTTCAGAAGTGCCTGCTTGCCGTTATCCCTTACAAGAACATACTGCATATGTTCCCTTACATACTTTGCAAGAAGCGGAACGCTGATATAAGGCTTAGAGGTCTTTTCATCGAATTTGATGAATGCCGGATGCTCCATCACAGACTTGTGGAATACCCCATGACACGCTTCGATTCCCAATGTTATCGTAGATTCACGGTAATCGTCCCGCTCCCACTTATCCCTGTAAAGTTTTGATTCCCGGAACACTTTATCTATTGCCTCCGCATCCCTTCCCACACGGAATGCTATCATGGCGCAGAGAGCCGCATCCGCCTCCGACTGCGAACCGTAACCGCTGATATCGCCATTGTCAAAAAGTTTTATAAATTTCCCGGCATTCTTCTGCTTGCGCAGTCCGGCCACCACATCAAACAGCATTGCATCGTCATTGCCTGCCGGATGCGTTTTCCCCTTATCCGTCCTCCGCATATCCTCATCCAGTGTCGCAAAAACCGCTTCCGTTCCCTCCGAAAGAGGAACATCATTGATCACATTTCCTGTAAAGGTAGCAAATCGGTTTGTGACGCTGCCGATGTACAGTTCAATGCCTATTGCAGAATTTTTCTGATAAAATTCGCTGCTCAGTATATTCCGCTGTTTCTTCTCGTCATAAATAATGGGGAGTTTCTTCACATCACAGGTTCCAAGGATATGAATACCGTTACCGCTGGGAGACAGTTCCGCATAGGAATTATGCCTTTTAAGAAGTTTCTGCAATAAAGGATCTGCCATATCCTTATGGTCAACATCCAGAAAATACACGCCCTCCGGCACCTTGAACCCAATCCCGGATGCCCCGCATCTTAGCATGGCGGCACAGGCTTCCTCATAAGTAGCCCATGTGTCTTTGTACTTCTCATCCGTGCCTGTTGCCACGCCATAGGCTGAGAAAGGAACTTTGGTGATCTTCCCGTTTTTGCCCGGCATATAGTTCCACAAAAGCCATATCTTTTTCTGCTTCAATTCATCTAAGGTGATACCGCCCACATCCTCACCTCCTCCCATTCCATCTGTTTCGGTCATTAATCATTGGCCGCATTTTTAAACAGCCACTCCCTGTAAGCCTCAACCGGGATCAATATCCTTGTCCCGACCCTTATAGTAGGAAAGCCGGGCGTCTTGACCAGTTCATATGCTTTCGGTAGGCTGATGCCCATCTGCGCTGATAATTCCTGTACGCTCATCGTTACCTTCTCCATAAATTCCCTCCGTTTCGGTATTAGGTGCATAACAGATTTTGAATAATTTATCTGTCCTCTATTGTTTTCAAGGATATTTTACGATATAATGTAACCGAAATCTAATTCCTGACGCTTACGCTTACGGTTACCATGTAACGATATGGAGAGAAGATATGCCATATAATTGGAACGGAGATTATGTTCCGTCAAAGGCGGACAGATCCACAGATATTCTGGGACAGAAAGAAATAGGCGGTGTGGGGCAGCTCATCTACCATCCTTTCCGCTATAAAGACTATATACTTGCCAATGACAATGAGGAATACTGTGCTTTCCCGGTATGCAGGCCGGGATATGAACCAGACTTTCCCTCCGATGATTCCGTGTCCGGCAAAGGACTCCTTGTCAGCCTGTGCAATCTTGCCAGACAGATAGACGATTGGGATAATAAGATCCCATATGACCAACTGATCATCCAGTGGTGCAAAGAAAATATGCACCCTTACAGGATTGATTTTGTGTATCAGGAGCTTACTGAAGAAGGGTTTGATATTAAGGGACATGATGCAGAACTGGCCGCCCGTGACGGCATTTTTTCAATCAATGACTTTATGAAAGATCTGGAAAAGCTGTATACCACTGCCCTTTTTTATGAAGCACTGGAGGGAATATGTGTTGCTGATGAAGACGCTTCCTGCAGTTTGTATAAAGAAGGGAAATATTTTGAGGGGCTTCCTTTTTTTGAAAGTTTTAAGAATATCCACAGTATGCCTGATATTGACGTGAGTACGGCTGGCGGGAATCTTGTAAAAGAAATGGAACTTTATGCCGAATATCAAAAAAGCCACCCGGCAAAACAGCCGCCGGATGGACAATTTGAAGAAGAACCTTATGATAATTATTGGGAACTGCTCAACAAACTGATAGAGCGCATCCCCGATTTCAATATGTGCCTGAAAGTAAATCCGAAAACGAACCGTATTGAATTTTCAGCGGATGTAAACTCCGTGTTTGATATAGCATGGTTCACGCTGGCGAGAATGATTTCAGAAGACCCTGCCCCGGAAAATAAGGGACTGTCCGATGACCGTTCAGAAGGTATCATGATATGCTGCCGCCACTGCGGCGACTTCCTTATAAGAAGGAATGGCAGACAGGAATACTGTGATAAACCAGACTGCCAAAAAGCCCGGAATGCTAAAAACCAGCGTGAATTCAGGCGCAGAAAACGCATAGAAAACGCCCAAAAATATAAGAAAAACACGTTAAAAACATAACTTTCACGCAAAACTATTATAAAATGTATACTGCTATGTTTCATTGTATTGCGGTATATTTTATAAGATTATGTGTGATACCACCGCTGTTATCAGTGTAAGCATCCCCCCTGTGCCAATTTGCGGAAATTTGCGTGTGAGGGGGCGGCGGTTTTTAAGAGGAAATCTTGTGGAGATATGCTCTCCCCTACAAGCAACAACTTGGTTTTTATATTAACATACAATTTCCCCCAAGTAGTTCACAAGAATTTTGTGTATTTCTACTAGTAATTTACACAAGGATTTGATATAATAATTTCATTAAACTATTGGGAGGATATTGATGTATGGAAACACGTTTAGAAGCATACTGCAAAAAAATCAAGGAGATTATCGCAAACAATAAAGATCCTCATACCATAAACGCAGAACTATCATCAGAAACTATTCAAATTGAAATTGATAAAATTTATCATATTGAAGATCGAGTTGCTATTTCAACTTATGCGCTAAAACTATTATCCAAAGAACAACGAAAAGAACTAGCCAAAGCACTCATTGAAGAACAAGTAATTAAACAAAGAAACCTCTTATCCCATTGGAGTACATTAACCGCACAATCATCTATGATTGACACTGGATACATAGCTCAACATTTAGTATCTCTTCAAACTCAAATTGCCGGACAAGGAATGCGTGGAAAGGGAGATGATTTATGTGACGGTTCTGAAGTCAAAGGGGCAAATTTTTTAGATTCTTTAGACAAAGCTGGAGCAACTGCACCTAGATGGAATTTTACAGCTGTAACACCCGAAATTATGGAACGTTTTCTTGAATATAAAGCAATTTATCTTCTTTCAATTGACCATAATCCAGAAAACAACTACCGTATTCGCATCTGGAAAGTTAACATTCAAGAACATGAAATATTAAGGGCACGTTATATCGAATGGATGAACAAACTTGGATATCCCAAATTTGCTGATACAACCAAAAAGCCAAGTGTAAATTTTCAATTGTTCCCGCCTAACAACGGAACAAATCAAAATTATGCCCGACATGGAAACGGAAGACAAAATGGCTTTGAAAAATTACAAATTCCTCTTGAAAATACTGCAGGGGCAGAACTCATATTTAAAGCAGAAATTGTAAATAATGAAGTTATAATTAGTAAATTCTAAAGGAGATATAAATGAAAGTATCAGAATTAATCGATATTTTACAAACTTTTGATGCTAATTCGGATGTTATAATATATGATGATTCAACAGACAGAACCTATGAATTAAACTGTGTAGATACAGACGATAGTGAATCTGTTGACAATAAATCAACTGTTGTAATATTCATATAACATAAAAGAAGCTACTGAACTTCTCAGTAGCTTCTAAAAAAATCATCAAATTAGCTGATTTTTTCTAACAATGCCTGTTGCTCAAAAATTAAATTTTCACCTAAATATATTTTTTCTATTGCTTTTTTTAATTTTTCTCCCATTTTTTTCATTTCGGTGATTTGTCTTTGCCCTACAGGTACAGGAATCAAAATTTCACCTAGTTGTTCTCTTTTAATTCTACTATGTGATGACGATGTGCCAGAAGTCATGCTCTCTACTTGAACTTTTACATTGGATGTCTGCAAAAGGAAACACAATGTATATGCATCAATCTCCCCTATAGGCTTAATAATTTCAAATTCATTGGAGCATACTAAATTGTAGGATTTCTCTGGAACAACAGCCATTCTAGGTATACGAGGATTTAGTTTTGAAAACAACAAATCACCCGCCACACAACTCCTGCCTTTCGATATAGGCTCAAATTTTTCAACTTCATTAAAATTAATCGTACAATTATTATTTATGTGCAAAAGGCTAATGTGTTTAATATTATTTGATACCATGTAGCTTTTTCTTGATGCTGTTACAAACACAGCGATATCAGATAGTCTTTTGATCTCATAACCTTCTGTATTAAATTTTGACATATTTTCAACTGTACGAAACCTTTCTGCTGCATAAAAACTAGGTTTAATAATATTTTCAGTCAATTCATCCATTGATACCTGCGTAACAGAAGGCAATTCCATTATAATTTTTTCTCTATACTCTTTTTTTGAAAGAACTGAGGAAATTTCTAACATATCATTCTTTCCTCTCGATATTTTAACGGGAACGCCCATCTTTTCTTTTACAACGTAACCCAAATCTTCGCATATTGCCATAAACATTTGGCTATCACTTGATGGTTTCCTTTTTTGCAAATAAAGCACACAAGTATTCGTTCTTGTACCTGCTTGGGCAAAAGTAACTGATGGCAACTCATAAACACCTTTTATTGAGATACTCTTTAACAAAACATCTCTATATAAAGCATTAACACCCTTAGAGGCAAACACAGAGTCCGGTAGCACAATTGCCAAATATCCATTTTCCTTTAACAAAGCAATGCACTTATCTAACATTAATAATTCTGAAGAAATATTGTTGGCTGTTATTTCCATTTGCTTTAGCAAAGGAAACTCATCTATATTCAAATGAGATATTTCATATTCTGCGCCGAAAGGAGGATTAGTAAATATCATATTAACCCGACCCAAATAAGAATTAATAATGCTTTGCCCCGTTATACTATTTCCAATATTAATATTAGAAATGTTACATCCTAGTAATAAGGCATTAATTTTCGATAAACGAACCATTCGTTCAACTTTATCTTGACCTACCATTCCCCTTTGCCTAAACCGATTAATATATTCTTCAGTTTTTGTACCACCCAAAATATTTTTTTCAATATATCTAGTAAAATGGTTTGCACTTTCTATTAACAATGTACCTACTCCACAAGTCGGATCCATAATAGTAAAATTTTTAAGCACTTCATCCGAAAAGTAGCCTTCCTGTGTCATATCAGCAAACATAACATCAAGTATCGGTTCTGATATTTCATACGGTGTCATATATTGAGCATCTTCTTTATTATTTCTAAAATTCTCCCTAACAAAATGACCAAAACATTCATTTATGATATCAAAATCTGAATATTTGTGTTGTTCAAGTAGATGAATAAAATCAATTTTCTCTATCTCACTAATAAGCTTTTCTGCAAATTCATTTTCATTCGACTGTAAATTAAGTGTTGGATTAACACCGAAAATGTTTGTTCCGTCATCATTAAAGAAGATTTTTTCCTGTGCTTCTTCTTCAAATACTTGAATCAATCCATCTGCAATATTATTTTCATTTCCAGTTAATTCTAATGCCCTTCTCCTAATATATTGTAGCGAGAACTTTTTCCCTTTAGACGCTAACTCATAATTAACAGAAATAAGTTTTACGATTTCATCCAATTTAGCATTCGAATCATCAATTCTACCATAACTATGAAAATACTCTCTCAAATTCAAGAGAATCTCATAAAACATAGAATAGCTAACTCCCGTATTCATCTCGTACCTCCTTTTTATTCTCTGCATGATAATATAACATGTTTCTTTATACAAATCAAGATATCTATCCGATATCCAGATTGATATCTTGATTTTTGCATGCATATAAATTCTCAATTGGCTAATTTTTTTCACGGAATCTGATATTTTCCACGCAATACTCCCCAAGAGGTTTCTTATCAAAATTTTCCGCGCATCCTTATAATTGTCTCCGCTAAATCAAACCAAAGCAGAAAGCATCTGAAAGCATATTTTTCATTATCCACTGCTTTCTCTTTAGCTGTCACTTATTTCTGCTCCATGCTCATTCGACAAAGTACGGCTATCAAATTCGTATAGGTCTCAACTTCATTGGAATACATTATCGTCAAAAACTCATAACCCCAAAAAATACACTCCTTTCCTTCCTTTTTCCTCTTTACTCTTTTCAGCTTGCTAATCTTCCGATTCAGAGGTAACATCAGACACCACGAAAGGAGGGATTGAATGGAAACGGAATCTACATTGTACCAGCTTATGGGTGTCCGCATGAATGGCGTCATGAACGGCATCACCAACAGTGACGGGCAATATCAAGAGATTATCCGGAGGTCTGACGAGTATTCCGGCAGGCTGGAAGAACTGGACTTGCCGGAAGAAGTCCGCCTGCTGATTGACCGTTACGTCAGCGAACAGAACGCGCTCGGCTCTCGGTATGGGATGCTCGCCTACCTGCTTGGTTTTTCTGACTGCAAAGAGATGCTTTTGGAAAAAATCCTGCCCATAGGAACAAAAGAAAAGGATTCAGAAGCGTAATCTACATGTACCAAATCATGGAAAAGGGCTACTTACAACAAAGCCCTTTTTCGTTTTCTCATTCATAGCCGATCCTTAGTAGTCTAAATCGTAGTAATTTTAAGGTTTCCCACCGTATTTTGCCCTACTTTGCCCCAGTTTAACAAAGTCCGATTTATTGTACAATTAACCTGCCGTGGCACACAAATAATATTTTTATCATAACGCTAAAACTCCCTTATTTCCTGTATTTTTGTGTCAACGCCTAGCGTTGGCACGGCTTACAATCCGTTTTCATTGTTTTTGATTTCAAACATTTTTTCTTAGATTGTCACATATTTTCTTAGGTTTTCTTCTGCAAAAGTGGTAAAATGAGTGGTAAATTATTTCATTTTACCACTTGCCATTTTACCCGCCCACTACACACTGTAACTGATGATTGACCCGGATACGCTTTTTCTTGAAATCAATATCCGCAATCGTCAGATCACAAAACTCTGATATGCGCAAGCCTGTATGGACTGTATGGAACAAGATAAAGATGCCTTCATAATACCTGCAAAAATGTTTGTCCTCTTGAATTTTTCTGCCATTTGAAACGCCAGTCTGAGGCCGCCCCTGATCGTACGAATGGAACTGTACCCCCGCCCGTCTACTTGCTGTAACTTAATCAGCCACGCCTTTGCATCGGACAGCCTTACTTTGTGTTTCCTTTGTATTTCTTTTGTCTCTCCTTTTTTCACTCATGGTTATTCTGTCTCCTTTCTGAGAAAGAGACCTGGGCTTCAAATTTCTGCCGCCTTATCAAAATGCGGGGTCTTCTTCCAGTTCCATACCATATCACATGAAAAGGCAATCTCATTTTTTTCCGCTTGCAAAATGTCTTTGCCGGACTTAATTCTAATCTGCTTCTGTTTCCGCAGTTCAAAACAATATGTAAGATACCACGATATAATACCGGTATTACGAAACACCATGTAAAACAGCAACAATCTTCATTCCTTATCCCCCCCTAAGCCTTAATTCCATACGGCTGTTTTGGCTGATGAAAAAGGTACACGTAATCTATTATATAATTTTCCCCTACCCTTTATAGTTGAAAGTGTTTTAATGGCAGTAGATCTAAAAAATTATAATAAATCTTCTCTTAGTATAAATATAAAATATGGCTTAAAAATTAAATCGGCTTTCAACAAAATATACAAAAAACTGCATAATACACTCAAATAGAAATACAGTAAATGCCAATGCAGCAAGGTATATATTCATGTCTTTTATAAAACAAATGGTACATATACATCCCGTTAAACCACCAATCAATACGGGTAAAAAATTTTTTATCTGCAGTGATTTTTTCCCCGCCTTTTCTCTGCGATCTCTTTCAATTCCCAAAGTCGTCTGTAAAATATAATCTTTTTCCCTTCTCTTTTTTTCGCTTATATCCTGTATATGCTGTGTAAGCAGCAAAAGAATACATAATACTACCAGCATAGTGACCAAACTAAAGATTAAGATTCTGTTTTCTTTTTGTATCCTGAAAAAGCGGTCCCACTTACCGGTCAATTGTATATTCTCCGATATGATACTTCTATCAAGGCAAGCATTATCTCTCAGGTTGATACACAGCTTATCAATGAAAAAGTTCTCTTGTGCAGCCTTATTAAAGTCTTCATCATTCAAAATCAAAATACGTCTTTGGGGATCTTCACAATTAAACAGATACTCCCATATCTCATAGTCTGTAATGAAACTATATTTATTTCCGTCCGCATCAACAGGAATTTCTTCATCTATTGGCCAGTAATGCCATTCCCTCCCGTCAGCTTCTTTTGTAATATTTACCATCGACCTGTCTAACTGGCTCAAAGTGATGGTATGTCCGCTTTTAATATTTAACGGCTTCCCTTTTATTTCATGGTAAGATCTTTCCGGTATCATAGTAATTTCAGTATCACCATAAATGGCATATCCATTCACCGCCGGAATCTTATAGCATTCCCGGATACGGTCCTGTTGTTGAAGTAAAAAGGACTCCATATCTTCCTGTTGTTTTTCTCCAAATTCCAATACATAATCAAACGGACTGTCCAAAGTATCAAGATTCCGGTTCTCCAGCCCCAGCATTACGATGATGACCGTCAGGAACACAAGCAACCAGTTAATGATCGCATAAGCCGATAATGCTTTTGCGGAATTTGTGTAATGATTCCTTATCTCATTCAATAAGATAAGATTCCAGCCTGTCCTTTCCTTTCTCTGTAAAGCAGCACAAATCCAATGCCCGAAAGACAGCATGGTAAGACAGACACCCATACACGCGATGCAGACGGAAACGATCGTCAACAAGTTAGAATGTTCTGCCATACTGATTCTATTGTAAATCAGGACACCATTTCCGACCGCCAGACAAAAAATCCTCCTCCGGCTTGAAGCGCACCGTGGACGTTACGCCTTATTTTTCCCTCCCGGTTATTGATGATCCCGGAAATATTTTGACTGTTTAAAATACGGTAATTAGAAATAATTCCCACCAGGCAGGCAAACAAGACAGAAGCGAACGCAAGGCAAATCGTTTTTCCAAAATCTTTATCAAAAGGATTCCCGTTTCTGCCAAGAATAAAACGCAATATGACAATAACATAAATACAGAATCCAACAGCCGAGCCTGCCGCATCCGCCATCATAATAAAACCCAGATCTTTAACAATCAGAAGCTTCTTACATTTTTTCCCTGGCATTCCCATAGAAATAAGGACACCGATATCTTTACGAATGCTGTTAAAATAATTTTTATGTAAAGATTTCAGATAAATGTAAATTGCTATCAGAACTGTGCAGATCAGCACATACATAATTGAAATCATGCCATTTTCCCTATGCAGTAATTCCACAAATGTCTGATTGCCTGACAGAAAAACCAAAAAAGAAAAAACGATGGAAAGAAGAAAAACTGCATAAGTATAAAGCCGGAACTCTTTCTCTGTCTTTATACTTTTCTGAAACAGCACCTCAAAAGATTTCATCTATTTTCCCCATTTCTTCCTGAATATTTCTATAAAAGTTTTCCTGTGAACCGGTTTTCTTTATCGCTTTTACGAATTGTCCATCACGCAGGAATACAACTCTGCTGCAAAAGCTGGCGCAAAGTACATCATGTGTAACCATGATGACCGTAACATGATAATCTGCATTAATCTTTCCGAACAACTCCAGTACCTTTCTTCCCGTTCTGGCATCAAGGCTTCCGGTCGGTTCATCTGCAAGCAGAATCTTACTTTTCTTTATCACGGCCCTTGCAATCGCCGCTCTCTGTTGTTCTCCGCCTGAAACCTCATCCGGAAATCTGTTTTCAAATTTATCAATATCGAGCTGTTTCGCAATTGCGCTATACTCCTGTTCTATTTTATTTTCATCCATTTCCATCATGGTATATGGTAAAATGATATTTTCCTTTACCGTCAGACCGGACAATAAATTATAATCCTGAAAAACAAAAGAAACCACATTTTTGCGATACAATTCTCTTTCAGATTCTTTCATAGCCCGCAGATCCTGATCAAAAACACTCACTTCCCCCGTGGAATAGGTTTCAAGTCCCCCTACAATGCGTAAAAAGGTACTCTTTCCACTTCCGGATGCACCCATGATCCCTAAGAATTCCCCATCATCCACGGACAAGCTCAATCCCCGTAAAATCAAATGCTTTTGAAAATTACCATATGCTTTCTCCAAATTCGTTATTTGTACCATATCACCCTCTCTGCGAAAATGCGCCCTGTCGCCAGCACGATAAACCTTTTGCACACACAGTCCCATAAAGGTTTCCTCCCACATGGCATAGGATTATTATAACTCCCATGCAGCATAAAGAAAAGGTCTTTCAGGTTGCATCATGTAATATATCCGCCAACGAAGAAAGATCTGACCCGCTTGTCATAACTTCCGCCTCCGGCTCTGTCGCCGCACCCTTCAATGGCGCAGACGCTTGTTTTCGCGGTGGCCATTTCATGTCGTAGATATCCGCGCCATAGGGAAGATCTAACTTTTTATCCTCACTCAACACATACTCCCTGCCGCCAACCAGAAAAACATCACCCGGTTCATAGTCCCGAAACGCAGTCTCTGTATATTCCATGAAGAAATGGTAAGTGTTATCATATCTCTCCTTCGGCACTGCCGTTCCCGCATTCCCGTTAGAATAAAAGTATTCCTGTCTGTTATCCCCTACCTGCACGGAAAAGAACCCCTCTGTGATCCCCGCATCATTCAAAAGTCTCCTCTCTGTTTCATTAGAATAGTTTAATCCGATAAAGGTGCCGTTTTTTGACAACACGTTCCAGAAGTGTCCAATTTCATAACTTTTGTCGTCTATTATGCCTCTTTTCGTGTCTGATAAGGGCTGATACAGCCGCCCATAGGTACAGGTAAGAATATGCGTCTTACCTGCTTCATCCGTAAACTGATAATACTTTCCGGGCTGGAAAACGAGGGCGTTGTTTTCGGCAACGGCTTTTTCGCATTTATCCAGACTGATACCCGGAAAATCCTCTTTTGAATATTTCACACCGTCAAAGATAAAACCATCCGGCAGCTCTGTCCCATCCAGATACGCAAAATTTATCTTATCAAGGATTTCATCGGAAACTTTTCCTGCGGTTTTCGTTACAGCAGCCGTGTATAATCCTATTTTAGCGACAAAATTATCCCTTCTTATGAAGGAATCCCGCTGCCCCTTATTGACCGTATTTCGCTTTCCGAGCAGAACATCGATCATGCGTTGCTTTCTGCTTAGAGTTGCCATCGGATTTGCATTTATGTTTTTCCAGTTAACCATGCCATGCATTGTATTGATCCCCCTCCATCCTTTCTAAAGTTGCTTTTTACTATACAAACTGCAAAGTCCTCCGGATTCCAACGGATTACTTTGTTTGGTAATGATAGGTTATTCATTTTACTTCACTGCCCTTAAAACGACATATTTCGCAATTTAAGATGTCAAAATATTGGCTTCATACCGCTCAATGAATCTGTCGGCATTTCGCTCCTTTGACAAAATGCTTTTTTCCAGTAATTCATCCTTCATCTCTTTTTCTTCCAACTGGTCTTTCAGATACGCTTTCTCCGCCAGTCTCTCCTCAAACTGCTCTCTTAAAAGTTTTCTCTTTTCGTAATGCTCCTGCGGTGAAGGCACTTTTCTTTGACCTTTTTTCTCCGATATTTTATCCTGAACACTGCCACCAGATGATGAATTGCTGTTGGTAACATACATACTAGGGCCACCACCGCAATTCCCGTTTTCATCATAAATCCACTGCTCATTTACGACTCTCGCTCCTAAAGCTTTCCATGATGCAGTCATATTCTGATGACTAATCGGTAAATGCTCCAAACTCTTTTCCAGCCCTTCAGCTTCTTTGGGATCTTTGATACATTTCTCCAAATATGCCGGTGATATCGTCACCTTATAATTAGGAGCCGTCAAACACGGGTACTTATCCTTCAGATATGCCTGATACGCTGATACACTGGCGTATTTGTCCTCTGTTTTTTTCTCCACATTCTTGTTGCCGGCCCTCTCTGCCACATTACTGTTTCCAATCTGATAATTACTTAATCCCACCTGCATTATGCTTTCTCCTCTCCCAGCTAAAACAATCGTTTCAATTTGTTACATGGTACGCTTTGGATATTTAACCTCAGTTGATGTAAACGTATCATCCACCGAAACATGGATGTGTCCGCTACTGTCTATTGCATATTCATTGCCATAAATGGAAAATGTGTCCCCCTCTTTATAACCGCTCCCTATCCAATTTATGTTATTCCACCGAGCAATGTTATTATCCACATTTATCACGTCACCAGATTCCTGCAGGATATAGGTATGCTTTCCGGCACCTGCATCTATAGAAAAAAGCCCGGCTTAATCCCGACTTTCTCACAGGTCGCTAAAACTTCCTTCTTGCTATGTAATACGTCCCACAGACTCTCTCCCTGTGCCAATGCCGCTATAATACCACTCGCCTTTCTCATTTCCGACTTATAATTTGTACCATTATTCTCTGCTAACATTGATTCCGATCGTGCACACCCAATCATTCCGTTATTAACCGCCCATGCGTATCGGCTACCGTTTGACGCAGTCCATGCGTAATAGCTTTTATTCTTCAGAACCAGAGAATTGTTTTCAGCGTGAATACTAGGCAAGGAGTTCGCGTTGATCTTCGGCACTGCATAATTTGGCACTATCTGCCTGCTTCCATTATAATCAAAACACATAACGCCATAATCCTTAAACTCGGGATTATATCCGCACTCCACATGCGTCCCAAAATTGATAGCATCCAGAATCGCCCTGCCGTCATTATAATGCTCGAAGTAATAAGATAATTCTTCTCTCGATACATTTGCGCTCTTGTCAACCAAAGCCGCTATGCGCTCTCTTGAAAACTTCCTTGCGTCACTGGAAATCGTGAAACTGTCCCTGCTTCTGCCGCTTCCTGCTCCCGACAAAAGTTGAAGTGCCGCCCGCTGTCTTGCCAGTTTGTTTGTTTTTTTAGAATGCAACAACGGCTGGCGAAGTCCGGCTGCGCCTGTAAAAGCTGTGTTTATCATCTTATCTTTACCCCCTTTTCTTTTAGAAAATGTTTACGTCACAGAGCATTTCATATCTGTATGTCCAATGATGCCCGTGCAAAGGAACTGTCCGTTTTTCTCAGATTATCTTCCACAAGCTCCCTTGTGATACCCTCCAAGGCACCCGAAGGTATGGCTTTACCATATGTCCATGCTGGATCAACTTCCTTAATCGCAGATACAAACGCTTGCGAATACGCCTTACGATACTCGCCCAATGTCCAGCCTGCCGACAACCGATCATCCTTGTCCATTTGTTTATACATATCCATATAAATTTCCGTTTTTCCTGCTCCGTCCGCCATACCATTTTTTTCAATATAGTTATTTTTTACATATTCAAACATTTTCTCTTTACTGCTTTCAGGAATATCAATCATCCTTTTATAACTATCTCCCGTTTCATCTGTTACAAGCAGGCCTGTCAATCCTGTAGTCGGTTCAACCCACTCTCCTCTTGCATTATAGTTTTTCATCAGATTCTTAATTGCCTGAACACATGTAAACATACTGCCAGTACAGCCGTCCTTTGCCATTTGCCGGATAACGGCTTTATACTGCTTGCTGCCTGTGTCAATACCCGCTGCTTTTAATCGTGACTGTATGCTGCTACTGTTTAATTGCGAAAACTGAAACATACCCGGTAATGTCGAGCCTGTTCCTCCACCCATCTTTTGAACATGATAGTCATAATTAGTTATATTTGTCATAACGCAGCCTCCAACTTATCCGTTACTCCTAAATCCATCTTCATTCCTCCTCCCATATGAAAAATGTTCTTACTTTCTTTATCGCTGGTCTGCAAAATATTTTTCATAGTTCTGGCGCGAACTGTTCCATTTTGGGCGCGAAACTTCTAGTGTAGTGTCAGGTTACTGACAAGGTGTCAGACGCCGCTATTCCATTCATCATGACTGTAAGGCTGAACCTCTTCCTGCCGCCTGTCTCGGCGATCGCGATATCAATATCACCCATATACTTCCTCGCGCATCTTTGTATGTTGGATATGCCAATCCCATGCAGTTTCCCGTTGCCCTTGCTGCTGACCGGCAGCCCGCTTTCTTTGTCAATAGCAATGTCCCCTGAAAAATCATTCTCAACTTCTATAAAGAACAGGCTGCCTTTTACAAAGGAGCATAACCGGATCTGTTTTTCGCCCTCTGCCCTGCCGCATGCTTCTATGGCATTTTCCAGCGCATTATTCAGGATAACCGCAATATCATAAACATCTATCGTCATCTTTTGCGGATAGAAAAAATCAACCTGAAACGGTATCTGTTTCTTCCCCGCTTCCTGCCCTTTCTGGTGGATGATGATGTCCGTGATCGGATTTCCCGTCTGACAGGTAAAGTCTAATCTGCTGACCGTTTCCTCCATTTTCCCGATATAGCTTTCCAGTTCTTCATCCACGGAATCTGCCGTACCTTTAACAAGCAGTCTGCAAATAGAAAGTCAAGCAGAAATTAGAGAACTTTGAAAAAATTATACAGGTTGAAAAATAAGCACTACAAA
>ERZ808040.1011-NODE-1011-length-20787-cov-5.462578_pt1 | contig 20787 bp, 18 predicted proteins | sample MGYA00380191_ERZ808040 | MGnify/ENA primary metagenome ERZ808040 (study PRJEB31490, sample SAMN06133395) | mouse gut metagenome | isolation source: J6 | host: mice | place: China: Chengdu | collected 2015-05 ...
AAGGCAGTCCGTGGAAACAGGTGTACAGGGACCGACATGAATTGATCCCGGAGAATTTAATGCGGGATTATGCAATGTCCATGCAGTGAGCAGGAGGGACTATGCCAGATAAGACCAACGTTTATGTGGATGGGGAGATACTTGAGACAAATGATGGGGTAGGGACAAAGGATAACGTTCCCCTTAGAGAAGCGGAAATTACGGGTAAGATCAATGAACTTCTCAGGCTGATGATGGATAATGATGTGCAAAGCATTGATTCGGAAAATTTTGCGGATAAGGCTGCGTTTTTAGTGCAATGCTATCAGGAAGGTTACCGTCATTCGTACTATAGTATTTCCGCGGAGATATATAGCCATTGGAACGATTCGGGGAGAAAGGAAGAGAAATTAAACAACCTGGCTGCCAATGTGGATATGCTGAAGTATATTATATTAAATAATTTCCCTAAAATAGATTTATTGGTCAAAAAGGGAATCACGAAATTCTATGACCATATTATGCTTGAGAATATCCGCCTTGTTGACCAGCAGAGAAGTTTTGATGAACTTAATAAGATAATGCATGATTTTGATAACGAGAGTAAAAAGTCATACAATAAACAAGAAATGTCATTATCTCAGACAGTAGCGGAGTTTGAGAATCGGTTTGGCGAGGCGGAAAAAATAATAGAGAACCTGAAAGAGGTCACAAATCAAGCTGCAGACAGTATCCATAAGGCGGAAAAGGATATAGAAAGCGTAAAAAAGGATACGGATAAAATGCAAAATGACATTGGAAAAACAAGGAAAAAGGTAAAGGGCATTTATTCCCAATTTGTATCAATTCTAGGGATATTTACCGCCATAGTTATTGTGTTTTTTGGAGGTGCATCGATTTTTTCCGACGTTCTGACCAATATTCATGAGGCGAAATGGTATCAGATAGGTTTTAGTGTGGCTCTGGTAGGCCTGGTTCTTTTTGATATTATTTTTATGTTTTTGTACATTTTGTCTAAATTCCTTGAAGTACCTATTCACACCAAAGGAACCGCTAAAAGCAGGTTTTTCTTATTCAGGTGGATAGAGAAATATCCATATGTCTTTTTATTTCATTTCTTTTGTATTGTGGTTATGATAATCTGTGCTTAAGGAGTAATCTAGAAAATCATTTCTGTGATAGGCGAGAGTTTATAAATTTTGATTATCCCTTACTGAAATAAAATTGTCTGCTTTACACTAGATAAAGAAATATAAGGAGGGCACCGACATGAAGTATGACCTTTTTATGTCAAGAAAATTACATTGGGGGGAGGCAAAGCATAGAGGAAGTATGGCGTGTGCTTTTTCTGGAACTGCTTCTGCATTGGAGGTGTGGGTATGAAAACAGCATGTTTTATTCCCATTAAGGCTCATTCGGAAAGAGTACCCGGGAAAAATCTAAGGGTATTAAACGGAAAGAAACTGTATCAATATATATGTGAAAACGTAAAAACAGCAGATGTGTTTGATGCCGTCTTTATTGATACAAACAGTGAAGAAATTGCCAGTTATGCATGTGAGATGGGGTTTGCCGTGATTGAGAGAAAACCTGAGCTTGCCCTTAACACAGCGAATGGAAATGATCTTTTGGTACATCACTTTATACAATTTCCTGAGTTTGACTATTATTTTCAATTGTTTGCAACGGCTCCTTTTTTACAGCCAAAGTCAATCAGGGCATGCTATGATAAGTTAACATCCAGCTCCACATATGATTCTTGCTTTACCGCAACAGAAAACAATGGCTTTTATTGGTATGCCGGAAATCCGGTAAATTACCGACCTGGCATTTTGCCGCGCAGCCAGGACATGGGGCACATAATAGAGGAAACCACAGGCTTATATGGAATCAGCAAAGATTCGCTTGACAGATACCGCTGCCGCATAGGCAGAAACCCATATATCTATATTGTAGATAAATTTCAGGCGGTGGATATCAATACAGAGGAAGACCTGAAGATTGCGGAGTATATCGGAAAAGTGATATATGGACTTTGAAGTTGGAGAATCACCTAAGTAACATTTGGATACATGGACCCCATTCCGACAGGCATAGATGTGGAGGGCATGATTTGTGCCGCCAATAAGGCGTCCGATTATTATGGGAAAGAGGAATAATGGGAGGGGCCAAAAGACAACATAGATTGCGCTGTTGACAGGACATGATTATAGAGCTTATAATGTAATCATTTTAATGTTAGTTATTATGCAGGATAAATTACAATGGCTGTGTTTGGACAAGCTTATCCTGCATCAGTGGTATTTGATTCTTCCCTGAAGATCCGCAAGGGAGCCTGAGGAGTGGATGGATTTCCTGGGGAGTTATTTGGCAAATTCCATAGATAACAGCAAGGAAGCGCTGTTTATGAACATAGCATAACCATATGATGCTGTTTACAAAACCTACACCGCCATGGAGGATTGAAATGCTTACGATGCAGATGAGACCGCAGGCCGGAAAAGCAGCGGGAAATAAAAGGAAAAAGGCATACAGAAGCTTTGCCCCTGTAAATACCGCCGATGGGGAAGGGGTAATTCAGCGTGTAAAGTATCAATACCATGGTGGGAAGTGGAATGCGGTTTCTGACTTTGACCGCGGCCCCAGGGAAGTGCCGGGCCACATACCCACAGAAGAGGGCGGGGTATACGATACTGTGACGGGAGAGTATGTTTCACCTGTAGAGGCGCATAGAAGAGCGCATACAATATTAGAGGCTGCCCGCAGGCATCAGGTACAACGGGCGGAAATCGCCGCCGAACAGGGTGTGCCGTTGCCTCCTCGCAATAGAAGTGAAATGTACTCGACGAAGCCAATGGAGGAAGGGCCGTTTAAGATTAGTACGCCATTTGCATCCAGCACTGCCAGGGCAGGGTTCTTCCGGCAGCAGGGCAGTACGAGGAAACAACCCTATATTCAGACCCCGGGCGTTGTCGCACACTATAAGGGACAGGCTGCTGTGATAGACGGTATGCCCCAGGAAAAGAGAAGCGCTGTTGTGGATACCATGGGGAGATGGTTCGCGGGCACGGGGACTGTGGAGGCCCCGGAGGGGCTGTTAGAGAGTATGACAAAAGATGAGAAGGCTGCTGCCAGCCAAATGGCGGTCTCTATAGGAGTTGCGGAACCTCATTTTACACGGGCAAATGAGGACGGTGGAAAAATGTCAAGGGCAAGCGTCAGGATGCTGCAGGATTATCCTGCCGGTGAGGTATTGGATCCCCAGAAGGGTCACTTTATGATAGGGAGAACAGGCGGGAACAAGTTGATGAGGGAGGCTTTTTCTGATGAAGCGCCCCACACTCCACCCAGGGGAAAGAGCTTTGCCCCTATGTACCCATATTTGTCTCCCAGATCACCTTCACCACAAAGCAGGCAAAGCCAGGCTCCTCCGGATGAAACGGAAGAAGCGCCGCTTACGGACAAGGACCGTCAGCTATGACGTTCCGAAGCGAGACGGATTGCCAGATACATGGAGAATGATGCAATTCCCGGAGAACGGGGAATATTTGGCCGCCGGATGGGACTTGCGGCAATTTACAGCCAGATTGCAGACCCGGGTCAGCACACCCTTTACTATTTCCAGCGCATCCGGTATTCTGAGGGACTGATGCCTTCTATCTGACGAAAGATTCTGGAAAAATAGTATAAGGGCGAAATCCCGCATTCTGTCCCGATTTGTTCCACGGATTTATCCGTAAACCGGAGCAGCTGTTTAGCGTGTGTAATCCGGACACTCAATAAATATTTTATGATGGATGTCCCAAACTGTTCTTTGAAAATACGCTCCAAATAGTATTTATTAAGGAGGAATTTTTCGGACAATTCGTCCAAAGATATTTTTTCCGCAAAATGTGTATCCATATATTCTTTCACATTGACCACGGATTGTTGTTTGCTGGAGAGTACCTTGGCATTGGGGTTCCAGCTTTCCTCCATAATCAATGTGAGGATGGAAAAGATATGTTCATTTATTCTCATGTCCTTGATATAATCGGCGGATGAGGCAAGATGATACAACCGGTTCCATTGTCCGTCCAAAGAGGAGAGTGTGTTTGGCCGGAAAACGGGTTGGCCGCCCCGTTCCACATATTTCAGGTATATTGCAGGGCAAGTAGGGCCATAGAAATGGATCCAGTTGAGTGCCCATAAATTGTCCGAGGTTTGATGGAAATACGGGGTCCGACAGTCAATAAACACACAATCGCCTTCGGAAATGGCATACTCCTTATCGGCATAATTAAGGATGCCCCTGCCGGAAATGATATAAAAGAACAAATAGGATGTAAGGTTCTGGCGTCTGCTGATATGTGGTTTCAGTGCCTGAAGACTGCCGATTTCCTGCAGATAAAAGAGATTTGCCCTGGCAAAGTCTGAAGGCGTATGCAGGATGCGGGTCGAACGTACATATTCCCCTTGGAACAAACGATTTTCCATAAAACGATGTGCCTTTCTTTGTGCTGCTAATATTCGTGGTATTAGAGAAACATTCCCAATGCAATTTATTCTGCTGACAAAATAGTCCAATATTCCGTCCTTTGTTTCCTGTATCCTGTACAGCATTCACAGCAGAATGCAACAGTTTCAAAGCTATTTTATCCAACTTCCCATTCCGCCCAAACCAGATTTATATTAGAATAAATTTTTATCCGAGTTTCTTGTCAGAAAAATTGTAATATAAAAGTCAATAAAATGCAAATAGATATCAATTTAGTCAATTTTAAATATGTGGGGAATTGGGTATCATGATATAAGGCTAAACAACGTGGTATGGAGAGAACACACGCGAGGATTGCGGAAAGGAATATTTATGGATATGGCAAAGAGAGCATTGATTACCGGAGTAACGGGGCAGGACGGTTCCTACCTGTCGGAATTGTTATTGGAAAAGGGATATGATGTGCATGGTATGATCCGCCGATCTTCTGTGGATTACAGGGAACGGATCGCCCACTTGGAGGGAAATCCTCGTTTTCATCTTCATTATGGGGACCTGGGGGATTCCATGAGTATGATGCAGGTGATCGGGACGGTGCGCCCTGACGAGATTTATAACCTGGCGGCCCAGAGCCATGTGCAGGTAAGCTTCGACGTGCCGGAATACACGGCGGATGTGGTAGCCATAGGTGTCCTGAGAGTTCTGGAGGCGGTTAGGCTCTGTGGCCTTGCGGAGACCTGCCGGATTTACCAGGCCAGTACTTCAGAGCTTTACGGGAAGGTGGAAGAGGTTCCCCAGAGGGAGACGACTCCCTTCCACCCATACAGTCCTTACGCGGTGGCAAAGCAGTATGGGTTCTGGATCGTGAGGGAATACAGGGAAGCATACCATATGTTCTGTTGCTCGGGTATTCTGTTCAACCATGAAAGCGAGAGGCGCGGGGAAACTTTTGTTACCAGGAAGATCACCCTTGCGGCAGCGCGTATCGCACAGGGAAAGCAGGACAAGCTGTATCTTGGGAATTTGTCTTCCCTCAGGGACTGGGGGTATGCGAAGGACTATGTGGAATGCATGTGGCTGATTCTCCAGAATGAAAAACCGGAAGATTATGTGATTGCTACCGGCCAGCAGCATTCCGTGAGGGAATTTGCCACCCTTGCCTTCCATTATGCGGGAATCGAACTGGAATGGCAGGGTGAGGGCCTGGAGGAACAGGGTATCGATGCTGCTGACGGCAGGGTTCTGGTAGAGGTGAGTCCTGATTTCTACCGTCCTACGGATGTGGTGAATTTATGGGGAGATCCTTCCAAGGCAAAGAAGGAACTGGGATGGAATCCCACCAGGACAAGCTTTGAGGAGCTTGTGAAGATTATGGTGGACCATGATATGGAAAAAGTTGCGGTGGAAAGAGCGGAAGAACACATAAAAACGAATTTGGAAGAGTATCTGGAGAAAGGTGTCGTTAAATAGGATGATGGAGAAGGATGCGAAAATTTACGTGGCGGGACATCGGGGGATGGTGGGATCCGCTATTGTGAGGGAACTGGAAAAGCAGGGTTATTCCAATATTATTACCCGTACACACGGGGAGCTGGATCTCTGCAGGCAGGATGCCGTGGAGGCGTTTTTTGCTGAGGAGAGGCCGGAGTATGTGTTCCTGGCGGCGGCCAAGGTTGGCGGGATCATTGCCAACAGGGAGGCGCTTGCAGACTTTATGTATGATAATATGGTACTGGAGATGAATGTGATCCATTCCGCATGGGTAAACGGCTGTAGGAAGCTGGAGTTTTTGGGAAGCTCCTGTATCTACCCCAGAATGGCGCCCCAACCCATGCCGGAATCCTGCCTTTTGACCTCGGAGCTGGAAAAGACCAATGAGGCGTATGCGCTGGCCAAGATATCGGGGCTGAAGTATTGCGAATTTTTGAACAGGCAGTATGGCACGGATTATATCTCCGTTATGCCTACCAACCTTTACGGCCCCAACGACAACTACCATCCCACACACAGCCATGTGCTCCCGGCGTTGATCCGCCGTTTCCATGAGGCAAAGGAGAGCGGCGCGCCGGAGGTGGTTTGCTGGGGTGACGGCTCACCTCTCAGGGAATTTCTGTATGTAGATGACCTGGCAGACCTGTGTGTGTTCCTGATGAACCATTACAGCGGCAATGAAACAGTCAATGCCGGAACGGGGAAGGAGCTGTCCATCCGGGAACTGACCGAATTGGTGGCTGGGATCATCGGCTATGAGGGGCATATAAAATGGGATACAAGCAAACCCAACGGTACGCCCCGTAAGCTCCTTGACGTGTCCAAGGCGACAAAATTGGGATGGACTTATAAGACGGAGCTGGAGGAAGGGATACGGCTCAGTTATGAAGATTTTCTGAAAAATCCCGTGCGGGCGGAAAGGTAAGTCCAGGATTGTTGCCAAATATTACAAGATGTGATATACTTAGCCAAAATGTAAATTCTGTGCTGGAGGATATTTTGGTGAAGGTAGAGAGAATTTGTGGTTTTCTGGGCATCCTGGTGATTGTTCTGTTAGCATTTATCATTATCTGGAATGCAAATATTATCGGCGTAGCGGCAGGAAGCCTGGAGAAGGATGCCCGGGAAGAACAGGGCATAGCAAGCAACTGGGAGATGGCCCAGGCGGTAAACGAAGAAATGTGCGCAATGCTCTTTTATGATCAGGAGACAAGGGATTACGTATATTCAATCTATATGAAAAAAGAAGGGACCGCTTACGGCTATTTTTTCAGCCAGGGAGGTAAAGACGCATACATTGGGGAAGGCGTGAGAGGCATGATCTTTGACGATAAGGGGGTTGCGCTGCTCTCCATGAATGAAGACAGGGTATGCAAGATTGAAGTGGACGACGGTGTGGCGGAGAAAACGATAGAGATCGATCCCACAAAGCCTTTTGTTGTGGTGATTCCCATTAACAGCGGCGAGATTACCATGTATAATTCCCTGGGAAATGTGGTTTCTTTATATGATACATATAGATAACAAGGTATCGGAGCGGATATGACGAAACAGGCGCTGGAAGCATCCCTTAAAAAGCTGTTGGTACAGAAACCCATTGACAAAATTACGATTAATGACCTGACCACGGACTGTGGCATCAGCCGTATGTCCTTTTACTACCATTTCAAGGATATATATGATTTGGTGGAGTGGGTGTGCGTGGAGGACGGGAAGCGGGCACTCCAGGGCAAAAGGACCTATGATACCTGGCAGGAAGGCATTTTACAGATATTTGAGGCGGTTTTGGAGAACAAACCTTTTATCCTTAATGTCTACCGAAGTATCAGCAGGGAAAAAATCGAAAATTATCTCTATAAGCTTACCTTTGACCTGATTGCTGCCGTTGTGGATGAGAAATGTGTCGGCAGCGGGATCACAAAGGAAGATAAGGAATTCATTGCCGAGTTCTATAAGTTCGGCTTTGTAGGGATTATGCTGGAATGGATTGGCCGAGGGATGAAAGAAGACTATGAGGAGATCGTAAGGAAGCTGAGCATTATGCTCCATGGAAGCATTGCCAATTCCATTTCTAATTTTGAGCAGATGAAGTGAGCCGTACGGATGTATATGCCGTGTGGCAGGTTTTTATCAAAACAGGCGGAATGATAAGATTTTTATCATTCCGCCTGTTTTGTAAGTGGAAAAATCGACGCCTGGGGGATAGGATAGAGACATAAAAGTTAAAACATATGAAAGGCGGTTTATATTATGGCAAAAAAGAAAAGTGTGGGACTTGGAGTAGCGGCAGTGGCAGCAGGCGCAGGCATGGTGGCTGTAGCGGCAAAGAAGCGTAAGAGCACAGTGGCATCGGCATCAAAAAATGCAATAGATATTTCAAGGCTGGAATACCGCAATACAGAGAGAGGAAAAGACCAAAAGAACGCAAAGGGCATCTATTATACGAACGGCAATTACGAAGCATTTGCAAGGCCCAGAAAGCCGGAAGGGGTGGACGAGAAAAACGCATATCTTGTGGGAAGCGGTTTGGCATCACTGGCGGCGGCCTGTTTCCTGGTGCGGGACGGACAGATGCCCGGGTCCCATATCCACATTCTGGAGGCAATGGATATTGCAGGAGGAGCCTGTGACGGTATTTATGATGCCACAAGGGGATATGTAATGCGCGGCGGACGTGAGATGGAAAACCATTTTGAATGCCTGTGGGATCTGTTCCGCAGCATTCCCTCCTTGGAAACGCCCGGTGTGTCGGTGTTGGATGAGTATTATTGGCTGAACAAGGAAGACCCCAATTACTCCCTGTGCCGTGCAACCATAAACCGTGGAAAGGACGCCCATACGGACGGAAAATTCAACCTGAGCCAGAAGGGTTGCATGGAGATCATGAAACTGTTTATGACAAAGGACGAGGATCTGTATGATAAGACAATCGAAGATGTGTTTGATGAGGAAGTCTTCGATTCTACTTTTTGGTTATACTGGAGGACAATGTTTGCTTTTGAGAATTGGCACAGTGCTTTGGAGATGAAGCTTTATTTCCAGAGGTTCATTCACCATATTGCAGGACTCCCTGATTTCAGCGCGCTGAAATTTACCAAGTACAACCAATATGAATCCTTGATTCTTCCCATGCAGAGGTATTTGGAGTCGGCAGGAGTGGACTTTCAGTTTCATACGGAAGTGACAAACGTGATCTTTGAGATAAAGGATGGGAAAAAGGTGGCAAAGACCATTGAGTGTAAGGTCAGGGGCGTGGAAAAAGGAATCATGCTCACGGAGAAAGATCTCGTGTTTGTGACCAACGGAAGCTGTACGGAAGGAACGGTCTACGGGGATCAGAACCATGCGCCTAACGGCGATGCAGAAGTAAGAACAAGCGGATGCTGGAACCTGTGGAAAAATATTGCAAAGCAGGATTCTTCTTTTGGTCATCCGGAAAAGTTTTGCTCTGATGTTGCAAAGACAAATTGGGAGTCTGCGACGGTTACGACCCTGGATGACAAGATTCTTCCATATATCAAGGAAATCTGTAAGCGTGACCCTAAGAGCGGCAGAGTGGTTACCGGAGGTATTGTCAGCTGCCGGGACTCCAGTTGGCTGCTGAGCTGGACCATTAACAGGCAGGGACAGTTTAAAGAACAGGATAAGGATAAAGTGTGCATATGGGTATACGGACTATTCACGGATGTACCGGGCGACTTTGTCAAAAAACCAATGAAAGAATGTACCGGTGAGGAGATCACCCAGGAATGGCTGTACCATTTGGGTGTGCCGGAGGAGGAAATCCCTGGATTGGCGGCCCGCAGTGCGGTCTGTGTTCCTACTATGATGCCCTATATCACAGCATTTTTCATGCCCAGGACGAAGGGAGACCGTCCGGATGTGATTCCTGACGGATGCGTTAACTTTGCATTCTTGGGGCAGTTTGCGGAAACTCCCAGAGATACGGTTTTTACCACCGAGTATTCTGTAAGGACGGCTATGGAGGCTGTGTACGGCCTTCTGGGAGTTGACAGGGGTGTGCCTGAGGTATGGGGGAGCGTCTATGACATCCGGGAGCTTCTGGACAGCAGCGTAAAGCTTATGGATGGAAAGTCCCCCCTGGAAATTCAGTTACCTGGGCCGTTAAATGCTTTGAAAAAACCTCTGCTCCATGCGATAAAGGGAACGGTAGTGGAAAAAGTGCTGCGAGACCATGATGTTTTGAAGGACGGTATGATATAGACCGGTTCAGCTGTTTGGCGCTGCCGAGATATAGGATTATATGATTGGGAAATACAGGGTTTCAAAGGCAATCACACAGGACAATGGTGTGATTGCCTTTTGCCGTATAGGCCGGATAATGACCATTGCTTGAGGTCTACGTTAAACCGTTTGTTGCAGGTTGGAAAGAAACGTGCTACACTTACTCTGTAGAAACAACATTTCATAGAGCAGGACATAATCTATTGGCGCAGATATGCGGCATCATATGACATCTGATATTCTTTATTAGGACATCCCTGCTTGAAATCACACAGAAAATAACAGCAGGGAGGCGAAATATGGGGAAACCGGATATTGTGTTAAACGCATATATGAAAGATTCGAACAGAGTACGTTCGGTGTTGGAATATTATCTTGGAGAGAAGCTTCCCGAGGATTGGGAGTGGGCAGAGATGAGGGGATTGTACCCGGCCAGGGATTCCAAGGGAAAGCAAACCTTCAGACAAAGAGACATCATGGGGAAGGCCTGTGCATGGGGGACGCATTTCTTCCTGGGATTGGAAAATCAGGACAAGGTCAATCTGATTTTTCCCTGGCGGCTTATGGAAATGGACTGCCTGGCTTATGGGGAAGAAATTGATGAAATCAGGACGAAAAATCGGTGTACCAGAAGAAATTACGGAAAAGAGGATGACTTTCTCTACTGCTATGGGAGAGAGGACCGCATGGAACCCGTGTTAAATCTGATCTTGTATTGGGGAAAGGAGCAGTGGGACTGGCCTTTCTCCCTCAGGGATATGATGGAGGGCATGTCGGCTCTCCCGCCGAAAATGAAACGGCTGGTGGGGAATTATGAGGTACAGGTAATACATATGCGCAGTATTCCTGAGAAGGCGCTTGAGAAAATGGATTCGGATCTGAAATATGTGCTGGGTATGCTTAGGAGGGCAGGCTGTAGGAAGGAATACTGGTCTTATATACAGGAAAACAGGGAGTTTTTCTGCCGGATACCCAAAAGTGCGCTGAATGTGATAGACGCATACATTAATATAGGGGAAATGCATAAGTATATGGAATTCGAAATGAATATGGAAACCGGAGAGGAGGAAGCGGATATGTGTAAGGCATTGCAGGACTTGCAGAAAGAGGCCATGAAAAAGGGAGTAAAACAGGGGCTTAAGGAAGGAATAAGCCAAGGAATAACCCAGGGCATAACCCAGGGCATAACCCAGGGTATACAGCTTGTCCAGTGCCTTCTTGCAGACGGAAGGCAGGAGGATGTGGCTCGGGCAGCTGATGATGAGCTCTATAGGAAAAAGCTGTTGGCAGAATATGGAATGAAAGAATTATACAAATAATAGTGCGTGGCTGCCGGATACCCGGTGACCATAAGCCAAGAAAGGCAGGGTTAAATCAACCCTGCCTTTAGCAAGCGCTTTCGGACCTGGAAACCCACAGTAATTGCGACGGCCAGCTTGATGAGGTCACCGGGGATATAAGGAATGACACCAGCCATCAATGCCTGCGTGAAGGTAAAGTCCATCTGGTGTCCCAGCCAGAGAGTGCCGAAGAAATACAATACGGCAGTGCCCAGAAGCATACCCAGGATATAGAGAGGCAGCTTTCCGGCAAATCTGTCAACGAAAAATCCGCAGATCAGTGCAAGGAAAATGTAGCCGATAATGTATCCTCCAGTGGGACCAAACAATTTTGCAGGGCCGCTGCTAAAGCCGGTAAAAACAGGAACGCCCACCAGTCCCAGGAGAATATAGATGATTACGCTGATGGTTCCCAGCTTCATACCCAATACGGAAATGACAAAATAGATTGCCAGTGTCCCCAGAGAGATGGGAACGGGACTGACTGGAATATTCAGGGCCAGGGGACCTAAAATACAGATTACTGCTGTCATAAGGCCAATCAATGCCAATTGCTTTACACTAAACTTCATAGTATACCTCCCTGCCCGCAATGGCGGGCATTCATTCAATACTTGGAAAAGAACTAATTCCAAGATAATACCTCCCTGCCCGCAGCGGCGGGCATATGTATGACGATTGTAAACCTAATAGACCAGAGGTTTACTATTAGGAGTATACATGATAGTGCCTATAATGTCAACTATAAAATTATCGGGTTTACATTAACCGGGAAACCGGATGATACAGGACAGATTTCCGCTGTACTATGTGGGTGTTTATCTCTACCTTAACAGGAAAATGTTCCTTGGAATTGATCCTTTGTATCAGACGTTCCACTGCCATCTGTGCCATGTATAGATTGGGGACGTTGACGGTGGTAAGGGGCGGATCAATGTAATTGCACAGGGGCATATTGTCGAAGCCTATAATACTGATGTCCGCAGGAATGCGGTAGCCATGTTCTTTGAATGCCTTGATGGCGCCGGCAGCAATCAGGTCATTATCGGCAAAATAGCAGGAAGCAGGTTCTTCCCCTGCCTGTAAAAGCTGCAAAGTGTCCTCATAGGAGCCTTCCATGGAAGGGGTGAGGGACAGGACCTTTGATTTGGATGCAGACATACCGTGGGTACGCAGGGCTTTGTAGAAGCCGTCCGCCCGTTCGTCAAAGTTCCCAATGGGATAGGAAGAGCGCAGATACCCCGGCTGCTTTTTCGTCTTCCGTATCAGATAATCTGTGGCCTGGTAGGCGCCTTGGAAGTTATTGATCAAAACACAGTCATATTTGAGGCTTTCAAAATAGGTATCCAGGACTACGATTGGAATTTGCAGGGAATCAAAGAGCTTAAAATCTTCGTAATGCATTTCTGTAGCCAAAAGAATAATTCCATTGCAGTAAGGCATGTCTTTCAGCTGCCGGTGGTTGCTCTCGTCCTCGTGGATATAATGGATATTCAGCCGATAGTGAGCCTGCCTGCAGCTTACGCTGATTCCTTCCGTAAGCTGATTGAAAAAGGGGGTGTCCGTGACTACCGCACCATGTTTTCTATATATCATGAAAGCCACAGTGCCTCGCTCCGGCCCGTTTTCCGGGGAGGCCTCTTTTAATTTAGTAAAATCGTATCCGCCCTCCTTTGCGGCTGACAGCACACGCTGCCTGGTGGCTGTGCTGACTCCGGGTTTGTTGTTTAGGGCCATGGAAACTGCAGCTTCCGACAACTGCAGCCTTTTTGCTAATTCTTTGGCTGTGATGGACATAGAACCCCTCCTTTTCAAACGGATTAACTCCTGAAAATTTTTGTGGCGTCCTGAACGAAATCGGCTCCGGGGCAACCACGGGATAAGCTTCCAAAGTTCCTGTTTTAAAATATTGTAAATAATTAAGCTCATTAAGTCAATGCACGTGGAAACTTATACTTAATATTTAGTTGAAATTAAGTTCCGGGGCGAATAGGATTTAGATAAACAAGAGGATAGCAATGAGAAGGAGGAAGGGAATGACGAAGATTAGGATAGGATTTGCGCCTACACGGAGAAGCATTTTCAGTGCGCCTGATGCCATAAAGTACAGAGGGCTGACTGCAGAAAAGCTGAAAAATCTGGGGGTAGACTTCGTTGATATTGATGATATCAACGAGGAGGGATTGCTCTACGACGAAAACGACAGGCAAAGGATTTTAGAAAAATTCAGAAGGGAAAAAGTAGACGGACTATTCCTTGCGCACTGTAATTTCGGGACGGAATATCTCTGTGCGAGACTGGCGAAGGATTTGGGTGTGCCAGTGCTGCTCTGGGGCCCTCTGGATGAGAGGCCGGATGAAAATGGGGTAAGGTTAAGGGATTCCCAGTGCGGACTGTTTGCCACGGGAAAGGTGCTGCGCAGATTTGGCGTTCCCTTTACCTACCTGACGAACTGCCCTCTGGAGGATCCGGTTTTTGCAAGGGGAATAAGGGATTTTCTGGGGGTGTGCAGCGTGGTAAAGACATTTCGCAATATCCGCATTTTGCAGATTGGCCCCAGGCCCTTTGACTTCTGGTCCACCATGTGTAATGAGGGGGAACTGCTGGAGCGCTTCAATATACAGCTGTCACCTGTTCCGCTGCCGGAGCTGACGGCAGAAGTAAGGCGCTGTATTGCAGAAGGAACAGAGGTGGAAAGAACCAAAGTGTACTGCAGGGAGCACATGGAAATTAACGTAACGGAAGAACAGCTGACAAATATAGCAGGCCTTGCGGTGGCAATGGAAAACCTGATCCGAAAATATCACTGCAATGCCGGCGCAATACAATGCTGGAATGCCCTGCAGTCGGAATTGGGCATTATGCCATGTGCTGCAAACGCGCTACTCAATGACAAGGGGATCCCTATAGTCTGTGAGACAGATATCCATGGTGCGGTGACTGCTTTGATGGTGGAGGCTGCGGCCGGTGACGATACCAGGAGTTTTTTTGCGGATTGGACCATACGCCATCCGGATGTGGAGAACGGGGAACTGCTGCAGCACTGCGGGCCATGGCCACTCTCGGTGGCAGCCTGCAAACCCTGTATCACATATCCCCTGGCTTTTGACTATCCCGGGGCAATCACGGCGGAGGCAAAAAAAGGCGAATTGACGCTTGCCAGATTTGACGGCGATAACGGAGAGTACCGACTTCTTCTGGGAAATGCCAGGGGTGTGGACGGACCCAAGGGAATGGGAACCTATCTTTGGATTGAAGTGGACAATATAAAACGTTTGGAGGCAAAGGTGGTGGAAGGCCCTTATATCCATCACTGTGTAGGGATTCACAAGGATGTGGTGCCGGTACTTTATGAGGCATGCAAGTATCTGGGGATTGAGCCGGATCTGTATGACCCTGTTGAGGAAAAGGTCAGGGCATACCTGCGGGGAGAATGATCCTGCTCCGCAAAGGGACTCTGTTTCTCATGTGCACTGACGCAGGGTTTAAATAAGCCGGTTAGTTGGGGTTGGGAATGTGGACTGTTACAGGGCAAATTGCTGAGACGGAAGGAAAACAGTGCCCGAAAGGGCGGCATGGGAGATGAATAGAATGAATACAGTCAAAGATTTGGAGAGAAAGGCCTGTGAAATCCGTATGGACACCATAAAACTGGTATATACGGCAGGCTGCGGGCATATCGGGGGAGATATGAGCGAGACGGAAGCGCTGGTGGCGCTTTACTATAAATATATGAATTGTAATCCGGACAGGGCCGACGATCCGGACAGAGACCGGTTTATTTTAAGCAAGGGACATTCGGTGGAAACACTCTACTGTATTCTTGCGGACAAGGGGTATTTTGACAGGGAAGAGCTGATGAGCACCTATTGCCGCTATGAATCCAGGTTTATAGGGCATCCCAATAACAAGATCCCGGGTGTGGAGATGAATTCCGGTTCCCTGGGACATGGGCTTCCGGTGGCGGTGGGGATGGCGCTGGCAGGCAAAATGGACCGGAAGGATTATCGGGTATACACGGTGATGGGCGATGGTGAGCTGGCAGAGGGAAGCGTGTGGGAGGGTGCAATGGCAGCAGGCCATTATAAGCTGGATAATCTCTGTGCCATTGTGGACAGGAACCGCCTGCAGATTTCCGGGACAACGGAGGAGGTTATGTCTCAGCGGAACCTGGAGGAACGGTTTATGTCCTTCGGATGGAATGTGCTGTCTGTGCAGGGCAACCATATGGCATCAATAGACGGAGCCCTGGCCGTAGCCGGGGAAAGCGTGGGAAGACCTACTGTGATTATAGCCAATACGGTTAAGGGATGGGGGGTTTCCTTTATGGAAGACAATGCTTCATGGCACCACAAAGTGTTTAACGGGGAACAATATGAGCAGGCAATGGCGGAACTTCAGGACAGGAGGGCAAAGCTGTTATGAGTGTTGCAAATAAGCAGGCGATATGTAATGTATTGATGAAGAGGGCAAAGACCGATAAAGATATTGTGGTGCTTTGCTCGGATTCCAGGGGCAGTGGATCCATGGTGGATTTTGCGGAAAAATATCCGGAACAATTTGTGGAAGTTGGCATTGCGGAGCAGAATCTGGTATCCATTGCCGCAGGCCTGGCTGCCTGCGGGAAAAAAGCCATAGCGGTATCTCCTGCCTGTTTTCTATCCACCCGCTCTATGGAGCAGATAAAGGTGGATGTAGCGTATTCCCGCACCAATGTAATGTTATTGGGGATATCGGGAGGCGTTTCCTATGGGGCGCTGGGAATGACCCACCATTCCACCTCCGATATCGCGGCATTGGGTTCCATTCCCGGTATGCGCCTTTACCTGCCTTCCGACAGGCTTCAGGCAGAAAAGCTGACGGAAGCGCTTTTAGAGGACGGGGAACCTGCATATGTGCGGGTGGGCAGAAATGCGGTGGAGGATGTTTACGAGGAAGATGCAGTGCCCTTTGAGATGAATAAGGCCACCGTCCTGAGGGAAGGGCAGGATCTTGCCATCATTGCCTGCGGGGAAATGGTACTGGCGGCAAAGCGTGCCGGGCAGGCCCTGGAGAAGCAGGGCATCCATGCCAAAGTGATCGATATGTACTGCGTCAAACCTATGGATGAGGAAGCGGTTATGGGGGCGGCCCGGACAGGCCGGATCATCACGGTGGAGGAACACTCTTTTTATGGGGGCCTGGGGTCCATGGTTTGCCAGCTGACTGCGGCGAAATCCCCTTGCAAGGTGGTAAATCTGACACTCCCCGACACTCCTGTGATCACCGGAAGCTCCCAGGAAATTTTTGACCATTATGGCTTGAATGCGGAGCACATTGTCCGTGTGGCAAAAAGGATGCTGGAAAAGTAAGAGAGAACAATTTACATAGCAGGAGGGAGAGGATATGGGAGAGCAGTACATTCTGGCGGTGGACCAGAGCACCCAGGGAACGAAAGGACTTCTTTTTGGCGAAAACGGAAAGCTGGCGGCAAGGGCGGATATTCCCCACAGACAGATTGTGAATGAGAAAGGGTGGGTTGAGCACGATCCGGAAGAAATTATGAACAATACGCTGGAGGTATGCCAACATGTCATCCGTAAAGCGGATATCTCCCCCAAACAGATCCTGGCAATGGGTATTTCGAATCAGCGGGAGACTTCTGTGGCTTGGAACCGGGACACAGGAAAACCCGTTTGCAATGCCATTGTCTGGCAGTGTGCCAGGGCAGCCGGACTGGTGCGGCAGCATCAGGCGGAAAGGGAAGCCATCCGCAGAAAGACGGGAATTCCGTTATCTCCTTATTTTCCTGCGGCCAAGATGTCCTGGATTATGGAAAACGTCCGGGAGGCGGAAGCGCTGGCAGGGGAAGGGAGGCTCTGCCTTGGCACGGTGGACAGTTGGCTGCTCTATGGATTAACGGAGGAACGGGTACATAAAACGGATTACTCCAATGCTTCCAGGACCCAGCTCTTTGATATCGAAAAATTACAGTGGGATGAGGAAATCTGCAAAAGCTTTCAAATTCCTCGGGAAGCGCTGCCTCAGGTCTGTATGTCGGATTCCTGCTTCGGACATACTACTTTGAGAGGGTTCCTGCCCCGGCCGGTTCCTGTATGCGGCGTTCTGGGGGACAGCCATGGAGCGCTGTTTGGGCAGGATTGCAGGCTGCCCGGACAGATGAAGGCGACATACGGAACGGGATCCTCTGTAATGATGAACATTGGAGATAAACCCCTTCGCAGCCATAAAGGCATTGTCACCAGCATTGCATGGGGGATGGAAGGCAGGGTAAAATATGTGTTTGAGGGAAACTTAAATTATACGGGAGCAGTGATTTGCTGGCTGCAAAATGAAATGGGACTTATCTCCCAACCCGGGGAGACGGCACAGCTGGCAAAAGAGGCAAATCCCGGCGACAGGACCTACTTTGTTCCGGCCTTTACGGGCCTCGGGGCGCCTTACTGGGATGACAGGGCAACCGGGATGTTCACCGGGATTACCAGGACCACAGGTAGAAAAGAAATGGTGAAAGCCTGCCTGGAATGTATCGCTTATCAGATTGCCGATCTTGTAGAGCTGATGGGAACCCCAAAGGGTGAAAAACCTCAGATACTGAAGGCTGACGGCGGGCCTGCAGAGAATGACTATCTCATGGGGTTCCAGAGCGATATCACGGATATCAGAGTATGCGTGCCTGAAATAAAAGAGCTTTCCGGTATGGGGGCGGCGTATATGGCGGGGATTTCAGCCGGATTCTACCTGCCGGATACAATATTTAAAGGAATCACATACCAAGAATACTGCCCGTCCATGGATAGGGACAGGAGGAAACAGCTATTTGGAGGATGGAAACAGGCTGTGGAAAGGGCGTTGATACATGAATAGGAAAAATGCAAACCGGTTTAAAGTAAAGAAAATGTTCTCTTCTTTATTGCTATCCTATGGGGCACTGTTAACAGTGCCCTTTATTATCGTATTTGCCTTGCTGCGATTTTGGGATATGAGTATGGAGAAATATTATAAGGAGACAGTGAACAACTGTCTGACAGAGGGTCGGCTGGCGTTTGAGAAACGGTTGGAGGTATTGCAGGCAGGGGCCTTTTCCCTGGTCTATGACAGTGACCTGAACTGGGTCAGTTATCTGGACGGACTCAGTCCCGGGGACAGCAATATCAGCACTCTTCGCAAATGCAATGAAAGGTTGAATGAATTCTACGCCGATACCTCCAAATTCCATGAGTACTGTGTCATTCTCGAAAACGGATTTGTATTCCGTAAAACCGGCATGAGCATAGGCCGGCAGTTTTTCTATGACAATTACAGGAGACATGAGAATATGCCCTATGAGGAATGGCTGGAGAGAAGCTTCGGCGCCAGGGAATGGGAGCTTTTTCCTATGCAGAAGGTCTATATCGACGGACTGGCCGGGGAAGCCATGACTTATTCTTATCCCATCCGCAGCGGATACGGACAGGTTGGGGATGCCAGGGGGGTGGTGCAGTTTCTCCTGCCCATGGAGGATCTAAAGGACATGTTTTCTCTGTTGGAGGAGATGCAGGGCAGAATCTACATTTTTGATAAAAACGGAAACAGGCTGGCAGAAACCGGCAGCTCCGATGCAGGTGCGCCGGAATGGGAAGGTTTGCCCGGGATGGGGAACCATTTGATCATAGAGATAAACGGCATGAAGGAACTGGTGTTGAGGCAGGATTCCCGGGACGGGAGGCTGACCTTTGCGGCGGTTCTTCCTTTAGAAGCCGCATGGAATGACTTAAACCGGATCAAGACAGCGGCGTATATTGTCCTTGCCGCAGGGGTGTTGTTTGAGATGGCGCTGGGACTCCGCTTTGCCTTGCGCTACAGTGTGCCGATCCGAAATGTGGTGGAAAATATGCAGAGGATGTTTACTGCGGAAGAGGCGGAGGCTCCGCTTTCCGACTATGAATTTCTGGAAAAAGGCGTCAGGGACATGCAGTATATTCTGTGGGAGAAAAGCGCAAAAGAACGGCTGAACTTTCTAGCCCTTCTGTTTGGAGGGAATTTTCACTCGGAGCAGGAGGTACGCGATGAAGCGAAGCATGTGGGGATTAATCTGTCTGCTTCAAGCCATTGCGTCGCAGTCCTTTATGTGGAACACGGAACGGAAGAGATCGTGAGATGGATGGAAAAGGAATATTTTCACTCCACCCTGGCATGCTATATGGTGGACGGGCAAAGGACGGCATTTTTGATGGCTGTGGACCGGGGGGAAGAGGAGGCCCAAAGAGAAAGGCGGCAGCTTCTTGAGGAACTGAAGAAATATGGAACGGGACCGATCTACATAGGGTCCGGGCGAAGCTATACGGAGGGGATCGATCTCTCGCTTTCCTTTCGGCAGGCGTGTTACTGTGTCGATAGGGCCAGGCGGGAAGGCCTTCAGGATGAGGTATTAGAGTACGGGAGTACGCTGGATGACTTGAACATGCCATGGTATCCCCCTGAGACGGCAGAGAGGCTTTTAAATTCGGCAAAATATGGAAAGACGGAGACGGTGAAGGAGATATTTGGCCTGCTGCGGAGGGAAAATATCGAGAAGGTGCATCTGTCAGCCGTTGTGGGCAGGATGCTTACTTCAAATATTACTGCCACATTGATGACTCTCTGCAACAGCATGGCGGAAAACGAGCATGTTATGGAGACCCTGGGACGCATAGAGAAAGAGAAAAGCCTGGAAAAGGCCCTGGAATTACTGGAAGAGCAGTTTTTGTCTCTAAGCGAAAAGATAGATTCCAGCAGAGACAAAAAGTCGGAAGAGTATTATGGGCGTCTGAAATCGTATATGGAAGGGAAGTATTCGGACGGGCAGTTCGGCATGGCCGTGGCAGCAGAGGAATTTGGCCTGTCGGAAAGTTATTTTTCCACATTTTTTAAAGAGATTATGGGAAAACCCTTCAGCGGTTATCTGGAAAATCTCCGGTTGGAAAAAGCCAGGGAGCTCATAAGCGAGGGACGGTACGATCTGGAACAGATTTCCGGGATGGTGGGTTACAGCAGCAGCGCTACTTTCCGGCGGGCGTTTAAGAGGGCGTACGGGATCTCTCCCTCCATGTGGAAAGAGAAACAGGGGTAAATACAAAGAAATTGTATCTTGCAAAATGAATTGTACGGTGCCAAACCATAAGGATTGTACGGCAGAAAATAGATTTCAGGTTGTTTCCTTCCGGGATTCTTTCGTAAACTAAGAATCACAAAAACACAAAGACAAAACGCCGTGAACTATTATTTCCGGCGGGC
>ERZ808040.1012-NODE-1012-length-20779-cov-7.222104_pt1 | contig 20779 bp, 16 predicted proteins | sample MGYA00380191_ERZ808040 | MGnify/ENA primary metagenome ERZ808040 (study PRJEB31490, sample SAMN06133395) | mouse gut metagenome | isolation source: J6 | host: mice | place: China: Chengdu | collected 2015-05 ...
ACCCCGGGGATCTGCTTGATGTCGGACAGCTTGATCTGATCGTTGCCCTCGCCGTACCAGCGCCAGGTCATTTGCATAGAGTATCCCTCCCAATATTTTTATCCCGGCTTCCCGCCCTGACGGGCGGGAAGCCATAGGCAGTGCAAAAAACTAAACGTTTCTTTTTCGCTTCCTCATGTCACGTTCGCGCTGGGCGCACAGCCGGGCCGCTTTCACTCCGACCCGGCCTGGTCTCTGGGGCCTGTGGCCCCATCGCTCAGCCCGCCTATGCTCACGCCCCTGTTTTCACCGTGTCGTCGGTGATCTCCTTCATGGCCTGCTCCAGACTCATGCCCTTGGCCACCGCCTCCTTCCGGGCGGCGTTCACCGCCTGGATGGTCTTGACCCGCTCACCGTCCAGCTCATAGCCCTTCATGGACCACAGGGTCAGCGCCCAGGCCACCATGGGAATGATACAGAACAGCACAATCACCACTGTTTTCATGCCGGGCACATAGGGCGTGGACTTGGTGGGCAGGGACTCCAGCCCGATCATGGTACAGGCCACGCCCACCACCGTGGCGGACAGGGAGGAGACCAGCTTATCCACCAGGGAGAACAGGGTACCCATGATGCCGGGGATGAACTTGCCGGAGCGGTAGGTCTCATAGTCCGCGCAGTCGGCCACCATGGGGATGGGCATATCGGCGGTGGCGTAATACGCGCCGTAGCCCACCCCGAAGAGCAGGATGAACAGCACGGTGTACAGGTTCAGGGACAGCCCGCCCTCGCCCATGATGGAGAAGGTGCGGCTGGGGTCGCCCTGGTTCCACATCATCAGGATGACCAGCACGCCGATGTAGCACACGAAAGCCACCGCCACATACCGGGTCAGGGAGGCTTTCTGGCCCTTCTTCTGGGAGGTGCGCACGGTGAGCAGGAAGAAGGGCACCGCGAACACATAGCCCAGCACCATCATGGGCAGGTACAGCCCGTCATAATTGCCCATCATGCACTGGTACAGCATAATCAGCACGGACACGTTGGTGGCGATGGACAGCGCCAGCTTGCAGCCGCCGCCGGCCACCATCAGCCGCTGGAGGGGCTTGTTGGCCTTGATGATCTGGATATACTCGCTGACCTTCACCTTCTCCTGCTTGCCGCCGCCCAGGCCGAAGTACTTGGGCTGGTCCTTCTCCCAGATGCCGATGATGGCCAGGATGGTCAGCGCTACGGACACCGCGATGCCGATGGGGGTCATGATGGCGAACCAGGTCTGGTTGAAGTCGCCCGCGAACTCAGGCCGGGCCATGATGGGGCCCAGGAACTGCATCACGCCCATGCCCGCCAGGGAGCCCACCGTGTTGAAGATGGTGAACAGGGGGCGCTGCTTGGGGTCGTTGGTGAGCACCGCCTGGGCGGCGCGGGTGACGGAGGTCTGGAAGGTGTAGCCGATGACCCACACGGCGTACAGCCCCACGAACAGCACATAGCGCAGCCACATCATGCTGGCGGGCACGAAGGGGGTCAGCACATACAGGCAGACCACCGACGCCGCCATGATGATGGAGCCGATGACCATAAAGGGCCGGAATTTACCGAATTTGCCGTTGGTCTTGTCCATCAGCGCCCCGATGATGGGGTCGGTGACGGCGTCGAACAGGCGCATGCCCGTGACCATGACCGAGGCAAAGGTGATGGCAATGCCCAGCACCGCGCTGCCGAAGGTGGCGATATAGGACAGAATGAGGACATAGTACACGTTGGTGGCGCCGTTGTTCAGCGGAAACAGCACCAATTGGTATGGCTTGGCCCGGTTCAGGCCGGTATTGGGTTCCTGGCTCATGGACTCTCCTCCTTGATCGTTTTTTCAGCTCACGCTTCTTGTCACGCTGCGCCTGCTCGCGACGGCTCCGCGCTTCCCTACACCCAGTTCGCGCTATTGGAGCTTGGGCCGCTCAGCTTGTAGGCCGGATTGGGCTCCTCCACCCGGCGCAGGCGGCACCGGTCCATGAACTTGCCCGCCGACGCCTCCAGCTCCACCTCGCCCTCCAGCGGCACCTGGAACTCAAATACCTTGTCCCCCGTCTTTTCCTCCACCAGCTTGCCGTCGGCGTACAGCGCCACTTTCTCCTGGTTGGAGTACACCTTCACCGTGGTCACCGCCTCCGGCCGGTCCACATACCGGCTGCCGCAGATGTGGACGAAGGGCTCGTCGCTCCACCAGGCCTTGTAAATGTAGAAGCTGTCCTTTTTCGTCTTGCGGTCGAAGGTGACGATGCCCTTGTGGTTCATGCCGGGTTCGCCGCCCTGGTCCCGGGCGTCGGCGGCGAAGTCGAACATGTTCCACAGATGGGTGGCCCACAGATAGGGGTGCTTGGCAAAGCACTTCAGCATGTACTCGTTGTACACGCACTGGTACTCCTCCGTGTGGTCCCCCCGGCGGGGCTTGGAGGAGTGGAGGTTGGGCATGGCCTCGCAGCCGTACTCCGAATAGCCCAGCGCCCGGTTGGGATAGCGCAGGTGGAAGAAGCCCATCCACAGATCGTTGAGGAACAGCCCCGGCACGTACCAGCCCAGATACAGGTTCCAGCTCACAATGTCGGTGATGTGGGCGGAACGGTTGAAGGGCCCGCACATGGCGTAGCAGGCCAGGGTGGTCAGGCGGGTGGGGTCCAGCTGGTGGTACAGGTCGTTGAGCATCCGGTGGTTGTCCAGCATGTCCGCCTTGTCCTTGGTGGAGATGGTGATCTCGTTGGACACGCCCCACACCACAATGCAGGGGTGGTTATAGTTCTGGATCACCAGCTCCTTGGCCTGGGAGACGGTGTTGTCCCGGCCGTTGGGCATATGCTCGGAGATGTAGGGGATCTCCGCCCACACCACCATGCCGTACCGGTCGCACAGGTCATAGAAATACTGGTCATGCTGGTAGTGGGCCAGCCGGATGGTGTTGGCCCCCACCTCCCGGATGATGGCCATATCCTCGTCGTGGTGCTTCCTGGTCAGGGCGTTGCCGATGCCCTTCCAGTCCTGGTGGCGGCTGACGCCGTGGAGGGGATAGGGCCGCCCGTTGAGGAAGAAGCCCTTCTTGGGGTCCACGGAGAAGGTGCGCACCCCAAAGTGCGCGGACACCAGGTCCACCGCCGCGCCGTCCACCGTCAGCTCCGCCTCGCAGGTGTACAGATAGGGGTCCTTCACCCCGTCCCACAGGTGGACGCCGGCCACCGCCAGGGTGATGTCCGTCCCGGTGCCCACGGCCACCGTCTTGCCGCCGGCGTCCAGCAGCTTGACCTTCACCTGGGCGCCCTCCACATGGTGGAAGGTCTCCACCCGCACCCGGCCGTCCCGGCCCTCCACCGAAGGGGTGATCTTCAGGCCCGGGCCTCCGAAGAAGTCCATGTCGAAGTGGCTCTGGTTCACAATGACCAGCAGAACATCCCGGTAGATGCCGCCGTAGAAGGTAAAGTCCGCCTTCTGGGGGTACACCCGGTCGTTGCGGCTGTTGTCCACGTGGACGGTGAGACTGTTCTCCTCCTGGAGCAGGTCCGTCACGTCCCAGCGGAAGGTGGAGTAGCCGCCGTCATGGGCGCCCACGGCCTGACCGTTCAGCTCCACCCGGGCGGAGGCGTTTACCCCCTGGAACTCCAGATACACCCGCTGATCCGGCCCGAACTCCGGCTTCGGAAACGTTTTTTTGTAAACACAGGTCCCCCGCCAGTAGTCGTTCCCGCCGTCCTGGCCGTCCATGCTGTTCCAGGTGTGGGGCAGGTTTACCGCGGTTTCCTGCTCTCCCGGCTTGGTGAACTGCCAGCCGTCCATCAGCGCAATCTTTTTTCTCATCCTGAAAATATCCCCCTTCTCCTCATTTTTGCGCAATATCACCAACTCATTCTCCGCATTACTCTTAGCAATTATGCACAATTGTTCTCATTTCTTCAAGCCGATTTTCCTAAGTGGTCTCTTTTGCGACCTAAGTGGAACGCCGTTTCCCGCCCCGCGGCCCTCCGCACAAATAGGACGCCCCGGGAGCGGGGGCTCCCGGGGCGTCTGCCGTCTGTGCCTCGAGGACCTCATCGAGCCCATCAATTGGTCTCGTTCATGGTCTGGATGCCGAGCTTCAGGAAGGGCAGAATATAGGCCAGGCACTGCTGGGCAATTTCCGGCGTGCCGGGCAGATTTACAATCAGCGTCTTTTTGCGGATGCCCGCGGTGGCGCGGGTCAGCACCCCCATGGGCGAGGCCTTCATCATTTGGGCGCGCATGGCCTCCGGAATCCCCAGAGCGGGGCGCTCCAGGATGTCCGCCGTGGCCTCCGGCGTGCAGTCCTCCGGGGAAAAGCCGGTGCCGCCGGTGGTCACCAGGATGTCCGCCACCCGCTGGTCGCAGATGGTTTTCATGCACTCCACCAGGATCTTGCGCTCGTCGGGCAGCACCTGGTGGCCCGCGATGGTGTAACCCGCCTGCTCCAGGGTCTTGACCACAGCGCGTCCGGACAGGTCCGGCTCCTCTCCATTGTAACGGGCAGTATTTGCAGTGATGACGTATACGCGGTATGACATGAAAATCCCCCTTTTCCTGAAATAGGTTCTTGTATATTATAACAATAAACTCCAGATTTGTAAAGGATGCCTTTGTAAATATTTTCAGGCCCTCCGCCGGCAAAAAACGGGACAGCCGCCCCGGAGGGCGCCTGTCCCGCAGCAGATCATGGCATACAGCTGAAATAATCCCGCTCCCCCTCCAAGACGGCCTCCACCAGATTCCGCGGGGTGCGGATTCGCTCCCGCTCCAGAAGGAAGCGGCGGCCCAGCGCGCAATACAGCTGGAGGGCGTGGAGCTTGCGCCCCTGGTCCTCTATGACCTCAAACTCCTGGGTGAAGCCGAAGGAGCTGACGCACAGGGTGAACATGGGCATGGCGGCGAAGCCCGCCGCGTCGGGGATCAGGCCCTCCAGGAACGCGTCCCGGAAGCCCGGGCAGGCGCGGTAAACCTCCTTGGCCTCCCCGTCCCAGTGGGCGGCGAACCGCCTCTGGTAGCCGTCCGCCAGCGCGTAGACGGAGGCCAGGATATACCGCTTGAAGTCCCTCCGCTCCCCCTCCGAGGGGAAGGGCCGGAACACCGCCGAGCAGTACTGGCTCACCAGGCTGGCCAGGAAGTACCCCAGGTCGTAGGCCGCCGGCCCCGCGAAGGTGTACTCCATGTCGATGACCTGAATCCGCGTGCCGTCGGCAAAGATGTTGGAGGTGTGCACGTCGGAGTGGATCAGCGTCTGGGTGGTGTTCATGTACTTGTGCCGCAGCAGGTGGGACTGAACCACCACGTCGTCCGCGAAAATGTAGGGCAGGAAGTGCCGGGTGAGGTCGGGGCACCGGTGGGTGGGGGTGTCCCGGAGGAACAGCCAGTTCTCCATGATGGCCCGCATCCCGGTGTTGACAAACCGCCGGTCCAGCTCCCGGAAGGTCTCCGTGTCCAGGTAGAACTCGGTGGTGTAGAAGTGGTTGTCGCACAGGAACCGGGCCACCCGTTCCGCCAGGCCGTCAATCATCAAGCCCCGGGACAGCTGGGCCCGGGCGGGCTTCAGGCTGCTCACGTCCTCCATGAGGAACACGTGGTTTTCCCGGTCGGCATAATACACTTGGGGCACGCAGTCCGGGGTGATGGCCCGGCGCAGCTTCATGGACAGGTACTCCGAATAGTTCCGGTCCTGGGGCGGACAGTAGCTGGCGCCGGAGGCGGGCACGTCGTCGTCCAGCCGCATATGGTCCCGGGCCTGCTTGAGGATCAGGGAGCCGGTCTCATTGCGCACCCGGAACAGGTAGTTGATCAGTCCCTGGGAGTCCTCCGCGTCGTCGCCGATGGCGGACACGGACACCTGCCCGGAGGTGTCGAAGGCGGGATAGCGCTCCCGCAGATAGGGGATGATATTGCCCTTGTCCAATACGACCATCTGACCACCGCCGCTCTCCCGCAAAATATACCAGTTCAGCATTCAGTATACCGCGCCCGCCGCCGGGAGAACAGCGAATTCCTTGCCCTGTGATGGTATTTTTCGGCTCTCAGCCGCCGATTTTGCAGAAGAGCGGCGTGCGCCGCCGGTAGACGCACAGCCAGCGGAACCCCAGCTCCTCCAGCAGCGCCAGGGCCTGGGGGAAGGCGGCGGCCATAAACCGGGGGCTGTGGGCGTCGGAGCCCAGGGTGAGCACCTCGCCCCCCAGGTCCCGGTACAGCGCCAGCACCTCCCGCCACTGCTCCACAGTGGCCCCGGCGCTGGTGTTCATCTCAATGCCCTTCCCCTGGGCGATGACGGCCCGGAACACCTCCGCCAGCCGGTCCCACCAGGGGTGCAGGTCCAGGCCGTACTCCGGCGGGAGATACCGCAGGGGGTAGATCACATGGCCCAGCACGTCCCAGCCCCTGGTCCCAACCAGCTCCTCCAGCATGTCCATATAGTCGTCCAGGATGGCGGTCCCGTCCTCTTTTTTCGCGCACTCATGGGCGGCGGTGAAGATGCCCCGTCCTCCGGCGGCGGCGCTCTGGCTGTGGAGGGAGCCGATGACAAAGTCCAGCTCGGGCAGCTCCAGGCAGGCGTCCACGGCGGCGGGGTCCAGCACGCCGTTGCCCACCTCTACCCCCAGGCGCAGCTCCAGCCCGTGGGGGCGGAGATCCCGCAGCTCCCGCCACTGGTCCAGAGAGGGCCCCCAATCGTAGACAGTGGGCAGGCGGTTCCCCTGCTGATCCAGCAAATTCCAGTGGTCGGTGACGCAGATCTCCCGCACCCCCGCCGCCGCGGCCGCCTCCGCCTGCCCGGCCAGGGTGGCGGCGGAGTCGGAGGAGCAGCGGGTGTGGAAATGATAGTCGGAGCAATACATGGCCGTCACCGCGCCCGGGCGCCCCGCTCGCAGCGGTTGCCCCAGGAGTCGATGAGCTCCTTGTCCCGGTAGACGCAGATAATCTCGCAGTTGTTGGAGCAGCCGCCGCAGCTGGCCTCCCGGGTGCGGAACTCCATGTCCTCCATGGCGAAGTCGAACTCCCGGCGGCCGCTGCCCCGCCGGGCCAGGATGGCCACCCCCAGCGCCCCCATCAGGTGGCCGTTGGGGTCCACGATGACCTTGCAGCCCAGGGTGCGCTCAAAGGCGGCCACCACGCCCTTGTTCTTGCTCACGCCCCCCTGGAACACCACCGGGGAGACGATCTTCTTGCCCTTGCCCACGTTGTTCAGGTAGTTGGCCGCCACCGCGTTGCACACGCCGGCGATGATGTCCTCCCGGGGGTGGCCCATCTGAATCTTGTGCACCAGGTCGGACTCGGCGAACACGGTGCACCGGGCGGCGATGGGGGTGGGGTGGCTGGAGCGGAGGGCGTAGTCGCCGATCTCCTCCACCTCGATGCCCAGCCGCTTGGCCTGGCTGGACAGGAAGGCCCCGGTGCCCGCGGCGCACAGGGTGTTCATGGCGTAATCCACCGCCACGCCGTTCTCCACCAGGATGATTTTGGAGTCCTGGCCGCCGATCTCCAGGATGGTGCGCACGTCGGGGTAGAAGGTGGTGGTGCCCACGGCGTGGGCGGTGATCTCGTTCTTCACCATGGTGGCGCCCAGGATGGTGCCCACCAGCTTCCGGGCGGAGCCGGTGGTGCCGGTGGCCACGACCTTGTACTTCTCCTTGTCGAACTCCCCCTCCAGCAGGCGGACCAGCTCCTTCACCGCGCCGATGGGGTCCCCCTGGGTCCAGATGTAGCGGCTGGCCAGGATGTTGTTCTTCTTGTCGATGATGACGCCCTTGGTGGAGATGGACCCCACGTCGATGCCTAAATACGCGTGTTCCAAATCAGAGTACCTTCTTTCTCATGTCGATCATATCGTAAAACGCCTCCAGCCGGGTCATCAGGCCCACGTCGCTGGTCTGGGCGTCGTAGGTCAGGTAGAGCACCGGCACCTTGTAGTCGGCGCTGATGGTTTGCAGCACGGGCATCACGTCGATCTCCGGCGTGCACCCGGCGGACTTGATGTGGATGATGCCGTCAAAGCCCCGCTCGGCGCACTCCCGGGCATACCAGATGTTGGCGGTGGAGGTGGGCCCCATGTCGTACCGGCTCAGGTCCCGCACCTTCACCCGCAGGTTTTTCTGGCCGCTGCCGTACCGCAGGAACTGGTTGGTCACATTCATCCAGCGGTGGACCTCCACCCGCATGTCCGCCAGCTTCTGCTCCAGCTCCAGGTTGGAGAAGGCGTCCATGGCGGTGTAGAACTCGCCCACGATGCCCACCCGCAGGGGCCGCTGGGGCTTGTCCAGCGGGACCGCCCCCAGGGCCGTCCTGGCGGTGCGGTAGCCCGCCTCCACGTCGGCCCGGCTCCGGGCGGTGTACATGGCGGTGAGGAAGTCCTGATAGGCCCGCCTGTACTGGCCCTCCGTGGCGTCGAAGCCGCAGTTCCGGTAATACTCGGCGGTGATGTCGTCCACATATTCCGCCATCCGCAGGCCCTCCATAAACTGGATCAGGAACCGGGCGTAATTCACCTTTGGATTGAACCGCCGGACAATGCGGATATACTCCTTCTTCTTGCTCATGTCGTAGTCGGACAGGTTGATGAAATCGAACTGATATCCCAGGTCCCGCAGGATCTGCTCCAGCAGCTCGCCATAGTACCCCAGGCGGCACAGGCCGTGGGTCATGAACAGGGTGTCCGCCCCCGCCTCCAGCCCCTCGATCATGCTGCCCAGCATGGTCTTGAAGGGGGTGCACACGAAGTCGGGGCTGTACTTGGTGCCCAGCTCCATGGTCCGCTTGGTGAGGACGGGGGGCATAACGTACCGGCAGCCCAGGGCCTGCTCGATGATGTATTTGAACGCGCAGTTGTACTCGGCGTACCGGGGGAAGGATACGCTTCTGACTTTTGCCTCTGCCATTACAGCTTCCCCTCCTTGAAGCGGATGATGTCGATAAAGCTCTCCAGCCTGGTTTCCACCCCCGCGGCGCCGCTCTGGCTGTCCAGCACCAGGTTCAGCAGGGGCACGTCCTTCACCCGCCGGGCGATGAGCTCGTTGACCATGGCGTCGGGGCCGCAGGGAAAGGCGCTGAGCAGAATGATGCCGTCCACGGCGTCCCGGCGCAGGGCGATGCCGCCCAGGATCTCCCGGCTGATCTCCCACTTGCAGGTGGGGGACAGCTCCCGGCTGCGCTTCAGCGCCGCGTCCCGGTCCACCAGGTCCGCCCGCAGGGGGATGATGCCCGCCTTTTTCAGGTAATCCACCACGGTCCTTCCCATATAAGGGTCCTCCGCCACATAGCTGTGGGCGGCGATGAGGATTTTCATCCCCTCCCGCCTGCACAGCTGCTCCTGCTTCTGAACCCTGGCCTTGTGGTGGGCCAGCTCCGCTTTTTTCGCCGCCTTATAGGCCCGCTTCGCCGCCTTGGCGGTGCAGCCCAGCTCCTTCCCCATCTCCAGGAAGGCGTCCTCCTCGCTCTTTTTCTGTTCCACATCCACCTCGTAGGACAGGAACTTCTGCCGGCTGTCCCGGAACACGTTGCACACCAGGTCCGGGGTGGACTCGAACCGGGTGCACATGGACCGGTGCCGCCCGAAATTGCTCACCCGGGGCGCCAGGATGTAGTCGCACTGGCCCACCAGCGCGGCCACATGGCCCAGATAGATTTTCAGGGACAGGCAGGCCTCGTCGATGGCCAGGGCGGTCCCCCGCTCCATGATCTCCCGGTCGGTGGGCGCGCTGACCACCGTCTCCATGCCCAGCTCCTGGAAAAAGGTTTTCCACAGGGCGTAGCAGCGGTAGTACAGCAGCGCCCGGGGCAGTCCGATGGTTATTGTTTGTCTCTCCATATCTGCATCACCAAAAACGTTCGTATTGCGGGCAGGGGCCCGGCGGCCCCGTCCAGCGGGGCAAACGGGATTATTATAGCACAATATTCTGAAAAAAGCCATCCCCTCCCCCTCAACGCACGGCACAAAAAAAGCCGCCCTCCGGGGCGGCTTTTTCGCGGATCTGTATGGACGGAATCCTCAGGACTCAATCCCCCGGGACACCAGGTACTTCTTCACCATCAGCGCCACCTTGAAGGTGATGGCGTCGTCGAACTCCCGCAGGTCCAGGCCGGTGAGCTTCTTGATCTTCTCCAGGCGGTACACCAGGGTGTTCCGGTGGACAAACAGCTTCCGGGCGGTCTCGGACACGTTCAGGTTGTTCTCAAAGAACTTGTTGATGGTGAACAGCGTCTCCTGATCCAGGGCGTCGATGGGGTTCTTTTTAAACACTTCCCGCAGGAACATCTCGCACAGGGTGGTGGGCAGCTGGTAGATGAGCCGGCCGATGCCCAGGTTCTCATAGTTGATGATGGACCGCTCCGTCTCGAACACCTTGCCCACGTCGATAGCCACCTGGGCCTCCTTGTAGGTGCGGGCCAGGTCCCGGATGTGGCCCACAATGGTGCCGATGCCCACCACCGTTTTGATGCCCAGGTCCCGGGTGAGGGCCTCCTGGACGGTCTGGGCGATCTTGTACAGCTCCCGGGCGTCGGCGTTCTCCCCCAGATGCTTCACCAGGGCCACGTCCGTCTCGCTGACGGACAGCACAAAGTCGGTCTGCTTGTCCGGATACAGCCCGGAGATCACATCCACGGCGGATACGTCCGGGGTGCTGAGCTGCCGCACCAGGATCACCGCCCGGGGCGTCTCGGACACAAAGTGCAGCTCCTTGGCCCGGACATAGATGTCCCCCAGCAGAATGTTGTCGCACAGGATGTTTTTGACAAAGGCGGCCTTGTCGTTTTTCTCCTCATAGTAGTTCTTGGCGCCGTTGAGGGCGATCACCGCCATGGCGCAGATGAGGGAAGCCCGCTCGTCCTCGCCCCGGACGAAGGCGGCGTAGTCGAACTGGCCGCTCCAGCCGGGCAGCGCCTTGAAGGTAAAGCCGCCGCTGACCACCTGCGCGTCCTGATCCGCGGCCAGCAGGGCCGCCGCGCTGGCCCATTTTTCCCCGATGCAGGCCAGCTCGTTGCAGGCCACAACGGTGCCCTGCTCGTCGATGACCCCCACCGCACGGTCGGAACAATCCTTCATCTGAAGAACGACGCTCTGAAAGATCCTGCTGGACATTGCGCTTTCTCCTTTCTACGCGGCCGGCACCTGAGACCCTCCGCCACTTTGTTGATTTTTCATACACTCGCTTTTCTATTATACCGACTTCCTTAGGAGATTTCAATAGTTTTCTGAAATTTTTTTGTTGAAACTGCCAAATTTTTCGTGTCATTGACCGAAAATACCTTTTCGCTCCCGCTCCGTCAGCGGTCGCCAGCCGCCCTTGGGCAGGCTCTCATCCAGCGCCAGCGGCCCGAACCGCACCCGTTTGAGGTAGGTCACCGGCTTGCCCCGGGCGGCCAGCATCCGCTTCACCTGGTGGTACTTTCCCTCGCGGAGGGTGATATAGGCCCCTCCTCCCGGCAGGAGCTCCAGCTCCCCGGGCAGGCAGGCATAGCCGTCCCCCAGCACCACCCCCCGGCGCACCGCCTCCGCGTCGCCCTCATCCAGCGCCCCCTTTGTCTCCACATAGTACACCTTGTCCACGTGGCGCCTGGGGGAGAGCAGCCGGTGGGCCAGAGGGCCGTCGTTGGTGAGCAGCAGCAGGCCCTCGGTATCCTTGTCCAGCCGGCCGGCGGGAAACAGGCCGATGTTCTGGTACGCCTCTCCCAGGAGGTCCAGCACCGTCCGCTCCCCCGGCTCGTCGGTGGACGACACCACCCCCGCCGGCTTGTTCAGCATCAGGTACACCGGCCCCTGGGGCTCAACCTCCACGCCGTCCACCGTGACGGCGGCCTCCTCCGCCGCCTTCTCCTCCGGGCTGCGGCACACCGCGCCGTCCACGCGCACCCGGCCCGCCCGGATCAGCTCCCGGGCCTCCTTCCGGCTCCACCTTCCCGTGGCCGCCAGCCGCTTGTCCAGCCGGTCCATGCCGCCCCCTCCTCTCTGCCCCGACCATACATATCAGGGAAAAACAGCTCATATCCTTTATCAATCACCGCTAGAGCGCCCCGGGACACCGGGCACACTTCGAATCATCACGGAAGGTCGTGGTACTATGTTCATCGTGACAGCCCGTGTACCAAAGAAACGGCTCCTGGCGGCGTCCGCCGCCGCCCTGTGCTGCGTGTTCGCGGTCTTTGCCTTCGCCCTGACCCTGCGGGGGCGGGCGGTGGCCGCCTCCGCGGAGGTGAAGAACGTCAAAACCAACGACGACCGGCTGGCCTATCTCAACAGCCTGGGCTGGCAGGTGTCGCCCCAGCCCACCGCCACGGAGGAGCTGCTTATCCCGGAGGATTTTGACGAGAGCTACCAGGGGTATCTGAAGCTCCAGGCCGACCAGGGCTTCGACCTCACCCAGTACCGGGGAAAACGGGTGAAGCGGTACACCTATCAGCTCACCAACTACCCCGTCCAGGACGAGCCGGTGCAGATCGCCCTGCTGATCTACAAGGGCAGGGTGGTGGGCGGCCAGATTCAGTCGTCCTCCGGCAGCTTTCTCCACGGCCTCTCGTCGGCGCAAAGTCCGCTCCCCTCTGCTTCCGCCTGACGGCGAAAGCTCCGTCCGCTCCCTTGCGCCTCCTCTCCCCACGAAAACTGGAGGCCGTTTTCGCGGGGGCCCCATCTTCCTATCTGACAAAACAAGGGAGGAGCGCTGCGGCGTCCTCCCTTGTATGCGGCTTAGACCACTTGACGGCCCTTGAAAAACACGGCTTTTACATTCAGCTCCCGGTCCAGCACCACCACATTGGCCCGCTTGCCCGGGTCCAGGCTGCCCACCCGGTCAAATACGCCGATGGCCTGGGCGGGCGTGACCGCCGCCGACCGCACTGCGTCCGCCAGGGGAATTCCGAAGGAGACGGCGGTTTTCATACACGCCATCAGGTCGGTGACCGACCCGGCGATGGTGCCGTCCGCCAGAGTGGCCAGCGGGCCCTTTACGGTGACCTCCTGGCCGCCCAGGTCGTACTTGCCGTCGGTCATGCCCGCCGCCCGCATGGTGTCGGAGATCAGCACCACCCGGTCCGGCCCGAACATCCGGAACACCGCCCGCACCACGGAGGGATGAATGTGAACTCCGTCACAGATCAGCTCCACGCGTGCCCAGGGGGAGTCCAGCGCCGCGCCCACCACGCCGGGGGCCCGGTGGGTAAAGGCGGGCATGGCGTTGAACAGGTGGGTGACCTGCCGCGCCCCCCGGCGGAACGCCTCCAGGGAGGTGTCGTAGTCCGCGGTGGTGTGGGCCACCGAGACGGCGACCTCTTCGGCCACACTCTCAATGAATTCCATGGCTCCCGGCTCCTCCGGCGCCACGGACACCAGCTTCACCAGCCCTTCGGCGGCGTCCATCAGCCGCCGGAGCATGGCCGCGTCGGGGGCGTGGAGCCAGTCGCCGTTCTGGGCGCCCTTCTTGGCCAGGGACAGGAAGGGCCCCTCCAGATTGATGCCCACCAGGTCCGCGCCGGGGCGGCCCGCCCGTTTGTGCTCCGCCGCCGTCCGGCACACCTTCAGCAGCCGGTCCTCCAGCAGGGTCATCCCCGCCGGGCAGATCTGGGTCACGCCCCGGCTCAGCTCGTACTCCGCCATGGTCTGGAGGCCGTCCGGGTCGCCGTCGGACAGATCGGCCCCCCGGCAGCCGTGGAAGTGCACGTCGGTGAGGCCGGGAATCACCCAGCAGCCCGCGGCGTCATAACACTGCCCGTCCCGGCTGTCCGGGGTGAGCAGGGGGCCGTCGAAGCACACATCCCGCTCCACAAAGCCCTCTTTCAGGTCAAATACGGTTCCGCCTGCAATTCTCATGGCCGTCCCTCACTTGAGGCCGCTGAGGGCCGCCTCGTCGCAGATGAGGGTGACGTCGGGATGGAGCTGGAGGATAGACGCGGGCACCTCCGGGGTCACAGGGCCCTGCACGGTTCTGCGCACCGCCTCCGCCTTGTCCGCGCCGCTGGCCACCACCAGGATCTTCCGGGCGTGCATAATGGTGCCGATGCCCATGGTCAGGGCCTGCCGGGGCACGTCGTTCTCGCTGGCAAAGAACCGGGCGTTGGCCTCAATGGTGCTCTGGGTCAGATCCACCAGATGGGTGGTTACGGGGAATTCGGCACAGGGCTCGTTGAAGCCGATATGGCCGTTCCGGCCCAGGCCCAACAGCTGAAGGTCGGCATAGCCCAGGTCCCGCACCACCTTCTCATACCGGGCGCACTCCGCCGCCGGGTCGTCCGCCAGTCCGCTGGGCACGTTGGTGTTCTCCGGGACAATATTCACATGGTCAAAGAGGTTGGTCTGCATGAAATAGCGGTAGCTCTGGTCATGCGTGGGGGCCAGGCCCACATACTCGTCCAGATTCACCGAGCGCACCTCGGCAAAGTTCAGATCTCCCTGCCTGTACCACTCCACCAGCTGCCGGTAGGCCCCGATGGGGGTGGAGCCGGTGGCCAGACCCAGCACGCAGTCCGGCCTGGACACCACCTGAGCCGCAATGACGGCCGCCGCCCGGCGGCTCATGGCGTTGTAGTCCTTCTCCTGATAAATACGCATGACATACACCTCTTAATATAATCATTGAAGTCCGGCGGCGGTCCGCCGGCCGGGTCCAGGTCAGTGCGCGGCACGGTGCGTCCGGCTCCGTGCCGTGCGGCCTTCCTAAATTGTACAATCTATCCCTATATTTGTCAACACGGCTTTGGATAAAAGCCCTTCGATTTTCCGCGCCGCGGTCCCCGCCCCGGCGTCACAGGTGCTTGTCCGCCAGGGCGTTGGCCACCTGCCTGCGCCGCTCCCGGCAGGCGTTCATGTCCCGGCGGCACACCTCGTTGAACAGCACGTCGGTGAGGTACAGCTGGCCCATCCGGGCCGCGACGGAGCCCATCTGAAAGGGCCCCTCCTGGGCCACGCACTCCAGCACCACGTCGGCCAGGGCCGCGCCGGGCGACTTGGGAAACCGGGTGATCAGAATGGTGGATGCCCCCCGGTCCCGGGCAATTTTCATCACGTCCACCAGGTCCCGCGTGGCGCCGGAGTAGGAAAAGTAGATGACCAGATCCCCCGGCGTGAGCATGGCGCAGCGGATGGCCTGAAAATGGGAGTCCTCCACCGCGTAGAAGTTGGGCATGGCCGTGGAGAACAGGTGGGCCGCCTCCCGGGCCAGAATCATGGAGCCGCCCAGACCCATGCACAGCACCCGGTCCGCCGCCAGCACCATATCCGCCGCCGCCGACACCGAGGCCGGGTCCAGCGCCGCCATGGTCTGGGTGACGGCCTCCACGTCCGCCTCACAGATTTTGCGGCACATCTCGCCCACCTCGTCCTCCGCCGCCACCTCGCTGTACAGGGGGCTGGAGGACCGGCTGCCGGCGGTGGACCCGGCCACCGCCAGCTTGAACGCGCTGTACCCCTTATAGCCCATCCGCCGGCAGAAGCGGGACACCGTGGCCTCCGCAACCTCCGCCGCCTCCGCCAATTCCGAGATGGACATGAACTGGCAGTCCTGCCGTTGGAGCATGATGTGGTCCGCGATCTTCCGCTCCGCGCCGGTCAGATGGTAATACTCCCGGTTGATTCTGGTAAATACATCGCCGTAAGACATAAGCTCCTCCTTTCTAACCGCCTGAGCCGGACGGCCGCCATAACCGCCCGGATCGTTTTCTGTCCATATCATATCGTGTCTATCGGGTTTCCGTCAAGGGAAAACAGAAATTTTCTTTCATCTCCCGGCAAATTTCTTCACGAACCGGCCTCTCTTTTCCAAAATTCACCGGATAACCTGTAAAAAATATACATCATTTCGCACAGTTCAGGTTTCGCCGATGGTCCGCCGTATCTCCGCCTCCACCTGCCGCAGCTCGAACTCCAGCTCGGCGGCGGACATCCGCACCGCCCCATGGCCCAGGATGATCATCTGCTCCAGCCCGTCGGAGGTGGCCACCCGCACCCGGTGTTCCCGGCGCTCCCTGGCCAGGGCGTAGGTGGTCTTTTCGATATACATATCCGCCGTCTCCGCCTCCCTGGTGTACACCACGAAGAGGTCCCCCAGCCGGTCCACGCTGCCCGGGTTCCCCTTGACTTTATAGGCGTCGAACACCACGATGACCTTGCACCGCTTCCACCCCTGATAGTTGCGCAGCCGGTGGATCAGCCGCTCCCGGGCGCTGTCCAGGTCCTCCCGGCCCAGGGCCCGCAGGTCGTCCCACGCGTGGATGATGTTGTAGCCGTCCACCAGCAGGTAGTCGTCCCCGTCCCGGGTCTTGAGCCCCTTCCAGGGCCTGGGCCTGGGCGGGGCGCTCTTCCGCACCGGGCGGAAGGCGCGGGGCTTCACCGGGCCGTAGGCCCGCTCGAAGATGGCCTCCAGCTCCCTGTCCAGCGCCGCCCGGGACGCATAGCTCATGGCCTCCCGGCGGACGGGGGCGGCCTCCTCCTCCGGGCGCCCCGCCCCGGCGGGCCGCCAGCCGCTGTCCAGGTGCATGTGGTCCCGCACCTGGTCCCAGGGCACGTTGAACCCCGCCCCGTGGGCGCAGAACACCGAGCCGGAGGGGTTGTCCACATCCCGGTCCGGGTCGTAGCCCCGCTCCGCCGCGACGGCCTGGGCGTTGTGGCAGGGGCGGTAGCCCTCCACCGCGCAGGAAAACCTCCCCCGTCCTCCGCTGTACGCCGTCACCTCCGACCAGTATCCCCCCGCCTCGGACACCGGCACGCTGCCGGTGAGCACCGCCGTCTCCCCCACATGCTCCGGGGGGCGGAAGTCCGCGCCCATGCACTGGAGGTCGGTCATGGCCCGGCCCACGCAGCCCGTGGGCACCTCCAGCCGGAAGGAGTACCAGGGCTCCAGCAGGACGCTCTCGGCGCACATCAGCCCCTGGCGCACCGCCCGGTAGGTGGCCTGGCGGAAGTCGCCCCCCTCGGTGTGCTTCAGATGGGCCCGGCCCGTCAGCAGGGTGATCTTCATGTCGGTGATGGGGGAGCCGGTGAGTACCCCCAGATGGGTTTTTTCCACCAGATGCGTGAGAATGAGCCGCTGCCAGTGGCTGTCCAGCACATTCTGATCGCAGGCGGTGTCCAGCACCAGCCCGGCCCCCCGCTCCAGGGGCTCCAGCAGCAGGTGCACCTCGGCGTAGTGGCGCAGGGGCTCGAAGTGGCCCACCCCCTCCGCGGGGGCGGCGATGGTCTCCAGATATACAATGCGGCCGGGTCCGAAGGCCACCTGCGCCCCAAACCTCCGCTCCATCAGCCGGGACAGCACCTCCAGCTGCACCTCCCCCATGAGGCGCAGCTGAATCTCCCCCAGCGCCTCGTTCCACTCCACCTGGAGCTGGGGGTCCTCCTCCTCCAGAATGCGCAGCTGCCCCAGCAGGGTGTGAATATCCCCGCCGGCGGGGGGGAGCACCTGGCAGGCCAGCACCGGCTCCAGCTGGGGGCCCTCCCAGTCCTCCTCGGCGCCCAGCCCCTGGCCCGCCCGGGTGCGGCTCAGCCCGGCCACGGCGCACACCGTCCCCGCGGGCGCCCTGTCCAGCGGGGTGAATTTTGCCCCGGAATACAGCCGGAGCTGCGCCGCCTTCTCCTCCCAGTCCGGGCCCCTCACCATATCCCGCACCCGCAGGACGCCGCCCGTGACCTTCAGCCAGGTGAGCCGCTCTCCCCGGTCGTCCCGGCTGATCTTGAACACCCGCGCGGCAAAATCCGGCCCCCAGTCCGGCTCCAGGGTGAACCGGTCCAGGCCGTCCAGCAGGGCGTCCACCCCTTCCAGCCGCAGCGCCGAGCCGAAAAAGCAGGGAAACAGCTTCCGCTCCACGATGAGGGCGGACAGGTCCCCGTCGTCCAGCTCCCCGGTCTCCAGATACCGGTCCATCAGCTCCTCGCCGCACAGCGCCGCCTGCTCCAGCACCTGGCTCCAGTCCCCGGAGAAATCGGCGCAGCCGCCGTTCAGCCGCCCCTGGAGCTGGGCCAGCAGCGCCTCCCGGTCCGTGTCCGGCTGATCCATCTTGTTGACAAACAGAAAGGTGGGCACGTTGTGCCGCTCCAGCAGCCGCCACAGGGTTTCCGTGTGGCCCTGCACCCCATCCGCCCCGCTGATCAGCAGCACGGCGTAGTCCAGCACCTGCACCGCCCGCTCCATCTCGGCGGAAAAGTCCACGTGGCCCGGGGTGTCCAGGAGCGTCAGCCCGCACCCCTTCCAGCTCAGCTGCGCCTGCTTGGAGAAAATGGTGATCCCCCGCTCCCGCTCCTGCTGGTCGGTGTCCAGAAAGGCGTCCTTGTGGTCCACCCGCCCCAGCCGGCGCACCTCTCCGGCGCGGTACAGCATGGCCTCGGACAGCGTTGTCTTGCCCGAATCCACATGGGCCAGCAGGCCCACGCAAAGCCGCTTGACCGGTTTTTTCTCAGGCCCGTCGCCCATAGCTTCACATCCAATCTCAGGAACATCCGCAAAACTCCCGGAACCATCCGTCCGTCCGTCCGCGCCGGCTGCCGGGGCCGGCGCTTCCTCAACCCAAAATTATAACACAGGAATCAGAATCCGTCGATATGCATTTCGCCAAAAGGGCCGGCTTTCCGCAGAAAGCCGGCCCTTTTTCCAAATATATGGCGGTTTGTCAGGATGGTCCCGCCTCCATCCCCCGGCGGCTCAGACGCCGCTGCCTCCGTAGTTGGCAAGCACCCGGGCCGAGGGATCGTCCACGTTGCAGCCCTCCCAGTCCCTGTTCGGCATCCAGAATCCGGCCACCATCCGGCTCTGGCCCGGGTAATATTTCTCGAACAGCTCCCGGTAGAGCAGCGACTCCTTGGTGAACGGACGGGCGTGATCGTACTTCCGCCGCCGCTCCTCGAACTCCCCGCCGGTGTACCGCCCCTCGGCGTACTCCTTCAGATCGTCCACCAGCGAGTGGCCCACCGCGTCGGAAAAGGCCGCCTTCTCCCGCCACAAAATGCCCTCCGGCAGCCAGTCCCCCTCGAAGGCCTTCCGCAGAAGATACTTCCCCTTGCCGTATTTGTTCCGCTTTTTCTCCGGGTCAATGGACATGACATATTTCACAAAATCCAGGTCGCCAAAGGGCACCCGGGCCTCCAGCGCGTTCACCGAGATGCACCGGTCCGCCCGGAGCACGTCGTACATGTGCAGCTCCCGAATCCGCTTCTCCGCCTCCGCCTGGAACGCCTGGGGATCGGGGGCGTAATCGGTGTATTTGTAGCCGAACAGCTCGTCGGAGATCTCCCCGGTGAGGATCACCCGGATGCCGGTGTTCTCGTGAATGGCCTTGCAGACCAGGTACATCCCCACGCTGGCCCGGATGGTGGTGATATCATAGGTGGCCAGCAGCTCCACCACCTGTTCCAGGCTGTCCAGCACGTCCTGCCGGGTGATGATGACCTCTGTGTGGTCGCTGCCGATGTAGTCCGCCGCCTGACGGGCGTACTTCAGGTCGATGGCGTCGGTGTCCATGCCGATGGCAAAGGTGCGTATGGGCGCGCTGCTCCGCCGGGCGGCGATGGCGCACACCAGGGAGGAGTCCAGCCCGCCGGACAGGAGAAAGCCCACTTCGGCGTCGGACACCAGCCGTTTTTCCACCCCCGCGATCAGTTTTTCCCGTATGTTGGCGCAGATCACGTCCAGATCATCCCGGCAGACCCGCTCCACCCGGGCAATATCCCGGTAGCACACAAACCGGCCGTCCTTGTAATAGTGCCCCGGGGGAAAGGGCGCAATCTCCTCCACAAGCCCCACCAGATTCTTGGGCTCGCTGGCAAACACCAGCACTCCGCCGCTGTCCCGGCCATAGTACAGGGGCCGGATGCCGATGGGGTCCCGGGCGGCGATGAACTCCCCCGTCTCCCCGTCGTAGAGAATGCAGGCAAACTCCGCGTCCAGCATGCCGAAGAGCTCCACGCCGTACTCCCGGTACAGCGGAAGCAGCACCTCGCAGTCGGAGCCGCTTTGAAACTCGCAGCCCTTTTCCTCCAGCTCCCTGCGCAGCGCCTCAAAGCCGTAGATCTCGCCGTTGCACACGCAATAACTGCCGTTCCGCTCAAACGGCTGCATCCCCTCCGGCGTGAGGCCCATGATGGACAGCCGGTGAAAGCCCAGCAGCCCGTCCCCGGCCCGAATGACCCGGCTGCAGTCCGGCCCCCGGCTGACCGTGCGCTGAAAGCCTTGCAGAAAGGCGTCATAATCCGCCGGCGCACCGCAATACCCTATGATGGAACACATATCCTTCCCTCTTTCCGCCCTTCCGCGGTCCCGCTGGAACCGCAGGGCCTTTATTTCTCCACGGGACCCCCGCGCTGTCTCCGCCGCAAATCAAAAACGGCGTTCCCTCCCCTTCCGGGACGGAACGCCGTTGTTCACGCCTGAACTGAGGCCAGTATATCCGGTCCGGGCAAAAAAGTCAAGCCCGTTTTGCATCGCAGCCGTTTTTTATTGCAAATTACAGGAGACGAGATTGATAAGCCCCCCGTTTTATGCAAGTTTTATCCTTCTCCCTTGCATCTTTGAGGGATTCCCATTGGCCGCCCGCCGGATGAGGCCCACGCGGCGGTCCCCCTCCAGCTTCCGGGGCAGCCGCACCCGCGGCCCCTTCCGGCCCCTCCGTATCATTATACCGTTTAATTAAATAACTCCGCGTTTTCATCAAACAGCTGCCGCACCCGCCTCTTCAGCAGGCGGTGGGCGGGCTGCTTCAGCTCCGGGTCGGAGCCCACCAGCTCTTCCGCCGCCGCCCGGGCCTCCTTCAGCAGCTCCATGTCGGCGGCGAAGTCCGCCACCTTCAGCTGGGGCAGGCC
>ERZ808040.1013-NODE-1013-length-20768-cov-85.366681_pt1 | contig 20768 bp, 18 predicted proteins | sample MGYA00380191_ERZ808040 | MGnify/ENA primary metagenome ERZ808040 (study PRJEB31490, sample SAMN06133395) | mouse gut metagenome | isolation source: J6 | host: mice | place: China: Chengdu | collected 2015-05 ...
TGTTGGGGGCATTGATAACTTCGCTGTGGGATTTTTTTAGATTTAAAACGTGGAAACTTAGCCTGACCTTTGAAGAAGTTAGTAAAAGCGGTATGTACGTTAAGCAAGGCATTTAGTAATGACTGGCTGTTAACTTCACTAAGCCATGAAAATTTAGCCTTTTTCTTTTTCTTAACCAAGTGACTTTGAATTTTGCTACGTGATAAAGACTTACCAAATATAGCGTAGTATCGTTGTTGCAAAGCCAACGCCCAGTTGAACACAAACCGACTACAGCCAAAATGCTTTTCGATTAGCAAGGCTTGTTCGATGTTTGGGTAAATGCGATATTTATAGGCTTTAAGCATGGCTTTTTAGTCGACTTGAGTGTAGGTATAACTTAGCATTATTTGTATTTAGCATCAATTATGAGTAATAAACCTAAATCGTATTATCATTGCGTTTACAATCTTACTTATCACTTTGTAGTGTTAGTCACAAAAAACGGTAGAAAATGCTTTACTGGGGCTATGCTTGATAGGCTAAAAACAGTAACTAGCCGTTTAATGAGAAAAGAATTTGCAGAACATTTGGCAGAGTTTTACTGGAAGCCTGTACTTTAGACTAGGGCATATTGTTTGCTGACCACTGGCGGTGCTACCATTGATACCATTAGACAATATATCGAAAAACAAGAACGTCCTGACTAGCTCACCCGTGCTGACATCTCCACCTAAATCAAAGATTATAGGTGGAGAATTACGCACGATAAGTTAAAAAGACAGGTTGCCCGTGATATTTGATAAAGCTAAGGCTAATTAGCCTCGCATTGCCTGTTTCATAGCCTGAACTGCTTTTTCTAGTCCCATAAAGACGCTATCTGCAATTAAGGCATGGCCAATGTTGAGCTCATAGATCCCTGGGATACTGGCAACAGGATAGACATTATCTCGGGTAAGCCCGTGACCAGCATTAACAATAAAGTTGTCTTGTACTGACAAGGCATAGGCCGTGGCTTTTTGGATTCTTTGCAACTCATGCTCAGTGGCAGCACTGTCTTCTGCCAATGTGGCTTGTGAATACTGACCGGTATGAAGCTCAACTGCATCGGCTGCACAGGCCATAGCTGCATCTATCTGCTTTGTTTCAGGATCAATAAATAACGAGACTTTAATACCTGCCTCATGTAAAGCAGCTATATAATCTTTTAGGTGGTCTTGTTGAGAAGCCACATCTAAGCCACCTTCTGTGGTCAGCTCTTCTCGCTTTTCTGGAACCAAACACACCCATTCAGGCTTCACCTCAAGAGCAATATTTAACATCTCTTCGGTGGTAGCCATCTCCAAGTTCATACGTGTCTTTAGTAACGGCTTCATACGATAAACGTCTTCATCTAAAATGTGACGTCTGTCTTCTCTTAAGTGAAGCGTGATGCCATCTGCTCCAGCTTGCTCACAAAGCAGCGCAGCTTCAATAGGGTCTGGATAGTTAACCCCTCGAGCTTGGCGTAAAGTAGCCACATGATCAATGTTAACGCCCAATAATGGGGGATTAGAAGAGGACTGCACCATTTTATTCATAAGAGTTCACCCTAGATAACTGACAAAATAACCGAGAATAATAACTAATATCTTAATAAGCTTTCATATTTGACCCCTGCTCTGTCCTCTACATTAATATGCTCTACATAAATATATAGTTATATAGAATCCACAGGAATCATCACTTATTTATCATACCTTATTGGTAACGATAAAACTGTTGCCATAAGATACGACTCTGTAAAGGCTGATGATCAAATAAATGATCAATAAGTTGACGATGAATATTGGTCCAGCTGTCAATAGTAGGCACACTAATGCCGGTCTGCATGGCAAGAATAACCTCTCCCTTTATGGGTGGCTGCCGCATAAAAGCTGAGGGATTGCGCTGACCAAAGTTAGACGGAGGGGCTAGCGATGCGGCTGTAGAATGTGGATTGGTTTGATTACTAGTAGCACCCTGCTGAGTTGACTCAGTGGCTGACAACTCGACCCACCCTCTATCGGCTGCAAAATGATAGTACTGATTTTCTTTAATTAACTGCTGCTCGCAGTCTTGCTCAAAGTCAATCGCAAAGCCAAGCTCACTAAATAAGACCTGCTCATAACGGCGAAGTACAAGTTTAAGCTCAACTAAGCTTAAGCTCTGCTGCAGCTGAGATATGGTGTGAGCGTATTGCTCGTAAACCATGGGCATGCTGTCTTCGACCGGCAGTAGCTTCAATGTGATTTCATTGACGTACAAAGCCGCGTATTGCTGTTGCCCTATTAAACTGGGCACTGCTTCTAAGATGTTAACCTGTTGCAAATTTTTTAAAGATTTTTTACCAGTAGCAAAGAGCATTAACGGGGCAAACTGTGGAATGCCTTTTTTACCAATACCGTGTAGTACACCATGCTCTTTGGTAAATAAGTAATAGATACTTCTTTTTTCTTGATAGGGGCGCTGATGCAAACTATACGCATGTAAAGGTTCATTACGCAACGTTATTATCCATCCTATATGCTTAAGACTAATATATTTAAGATCAGTCTAGGCTTGCACTCAACGCCCTATTTCAAAAGATTAGCTATTAATATCCCAAACTGGTTAAAGCACGGGCATCATCTGACCACCCTTGTTTCACTTTCACCCATAAATTGAGCATAATTTTACGCTCAAATAAGGCTTCCATATCTTCACGTGCAGCGATCCCTACTTGCTTGATACGACTACCTTTATCGCCAATGATAATGGCTTTTTGACCATTACGCTCAACGAAGATAGTGGCATCAATAAAGGTTACCGCTTTACGTTTACGACCGGTTTTAGGATCAATATGCGCAGGCTCATCTTTGAACTCATCAATCTGGACCGTTAAATCATAAGGAACCTCATCGCCTGATTGACGCATGATTTTTTCGCGAATGATTTCACTGGCTAAGAAGCGTTCGCTACGATCCGTAATTTGCTCGGTATCATAGATAGGCGCCCCTTCCGGCAGGTGCGAGCGAATAACTTGTTGTAAACGCTCTAAGTTCTGGTTTTTTAAAGCAGAAACAGGAACAATATCCGCAAACTCAAAGTTTTCATGATAAGTTTCAATCAAAGGTAAAATTGAACCTTTGTCTTTAATAGTGTCTGCTTTGTTGATAACCAAAACCACTGGGGTATCCGTCTCGCCAATTTTCTCAAGCGTTAATAAGTCATCTTCACGCCACTGTTCACCATCTACCACAAACAGCACCAAATCCACATCGACTAAAGCTGAGAAAGCGGCTTTGTTCATGCGCTCGTTAATAAGACGCACTTCATTGCTGTGAATACCTGGGGTATCTACAAACACAGCCTGCATCTCTGCATTAGATAAAATACCGTGAATACGATGACGGGTAGTTTGCGGCTTACGTGATGTGATAGATAGTTTTTGGCCCAACATGTGGTTCATCAGGGTTGATTTACCCACGTTAGGACGACCAACGATGGCCACATAGCCGGCTCGATAGTCTTCTGGTAACGACTCATTATTAAAGAAGCTGTCTAACAAATTGTCAGTAGCGTCATTTGATTCGTTATCTAAGGGTTTGTTCTCTTGTGGTGCATTTGACATATGTCTGGTTATCCGATGTTATCTTTTGACACCTCTTAGCTTAAGAGGCTTAAGGTTTTAATTTAATAATACGCTCACTAACGAGCTTATTTAACTGATTAATCATTTTCTCTGCTGTTTTTTGTTCAGCAATACGGCGACTCTCACCTGATTCAACGATGGGCGTAGTTTTAGGAACATCAACTTCACAGCGTACAATAAAAACTTGGTTGGGAGCATTGCCTTGAGTTTCTAGTAACTCATAGTTAGGTAGCTCATACTTATGACCTTGCAGCCACTCTTGTAATCGGCTTTTGGCATCTTTTAATACCCGCTGATCATTCACATTATCAATGAGTTCGGCAAACCAACTAAGCACACAGGCTTTCACCACATCGACACTTTGACTGTCTAGGTAGATTGCGCCGATTAAAGACTCAACTGTATCCGCCAATATGGAGGCTCGCTCACGGCCGCCGCCTTTACGCTCCCCTATACCTAAAATCAGATGCGAAGATAAGTTAAGCTTTTGTGCCACAATGACTAACGACTCTTGACGAACCAAAGTGGCTCTCATGCGCGTTAGTCGACCTTCATCTTGATTGGGATATTGGTAATATAGCGCCTCCCCAATAATCATCCCTAGCAGGGCGTCGCCTAAAAACTCCAGTCTTTCATAGTTAATCTTGCCGTCATAAGAGCGGTGGGTGACTGCCAATTTTGCCAAACTGGTGTCGTTAAAGGTATAGCCCAATGCCTTTTGCAAACTGGGTAGGCCTTGCTCAAAATTTGTATAGCGTTGCTTAGGAGGCTGCTTGTTAGGAGACACTATTTCAGCAACTTCTGTTATTTTATTGCTATCACCACTCTTTTTTTTAAAAACTTTTGGCATATTATTTCGGCATATTAAAAACTATTACTGGACTAAAAGGCGAGTCAGAAACAGCTAGGTATATTGGTTGAAGGGATTGAGTTAAGATGTCTTAAGGTATTTAAGTTAAGGCATTGAATTACTGCGGCTTCTCAAATCTCTGTATGACAGCATACACTTTAGAAATTTAAAAAACCGCTTAATAAGGTTATGCTTAGTCAATAGAGCGATTATGGCTAAAGGTTGGCAAGTTAGCTAAACCAGGCTTTTTGTGCATCCACACATAAACCGCTTTACCTGCCAAGTTCTCATCAGGAACAAATCCCCAATAACGACCATCTTCACTACGGTCTGAGTTATCCCCCATCACGAAGTAATTACCTTCAGGAACCTGCACGCTCCAGCTGCTGTCATAAGCTATTGGCTGCTGTAAAAACTTTGAGTATTCAGCATGCGACAAATTAGGTGCCAAGTAACGACGTAGATAGGTATGCTCCCCTAACTGCTCCTGGAAGTACCTTGCGCCGCGCTCTTCACCTTGCGCTACCATAACCGCATCTTCAGGGGATAAGTCCCATTCACGGCTAGGATCGCTGCCCTTAACTGGCGTATAAAGCTGATTTGTTAGAGCATCATCTGCCGTAAATTGAACTTGCTCACTGGGTACTTGTTGTCCATTGACCGAAAGCTTGCCATTGTTATAGCTAACTTCATCGCCAGGAAGCCCAATAATACGCTTAATGTAATAAATTTTGGGATTCTCAGGGTAACGGAACACTACCACGTCGCCATGCTCAGGCTCACCAACATCAATGACTTTATTATAAGTCAGAGGTAAGCGAATACCATAGGCATATTTATTTACCGCAACGAAATCGCCGGTATAAAGCGTGGGTACCATTGAAGATGAAGGAATATTAAACGGTTCAACAATAAATGAGCGCACCACTAAGACGATGGCCAATACCGGAAAGTAATCATGAGCCCAACGAATTAAGAAATGTTCGTTGCTAGACTGAGTAGACTTTTGAGAGGTCGCTATACTGGCTTGTCTTTTAGCTTCACGATACTCACGCTCAGCTTGCTTAACAGGCATTGGAGCGTCATCAACGCTAATCGACTCTAAGTCCTGATCACCGCTCTGATTGAACATATTGTGCTCAGACAAAGCAGCAATATAAGCTGATTTTTTCGTCGCTAAATTGTCTTGTGCGGCTTGAACTTCTTTCGAGCTGCCCGTTTTAGCATTCTTGTGTTGCTTAAGCCAAAGCTTATCAAGCAGCCATATCACCCCAAGAATCAAGGTTACTGGCACTAAAATTAAATTAAAATCAAAGTCCATACTGCTGCCTTAACCGCTTTGTTGTTATTCTGGTTATATCATAGGGCTTAGAAACTAAGCCCGTTTGATCAATTTTACTCTTAACCGATTCCTAACTGTGAACCGATTACTGATTGTCTACTTGCAACACAGCTAAGAAGGCTTCTTGTGGAATCTCCACGCTACCTACCTGCTTCATGCGCTTTTTACCTTCTTTTTGCTTAGACAGCAGTTTCTTCTTACGAGAAACGTCACCGCCGTAACACTTAGCCAGTACGTCTTTACGCATTGCTTTAACGGTACTACGAGCAATAATCTGGCTACCAATGGCTGCCTGAATCGCCACGTCAAACATCTGTCTTGGAATCAGCTCTTTCATCTTCTCAACCAGCTGGTTCCCGCGATAACGGGCTTGCTCTTGGTGACAAATCATGGCTAAGGCATCTACCTTATCACCGTTGATTAGAACATCCACTTTAACCAGTTTGTCCACTTCATAACGGTCAAACTCATAGTCTAATGAAGCAAAGCCACGTGATACAGACTTCAATCTATCAAAGAAGTCCATCACCACTTCACCCAGTGGAATATCAAAAATCAACTGAACTTGTTTGCCCATAAAACGCATGTCAACCTGAGTACCACGACGCTCCATACATAGAGTCATCACGTTACCCAAGTAGTCTTGAGGCACTAAAATATGGCAACGAGCGATGGGCTCACGGAACTCTTCAACGAATCCTGGATCAGGAAGTTTTGAAGGGTTATCGATTAATAGCACGTCCCCATTTTTCTTTTTAATCTCATAGATAACCGAAGGCGCTGTGGTAATCAAGTCAAGATTGTATTCACGCTCTAAACGCTCTTGAATAATTTCCATGTGCAGCATACCAAGGAAGCCACAACGGAAACCAAAGCCTAGAGCATCCGAAGTATCTGGCTCAAAGAATAAAGCTGAATCGTTAATCTGCAGCTTTTGTAGCGCTTCACGGAACTTCTCAAAGTCACCTGAGTCTACTGGGAATAAACCGGCATAAACCTGCGGCGTGATTTGCTTAAATCCTGGAATAAGCTCAACGTCTGGGGTCTTAGCATGAGTCATGGTATCCCCTACTGGCGCCCCATGAATGTCTTTAATACCCGCAATAACGAAGCCTACTTCCCCTGCTTCAAGCTTACCGGTCTCTAGTGGCTTCGGAGTAAATACCCCGATAGAGGTCACTATGTGAGACTCCATGGTCGACTTGATTAAGATCTTATCACCCTTGCTTAGGCTGCCTTCACGCACACGCACTAAAGAGACAACGCCTAAATAGTTATCAAACCAAGAGTCGATGATTAGGGCTTGTAAAGGAGCATCTCGGTCTCCAGTAGGCGCAGGAATGCGCTCTACTAAAGCCTCTAACAGCTCATCAACACCCAAGCCAGACTTAGCAGAAACACGAGGGGCATCTACCGCCTCGATACCGATAATATCTTCAATTTCTTGAATTACACGCTCAGGCTCAACTTGAGGTAAGTCGATTTTGTTTAATACTGGCACCACCTCAAGACCTAAATCCACAGCGGTATAGCAGTTGGCCACTGACTGAGCTTCAACGCCCTGTGCGGCATCCACCACCAATAGAGCCCCTTCACAAGCGGCCAGTGAACGCGAAACTTCATAAGAGAAGTCTACGTGGCCTGGGGTGTCAATGAAGTTAAGCTGATAGCGCTCGCCATTGGGGTGATCATAATACAATGTCACTGACTGCGCTTTAATAGTAATACCACGCTCACGCTCAATATCCATTGAGTCTAAGACTTGGGCCTGCATTTCACGATCCTGCAGCGCACCACAAGTCTGAATAAAGCGATCAGCCAAGGTTGATTTACCATGGTCAATATGGGCGATGATTGAGAAATTTCGAATATTTGATAATGCGGTCACGTCTTGCGGCTACCTAGTTGTTGAGTTCATTAGTAAATAAAAAAATGAAGTAAAAAATATATTAAGGTCGTCTATTCTATCAGCTTTAAGTTAGCTTGTAAGTGATAGAAATGCAATGCTGATTGACACAGGTCAAAACTGAGTTTTTTGAGCGTTGTTGTTAGCGTAAATCCCATTCAATTTTCAGACAGTTAATGGTTAACTAAATTATTAAATTGAGGATACCAACAAAACGAAGAGACATAAAAAAAGCCAACTACTTAGCTTAATATGGCAAAGTAATCGGCTATTTTAGGCGCTAAGGCCAAATATATGGTGGCGATGAAGAGACTTGAACTCTTGACCTCACGATTATGAGTCGTGCGCTCTAACCAGCTGAGCTACATCGCCATTTGAGGGCGGTATTATCCCTAAAACATTTTAAGCCGTCAACCCCTAAATGCAAAAAAATTGAAAATATTTTAAAATTAAGGGGAAATCTCTGCTATTTCATTAGCAAGTGGCTATTATATACACTTTTTTGCAGTAAGCATAAAAGATTTTTGGTAAACCGATAAGCCGGGTTCTGTCGTGAACGATCATTCATCTAGGCGTATCGTTGCCAATACGCTCGAGCAACCTACCCGTGTCCCCTGCAGGCGACAAGTAATGGACACCTATTTGGTCTTGCTACGCGTGGAGTTTACCTTGCCATGAACTGTTGCCAGCCATGCGGTGCGCTCTTACCGCACCCTTTCACCCTTACCTCCTACTTTAAAGCAAGCTCTAAAGCAATATTGAAGGCGGTCTCCTCTCTGCTGCACTTGTCGTCGGGTTACCCCGCCCAGCCGTTAGCTGGCACGCTGCCTTATGTAGCCCGGACTTTCCTCCCTTATGCAGAAGCAAAACGGCGATCGTCTGGTTTACCAAGTGGCACATTATAGCAGACCAAAAAAAATATGATACAAGAAACTGTCAATTATATGAAAAATTGCCTTAATTTTTTCCATAAAAAAACAGCAACGACTTGAAGTCATTGCTGTCTTGTATACTTTGGCTATGTCTAAAGCTTGGGATTAAGCTTTAAATCAAAAGCTTATCTGCGCTCACAGTTAACGCTATATTCGTTACCATCAGCCCATTTAACGCTCATGATACCCATGTCACCTTTAGTGTGCCACTGGTAATCTACGTTTTGGCTTGCAGTATTTACATAGCGTGAACCAGAACCTGAAGTAGCAATGTCCATAACGACAGTTTGGTTGTTCCAGTTAGCTTTAGGCAGGCTTGCATTGATTGTCGCTTGCTCACCGTCTATTGAGTACTTAGCTTGTACAGTCGCGTCGTCTTCACACACAAACTGCTCAGGTGCCATACGGTCATAGGCTTTAGCTGCTGTCTCTGGCGCAGTAGTCGTTGGGCTAGTTGCACAAGCAGCCATAACTAAGCTTAGTGGTAATAAAGTTAATAGCTTTTTCATAAAGAAACTCCAGAAGTTATTGTAATTGAAGTTATTGTAATTAAAGGGACAAAAAATAGAGCAATTTATATTAATGTTGTTTTATTAAAAATCGCACTAAAAAAATCAATCTGAGGTCTATTATAATCGACATCTTACGGCTGTCTGTTACCTCTTGTCATGTCTGTTAGTGTTCTCTTCATGACTTTTGATTAAGTTGTGTAACAAAGCAATTAATCTAATCGCTTAAATCGCTGTTACTTTCAATAGCTAACAAGTTAAGCAGCCAACAAATTAAATAGCTAGTAGAACACTCTTAATAGCCATACTTTTTCTGCAGCTGTTCAATAGAGTACTCTAGGTTCTTTATGCGCTGATTTACCTTACTGGCTTTGGCGGGTAACTCTACCAAATAACTACGAGCTTCTTTTTCACTGCTAAAGTTTAGATTATCCCCACTACGCAGTTTATCGTAATCCTCTTGATATGTTTTTAGGCGATCTTGCTCGATACGCAGCTGTTTATTTAAAGAATAATATTGGCGGCCATCAGCATTAATACGCTCTAAGTTAGCGGTGACGTTGGCAGGACACACTGGGCTAATCTGAGTTCCTCTACGTCCAATCTGATAAGCATTGGTCTCGGTACAATATTGCTTTAACCCCTCTTTGCGACCTTGCTCCCAAGCCCGATAATCTGCAGCCACCCCAACCTTGGAACAAGCCTTATTATGGCTATTTAAATAATCCGGCGTCCTACCTGCAGCCCCATCAGCAAAGCCAATCGCTTGCCAATTGCCCGTCAAACACTCCTCTTTTGACAAGGTGGCACAACCCGTTAATCCAGACAATGCAGCGGCTGCTGTCAATAACAGATATCTTATTTTCACAATGATGTTGCTCCCTTTGTGAGTCCGGCCAGAAGAGTTAGGATTACCTTCTCTACTGGCCGGTATGGTTAGTCTATCTTGTCACAAACTTTAAGATTTATTTTATCTTTACAGCATGACCTTCACTAGCTCTTGGTTAAGTCTAAAGCAGTGATACCTGTTGCTGTCTCTTCTTTCAAAGTATGTTTTAGCAATAAATATCCTGCTACACCAGAGATTATAGAGCCTAAAATAATACCTAAACGAGGATCAAAGCCTTCAGTTACTCCACCAAATGCTAAGCCACTAATGAATAAACTCATGGTAAAGCCAACACCACATAATAAGGATACGCCATAGATTTGCTTAAAGTCGGTACCTGTTGGTAAAGATGCCATACCTGCTTTGATAATGGCCCAAGTCATTAGCATGATGCCCACCTGTTTACCGATAAATAAGCCGGCTGTAATACCAAAGGGTACTGAATGCAATAGCTGAGCAAAGCCTGCGCCTTGTAGTGAGATACCCGCGTTAGCAAAGGCGAATAGCGGTAAAATCGCAAAGGCTACCGTACCATGTAAGTCGTGCTCTAAATCTTCTAGCGGCGAATGTTCAGGGTCATCAGTGTTAACCATAGGAATAAATAATGCCAGCAACACGCCTGCCAAAGTGGCATGAACGCCAGATTTAAGTACGGCAATCCACATGATTATTCCAAAGAAGATATAAGGGGTAATCGCCGTGACATTACGCTTATTAAGAAAATATAAAAAGGGCAAACATATCCCTGCTACTGCTAACGATAGTAAAGACAAATCACTGGTATAGAATAAGGCAATAATTAAGATTGCCCCAATATCATCAAAAATAGCGACAGATACCAAGAAGATCTTTAGGGAGTTGGGGACTCGGCTGCCCAATAAGCTTAAGATACCAATGGCAAACGCGATGTCCGTTGCCGCAGGAATCGCCCAACCTGCCAAATACTCTGGGTTATCGTAGTTAAATGCCACATAGACCAAGGCCGGTGCAATCATACCGCCAACTGCTGCAGCTGCCGGTAATATAATTTGCTTAATATTTGACAGCTCGCCAATCAAAACTTCTCGTTTGAGCTCTAAACCCACTAAAAAGAAGAATACCGCCATCAACCCATCATTAATCCAATGATGAGCATCTTTATCAATAATAAGGTTTCCAACTTGCACCACCACTGGCGCATGAATAAAAGACTCATACCAGTGGTGCAGTGGTGAGTTGGCAACGATCATCGCTGCGATGGCTGCAATAGCCAGCACAATGCCGCCTGCCGCTTCATATTCAAAGAACTTTTTTATTTTTTGAAACACCATGCTTCCTCACTTGCTTGCTAATGGGCAGACTCTCTCGCCCATCAAACTATTTAATTTATTAATTTATCAATTCCGATTAATGTTAGCAGAAAAGTCACCCTTATCGAGATAAAATTTGAAATCTACGAGCCTCTAGTGTTTGGCCCCCATTTTCTGTACTCAATAAATCATAGGCCTTATCGATAAATAACGACCCTACCCCTAAATCGGTAATCCATCACTCGCTGCCTATCACTGCGTGCTATAATTCACGGTTTGATTTTATACCGCCCAATGGTCGTCTTTGCCCTGTTTTTAACCTTTATTTTTGGACATCACTTATGGATTTTTCCTTAACCCTTGAAGTTATTTTGATGTTAACCGCAGTGGCAGCTGTCGCAGGCTTTATCGATGCCATTGCCGGTGGGGGCGGATTACTGACCATTCCGGCCATGTTACTGGCTAATATTCCACCAGTCATGACCTTGGGAACCAATAAGCTTCAAGCGGCTTCAGGAGCGTTAACGGCCTCTATTACCATGATAAAAAAAGGGGTAGTCAAACCAGCTACCATGAAGATGGCAATTGCTGGTGCTTTTATTGGCTCAGTGCTTGGAACCATTGCAGTACAAATGTCACCGCCTGATATGCTAGAAAAGCTCATTCCTTTTTTAATTGCTGCTATTGGTATTTACACCTTATTTGCACCAAGTCTTGGTGAAGTAGAAGCTGAGCCTAGAGTCACTGAGTCTACTTGGCAGCGTATTATCGCGCCGCTAATTGGCTTTTACGATGGCTACGTCGGTCCAGGCACGGGGATGTTTTTTGCTTTAGGCAATGTGGCTCTGCGCGGCAGAGAAATCATAGCAGCTACCGGTACTGCGAAGATTTTAAATCTATCCACCAATATCGCCTCACTCATCTTTTTTATCTTAGGGGGCAACGTATTATGGAAAGTGGGTCTGGCCATGATGGTGGGTCAAACCCTTGGCGCTTTTGCAGGATCCCACATGGTGGTCAAAGGCGGCAGCAAATTAATTCGTCCAGTGATTGTACTCATGTGTCTGGCCATGGTTACCAAATACGTTATCGGTTAAGTCCTCTTATTACAATGACGGTTATCACGGCTGAATAAATTTATCTACAAACAAAATACACAGACATAAAAAAACCCCAGTATCGTATTGGGGTTTTTTTATAGAGATAACATAGAGCAAATATTAACGCTTGTTATTTAGCTCATCGTACTCGCTACCCATAATGCCATCACTCATGACATGAGCAAACTCTTGCTCACTTTCTGGATCAATGTAACCATCGAACACATCTTTCGTGCCAGCTTCTGGATCCGCATAGACATCTAGGTCCATTTTGCCTTCTGATTTTGCCACAATGGCCGTTACAGCGGCATCACCACCAACGTTCACAGCAGTACGTAACATATCAAGTAGACGGTCCACACCTAAGATTAGACCAATACCTTCAATCGGTAAGCCCACTTGAGCAAATACCATAGAAAGCATAATCAGACCCACACCTGGAACCCCTGCCGTACCTACTGACGCCAGTACTGACATCAAGATAACCATTAGATACTGAGTAAGGCTTAAATCCACACCGTATAAGTTAGCGATGAAGATAGTGGCCGTACCTTGCATAATAGCCGTACCATCCATGTTGATGGTTGCACCAAAAGGAATGGTGAATGAAGCTACTGAGTTATCAACACCCATACGCTTGGTCACAGTACGTAAGCTTACTGGGATAGTGGCGTTTGAGCTTGATGTACTAAACGCAAAAATCTGAACTTCACGCATTTTTGATAAGAAGGTTTTTATTGATAATCCCGAGGTTAATTTCAAGATAATCATCATGGTAATAAAGAAGTGGAAAGCCAAAGAGCCTACCAAGACTGCCACGTAACCAAATAATGACACCATCAAGTCTAAGCCTAGATCTGACATAGCTATTACTAACAGTGCAAATACACCATAAGGTGCTAAGTTCATAATGATGGTTACCATTTTCAAGATAACTTCATTAATCAACTCTAAACTTTGTACCAAACCTTTGGCCGGTCTACCTACCATCAAAATACTAATACCAATCAAAATAGCAAAGAAAATGATCGATAACATATCGCCATTGGCCATGGCACTAATTGGGTTAGAAGGAATAATGTTTGAGAAAACATCAATTAAAGGTGGCGCATCTTTGGCTTCAAAAGCAGTCTCAGGCTTCAGGTTCATACCTTTACCGATACCAAACAGTGAGCCTAGACCAATAGCAGTTGCAATCGCAATTGCTGTTGTACACATATAAATAAAGAAGGTCTTAGTACCAATACGACCTAGTAAACGGATGTCACCAATACCACACACCCCACAGATAAGTGAGATTAGTACTAAAGGCACAACCAACATTTTTAATGAGTTAACAAACAGTTTACCGATGATGCTAAATAAGCCATTCACCAAGTAGTTGTTTACGAAGCTACCCTCAGCATTTAAGCCGGTGTAGTTGAAAACCAGGCCTAGGATAATACCTAGTACCATTGCGACCAGAATCTTACTGGTCAAACCCATATTTTTCCACATAACTCTATCCTCAATGCATAACCCTTGCAGCAAGCACTCTACTCTATAAAGCCACTTGCTCTCTTAAAATACTTGTTTAAAAGGGAGATGCTGAATTAATTCATTAGCACAGCAGTTGGGACAAAGAAAGTCATTTGTAGAGAGTAAACACATTTATATCTGCTTCCTCTCTGCATCTGCCTTCTTATTCTGCTATAGAAACTTTCACTACGACTTACTGTATTATCACTTCTCACTTGCCTAGTTTTGATAATAGGAATAGTGACAGTAAAAAGCTAACAGCCAGTCATCTTCCTTGTGAACATGAGATCACAGTGATTAACATCATTCACTTTCATTGATGAGTAGAGAGTAGCCTGGTAAAAAACAACACTTAGGCCCTTACTTCTCAACCACCCATATTTCTCAACTAATAGTTACTCTAATGTAAATCTATGTGACTCCTTAGTATGAGGTCAATATAAAGTAAAAGTTACCTTTATCGCAAGTTATTTTTATAACTCCTATTCTCATAGGTTATTGCTGACACAGAAAAACCTAATCTTTTTTACTTAATATCTACTTAATAACGCTCATTAATAAGCTTCACCAAAAGCCAAAATCCTCACTTTTAGACCCCGACAATTTATCCCCTGATTAAGCAGATGAATATGGCCTAGATAATGCGGTAGAATAGAGTCTAAAGCCCTCTAATAAAATGATATAAAAACTATGCTTGAGCTTCGTCATCTACAAACCCTGTCAGCCTTACGTGCTCATGGTTCACTTGCCGCAGCGGCAGATGAACTTCATGTCACCGCCTCTGCTGTATCGCACCAGTTAAAAGAGCTAGAAAATTACTATGGTGTGAAGCTGGTAAATCGTCGCACCCGCCCGCTAACATTTACTCCAGCCGGTAATGTGGTACTAAAACTTGCAGACAATATCTTGCCTCAAGTCATTAGAACCAAAAATAATTTAAAAAGATTGGCTCATGGCCAAGCAGGTCGTCTGCGCCTAGCCTCTGAATGTCACAGCTGTTTTGATTGGCTGATGCCGATTTTGAACCAGTTCCGTCGCGAGTGGTCTGATGTAGAGCTTGATTTTGCCACAGGCTTTGAGCCTGAGCCTCACCATTTATTGACTGAAGGCGATATCGATTTATTAATTACTACCAGTGATTTAGAGTTAGAGGGCATCTGTTACCAACCTCTATTTACTTATGAAAGTCGGTTGGTGCTATCCCCTACCCACCCACTAGCCAGCAAACAAAGTATTGCGCCTAGTGATCTGGTGGATCAAACCTTGATTGCTTATCCTGTAGAAGCCAAACGCCTGGATGTGATTGCCAAATTTATGGCACCTGCTGAGGTCAGTTTTGCCAAAATACGCACCACAGAGTTAACGGCGATGCTGATTCAGTTGGTAGCCAGTGAACGAGGCGTGGCCGCTTTACCCGACTGGGTAGCCGCAGAATATGAGAAAAAAGGCTGGATTGTGACGCGACCTCTTATTTCTCCAAATAGCTCAAATAAAGACTTACCCCCCTCTATGCGTAATCAAAATAGACATGGGGTGTTCTGTCAGTTATTTGCCGCTACTCGCGAAAAAAGCCAAGAGATCGCTTATATGCAAGGCTTTGCTAAGCTATTGGATGAGCTAGTAAAGCCCTATTGAGGAAAGAAAAATAAAGATAAAGGTAAATAAAATTAGACGAGCGATAAGAGGTTTGCCAAATATCTAAGCAGATAGAGGGAACTAGCAGCTTAAGAAAATATCAGTCTAGTGACATAATATCCGATAGCAGTGGCGGTCAAAGTAAAGATCACGTGTAATCCTACTAAGCTTAGGCCAGCCACAGCCTTCCCATCGTGCAATAGGCCAAACACCTCACTGCTAAAGGTACTAAAGGTGGTCAGCCCGCCCAAAAACCCAGTGACCACAAACAGCTTAACGTTAGGATGCCAATTTTGTCCCACTTTTATAAAGACCACCATGGCCATGCCTATTAACAGGCCGCCAAGGATATTGGCACCCAAAGTACCTAAAGGAATCCAAGTGTGCAGCGGATTAAACTTAGCCAGCCAAGCTCTTAAGCAGGCCCCTATGGCAGCTCCCATACCTATTGCTAACCACTGCATTTATCGTCCTTATCCACTCTGGTTATTTAACGACGGCTCACTCAATTATACCAAAGCTGGCAAATCACTAATCGTCCATCTTGGCACACAGCTGACCGCCAAATCATCGGCCTGACCTGCTTGTAGGCGCTCATATCCGGCGTAAGCAATCATGGCTCCGTTATCAGTACAAAGCTCTAAAGGGGCGTAATGCACAGTGGCATTTATCTTAGCCAACTCTTGCTCTAAAGTTTGACGCAGATGTAAGTTGGCACTGACACCACCAGCGATAACCAGCTGCTTCATGCCCGTCTGCTTTAAGGCTTTAACACATTTTTTTACCAGAGTATCGACCACAGCATGCTGGAAGCTAGCAGCAATATCCGCTCTGACTTGCTCATCTGTATCCGAGCCTGGGGTGTCTTTAATCAAATTGTGTACCGCAGTTTTCATGCCACTAAAAGAGAAATCCAAACCTCTATGTAGCATAGGTCTCGGTAACTCATAGGCGTTAGAGTCCCCATTTTCAGCAAGTCTTGCCACATTAGGACCTCCTGGATAAGGTAGGCCTAACATCTTGGCTGCTTTATCAAAACACTCCCCAGCGGCATCATCAATACTTTCCCCTAAAATCTCGTACTCTCCGATAGCATGAGCGGCTACCAATAAGGTATGCCCTCCTGACACTAGCAGAGAAACGAAAGGAAACTCTGGGGGATTTGCACCTAAAAGAGGAGATAGTAGGTGGCCTTCCATATGATGCACACCAATGGCCGGAATATCCAAAGCATAGGCTAAGCTACGACCAAATAAAGCGCCGGTCATAAGCGCCCCAATCAGCCCAGGACCTTTGGTAAAAGCAACCGCATCAATATCCTGCTTATCGATATTACACTGAGCCAGTAGCTCTTCAAACAAAGGCACCAACTTACGAATATGATCACGGCTGGCAAGCTCAGGCACTACCCCGCCATAAGTGGCATGCAGCTCAATCTGCGAGTACAGCACCTGACCTAGTAGCCCACTCTTACCTTCAGCAAGAAGCTCGCTATCAAAGATGGCTAACCCTGTTTCATCACATGATGTTTCTAAACCTAAAACTTTCAAGTAGCACCTACTTTTTGACAATTAAAGTGTTGTGTCATTTATTTTTTCGTTAATAAAACACTCAAGTTAATGAGGGTGTTTATAACAAAAAAAATACCGCCACGATGTATACACAATGGCGGTAGTTTAACAGATTATCAAGGGCTTTTTCAGCGCAAGATACGATTACTAAGTAGCTGTGACTGAGTATTTAGACTGCTCTAAAAAGCCTTAGCTGGCCTGTTCAATCATATAATCTACAGCAGCATGAACTTGCTCTACAGTTACCCCATCAGCAGCCTGTGGTGGCATGGCTTTAAAGCCTTCAGCTGAGTGTTTGTATAAAGTTTCTTTACCTTGAGCAAGACGAGGCGCCCAATCTTCTTTATCACCAAACTTCGGTGCTTGTAATAGACCTTTTTCGTGACATAGCTTGCAGTGTGCTTCATACAACTCTGCACCCGCTTCAGCCGATAAAGGGGCTGCAGCTGCTGCTTCAGTACTCGCTTCTGATTCTATAGTTTCAGAAGCTTCAGCTTCTGGCTCTACTTCCTCTACCACTTCTTCTTCAGGAGCCACTTCTGGCTCTAATGCCTCAGGGGCAGGTTCAGTAGCGACACTTTCACTTGCAGTAGGCTCAGCTACTGTCTCAGTCTCTGCTCCATCACTACAGCCTACCGTCATGCCTAAAGCTAGAGCACCTACTAAAAGTAGTCCTGCTTTATTAAAAGGTGCCAACATGTCTTTACCGTCTTGTTGTTTATTTGTTTTTAGCATGAGAATCCTCATATTAGCTTTTAAAATTTAAGATAAAAATTGTGCAAGCCATAAACTCAGTAAAAACTGACACCCTTAATTTAGACCCAGATTAGGTATGCCTGGTATTATTGAGCTTCTTCTGTGGCTGGCGCTTCTTCAGTTTCAGTAGCTGCTTCCTCAGTGGCTGCTTCCTCAGTGGCTTCGGTATCCGAAGTTGCTTCTTCAGCTGCCTCGTCAGTTGCAGGGTCAGTAGCTTCCTCTTCAGCCGCTACTGTCTCTGTGCCTGCAGCAGGTTCAACTTCAACAATATCTTCAGCGGCTAATGGCTGTGGCTCAGGAGCGTTTGCTCTAGCCAGTTCAGCTGCTTCTTCTAACTTATCTACCGCTTTAACTTCGTGATCCTTATCACCACAGGCAGTCAAAGTTAGAGCAGCACCAAGCATAACTGAAGCCAAAGTTGTGGTGCGAACTGCCGCTTTTTTGTTGCTTAGAAGAGCCGTTAATGACATTTGTTACTCCTAAAAGGGTTATTGATATAAGGGATATGCAATATAAATTGCGATGACTTATAAAAGGGATATGCAATATAAATTGCGATGACTTATAACAAGTCTATCTCCCCCTTAATATAGTGTTAGTTAACTTTACTAGACAATAATATCACAACACTTTATGAGTCACTATCTTAAGCACAGCTTTTTGAGCTAATAAGCTTAAAATCACTGTATGGCTTGCCGACAACATAAATCATTCATTTTAGATGAATGTTTAGGATTAATTATAGTCGCTTTCAATCTACTCTTCAAACCTATTTTTAAAAGATTATTCCTTTCTGCACCGCAAGCCTTTAGGGTCTGATAATAAAAGACTTATTATCATTGGCCTATGTTTTTATAACAGAACTAAACAGCAAAACTTGACATAGCCCCAATAATTTAGTATATTCTCGCTCTTATTCTAGCATTTGCATGGAATAACTGATTTTATCCTAACAATAGCTGATGCCGTAACCCAATGAGACACTACGGCTAATACCAATCACACAGCATTGTTAATGTCCCTAGTCTCTAATTTCCACTACTTATTTAAGGAGTCTGCATGCCTTCAGTTAAGGTTAAAGAAAACGAACCTGTTGATATCGCTATCCGTCGCTTCAAGCGTGCCTGCGAAAAAGCTGGTGTTTTATCTGATGTACGTAAGCGCGAGTTTTACGAAAAGCCAACGCAAGAGCGTAAGCGTAAAAAGGCAGCAGCCGTAAAACGCTACAAAAAGAAATTACAGCGCGAGTCAATCCGTACAACTCGTATGTACTAATCAACTCTATCGTTCTTAATTGAACATAGAGCTACCAAAACCCAGTTGTTTTGGTAATTGATTAAAAAAACCACCTTATTTTGTCGCCTCTCCCGCATACTTTGCTTGAGGTGCCATAATAAAGGTGGTTTTTTTGTGCTAAAATTTTATATCAAAACTGATATCAAAATTATAACGGTAAAATACTTTGTATTGGCCGATACTAATGAATGAACTTAATAACCATAACAAAATAGGAATAAGCCATGAGTGCCTTAAAAGACCGCATCACTGAGCAAGTAAAAACTTCAATGAAAGCCCGTGAGCTAGAAAAAGTAAAAGTTTTACGTAACATACAGTCTGTGATCAAACAAATTGAAATTGATCGTAAGATTGACTTAGATGATGCTGGGGTACTAGAAATCTTACAAAAGCAGCTAAAACAGCGCCAAGAATCATTAAAAGTGTTTCAAGACAACGGCCGCGAAGATTTAGCGCAAAAAGAACAGTTTGAAATCAACATCATCGACGAATTCATGCCACAGCAAATGAGTGAGTCTGAGTTAGCTGAGCTGATTAACCAAGAAATCGCTGCCCAAGGCGCAAGCTCTATGCAAGACATGGGTAAAGTGATGGGCGCGCTAAAAACCAAAACTGCCGGCCGTGCTGACCCAGCAGTAATGTCGCAATTGGTGAAAAAAGCTTTGATGGGCTAGAGCTTATTTAGCCTCCATCTTGATTGATAACTAACAACAGCTAGGGGCGAAAGTCTCTGGCTGTTTTAACTTCAGCCACCTCGCTATTGAGGTTTGCCAACAAAGGTTTGGGGTTAAAAGCCACAGTATTTGAGCTTTTGCTTAAATCTTCAACTTGTTTTTTTGCCTGCTGCAAAGACACTAAAGCCTCACTATATTTGCCACGCCACAACTCCCCTTTGGCCCGATAACGCAAGGCATTCACCGCGGCTATCTCTTTGACTAAGCGCTGTGCTCCCGCACCACTATTATTGGCCTGACCTTCGATGGCCATTAATTCATAAGCACGCTGCATCCGGTACAAACTCTCTAAGTCGTGAGGCCTGCTTTGTATAATAGGCTTCATCGAGGTTATGACCTTATTATGCTTGCCAAGTTGCAGCCAAGCATCTGCCATCAATAACTTAAGATCGCGGCGCTCAGGATAAAGATTATAATAAGGGGTTAAGACTTTTTCTGCCTGTTGCCAGTTGCCTTGAAGGCCTGCAACCTGAGCCTCTGTTATTGCCAGTAAGATATCAAAACTTGCTTTGTCTGAGGCAGAAGAAATTGAGGAGGTTTTCTTTAGTTTATTGAGTCTGCTTTGGGCCTCTGAATAGCGATTGTGTTTGGCATACCAATAAGCCAGAGCCATTTCTGCCCCTTTATTTGTCGAGGCAGTGATGATCAACTCATTTTCTGTGGTCTGATTGGACAACACGTTTAGTCGCCACTTTAGCAGCTCAAAATTAAGTTGATGGCGCTGACTGTTTAGCCCCAATGTGGGATAGCTATTGGCACGACTTTGGGCCTCACTCAGGCGCTCAGAGCTTAAAGGGTGGGTCATAATGA
>ERZ808040.1016-NODE-1016-length-20738-cov-8.829098_pt1 | contig 20738 bp, 12 predicted proteins | sample MGYA00380191_ERZ808040 | MGnify/ENA primary metagenome ERZ808040 (study PRJEB31490, sample SAMN06133395) | mouse gut metagenome | isolation source: J6 | host: mice | place: China: Chengdu | collected 2015-05 ...
GGAGAAGGAAATCCGGCGGAACCGGGAGAAGGGGATACGCCGCAGGAGCCGGATGGAAATGGAGAAGGAGATCCGGCAGAGCCGGGAGAGGGGGATAAGCCGCAGGAGCCGGGCGGAAACGGAGAAGGAGATCCGGCAGAACCGGGGGAAGGGGATAAGCCGCAGGAGCCGGATGGAAACGGAGAAGGAGATTTGACAGAGCCGGGAGAGGGAGACGAGCCGCAGGAGCCGGACGGAAACGGAGAAGGAGATCCGGCAGAACCGGAAGAAGATGAAGAGCCTGCAGAAGGAGAAATACAGGAGCCGGAAGATTCCGTCTCCGAAAATGATTTGTCCTCTGTTTCAGATAACGATCTGTCTTCCGTTTCCGAAAACAGTCTGGATGCAGAGCGGGAAGAGAGGATTAAGGAGGCGCAGGAGGCTTTTGACGCGTTGTTAGCCGGGAAGCCGCTGATGGCGCTGCTCTATCATGCGGATAGCTACGATGCCCGCGAGGAGGCGGACGCTGACAGCAGCGCGGCCGCCACATTGGAAATCGGGCAGACATTATATATGCGGGGCGTCGAGATCACGGAGGATGACGTCTGGTATGAGGCGCAGTATCTGGTAAACGGCTCGGAAGGCACGGGCTATGTACAGAGCTATTATCTGGCGTATTCTGACGAGGACTGGCTGGCGTGGGAGGAGGAATATCTGCTTCCGATTCTGGAAACAGGCGCGGAGACTTATGCAGATACGGCTTATGGAATGCGGACGTATTCTATGATGACTTACGCGGTGGACACTTCGGATGTCAATGCTTTTCCGGGTTCTTATCAGGCTGATTTGAGAAAGTTAAAAAACGCCCATCCGAACTGGACGTTTGTGCCCATGAAGACGGGGCTTGATTTTAACGCGTCCGTATCTGCGGAAATGGGAGTCAAGAGCCTGATTTATCCAACAAGCGCGAATTTGGAGAAAGGCTGGGTCGGCAAGTCCTGTCTCAGTGAGAGTGGCTGGAATTATGCCACAAAGGAGGGGCTTTCCTATCACATGGATCCCCGCAATTTTCTGACGGAAACTTATATTTTTATGTTTGAGCAGTTGACTTTTAATGCGTCCTACCACACGGAATCGGCAGTGCAGACGTTCTTAAACGGCACTTTCATGAAGGGAAAGCTTCCGGATGATTCCGCGGGGCGTACTTATGCAAAGGCATTTTTTGAGATCGGAAAGGGAAGAAAACTGAGTCCGATCCACCTGGCGTCCCGTGTTTATCAGGAGCAGGGACAGGGAACATCCGGTCTGATTTCCGGCACCTATCCGGGTTACGAGGGATATTATAATTTCTTTAATGTAGGCGTGAACGGCTCTTCCACGACGGAGAAGATTGTGAAGGGTCTGACATACGCGAAAAATAAAGGGTGGAATACCCGCTATAAATCGCTGGAGGGCGGCGCGGCCACCATCGGCAACAATTATATTTTAAAAGGGCAGGACACCCTTTATCTGGAAAAATTCAATGTGAATAAAAACAGTCCATACGGTGTTTACGAGCACCAGTATATGCAGAACATTCAGGCGCCCAAAAGTGAAGCCACTACCACGAAAAAGATGTACACAAATGCGGGGTCCCTGAACAATGCCTTTGTATTTAGGATTCCGGTCTACAATAATATGCCGGATGACACCTACTATCCCGTATTGGCGCTGGATAAGACGAGCCTTACGCTGAACCGGTCCGTTGATCCGGCCGTACCCACAACGCAGCAGCTTAAGTTTTATGTGGACGGTGTGGAGGCTGATCCGGCGGAGGCGAAGTGGACGAGCAGCGACACCTCTGTGGCGAGTGTGCAGAAGGGACTGGTCACGGCGGTGGATAAAGGCGAGGCGGTTATTACGGCTTCCTATAAGGAAGTGGAGATATCCTGTAAAGTCATTGTGAAAGTGCCTTTGCAGGGGATTACGCTGGACAAGGAGACTGTCACCATTCGCAGACCCGACACGGTGGTGGAGGACACGAAGAATTTAAGCGAGCAGGAAAAAGCGGAGAATACGGCCACGACGGTTTTGCAGGTCAGCTTCGATCCGGCAGATACCACGGCCGATCAAACGATTACATGGACAACTGCCAATAGAAAGATCGCAACCGTAAAAGCAGATCCGGAAGATTCGTCGAAAGCGGTGGTTACCGCTGTCGGTACGGGCGAAGTGAAAATCACGGCGAAAGCATCCAAAGCGGGCAATAAAACCGCAGTCTGCGTTGTAAATGTGATCGCACCCATTTATAAGCTGGAATTATCGGATCCCGGCGCGGAGGAGGGAACCGGAAAGACGAATCTGTTTAAAGGGCAGAGCATCTGCCTGAACGCGGAGTATTGGCCGAAAGATACCACGTCGGATAAAACCATTCTCTGGAGCACCTCCGACGCAAAGGCGGCGACGGTGTATAAAGGCAGGGTGACGGCTGTGGGTGAGGGAACGGCGAAGATTACGGCGCAAGTCGCCGGGTATTCCGCTTCCTATGAGGTGAGCGCAGAGTCCTGCAATGTCATTTTCCACGACGAGAAGGCTGTGGCAGGCCAGCGGCTGTCCCTTGGCTATGGGGAAAGTGTGGGAGAGGAGCGGATGCCGGAGGAGAAAACGATTGCCGGTAAGATCTTCCGCGGCTGGTATACCGGGGCCGGCGGAGCGGGAAGTGTGTTTACGGCCAGTCAGCCCGTTTATGCGAGAGAAACCCATGTGTACCCCCACTATCAGGACACCGGTGCGGAGAAAGGCTTTTATGTGATTCCCGTGGGCGATCAGACTTACACGGGCAGCGCGATCAAGCCGAAAGTGCGCGTGTTTGACAGCACGGTTGCTCCGGACGGAAGCCTGCTTGCTTCGGGCGGCAGTACGGCCGGGGACCGGGGAGAAGTATTGGAGCTTGTGGAGGGCAGGGACTATTCCCTGTCGTACAAGAACAATAAGAATGTAAATACCGAGGGTAAGGCGCGGCCGACGATCACCGTGAAGGGCAAGGGAAATTACACGGGGACAGAGTATGTGTACTTTGATATTGTGCCCAAGGCTTTGACCGATCACGATATTACGGCGGCGGATATTACAGTGGCTTACAATGGCAAGACCATCAAAAGCGCGCCTGTCGTGTACCGCGACGGAAAGAAACTTGTACTGAACAGGGATTATACGAAGAGCTATCCCCAGACCGGAACGGGAGCCTACTGTAAGACGGGCGTTTATCCGATTGTGATTACAGGTAAGGGCGGTTATACCGGAACGATTACGATTTATGAGACGATCACGTCGGATGTGCTGCTTGGTAAGGTCAGCGTGGCGAAAATACCGAAACAGACTTACACCAATGAGCAGATGGCAAAAGAGGGCGGCATCAGACCGGCGGGTCTGACGGTGACTTATAAAAAACAGCCGCTTGTGGAGGGCGAACACTATACCCTTTCTTACAGCAACGATCAGAGCGTCGGCAAAGCGACGGTAACACTGACGGCTGTGGAGGGCAGCGGTTATGCCGGAAGCAAAAACGTGACCTATCAGATTGTCGGGACTTCCCTTGCGAGAGCGAAAGTGGAGGGACTGGAAAATAAGGAATATGTGGCAATTGATAAAGCATGGGATGCGGAGGGCGCATTGTATGAGGCGGCATATCAAAAAATGCTGCAAACGCCAGGCGCATACAGCCTGACACTGAATGACCGTGTCCTTACGGAGAGTAAAGACGGCGTGACCGGCGATTATGTGGTGTCCTATGCGGGCGCGGCGAAAAAAGGCGCGGTTAAGGCAGGAACGGCAACCATTACCTTTAAGGGAATCAACGAGTACAGCGGACAGGTTAAGAAGAGTTACAAAATTCTGCCCTGTGAATTGCGGGAAGACAGGATTGGCAGCAGGCAGGATTTCACTCTTTCCTATTATACACAGGATGAACCGGGAACCGTGAAACCGCTGACGGATTTAAACGGGATCACGACTCCTTATGTGAAGGGCGGGAGCAAGCCCGTGATTCTTCTGACATATCGGGGAACACCGCTGGAGCTGAACAAGGATTACCGGATCAGCTATAAGAACAACAATGCGCTGACCACGGCGGACACGGAGGAAAACAGGCTGCCGGTATGGACCATTACCGGGAAGGGGAGTTTCAAAGGAAAACTGACAGGAAACTTTACCGTTACGGACGGGCAGTTTGACAAAGTGACAGACAGCGGGCACAGTAAGATCGCCATGACGCTGAAAGATGTGGTTTACCGGGAAAAGAAGGGCGCTTATAAGACAAAGGCGGTGCTTAAGGATGTGAGCGGTACCACTCTGACGGCAGGCAGGGATTATGACAAGAATCTGCAATACACCTATGAGACGAAGACGGAAGTGCTCGTTTTCGTGGAGGGAGAGCCTTCGCAGGTGACGCGCAGAGCCGGAGAGATCGTGGACGCGGAAGACATTCCGCAGGCCGGTACGTTGATTCGCGTGACTGCGCAGGGAATCGGCGCATATGCCGGTACGGGAGAGGCACCGCCGGAAATTTCCGCGGTTTACCGCATCGTTTCTGCGGATTTCACCAAGGCGAAGGTGAAAGTTGAGACGAAGAAGTATCAGGACGGCAGGCCGGTGACGCTGACGGCGGATGATCTGACCGTGACGGTGAGCGGCGCGGCGGAGCCGCTGGTTCTCGGACGGGATTATATCATAAAAGAGGAAACTTATATCAACCACACAAAGAAAGGCAAGGCGAAAGTAACCCTGCGCGGAATCGGAAACTACGGCGGGGAAAAGACCATCACCTATACCATAGGGGCCAAGACGCTTTTGTGGTGGATCGGGCAGTAACAGGCAGACTGAGTCACGGAGTAAAATCTGTGGCTCGGTTTTTTGGTTGTATAGAAAATGAAAATAAGGAGAGAAACGCAAATATTTAACAAAATAAGTGAAGGATTTGAGAAAATAAGTGAAGAATTTAATAAAATAAATGAAAAATTTAACAAAATAAGTGAAAAATTTCGTATTTAATATCAATAAAGTAAATTTTCCGGATAAAGCAATTAGGGAAGGCAGGACGGATATACGGAGACCAGACCGGCTGACGATGTAGATTAAGATTTTCTTAAAACACAAGATGTAGTGGATTTTTCTCTTGCATAATACAATTACAGATGTTATAATCAAAACCATCATAGGGTGACATAATAAAATGTTATGCAACTCACTGTGCAGATGATCTGATAAAAAACGGCAGAAAACGGTTAATGTACGCATGGGAAAAGGTGGTAAGTAATGAGAAAGAGAAGAGTTTTGGCATTATTGTTGGCGCTTAGTCTTGTGGTGAGCGGAAACGGCATGACGGTTCTTGCGGCGGAGCAGGGAGCGGACATGCCTGTTTTTAATGAAGCGGATACAGTGGACGAGGTTCCGGCTGATATAGTGGACGATGAGGAGGAAAATACTTCCGGCGTTACAGAAGATACAACTGAGGACGAGGAGACGGAAGATACGTCCGACGGAGCAGAAACGCCAGAAGAGGGGGAGGAACCCGACGGGGACGACAAGACAGAGGAAGGGGAGAACCCTGAGAATCCCGAAAATCCGGACAATCCGGGGCAAGAGGGTGACGGACAGGACGGCGACCAGAATCCTGCGGAAGACGGCGACGGGCAGGACGGCGACCAGAACCCTGCGGAAGACGGCGATCCGGATGGGGATCAGTCTGACACAGAGGATGGGGATAATGACGGGCAGGAGGAGGAGCCTGACGCAGAAGAGCAGGAACCCGCGGTGGATGCAGAGGAGCCCTCTGTTTCTGAAAATGACGTGGATGAGACGAAAGAGCCTGAGGAGGAGCCAGAGGAGAAGACCGGCGAAATCAGGATGATGACCTTCACGGATGCGTCCGGATTGAAGATTACTTTTGATGCCAATGCGGCGGAAGAGAATGCGGAGAAGGTGACTATCGTTGACGGCGTGCTGACAGGGATAGATGAGAGTGTAGAGGGCGTTGTTGATCTGCGGAAAGTGAGTTTTACAGAGATTGGGGAAAGCGCCTTTGAAGGCAGAGTTAAAGTAACGTATGTCATGCTTCCTAAGTCCGTTACAAGAATTGGTAAAAATGGTTTCTTTGGCTGTACGAATCTGAAAGGTATATCTATTCTTTCCGGGCTGACGACGATTGACGAGGGCGCTTTTCAGGATTGTGAGAGATTGACGCAGCTTGCTGTTCCAAACAGTGTTGTTTCTATTGGAGCGAATGCTTTTAAGGGTGATAGAAGACTCTTTATGGTCAATATGGCGAGCGCGGATTATTCTAAGCTTACGACAATCGGGGACAGTGCGTTTGAGGGCTGTTCCGCGTTGGAATTTTTCTGCTCGGATGATGATTATAATTTGCCGGACAGTCTCACCACCATCGGGGCTGGTGCGTTTAAAAACTGTAGCAGCGTAGTGGAAGTGGATATGCCCGATGGGATCACTTCTCTGGGTGAGTCCGCATATCAGGGATGTGTGGGGATTCAGAAGGCGGAGATATCAGGAGGGCTTGTTACAATATCCGGAAGAGCCTTTGCCGACTGTTCCAATTTGATTGAACTGGAATTTAGTACAGAGGTGCGGGGTACATACACAACGATAGAATCTTTGGCCTTTGAAAACTGTAGAAAGCTGGTAAGCGTGGAACTGCCCCAGAATGTGACAGGGGTTAAGGCGAATGCATTTCAAGGATGTACGGCGCTTCAACGAATTTATATCAAATTTAATAATGCGGTGCTGGAAGACAGTGCATTCCCGAATGCAAATGCAGGATTGTGCATTTTGGGAGAGGAGGATTCGGCTGCACATGATTATGCAACACGGAATGGCGGGCTCCGGTTTATCGCTATTGATGCGAAGAAGAGACTGGACTATTATACGTATACTAAGAATGTGACAGATCCGACCGGAAAGATTGTGCTTACTGTTACAAAGGAAATAAGTGTGACCGCCAAGGATATCAATACGATTACCAATAAGGATGGTGTCGCGCCTTACGATAAGGGCGTAAAAGCCGGAACCGAGTGTTTCGTTATGATTAATTGGGGGCAGTATATGAATATTTTGCGTTTGGTTCCGGGGTCTCTCAGATGTAATGGAGAAGAGATCGACTATGATAAGAACAGACGCGTATACTATTTTGAGATGCCCAATGGCGGTGCAGCGATTACGGCGGAGTTTGAATATATTGATGCCACAAATATTGTTCCGGGTGATGAGAGCACAATTGATGGGCGGCTTTCCTCGGATGTGAATTATGATTATGAAAGAAAGATCGCTTATATGCAGGAAGGGCAGAGCGCAAAATTTTACCTTACTAACAGTGCGGAAAATAAGACAACCAGAATCCCTGCGTCAAAGATCAAATACCGGGTGGAGAAAAATTCGACAAAAGGTGTGATATCGGTCGACGCCGAGGGCGAGGTTAAGGCGTTGAAGGAAGGCACGGCTATTGTGGAGGCTGTGGTCAATACGAATGGCGGAGAAGTTATAAAATATGTGACCATTGTGGTCAAAAAGGCTTCAGCCATTGATCATATCAGGGTGCAGTTAGATGAGAATAAGTACAAATCCCTGACAGTTGATAAGGATGGAGACGATATAATCGGCGTGTCTCTTCCGACGGATGTTCTGGTCAGCGGAGAATATGAGTTTGACATTGAGGCGAATGCATTCAAGGAGGATGATGACGAGGAGATGAAGGTGGCTTTCACCTGGGCCAGCAGTGACGCGAAAGTGGCCAAGGTGAAGAAAGCATCCACAGCGGCCGGATCATCTGAAAATAGAATTATTATTCCGAAAGGGGCAGATGGAGAGGCAACCATCACCATTACGGCAACAGATAAGGAGAAGAGGAAGACAACTAAAAAGTTTGTGGTCAGCGTACAGAATTATGCGCCAAGACTGACAGCTTCCAAAGTTACAGTAAACCCGAAACAGGAACGTGGTACCACGACAATAGGCATCATTGATGCTTACGGCCATCAGGTTGTCAATGATGACCCGAAGAAAAAGGTTCAGGCATATATAGACGGAAGCCCGGCTAACGGATTTATATTTGATTTTGTGGGGAGGAATGACGCGAGCGGCGTTTCCACGTATAAGATAAGCGCAACTCCTTTGGTGCAGAAAACCTATAATGTGAAGCTGGGAATTTATGTGAAAGTGGGAACGGAACCAAAGCTATATGAGACGCCGCTGACAATCGTCGTCAAGGAATCCGAGCCGAAACCGACCGTGAGTTTTGACAAAAAGGCGGAGAAGATCAATCTCTTCCTTGCCAATGATGGTGTAGAGATTCAGCCGGTCATAGGGAAGCTCGGTGACGCTGTTGTTTCGGAGTACAGGCTTGAGCCGCTGACAGAGAGCACACATGCGAACTATAAAGATGACGTACTGTTTACGGAGAACTTTCAGATTGATGCGAAAACCGGAACCATAACCCAGAAAGCGGCGGACCTGAAGAAGAACAGCAAAGGGAAACCGGTTCTGACAGGTAATCTGGTGCTGAAATTCGAGGGATATGGTGATCTGGAGAAAAAGTGTAAGATTACGATTCCGACAAAGACGGTGGCTCCGTCCTATGTTCTGGAAAGGACGACGGATACTTTTGGCAGTGGATTTAAGGAGAAGCAGACCGTTGACCTGCTGCTTCTGGATAAAAAGACAAAGAAACCGATAGAGTGGGATGAAGGGTTTAAAGACGGTTTAGAGCCGGATAATACATCTACATTCCCGTTTGCCGAAGCTGCTCTGGTTTCTGTCAGGGAAAAAGTGGATGGCGTGAATAAAGAGTGTGTCGCTGTCAGGGTGACCATTCCGGGTAATCCCGCGGGATCGGGTAAGCTTGTAATGAGGATTCGTAACAGCAAGTGGGCTGAGGGGAAGGAGTTTAAGTATACCTACAATATCAAGATCGACGGTAAATCCTCGAAACTTAGCCTGAAGAAAGCGACAATCACGCTGAATGCAAATTATCCCGAGAGGTCGGAAGCTTTTGAGATTGTATCGAATCATCGGAATGAGGTTATCACAGGAGAACAGGATTTCGAGGCGCAGTCCACGGCGAAAAACGCGGCTGAGTACCAGAAGCTGAATATCGTATGTAAAGACGGAGCAGGAAGCGTATCCCTGAAAAACGGGGCAACGGACATTAAGGCGGGAAGTTATAGATTTGTCCACAAATATAAGAATACAGAGGGCAAGGAAAATAAGGTTACACTGACAGTCAAAGTAAATAAGGCGACGCCAACAGTCACCCTCAAGGGGACAAATGCTTTTAATCTGAGGGCGATGGACGGTGACAAATATGTAGAGGTTTCGGAAATGACCGTAACCGTAAAGAATCTTCCCGATAACCCGAAGTATCTGGAGACAGAGACGACTGAGCCGGAGCAGCCGGATATTGGAGACGGTGACAATCAAGGCGGCAGCGGCGATGGCACTGGAGACGGTGACAATCAGGGTGGCAGCGGTGATGGTACTGGAGACGGCGGCAATCAGGGTGGCAGCGGTGATGGTACTGGAGACGGCGGCAATCAGGGTGGCAGCGGCGATGGTACTGGAGACGGCGGCAATCAGGGCGGCAGCGGCGATGGTACTGGAGACAGCGGCAATCAGAGCGGCAGCGGTGACGACAGTGGCAGCCAGCCTCAGCAGCCGGTTTCTGTTTTGGCAGTACCGATGGCGGAGCCTACACGAAAGATCAATGAAGAGTTTTACAGATTGGATGTAGATGCAACCCGTGACAGTCTTGAGATTACTACAAAAAAATATGAGGATCTGAATGTCAAGGAATTTTTTGACTTCCAATGGGTTGAAGATGAGAATGGGGCAGGCGGTAAGTTCAGAATTACCTTGAAGCAAGCGATGGATGTCAAGACTTACACATTGAGAATGACACCGACATTCAGTAATATGAAGGATGGCAGGAAGAATGTTATCCGGACAGCGAAACCGGTCAGCTTCAAAATTAAGGTATTCAACAGTGCGATTTCATCAGTGAAGCTTAGTGCGAAGGGAAAGATGAATCTTCTGGATCGTCGGCCGGAGAATGTTGCTCCTGAGGACTTTGAGTATACGGAGAAGAACGGTATCCGCTATACGCCGAAGGTTGCTAATCTGACTGATACATTGAAGGAGGTCAGACTGCTTACCGACGATTATCCGAGTATCGGTGACTATGGCGATGAGACAAAGCTAAGTACACTGTTTGAGGCACGAATCACAGAGGATAAGAAATCCTTCTATATCGTGCCGAAGGAAGACGCGGAACTGGAAAAAGGGAAGACATATAAGGTATATGTGTGGCTTCTGATGGATGGTTATAAATTTGGCGCTGATACAGGAAACGGTATTTATACATCGACGCCAATCAAAGTCACCACCGCAGAAATTCTGCCCAAGGTGAAGACAGACCAGACAACGGCAAACCTGTTCCTGTCCAGCAAAGCATACGAGGCGACCTTTATTGTTAAAAAGTCCGACGAGAAAGCGGTCGGCTCCATAGCGGACATTGCCTTTGGCGAGAAGGATGAGAAAGCAAACGATTCCTTTGAGGTTAAGGGAGAAACGCAGGAAGACGGTTCCCTGAAAGTCCATTTGAAGCTGAAAAACGGCGTGACATACGGATGTAACACGACGAATAAGATTAAAATGTATATTAAGTTTACCGGACAGGGAACGAATACGGCAGGAACGCCGATCACTATGAGCGTGAAGATCAACAAGTAAAGCAATACGGCGGCCGGATTCCGGCTGCCGTATTATTCCCGGTAATCAGGGGTTGAGGAGAGGGTGAAAAGATTATGAAAAGGAAACATGCGGCAGCATTGCTGCTGACACTCGGATTGGCTGTCAGCGGGAACGGGCTGGTGGTTCTGGCGGCGGAACCGGCTGTGGAAACGCCGGTGGCTGAGGCGCCGCAGAAGACAGAGGCCGTGGAAAAGAGCGAAACTGCGCAGGAGGCTGCAACCGTAGAGAATAATAAGACAGCAGAAAATGTGCCGGAGGAGAGCGGGAAGGCAGAGGAAACAGCAGCGCAGACGAAGCCCGGTGAAACGAAACCCGGCGAAACGGGGACGGACGGTGCTGAGGCGGAGTCTGATCTGAGCAGAATCGTAAGCTTTACGGATTATACAGGTATGCGGGTGACATATGACGCCCATATTTCCCGGGAGTATGTCTATGAAGTAGAGAAGGGAATACTTAAGAGCGTCAAAATGAAAACAGCGGATGAGGGAAAAACGCAGGCTGCCGTGTTTGCCGGTAATGTGGAGCTAAAGCAGCCGGACGAGGGAGAGAAGTATACCTCTGTCGCGGCGGATGTTTTTGGCGGGAACCAGAACATTACCTATGTAAAGCTGCCCGCGGGGGTGACGGTGATCGCAGAAGGGTGCTTCAAGGGCTGCACGGCCTTAAAGAGCGTTCATCTGCCCTCAACAGTCACGGCAATCGGTGACAGCGCTTTTGAGGGCTGTACGGCTATGACGCAGATTTCCCTGCCTAAGTCTGTGACAACGATCGGCGCTCGTGCCTTTCAGGGGGATGAGAAGCTTAAGACAGTACAGATCAGGGAAGTGACGGAAAGTAAACTGAGTACAGTCGGCGCACAAGCCTTTGAGGGATGCCCGGATTTGCAGGAAATAACGTTTCCGCAGACGGCGGTAATTTTGGGAGAAGATGCCGCTTTGGATGCGGTTGAGGATGAGGTGGAACCGGCGGGTGAAGAGATAACACAGTGAGGTTCACCCACGCATAAACGTTTCGCCGTCGAAACGCTGGTCAGAGTGAAAAGATAACACGGTGAGGGTCACTCTTCCTCACCGAGAAACCGGATAAACCGCAGCAGCTCGCGGCGTTTGGCGGCGTCCAGCTTTTGAATGCGAAACAGTACGTCATGCACGGTGACGTCGCCTAAATATTTCCGGTTTAGATTCGGACTGCCCAGATAACCGCAGTCCGCACCGAGAAGATAGTCGGTGCTGACCTTAAAATATGTTGCAAGTTTTAAAACGGCCCAAAGCGGAATATCGCGGCGGCCGTTTTCGTAATTAGAGTAAGTCTGCTGTGACACGCCCAGATATTCGGCGATTGCTTTCTGTTTCAGATCCCGGTCTTCCCGTAAATCCCGGATAATGACGTGCAGTTCTTTCATTCCCTGATCAAATTCCTTTCCGGTAACAGTATTGACAAAATTGTTGTTATAAATGCTAACACACAACGAGAGGTTGTAATCCGGAAACTACAAAAAGAAAAGAAACAGGATATAAAACAACGGGAGGGCGTGAAAATAAATGGTAATTGTTGCGTGAAAATTACATGTATAGTACAATATATCGTATCAAATTATGTAGAGGTATGTGTATATATGGCGAAAAAGAATTTAAAAGATCCTATATACGGTTATATTAAAATTGATGAAACCATTATGTATGATGTGTGTCATACCTAAATAGTTGAAAAATAATCGAAATGATTGTGAAACTTCAAGATTTGATTGTGTTTTGCAGATGTTTCTCCGCCACAGGGGATAAACATCATTCCCCTGTATGCGGTTTTTGAAAACATTAGACTAACCTTTTACCGTTAGCCGGTTTCCCTGTTTCATAAAATTAAAATGTATCTCCACTGTTGTGTTGCGTCTGCCTTCTGACAAATCCTCATGGACAACAATCTCTTTAATGAGTAAGTGTAACATCTCCCTGTCAAGCTCCTTAATGTCGGCATACTGCCTAATCAGTGAAAGCCACTTTGAATTGTCCTCCTGTTCCCTTGCCGCCCCGTCAAGACATTCACGCATCATATCCGCCTTTTTCTGCAAGGCTTCCTGTTCGCCCTGTGCCTTCTCCATCATGCGGGTAAAATTCGTTTCGTTAATCCTGCCCGCCACCCAGTCCTCATAAAGTTTGGAAATCAGCACATCCAGTTCGGAAAGCCTGTTCGCACTTTCCGAAAGTTTTGCTTTCATGCGCCTGCTTTCTTCCTCACTGTCGCACTGGCAGCTTTTCCGAAGTTCCTCCATGACTTTTGTTTCATCTGCAAGGGCGAGTGCCGCACAGGTGCGTATCTGCTCCAATACAATCTGATACAGCGTGTCAAGCTCCAAGCGGTGCTGGCTGCAATGTGCCACGCCATATTTATTGTACTTTGCACAGGTCAGTATCCTTGTCTTTGCTTTCGCATTTGCCACACGCTGGTTCATTGTACTTCCGCATTCCCCACATTTGACAAGTCCTGCAAATATCCCATAATTGCCCCATGCGTCCGGTCTTTTGCGCATCTTTACCTTTTCCTGCACAAGATTGTAAGTATCTATATCCACAAGCGGTTCATGCACGTTCTCTACCTGAATCCATTCCTCCGGCTTTTTATCCCCAAGCCAGCCGACCTTGAAACGGTAGTTTGCTTTCTGCGATGCTATCGTGCCGATATAGACGGGATTGGCGATTATCTGCTTGATTGTGGAGAAATCCCACATATAAATGCCCTTTTCGCCGTATTCCTTTTCCCATTTTGTCACATGGTTGCGCAAGCCTTTCTTCCTGTTCCACCAACAGGGAGCGGGGATTTTCTCGTCCTCCAGTCTGCGCCTGATCCAGTTCGTGCCATGCCCTTCAGCCGCCCATCCAAATATTTTCTGCACAATCCAGGCAGTGTCCTTGTCTGGTATCAGGAAATTCTTATCCTCTGGTGACTTCATGTACCCAAACGGTGCGATACATCCGGTAAACTTGCCTTTTTTCGCCTTGATGACGTAAGAGGAATGTACCTTTTTCCCGATGTCTTTTGAATAAATCTCATTGAAAACGCTGCGGAATGCGATAAGGTCATCATCTTTTCCCGTATCTACGCCGTCTGTCACACCTATGTAACGGATATGGTGCTTCGGGAAAAATTCATCCCTCAACTGCCCTGAATGTGTGCTGTTCCGGGTAAGCCTTGACATATCCTTCGTTACCACAATGTCAATCTTGCCCTGTTTGCAGTCGGCTAACATTCTTTGAAAGTCCGGTCTGTCCATATATAAACCGGAATACCCGTCATCAGCGTACACGCCTGCAACTGTATAACCATGCTCCTGACACCACGTTTCCAGCATATCCCGCTGGTTGTGTATGCTTGCGCTTTCCCCGTCAAGGTTATCGTCCTTTGAGAGCCTGCAATATATGGCAACCCGTAAGCTGCTGTGAAGCTGTTGTAATGCTGCGAAATTAGAATCCATCATGCTGTCCTCCGTTTTCCGCAAAACCAACAGTTGTACCGCCAACATCTGCTTCACTGCCTTTGTATCAGTTTCATAAATGCCTGCTGTCCGCTTTGGTTTCCGTCAAAGACCGTTTTTACTGTAATGCCTTTTTTTGTATCGGTGCAATTACCTGTCATGTTACCCATATTTATTCCCTTTCCGCCTGTACCGCCTTCATCTTTTGCAAAAATAAAGACAAGTACAGATTTCTCCGTAATTGCCCTGACGCTGTACAAGGATACGGACTTATTGGCACTGCCATACCCATAAGTTACTGTTATTTTTTAAGCCTTTAAAATGCCCGAAGCACTCTCCATGTTTGTCCTGCCTTTACCCGTCCGGTAATTTTTCCCCGAAAAAGCAACAGGAATGCATCTCTCCATAATGCGGTCATAGATGCGCCCATGCTCCAAATCTGCCGGATTCTGTAATTTTTCCAGTGACAGGTTTGTTGTAATAATAAACGGTTTCCCGCTTTTATAACGCTCATCTATCACAAGATAGACCGTTTCCAGCACATAGGGAGTGTCACGTTCCACGCCTAAATCGTCAATGATAAGGAGCTGGTATCGGTTCAGGCTTTTCAGGTACTCATTTTTTTCGCCGCTGTATATCCCGCCAAGCGCATTTAACAGTTTCGGGAAACTTGTCATCAGCACAGGGATATTTTTCTCCATGAGCGCATTTGCAATACAGCCTGCAAGGAATGTCTTTCCCGTTCCCACGTCACCCCAAAACAATAACCCCTGTCCGTTTTTCTGAAATTCTGCAAAATGCCCAACATAACGGTACGCATATCCGGCGCAAGGGTGCGCCTCGTCACAGTTTGCAAACGTATAGCCAAAAAAAGTCCTGTCCTGCAGACCTGCGCTTTTCAGCCTTGAAATGCCCTCCATCAGCTCCTTCTCTTTCCGTTTCTGTTCTTCTTTCTCCAATTCCCCCGATCTGCATCTGCATAAACAGGACGGTTTCATGGTGCGCCCCATCAGCTTTACGACCGTCTGCTTTTTTGATTGGCATTTCCCGCACATCAGAAGTCCGGTGTCAGCATCAATATAATCACCACTGTCTGCAATCCCCTCCTGAATAAGTCCGGCAAGCATATCCGTAACCGCTGCCTGCATATCTGTTCCGCTCATAAACTCTCCCCCTCCTTAAAACTGCCATTATAGGAATACCCTTTCCCTTTTTCCTGTTCTTTCTTCATGTCCGCCTTTTTCCAGCATTCCATAGTGGCTAAATGGTTTTTGTATGTCCTTCCGGTATAAGCCATGTATTCCGACAAATGCTCTATCATTGATTGGTAATCTGCCGGGAAGTCGCTTTTGAGCGTTTCCATCTCCTTATCTGTAAGAATGACATTTTCATATCTGCCATAAACACATATTCGTTTTTCCTCCCTCATAAGTGTGTGTGCGTCTTTTTCTCTCTCACTCTCTTTTATATAATCTCTGTTCTCTATACTCTTATCTCTAATCTCTGGCGGACAAAATTGGAACACAGGCGGGACATTGTCCCAACTCTGTCCAATTCCCATATTTGTATCCGTCAAAAGCGGCGTGCTGCCTTCCGCTTTCTGCCTGCGGTATCTTGCCTTGCGTTCCCCCTCAGATGAGCCTTTTCCGGTCATCTGCTCGATTTCCGGCATATAGTAGGTGTCATCTTCCTGCATTACTACAAGACCAAGCTGCATGAATGCCCGCATCGCCCTCTCAACAGTGCCTACCTCGTGCCTTGTAAGCAGTGCGATCATCTCTGCCGAAAGCGGTGTCATCTCGTTTAAGAGCAGTTTCCCGTTATGCTGCAAGGATTTTAAATACAGTTTGAGAAGGATATTCACATATAAAATACCGTCCTTTGAGCCTTCCAAAACCACAATCTCACGCTGGTCAAAAAAATCCTCCTTGAGCTTGAGGAAATAATATTTCTTATTCTCTGCCATAATTGCCCCTTTCCTTTTTTGCGCTTTTTTTCTCCCCAAGATTGGGAAGTATTTCTTTTTGTTTTTCTCTGCCCCTCTGTACCATTGCCGCCTTGTCTGCAATCTCCGCAAGTTCCCCAAGAATGATGTCATTCTTCGCTAAATCGTGCCTTATCTTTGCACTTTCCGCTTTCAGTTCGTCAAGTTCCTTCTTCCATGTTTTTGGAAGCAGCTTATCCGTACCGCTCATATTTTTCAGCCCTGTGCGGTAGGAGAGGGCGGTATCAATCTTATCCGCATTTTTGTCATAATAAGACTGTTTCTGCCTGCCGGAAAGACTTTCGTACTTTTTCAGATACTCCGCAAATGGCTTGTAGGCTTGATAGATGTCTACAATATTGGACATTTTTTTCAGCTTTGCATTTAATTCACGCTGGTTGTGAATGTTGTCGCTCCGTCGCTTTTTGGTATCCTCTGCCAGTTTCCGCAAATCTTCAAGTGTTTCAATCTTATGTGATTGGAGAAACGCCACCATTAAAGAAAAATCTTTTACATTACCTGCTTTTGTTTCTGTGCGCTGGCGGATATTGTTATCCTGAATAAAGGCGCTGCGGTTTTTCTGCCATTCCATCAGGATTGAAATTAAAGTGTCCGGTTTCTTTTCCTCTGCCGGTGTTTCTTTTTCTTCCTGTCCAACGGCTTTTTTCTCTTTTTCGAGGAACGTTATTTTATCCGTCAGACGCTCTATGTTCTCCATGCTGGACAGGATAAGGGCGTTGATTTTTCTAATCTCCCTGTTCATGTTGCCGACTTCTGTTTGAATGCCCCTGCGCTCCATTGCGGTCACTGCCGCACCCATATGGATTGTCGGTAAAAGGTCTATCCCCTGTCTTTCAAAAGAGCGGTGTTCCGCTGTAATCTCATAGCCGTTCTTTTTATAAAATTCCGTCTCAATGTCCGCCCACAATGCCCGCCATTTTTCCACGTTTCCCCTGTCATCCCAATCAGTAGCGTAAACTTTATGTGACTTATAATCATTGCCCTTCTTTGTGGGGATTTTCTGCCCGTTTTTATCAAGGTCATATTCCCGCCAGCATTTCTTTTCTAAAAAAGTCCCGTCTTTTTGGAACGGGCGCATGGTAAGCATGAGATGACAATGCGGGTTCGGATTCTCATGGTCTGGATTGTGCAGATTCATATCGACAACCATTCCTTTATCCCTAAAAAATTCCGCTAGTGTTCTTGCCGCCTTTAACCGTTCCTTCGCATCCAGCTCACAGGGCAATGAAAATTCAACCTCCCTTGAAAGCTGCGCCCTGCTTCCTTTTTCAAAATTTTCAACAGCGTTCCACAAAACGGAACGGTCTGCAAATTCTTTCGGCGCATATTCCGGCAAGAGGATTTCGGAATAAATCACATGACCTTTTCTTGAAAAATCCTTCATCTCCCCGTCATATTCGCAGTAAATTTTTGTTGCGCTCCGGTATGCTGCGGAAGCCACAGCCGACTGCGGCTTTTCCCCGCCCCGGCTGATTATCTTTGCGTTAAGATGTATCATTTTGGTGGTTATCGGTATCCCCCTCCTTTTCCGCATTTTTCTTTCCCCGACGGAAAAATGTGGCTGTGCCACATTTGACAAGGGCGCACTTATACACGCTTCGCGTGTGTGCGCCCTGCGGGGCTTTGCCTGCCTTGCGGCAGACAACAGGGGAAACGACAATTCCCCTACGGGCTTCGCCCTACCCTTTAGTGAACTTTGCGTTCAGATAAAGGCTAAAGAGAAGCCTTTATCTGCCCACAAAGTCTTACAGTGCCACCCGCCACGTTATGGCAGATAATCTCATTCCGCCGGGAATTGCTTTTTTGCTTTCTCCGCTAAAATATTCTGCATAGTCCTGCGGAAGGATAAATCTGAAAACAGCGTATTCAGAATATCTTTTACTGAATCATCATTCAGGGCGGCAAGCTGTTCTTTGGTAATATTCAGCTTTTCTTTGATAAGGTATTCAAAGTGGCTTCCCCATACGATGTTGCGGTGTCGGCGTTCCTTTTCTGTCATACCTTTTATCTGGTTACGGAGTTTCGCCTGCCTGTGTTTTGCAATGGCAAGCTCGGCTTTCGTTTTCTGCAACTCCGCATCAATTACCTCTCTGTTTCTTAATTTATTTTCACTCATCTTTTCACTTCCTCCCTGCCCGTAACGCTGTTAATATTGCATATCAATAACAGGCACACAAAAGAGGACACCCGTATCCAGAATGCCCCCTCCTGTGTTTCATCACGCCTGTTTATTTTTCATCATAATCCGTCTTAAACCGTACCGTTATAAGCATAACTTTCCGCACGAGCCTTTCGTACAGTTCCCTGTTGAATCTGCCTTCCTCAATGCTAAGCCTTGCCATGTACGGCTTGAACAGCCGAATCACCTCCTGCATAGCAAAATAATCGCCATTTACTGCCTTTTCCAGTGTTTCAAAGGAAATGTCCCTGTCTTTAAATTTATTCTCCATGACACATTCCCTCCACCAGCCACCGGAGTGTTTTTACCGTATCATTCCTCCATTTGCAGACAGTGCTTTTTGCCAGACCGAGGATTCCCCCAATCTCCCTGTCCGTCCATCCGATGAAGTAATACATCAGCACAATCTGTAACTGTCTGTCCGACAGTTCCCTTAATGCCTGTGCCAAATCACCGTCCACTATGCCGATTTCATAACCCATGACATAAAAATAGTCAGCGTGGTATGTATCAAAGATTTTATCAACCGTTTCCAACTGCTTTTCGGAAAACATCTCCATGTGCGATTCCCGTTCCGCCATGCGCTTGCGTTCGTTGTAATAGTTAATTTTTTCGTATCTCAATGCCATGCGGCAGTATGTCACAAACTGGCGCACCACCCTGTCTTTTTTATCTTTGTTTATCAATGTCCTGTCCTCCATTTCTGAAAAATTGATTTATCTGAAACGAAGTCAGGACTGGCGGGGAACGGCAGTGCATTGTTGCTTTAAAAAACAGAAAAGCGTTTCATTGGGTTTCTTCCAACAAACGCTTTCCCGCCTTTACAATATGATTTACATGATAACTACATGACGCTTTATCTTCAACTTTTTATACAGAAAATCTAAAATCACTCATTCTCCCATTCGTATGTTTTTAACCGTCCGACTCTCTATCGTCAGGTTTTCATAAACTCGAATCCCGCCTTTTCCAGTCGGTGCCTGAGCTAAAAGTCCTACCTTTATGGTTTTTTCGGCAGGCAGGTTGAAAAACCTCATCATATAGAACCTTTCTCCATCCGTTGAATAGTGAAAGGCAAACGATTGCCCTACCCGACACGCCTGTAACCAAACAAAGTCATTTTCAATATTACAACCATTGGCATCATCAGATTCCTCTTTTGTAACTACACTGACAACAGCATGTGTATTGAAATCTGTAAGTTCAAAACAGGCTTTCGCCCAATTCTTTCTATCCTGCATGACCATGATTGAGGAAGAATCATAAGTATCTTTGAAGTCAAGCGACACTTTTACCCGCATCACAAAGTCCCCGTTAATTTCCGTATAATAAAAGGGTGCGTTGCTTAACGATTCGGGAGTAATGCCTTCTTCTCCAACTGCACCATTATTGCAAAAAAAGTCACTCTCTTTAGGAGCAGTTATCTCCCACCTATCCCCTGTTTTATTAATTGCACTTTCATTAAGCCATTTAAATTCCATTGCACATCGACCTCTTTTCTACATAAAAATCTAATACATTCCGTTAGTCACGCCAATCCGCATCTGATTCCCACTGGCATTCTGTAATCTGCATATCAGAAAATGTTGCCTTGTATGAACCATCTGTCGGGCTGCATGCATATATTCCATATGTAATTTTTTCTGCCCCCTCCCACATATGGAAAATGCGCATCTGCCTGAAATTTATGCCGTCCTCACTACATTCAATGCAGTAGTCGCTGTTCCTGCGCGAAAAGCGATACCACATACTTTTAATATCAGAGGATATGTCTGTTGTTGCCCAGTCAGAATATCCATGATTCGTGACAACACTTCCCAACCGCTGTATCTTTTCATCTTCATATTCGATAGATGCCTTAAACCAGTTATCACTATTTAAATACATAACCACACCGCACTGGTCAAAACGGCAGGCACTCTCAAATTCTGTTTTAACAATAAAGGAAAAAAACTTATCAGTTGTTTCAATCTGGAACACTGGAGCATTATCATTTTGAAAGCCATAATAAGTGCGCGCCCATAAATCAGTCCCCCTTTCCGTAGTAATCACTACTTTGCCCTCACTAATCTGTACCTCCTTCGGTTGACGTGTCCATTTTGGACTGTTTTTCAAAAAATCCATCTTTTTATCCTCTCTTTCTCTTTATATTTTTGATAGGCAACTATTTGATACCTATTTTTTCACTACATATCCTTCTTCTATAAATATTTTCCTTTTTAAAAATACACTGGGCTTCTTGGCTCACATCTGTAATCTAAGCATTCAGAAGGCAAAGACAAAAATCACCTTGAGTTCCAGGCTAGCTTGAGCTC
>ERZ808040.1020-NODE-1020-length-20643-cov-4.551250_pt1 | contig 20643 bp, 14 predicted proteins | sample MGYA00380191_ERZ808040 | MGnify/ENA primary metagenome ERZ808040 (study PRJEB31490, sample SAMN06133395) | mouse gut metagenome | isolation source: J6 | host: mice | place: China: Chengdu | collected 2015-05 ...
TGACAGCACCGTCCGCCATGTTTCTGATATAGGAAAAAATCTCCTTCCCCGTCACAAGCATCAGGCAGATTAATAGCAGGATGATGAGGATCACCGTCGTTGCCACCGTATCAAACAGTGGACATAAAAGCCTCACCAACGTCCCACCCAAAATTCCGCCGCCGCTTTTTGTCTCCGCGGACACCGTGAAGGATTTTGCCCATTTTAGTTCCGGGTCATATGCGCTTAGAAGCTCCACCAATGCGGCAAGACACACAAATGCCCCTGCCGCGCACCACAGCTTTCTCCTCGCGATGCGGTTTTTGCGGTTGGAAATCCCAAATGCGACCCCGAAAAACAACAAAAACGGAAAAAGATAGCCAAAAATCCCGAATAAACCGAAAATAATGGTATTCAGCCATGTTCCGACCGTCCCGCAAAGATTGATATAACTTAAGAAAAACAACAATGCCACCAGAAGTGTCACTGCCAGCACGATTTCTTCCTTCATAGAATCCGAAAGCCTCTCCTCCGGCTCATACGCAGAACCGATCTGCCCCTTGCCGTCGGCTCTTGCCCCGGAACCTGCCTTTTTTGCAGGCCGCCCGGAAGCCGTATTCTTTTTCCCTGCCGCTCCCGCCTGCTTTTTTGTGCCCGCGCCAGCCTGCTTTCCCGCCGCAGTATGTTTGCCCTTTGCCATCTTCTGGTCTGCCATGCAACAAACCCCTTTCCAAATCATTCTATGCCGATGTACCCCGTGTTCCCGGTCACAATACTTCTGCCATTAAAATATATTTACAAACAGAAATACCCAAGTAAAACCAAACCAAGCACGATCCGGTACCAGCCAAAAACGACAAAATCATGTTTGCGGATATAACTCATCAGAAAGCGGATTACGACAACCGAGACCGCAAACGCGACTACCATGCCGGTGACCAGGATCATCGTCTCATTGCCGCTTAAAGAAAATCCATTCTCCATCCCGAATTTCACACTTTTGATCAGGCTTGCACCCGCCATGACCGGAACCGCAAGGAAAAAAGTAAATTCTGCGGCGACTGGCCTCGCGCAGCCGATCAGCATTCCGCCGATAATCGTGGCACCGGAACGGGAAGTTCCCGGAACCAGCGCCAAAAGCTGAAATATGCCGATCATGAGGGCATCCCGGTATGTCAGGCCGTCGATGGACTCCACCCGCGGCCGTTCCCCGATCTTTTTTTTCTCCAGCACAATAAATATGAAACCATATAAGATCAATGTAACCACAACCACGATCGGCTTCATCAAAAGTTCATCAATCTGGTCATCAAACAATATCCCGATCACCCCCGCCGGGATACAGGCAACAAAAATCTTAAACCACATCGAAAACTTATCTTTGCAGATAAAATACCGCTCCTTTGCCGAAAACGGCCAGAGCCGTTTAAAATACAGCATAACAACCGCAAGGATTGCACCGAGCTGTATCACTACCAGAAAAAGCGCCTTAAACTCTTCCGAAATATCCATCTTGATAAATTCGTCCACCAGTATCATGTGCCCGGTGCTGCTGATCGGCAGCCACTCGGTAATTCCCTCCACAATCCCAAGGAAAACCGCTTTGAACCATTCCACAATATCAAATTCCATACGATACCTCCAAGTACAGCGGCGCGCGGCTTTTCCTCTCTTTCGGACTGCCGGTGCTGCCAAAAAGCAGCAGCGTTGGCATGGAAAAGCCCGCGCACCCCCTATACAAATCTTATCCGGTAAAAGTATAGCATATTCTTGGAAATTACGCAAGATCAAATCACAGGGGGTATGCAGGCCTTCTAAATAAATTTATTTTATCGACTCTTCTATTATAAAAATATATTTTTATTAAGTTTTATTTATAGCGAAACATCATAGGATACGGCAGCAAACTCAATTTGCATGAATCAGGTAAAAATCATCCGAGAACAATGCCTCCCCTCTGGTAAGCGGCAAAAACACTTCCTCACACCAGCGCTTAAAGCGGGCAGCAAACCACTCCTGCCCCGGCCAGCAGGCGCTATGCAGAAGGATGGCAAGCAAAATATTTAGCGCAAAACAGGCATCGAGCATTTTAAGGCAGACTGCCCCACCCGCCTTTTTATACCCCGCCGCTATCGCGCGCCGGTTTTCCAATCCGTTAATGCTGCAATACAGCATCGCGAGATCCATCATCGGGTGGCAGTAGCCGAACAGAGAAAAATCGATCGGAACAAGCCCGTTTTCGGTAATCAGTATATTGGACAAAGAAAGATCCGCGTGGGTTATTATCACATCCTGTCCGAATGCATCCATCTGCTTTGCAATAAAGTCAAAGGCATCTGCCATACATTGCACCCATTTTGCATCAAAAGCACCGCTCCCCAAATCATCATAAAGTTTTTGTTTCAGGCGGCGGCACAGGGCAGCGTCATAGCAAAGCACCGGGATTTTCTGACACATGCGCGCATGTTTATGGAGCTTTCCGACCATCTCCCCGATCCGGAAACACAGGTCATAGTCCACCTCGTCTTTTTCAGGATTCCTGCCGGGCAGCCACGTCAGCATCGTGGCAAAAGTACCGTCGGAAAGCGTGGTTACAAGTTTGCCTTCGCCGTCCGGACAGGGCTTTTGCACCTCCATGCCGCGGCTGCTCAAAAAGTCCAAAAAACGAAGTTCTTCCCGGTAGATTTCCCCGCGGTTCATACCATCATAGACCGCTCCCGTCTGAAACCCCTCCGCATGCTTGTGGATGCGGAGCAAATACCTGTTATCAACACAGTATGTCATATTTTCATTGTGGCGTATCAGATTCGTTTTTGCTCCCTGCATCCCATATCGGAAAAGTGCTTCTGCCAAAAGATCCGGTTCCATTTTTTACCTCCTTCGTTTTTCTTATCCTTCATAATGCTCCATCTCTCGGAAATAAATATTTTATTTTTCACAAACTTTCACTTCGACCGCAATTTTTGCAATCTCCTTTGATACATCCCGTTCCCCGGAAACATGAAGCATCGGAATGCCGTCCGCAGAAAAATGTACCCTGTGGTATGTACTACAGCGGCAGTTGTATTTCCCCCGCTCCTGCGCATGGTAGGCAACCATCCACCGCCCGTCCTCATCCTGAAAGAAGGAATTGTGCCCCGGTCCGTTGATTCCTTCTACAAATGTAGAGCGAAGCATCGGGTACGGAAGCTTTTTAAAGGAATCCGGCTTTAAAAGATCTGCCCCATCCTCCGCGACCAGATAGCCCACCGCATAGGAATAGCCGCAGGCATCCCCTCCGGAATAGGCAAGATAAATCCTGCCGTTTGCATACAGGGCATACGGCCCCTCATTATTGATCGTGCCCTTTGTGTTTTCCCAGCCAAACAGCGGTCTGGAAAGCAGTACCGGCTCGGAAGTGAGCACCCATGGCTTCTCCTCGTGTGCTGCCGCAATATAGAGCATGGAACCCGTGTCCAAAGGCGTACCGATGCCCCGGCGGTATGACCACACAAGATAACCCTGGCCGCCGGAGCGCACCCACGTCATATCGAGCGTGATCCCATCCTGTGTAAGCGGGCTGCCGTCCTGTCTTACCACACGCACAGGCTCTTCCCAGTCCATGGCACGGATGATCTCTCCGCCTTCCCTCAGCTTCATAAAATGGCACTGTGGTCCCCACGCCTCCCCGCTAACTGCAAACAAAATGTAGAGCGCGCCGCCGATCACATGGAATTCCGGTGCCCAGAAAGTTTGTACCAGCCCCTTTTCCTTATCCTGAGCTAAAATGCAGTATTCTTTCATATCCGGCGCAAACAGTCCCTCTACGGTATCCGCCCTGCGGACAAATATCCCGATATCATTGACATTATCATTTGTTGCAAGGAAATACCAAGCGCCCTCCCAATGAAAAATTACCGGGTCAGCATAGCCTACCGCCTGCGGGAATTTTGGTGATACCGCCCGGATTTCCCCGTGCAGGATACCGGTACTTCCAGAATTTAAAGCATGGATTTCCTGCTCGTCCCAGTAAATTCTCTTTTCATCCATGGAGCCATCCGAGTAGGTCACCCTGGCACTTACCGCAGAGATTTCCTCTACATTCCTTACCGAAATCTTTTTCGGATATTCGACGCTCACACTGCAAAGCGGAATAAAACGCGCACGGATTTTTTCGCTTTGCTCGTCCGTAACAGGAAGCATTCTATTTCCAGACTCCAAATAAACAGAATATTCTGCATGGGAAACCTCCCTCTGCTCTGAAAAATCAACAAAATCCTCCGTGTTCCACAAAAGCAGGGTATCCGGTTTCTGCGGGTTTCCCTGTGCATCGACATATTCTGCCAGAATCCCGTACTGCCCATCCTTTTCAAACAACACCGGATTTTTTACCCCCCGCTCCAAAAGTGTATCGTCCTCCCTGATTTTAGCGCAGGCATATAGGATACCACAGCCCTGATTCAGTTCCTCGGCTTCCCCATCCTCGTCGCAGAGCGCAAAATGAACGCTGTTTGCAAATGAATTCGGGTATTCTGCTCCTGCTGCCTGCTTTGTATACACTTTAATATACTTCATACGATTCCCCTTTCCAAATACTGGGGTAAACACCCCGTTTGATCTTTAAACCATAAAAGGGAAGATTCCACCACCACCCGATATCTTCCTCCCCTTTTATTCTATCATAAGCCGCTTGATATTTTCTATCAATCGGTTAGCATTTCTTGCCATTCAGGCTTTTGTCCGGGTCAGAGGAAATTCGGAATCCGTTCCGCGATCCCTATGCTGCCATGTAACACACCAAGTCCTGTTATTGTAGGGAGCATAATATCAAGAACAACAAGGTCAATTTTCTGCCGGGCAAAAGCATCCAATGCCTCACCGCCATCATAAGCCGGAAAGGTATTGTGTCCAGCGGATTTCAGATATTCGCAGATAGCGTCATTAGTTTCTCTATCATCTTCAATGATAAGTATCGTTGCCATAAGGACACCTCCATATTTCAATTTTAACATTTCAATGTTTAGTGTATATGAAATTTTGCAAATTTTTATTATACCTCTACGTTAGCTATTCTGCAATCTTGTCAAGTGAAATAAAATACTACTAAAAATAAAACTGTACTTCGTTCTCATAGGATTTATGCGTTCAATATTTCTGCAAGCCCCGCCGCATCAAATCCCGCAAGGGCAGGATGATTTGTCAGTGCCTTCACGATACGCCAGCCATCCCTGCTGTGCACGGCATTTTCCGGGATTGGGAGAAAGCCGAAATCAAGATACACTTTGCATGCCAGCCAGGTATTTGTCTGGGTCGGGATTTTCGCGCGGGTATAGCCAAGTTTTCCCATCAGGGAAAGCGTGTGGGAAATCAGGGGTTTTGAGAGCCCAAGCCCCTGATATTCCCTGCGCACTGCCACCCAGTGCAGCCATCCGGCACCGGAAGTATCCCTGCCGCTGACATCATAAAATGCGGTCGCGGTTGCCACTTTCTTCCCCGCCATATCCTCGATAAAAACCATCCGGGAAGAAAGCTCCTCTTCACGCCCCAAGTAAAAGCGCTCCCACGCGCTATGCCCTTCCTCCCTGCTGTCAAACTCTTTTGCCGACTGCTCGATGGCAATCCAGTCCTCCAAGTCACCGTCCTGATAGTATACGAACCGGTAACCTTTCGGAAGCTTATATTCCGGGATATCACAAAGTGTATCCCTCTGTAACAAAAGTTCATAATACCGTATTCTGGCATCATGGTTGTCAAACACCATCGTCAAACCTCCATAAAATGCAGTGCGGGAAACGTGTTTCAATCGTTTCCCGCACTGCGTCTCTCCCTGTCTTTTTATCCTTCGATGTGCAGGGCAATTTTTAAAATGTTCATCACGCAAAACTGGAGATCCGCCAATGTAATCTCCCCGCCTTTTTCCACCGCCGCAACAATATCCTTCACATTCTGCTCGCAGCCCGGCATAATCAGGTCATTGCCGACCCGGATGCACTTAACGGCGCTGGAATGCGGATAAGCTTTTTTCTGCCCGCCCGAAGTGTCCTGTGTGGTAAACCAATCCGTCATCACCACACCCTCAAAGCCCCACTCGTCGCGCGCCACATTCTGGATCAACTCATAATGGTTCGCGGCGTGCACGCCGTTTAACAGGTTATAGGAGGTCATAATCGAGTAAGGCTGCGATTCCTTCACCGCGATCTCAAAACCCTTTAAGTAAATCTCGCGCAGCGCCCGCTCGCTGATATGCGAATTGTTAAACTGGCGGTTATCCTCCAGATTGTTGCCCGCGTAGTGCTTGATCGTCGTGCCCTGACCCGCAAAGGACTGCACACCTTGCGTCATCGCCGCCGCGCATTTCCCGGAGAGCAGCGGGTCTTCGGAATAATACTCAAAATTTCTCCCACAAAGTGGATTCCTGTGGATATTCATGCCCGGCGCAAGCCAGAAATGCACATGGAACTGCTTCATTTCCTCCCCGACGGCGCGCCCCATCTGCCGGAATAATTCCATATCAAAGGACTGTGCCAGTGTATTTGCAATCGGGATCGCCGTACAGTACTGATAATAATCCACCGCATCCTCCGGCGTATCCTCCGGGAACGGTGCCTGATCCATGCCAAACACCTCGCCGCCGCGCAAAAGCTTTCCGTCCGGGGTCGCCTTAAAATGCGGGTAGAGCCGCAGCCCGGCAGGTCCGTCCGCAAGGATCATATTCGGGATACCGCGCTCCTTAATCAGCGTCGATACCGTATCCGCCGCCGCGCCCGGCACTGCCGCGGAAGCCGAGCCGATCATGCCGGAATGCGTGTGGATGTCGCCGAAACGGCCGACACAAAGTTCTGCCATCTCCTGCACGCTAAGCTGCGCGACAAGCTCACAAAGCTCTGCCTTTCCTTCCCTCACATCGGAAAGCGTAAGCTTCTCTGTGGCGCGGGTATCCGTATAAACCGGGCGCTCCTGGTCATAGACGGCAGTCTTTCCTGCGATCTGCGAAGCATCCAGCTCAATTATCTGCGTTTCCTGCACTCCGACCTGAACACAGTCCTGCTGCACCGGGAGATGATACATGGAATCCCATCCGCCCGCAGCGGCAGAAAGTTCCTCCATCGGCGTATTCAGCGCAAAAAGATTTTTTAACTTCGCGGTCACCACCATCTCACCAAGCTTTAGGACAGCGGCGGTACTGGTATTGCGCGAACTGCTGCCGACATTGATCTTATACTGACCCGCTTCAAGCTTCCACGCCGCATCCGCCACATCGTAGGATGCCATGTCCTCAAGCGGGAAGGTAACCGTAACCGTTTCTTCCTCTCCGCAGGAGAGCAGCTTTGTTTTCGCAAAACCAACAAGCTCCTGGAACGGCTTCTCAATCATCCCGCCAAGCATCGTCACATATACCTGCACAACTTCCCTGCCCGCATACTTGCTCCCGGTATTTTTCACTGTCACGCACACCTTCACCTTGCCATCCTCTACCGCAACCGACTGTGCCTGCATTGAAAATACCGTATAGCCAAGCCCGTAGCCAAAACAGTATGCCGGTTCCACGCCAAAGCTGTCAAAATAACGGTAGCCGACATAAATCCCCTCTTTATAGTATTCGTCATCCAAATTCCCGCCAATATGCCCGAATTCCCCGGAGGACGGATAATCGGAATACTTCTTCGCCCAGGTATCCGTCAGTTTCCCCGAAGGGATGCTTTTGCCCGTCAGGACATCCGCCACAACAAAACCGCCGATATTCCCGGTCTGGCCGACTAAAAGCACCGCATTTACGCCGGGAATCCCGTCGATTAAGGACATGTCCATCACACCGCCGACATTTAACAGGACAATACATTTTTTGTAATGTTCTGCCAAAAAGCGGATTGCGCGCTCCTCGCCGTCCGTAAGTTCATAATCCCCCTTGCGGTTTTTGCGGTCCTTCCCCTCGCCGGAATTGCGCGTGATCACAAACACCGCAGTATCCGTGTCCGCCTCCGCCACATCCGCTTCCGTGATTTCCGGCATATCCGGCGGGAAGAACGGGAATTCAAACATCAGCCCAATCATATGGGAATGGTTTCCATTCGCCTTTTTCGAGATATCATCCAGATAATCGTTCTTTGCCTTCTCAAAATGCGCGTCATAAGCGTCAAGCCATGCCTTTGACGTAATGGTAAATCCCGCGTCAAGCATCCCCTGCTCGACCGTGATGACTTCCCTCGTGTTCACGTCGCCCGAACCGGTGCCGCCCTTTACCGTATGGCGCACCCCGTCGCCGTACATCGCAATCTTGCCCGTCCCGCTAAGAGGGAGCGCACCGTCATTCTTTAACAGCACCATGCACTCGCCCGCAAGCCGGCGCACAATCTCCTGGTTCTTCTTTTCCAATTCCGTGACCTCCGGGGAGGTCAAAGCATAAAAACTACTCATCGCAAAATCCGCCTTTCTTTATGTAATTTCGTAACAGCCCTTTGTGTCCGTTCGTCCCATACCCGTTTCTTTCATAAGTTTAACATATCATCTTTCCCATGGAAATGTCATAACTTATCCGGGGATGTATTATCACAGTTTTTTGGACAGATGACTTACAAAATCTGTTCCATCCCAATCTTCTGCACGCTAAGGCCGCAGCTTTCATAAAAGCGCATGGCAGCAGGATTGCACGCCCACACATTCAACGTCAGGTTATGGCAACCCTCCTCCTTTGCAAACGCGAGCACATACTCGTAAAGCTCCCTGCCGATATGCTGCCCGCGCAGTTTCTCGTCCACGCAGAGATCGTCGATATAAAGAGTGCGGATATCCGTAAGGGATGACTCCCCGGCATGTTCCACAAACATGCAGAACGCATACCCCGCCACATGATGATCAATCACTCCCACAAAAATCGGCCGTTTCTTATCGTCAATGATCCCCGCTAACTCCTCATCGGTGTATTTCTTATTCCCCGGCCGGAAAATATCCGGTCTTCCATCGGAATGCACTTTATGTACCTGATATAATAATTGATTGATATCCTCCAGATCGGATTGTCTGGCAAGACGAATCTGCATTGTCATCCCCTCTTTCCTGATAAATATCCCTATGCCGCTATCGCAGCTTGTCCGATAGGGCTCCCCCAACCCAACAAAGAAGTCTCCCCCTTCCCCGCCGCTTTCCTCTTTACAACTTAAAAACTGAGGACTTCTTTGATAAGTTAAAAAAGCGGCAGGGATGCTATAAAACCCTGCCGCTTTTTTCCCAAATCTTATTTTAACTTACATTTCGGATGATTTCAAGAGTATTTCATGTCCCCCTGCGAAAAAATATTGCGGATGCCCGGATACCGCCGCACTTATCCGCGCGCTTTCCCTTCCATCCCGCTCACGATCGCATAATACGAATGCGACGTGATCCGGTATGCAGCCACATACAGCAATGCAAAGATACAAAAACAAATAAGTGTCACCACTGCAAGCAGTTTCCCATTCAGCAGCCCGAACAAGACCAAGCACTTTTTTATCATCGGGAATGCGAATGCAAGATGCGTCCCCGCGGCAAGAAGCGGGAGGAAAAATACGGTGATTACCTGGGAATTCACACTTTTCTTAATTTCATGCTTTGTCATACCGACCTTCTGCATAATCTCAAACCGGGACTGATCCTCGTACCCTTCCGAAACCTGCTTGTAGTACATAATCAGCACCGCCGCAAACACAAAGACAATGCCAAGCAGGATTCCGAGGAAGAACAGCCCGCCATATAACGCATAAAAGCCGGATCTCTCCTTCGCGGCACCCTCGATCTGCATGGAATTAAAAACGCTCGCCTCCACATCGCTTTCATTATACTGCTTCACCCTCGCCCAGATTTCATCCATAATCTCCACCTGCCCCTCATCTTCAAGGCTCAGGTCAAAAGCATAAACCCATTTCAGCGAAAACGCACGGTTCCCGGCATAATTGACAAGCCCGGAAAATTCCTCCGCCACCGCGTCAAAATCCGCGACAAACAGGAATATGGATGGAACTACAATCATCGCTGACTCCCCGTCATCCACAAAATCAACGGTCTTCTTTACGGTAAATGGCGCATGGTTAGAAATGGATATTTCTTCCTTCTCATAATTCCTTTTTGTTGTATATAGCAGCACTTCCCTCCCCGAAAGTTCCTCATTCTCCCCCATAATACTGTTGTAATCCTCAAGCGGCACCAGATAGACCTGCCATAATTTCCCGATGTCCGAGCCATACACGCCCGGATCCTCCGTCCAAAATATGCCGTCCTTCTCAACCGCGGAAGTTTCCCCGCGGCGGTAATCCATGAAATTTTTCTTGGTCTGCCCGCGCTCCTTTAGCACCTGTGAAAAAATTTCCCGAAGCCCCTTCGCCTTAGCCGAGGAAAAAGCGGAAAACTGATCCGCCCGCGCATAGAAATTGATATCCCTCGGGTAGCGCGTGCGCATGCCCTCCTCCTTGCCGACATACAGGCAGACAGTCGAGGACACCATAACAAGCACCATCGTGCACAGGATACAGATGGAGGCAAGCCCCGCTCCGTTGCGCTTCATGCGGTAGACCATCGAGGAAACGGAAACAAAATGGTTCGTGCGGTAATAATACTTTTTATTCCGCTGCAACACTTTGCAGATTGCGACCGAACCCGCCATAAAAAGCAGGTAGGTCGCGGCAATCACCATAATCACGGCAACAAAGAACAGCATCATGACCTCGATCGGGTTTTCCAGCGTTACCGCGAGATAGTAAGCCCCGCCAAGCAGTGCCACGCCGACCACCGCAAACAGCCAGTTTGCCTTCGGCGGACGCTCCCCGGTATTCTCGCTGTGCAAAAGCTCAATCGGGTTCGCAAAATGAAGCTGCCTTAGGGCATTGGCAAGAATGAGCAGAAAGATGATGGAAAAGAGCACGGCGGTGTGCAGGATGCCCGCCGCATCAACACTTATAAAAAACATGGCATCCGCCTGCAGGATATTCACCATGCAGAGCTCCGCGACCTTTGAGAGCAGCACACCGAGCGCCAACCCCGACAAGAGCGAGATACCAGCGATCATGGCAGTCTCCCACAAAAGCACGCGCGCGATGTTCCACTTGCCCATGCCAAGGATATTGTAAAGCCCAAATTCCTTTTTCCTGCGGCGCATCAAGAAGGAATTGGTATAGAACAAAAACAGCGCCGAAAAAAATCCAATCACACCGCAGCCAAACTGCAGGACTAGCTGCATCTGATCCCCGCCCTTGCAGCTGCCGATATAATCGCTTGCGGAAAGGAATGACACGATATAGAACATGACCACCATCCCGATGCAGGTCAGGATATAGGGCAGGTACAACCGCCCGTTCTTGCGGATGCCGGTCCACGCCAGTCTCGGGTATATTGTATGTTTCATTATATTGCCCCCTTCCCTAGCCGATCGCCGCACTGGTCTTGCGGTTGGCAAGCAGCGTCAGCGTATCTGAAATTTTCTGGTAAAGTTCCTCGTTCGTGCTGTTCCCCCGGTAAATCTGGTGGAACACTTCGCCGTCGCGGATGAACATAACGCGCCCTGCACGGCTTGCTGCCTTGACGGAATGTGTTACCATCACGATGGTCTGCCCCATACGGTTGACATCCCCAAAAATATCAAGCAGCTCATCGGTTGATTTTGAATCAAGCGCCCCGGTCGGCTCGTCGGCAAGCACCAATTTCGGCCTTGTAATCAAAGTCCTTGCGACCGCCGCGCGCTGTTTCTGCCCGCCGGAAACTTCGTAAGGATATTTTTTGAGGAGATCTGAAATCCCAAGCCGGTCGGCGATCGGCATCAGGCGGTTGTGCATTTCATCGTAGCGCCTGCCCATCAGGACGAGCGGGAGGTAGATATTGTCCTCGAGCGAAAAGGTATCGAGCAGGTTGAAATCCTGAAATACAAAGCCAAGGTTATTCCTGCGGAATGCCGCCACCGCAGACTCCTTTATCGCCCCGATATCCTGCCCGTCAAGCAGCACCCTGCCGGCCGTCGGCTTATCAAGCGCCGCCAGGATATTGAGCAGCGTTGTTTTGCCCGAACCGGACTCGCCCATAACCGCCACATACTCTCCCTCTTCCACTGTAAAAGATACGTTTTTCAACGCCTCCACTTTGTTTCCGCCAAATCTGGCCGTATAAATTTTTTTGACGTTCTGCGCCTCTAAAATACTCATATACCGTTTACCACCTTTCCTCTTTCTATATCCTGAAAAATTCCTTCCGGCAATGTTTTGGGTCCTGCCGCTTCCAAGTTCCGCAAAGTCCCTGCCACTGCCGGTAGCATCTGCTGTTTTTACTCCGCAAATGATTTTATCAAAAAAGGAAAATGTACGCCATCGAATCGGCTTACATTTTCCCACGAAATCTTACATTGTTGTAAGAAGGTATTTGGAAATCATTCCACCCGCACCCCTTTTTGCTCCAAATCAATCCGCACATTTGTCCCTTCCCCAAAACATGAAGTGACAGAAATCGAATGTCCCAGATTTTCACAGATCCTCCGGCACAGATACAGCCCGATCCCGCTTGCTTTCTTGTCCTCCCTGCCGTGATAACCGGTGTATCCCTTTTCAAAGACGCGCGGCAGATCTTCCGGTGCAATCCCGATGCCGGTATCCCGCACCGTAAGAACCCACGCGCCGTCAAGCCTGATTGTAACACTTCCGCTCCTTGTGTATTTCAACGCATTGGAGAGAATCTGCTCAATGCAGAGCGAGAGCCATTTCTCATCTGTCACCACCTTGATCCCAAGCGGTTCGTAAATCAGGGAGATTTTTTTCCGTATAAACTGCCCTGCAAATTTTTTGACCGCGGCGCGCACAATTTCATCCAGGTCATATTCCGCAAAAATATAATCCGTTGAATCGGAGTCAAGGCGCAGGAATGCCAGCACCATCCCGACATACTGCTCAATCCGGAATACCTCCTCGCGCATCTTTCTGGCGTTTTCCGAATCCTCCCCCTCAAGGTACAGGCGCAGCGCCGCAATCGGTGTTTTGACCTGATGCACCCAGATCGTATAATAATCCACCATGTCCGAGTAATTTGCATTCATCGTATCTTTTGCCGAGCGAAGCTGTTCCCTGAGCGCCTCGATGATTTTCCGGTAATCCGCCTCCAGCCAGTTCTCACTCTCAAAAAAACCCTCCATCATTTCCGCGCTGCGCATCGCCAATTCCTTAAGCCGCCCATGCTTGCGGACCGCCCTTTGGTAATCAAACACCATGATACCGCCGCCCAGTACCGCACAGAGCAGCATTGGATAAAGTACCGCGCCAATCGGCAGACGGTAGAGTGCAAACACAATAAGAAAAATCGCGCAAAAAATGAAAAATACAGCAATCAGCCTGCGGTGCTGCCTCAAATACATTTTGTACAAACCCATAACAATCCTTCACACCCTTCCTGCACTGCTTCTTCCCTCTGCAAAAACAGCTGCTTTTGACCCACCAGTCTTCTTTCCCATTCCGTCCTTTACTGCACCAGATACCCCACCCCGAATTTTGTCGTGATGAACCCGGAAAGCCCTGCCGCAGAAAGTTTTTTCCGCAGCCGGTTCACATTGACGGTCAGCGTATTCTCATCGACAAAACTTTCCGACTCCCAGAGTTCTTCCATCAGCCGCTCGCGGCTCACCACCTGCCCCCTGCTCCGAAGCAGCGTCAGCAGGATACGGTACTCATTTTTCGTCAGGTCAATTTTCTGTTCCTTCGTGGAAAGCGTCTGATCCGCCATATTTAAGATTGCCCCGTTATGCTCCAAGAAAGGGGCCTGCGGCGCAAAAGCGTAACTGCGGCGCAGAAGCGCCTGGATTTTTAAAATAAGCACGTCCATATCAAAGGGTTTGGCGATAAAATCATCCGCCCCCATATTCATCGCCATGACAATGTTCATATTGTCGGACGCGGAGGAGAGAAAAATGATCGGTACATCCGATATTTTCCGAAGTTCGGCGCACCAGTGATAGCCGTTGTAAAACGGCAGCACAATGTCAAGCAGCACAAGCTGCGGCGAAAATTCTGCGAATTCCGCAGTGACGTTGCGGAAATCCTGCGCACAGCACACCACAAAGCCCCATGCCGCGGCGCGGTCAGCGATGGCTGTGGCAATGCCGGCATCATCCTCTATGATCATGATCTTATAATCCATAACTGCTCCCCCCTGCCCAAAACTTGTCCGCAAAAAATGGTATCCCACGTAAAAGACCGGAACCCTTTCCCCGCAAAACCTTATGTTCCGCAGGATATTTTATCATATGCACCCGCATAAGTCCACGATAGATTATTTTGGATTGCTGCATAATGCAAACGCCTTCGCAAGAACCACATCCCTTCCGTACGCGGTATCCTTTGCATCCCCCTCCAGATAAATATCCGGCAGGATTCCCTTTCCGATAAACTCCGTGCCGTCCAACAGCCGGTATCCGACCGAACAGATCCGGAAAGCCCCGCCCAGACGGAGGCGTTTTAAAAACGGTGTCCCGGTCGTGCCGAGAGTCGGTGCGCCGATCAGGGTTGCCCGGCAGTTACTTTTAAACATGGCGGTAAAATCCTCCGCCGCCGAGATCGTCCCACGCGAAGTAAGCAGGACTACCGGTCCGTCATACATTGCCGCCTTCCCCTGCGCGCCAAAGAAATCCTGATATTCGTAATAATACATATTCTTTCCTGTGCGCAGGCAGCGCTCCACCTCCTCTTTCGTACAGAGGCCGTCCGCCACGCATTTTTCGATCTGTTCCGCACACATACCAATATATTGGCTTGCGGAGGATACGTCAATCCCCTTCATCTGCCTCGTCTTCTTCCGGCAGCCGGAAAACTCCCCCGCGATAAATAATTCCGCTACCCGCGCCGCATATGCCGTCATCCCGCCGATATTTTCCCGGATATCAAGGATCACCCCATCAGGGGAGTCCATGCCGGAAAGCGCCTCCGCAATCTCCCCTGCCGCCCCCGGATGCAAAAAATCATCCATGCGGGCATACAGGATGTTCCCTTCATAAATGCGGATCTCCGTATTTCCTTTGGAAATACGCCGGTATTTTGGCATCCATGTACCATCTCCGCTCCGTCCTCCCCGTTGGTTCGGATTTCCGTCATTTTTCAACTCTCCTGCTTCTTCCCCTTCCCCGGAATTTTGCACACATTCCGTTATCCCGACCAGCTTTGCGGCCTCCCGCAACAGATCAAACCGGAACATCCCATTGGAAGTTGTCAATACATTTTCTGATTTTTTCAACAAAAACGGCATGATTTCTTCCAGCTTTCCCGGATTGGCATAATCCCCGATATGGTAGATGTAGCGGAAGCACTCCGAAAGAAAGTCCGGCATCTTTACGCCGTTTACTGCGGTAACTTTTGCCAGAAGGAATTCTTCCTTTCCCGCAGGAATCTCCCTGATATGCCAGCCGCCGTCCAAATAAACCAGGTGGAACGGGAGATAACCCGCTTCCTGCACCAGTTCTCTCGGAAATCGGTAATCCGTATGTCCGTCCCCCAGCCGGTTTAAAAATTCCGCCATCAGAAGATGGAATTCTTTTTTCGTCACCACAGAAAACACACGCGGCAAATACTCCCCGTACACCGCGTCCCAATCCATCTCCTTCTCCTCAAAATACGGGAAAATCTCCCCCGCCGCCCGCCACGCCGTGGAAAGGTCATAGAGCGCATCCATCCGTTCTGCCTCCGTCATCCGATCTTCCATACTTTCCTCCTTTTTCCGTATTATATCCTTTTTTCCGGAAATCAATTTTTTTGCTGCTATATCCCGCTATTTTCCGTCTTTAATACCTTATCATATGAGAGGAAAAATGCAAGTCTTGAACTTTCATGAAAAATATGCTATCATAGGATCAGAGCAAGGGAGGAAATCCCCTGCTTTATTTTTTTTGGATGCATCAAAAAAATGCGGCACGGGTTTCCTCTTCCAAGGTTCCATGCCGCAGCTTCCAACCAAAACGAACTTTATTTTCCCACACTCTCCGTCCGGATCAGGAAGGTCACACTTCCGTCCATCTCATCGCTCACCCCGGTAAAGCTCTTATACTGCCCTGCCGCGTCGATCATCGCGTCAAGCCTCGCATATACGCTGGTAAGTTCCGCATCATCAAGCGCGTCAAGGAGCTTTCCGATCCCTTCGCTGCTGTATTCTGCCATACCATCCGCAAGTGTTGCCGTACCGTCCGCGAATTCTTTTGCGCCGTCCTTTAATTTCCCTGCGCCTTCAAGGAGATCGCCTGTGCCGTCCGCCAGCTCCCGTGCGCCGTCCTTTAAGGCAATGCTGCCCTCTGCCAAGGCATCTGCGCCGCTTGCAAGCTCCTTTGCACCATCACACAGGCTGCCCGCGCCCGCCGTTAATTGTCCTCCTGCCGCTTCCAGCTGTGCAAGCCCCGCATCAAGCTCTTCCGCCCCGCCCGCAAGCTTACGGATGCCATCCGACAGCACTGTAAACCCTTCGGCTAACTGCGGGAGCTTCCCGGAAAACGCAATGATCCCCTCATCCAGTGCTTTCGCACCCTCGGCAAGTGTTTTTGTCCCTGCCGCAAGTTCGGTACCGCCCGCACGTAAACTTGCCGTGCCGTCCGAAAGTGCTTTTACACCGCTCTTTAACGCACCCTCACCGGCCATGCTGTCCGCGATCTGCTGTTGTGCCGTGACCGTCTGCTGCAATGTCCCGATCATCGTCTGTAAGGAAGCCACCGTCTCCGCATCCAAGTTCGCCCCGTAGACCTTTACAAATCCGGTCAGCCCCTCAAGCACCTGCCTGTTGTATGAAATCGTTGCGTCGAGGGAAGCATACGCCTTATCCACCCCTGCATCCAGATTTTTAATTCCATCTAAAAGCTGCCCAATCCCACTGTTTAAGCCGGCAACACCGTCCTGTACCCGACAGGCTCCGCCAGACAGTTCCCTGCTGCCCGCCGCAAGGGAAAAAACACCCTCCCCTGCCGCCTCAAAACCCGCTTCAAACTGTGCTGTACCATCTTCCAATGTTTTGCTGCCTGCCGCTAACGCCGCGGAACCCTTCTTCGCACTCTTAACCCCTGCCACAAAGCTGTCAAGCCCCGCCGAAAGACTTCCCGCCCCGCCGTTGAGGTCCTTCGCGCCCGCCGCAAGCACCAGCAGATTCCCGGAAAGTGTCGCCGCACCCGCAGAAAGGGTATTTGCACCGTCCTTTAACTTTCCGGCACCATCTTCCAGTTCCTGTGCACCTTCAAAAAGTTCCGATGCGCCGTCCTTTAATTTCACTGTGCCGTCCACCAACGCATCCGTCGCATCGCCAAGCTTTGCAAAGGCGCTTCCAAGGGAATCCAGATTTCCCTCACCGTCAAGTGCAAGCCCCGAAAACAGGCTGTTGGTCGCCACCGTAAACGTGTTGGTCAGGGAGAAATCCACCATGTCCGCCGTAATCTCGGCATAATCTGCCGCGTAATCTTCCGGCAGGCCAAGGCTTTGCGCTACCCCCGGCATCCCGACTAAGACTGCCGCACAGACATTGCCCTCATGCAGCAGCCTGCCGCGCGTCACTTCAATATTGGTGAATTTCTCCTCATCAAGAAGTACCGCCGTCGCCATCGCAAACGGCACAACGATCTCCTCCTGCTTACCGTCCACCGTAGCAGTTTCTTTGCGGTTGTTGTAATAGTCAAAACGGATTGTCACCTTGCCGGACTTCCCGCAAAGCTCCTGCGCGGAAATCTCCTTCCCGTCAAGGAAATATGTTACCCTAACACCGACCGGAGCCGCCTCCTGCGCTGTACCGCGGTATGTGATATCACTGCCGTCCGCCTGCCAAGTCAGGCTGTTCCCGTTTTGTGCGAAGCCTTCGTTCCCCTTGACATTGACAATATCCTTTAAGCTTGTGATGTCGGGAAGGCTAGTAAGGGCATCCGGGTTGGTCAGCGTATCCGTGACCACGATCTTATTTTCCTTCCCGTCCGTTCCCGTAAATACATACACTACTTCCTTCTTTGTCATCCCAAGCGCACTCTTTGTCTTTGTGACGGAAAACTCTGGCTCGGAACTCACCCCGACCGTCACCGCGCCGTCTGTCCCGGCATCCACGCGGTTTCCTGCATACAGAAACGTTGCCCCCGCCGAAAGTGCCACAATCAACCCGCCTGCTACCAATTTCTGATATGTCTTCCTCATAATTCCCTCTTTTCTGCCGCCCACGCGGCCTAAATATAAAATTCACACCCTGGCACCACCCTGCGGCCGTGCCGGTAAAACAACCTCCACAACAGCCCCAGACTTTTAAGTTTTAAGGCTTGTGGGACAAATGGGAGTTTTTTGGCATCCCCTTCGCCTTGCCTTCACCTTTTGGCTTATGCCAATTGGTTTTCCCTGCTTTCTTTCCCCTTCCGGCCTGCAGGGGATTTTTCCCCAAGAAAATTGTAACTTGTCTTGACAATCACCTTGTCAAACAACAGTAACATCGACGGAAGCACACAGTTTACGACTACCATACTGATCAGTGCGCCCCTCGCCATCAGCGAACAGAGGGAACTGATCATATCAATATCCGAGTAAAGCCCGACCCCGAACGTCGCCGCAAAGAAGCAGAACGCACTGATCAAAATGGAACCCATCGAGGCTGAAAGCGCCGTTGTCACTGCTTCCATCTTCTCGCTGCCACGGCTTCTTTCCTTGCGGTAGCGCGTTGTCATCAAAATCGCGTAATCTACGGTCGCGCCAAGCTGTATCGTCCCGATCACTATGGAAGCGATGAACGGCAGCTCCGTCTTTGTAAAGCACGGGATGCCCATGTTGATAAATATCGCAAACTCAATCACCGCCACCAGAAGAACCGGCAGGAAGATTGACCGGAATACAAATGCGATGATCACGAACACTGCGATAATGGAAACCGCGCTGACCGTCTGGAAATCCACATTCGTGATCTCAATCAGATCCTTCGTGCAAGGTGCCTCCCCGATCACCATCCCCTTCGCGTCGTATTTTTTTACTATGTCATTTAGCAGCTTTATCTGCGCGTTGACTTCATCGGAGGCGACTTTATATTCCGACGCAACCAACATAAGCTGATAACGCTCCCCTTTCAGCAATGCGGTTAATTCCTCCGGGAAGAAATCCCCCGGCACCGCGCCGCCCGCAAGGGAATCAAACCCAAGCGCAAAGGAAATGCCGTCCACCCGGCCAAGTTCCGCCAGCATATCCGCCGCCGTTCCTCCGTCAAGAGAGGAATCCGCGAGTACCATATGGATGGAATTCATATGGAAATCCTGCTCAAGCTTCTCGTTCGCCGTGATGCTCGCCAGTTCTTTCGGCAACGTGCGGTCGAGGTTGTAATACACATCGGTATGCGTATAGCCGTACAGCGCCGGGAACAGCACCGCCAGAAACAGTGCCACGAACACCCACGAATGTTTTGTGATGAACCCCGCACATTTTCCGATATCCGGGATCAGCGGGCGGTGCATCGTTTTTGCGAGCGCCTTATCAAAAATCAGGATCATCGCCGGAAGGATGGTGATACATCCGACCACCCCGAAGACAACTCCCTTCGCCATCACAAGCCCGAGATCCCTGCCGAGCGTAAAACTCATAAAACACAGGGCGATAAAGCCCGCGACTGTTGTGATGGAACTGCCCACCACAGAAGTTAAGGTATTAGAGATGGCATGCGCCATCGCCCGGTTTTTATCTTCCGGGAAGCGCTGCTGGTTCTCTTTGTAGCTGTGCCACAAAAAAATGGAATAATCCATGGTGACACCGAGCTGGAGCACTGCACTTAACGCTTTCGTGATATAGGAAACTTCGCCAAAGAAATAATTTGTTCCGAGGTTATACACGATCGCCATGCCGATGCTGAGCAAAAACAAGAACGGCGCGAGGAAGGAATCCATCGTGGCCGAGAGCACGAGTACAGAAAGCAGTACCGCGATCATCACATAGATGGGTGTTTCCGAATCCGACAAATTCTTTGTGTCCGTCACGACGGCGGACATCCCGGCAAGGAAGCACTGCTTATTGCCAATCTTTCGGATCTGCTCGATTGCCTCCATCGTCTCTGATGCAGAAGTCGTATTCTCAAAGAAAATTGCCATCAGCGTTGTGTCGCCGTTGTGGAAAACATCAAGCAGCTTTTTGGGCAGCAGCTCCATCGGCACACGGATATCCAGAATGCTGTCATACCAGATAACCGAATCCACCCCATCCACCTGCTCAATCTCTTTTTTTAGCTCCGAGACATCCTTGCTCTCCATGCCTTCTACCATAAACATGGAGAAGGCACCCTTTCCGAAATCCTCAAGCAGAATATCCTGCCCCACCATCGTGTCGATATCGCCCGGCAGATAATACAGTATGTCGTAGTTTACCTTCGTGTTGATGTACCCAAGCACGGAAGGTATCAACAGCAGGATACTGACCACAAAAATCGGGATCCGGTACTTCACTACTTTCTTTCCAAAACTCACCATTGTTCCTCATCCTTTCCTTATGACCATTGGTCATTTTCTTTCTGTCCGGTATCATATCATGAAAATGACCGTTCGTCAATACCAAAATTGACCATTGGTCACTATTTAATATTCTGTTTAGATTCGTTAGAATTTCTTTTGAAAAGAATGGGAATTTTGCCCCGAAGGGGCTCACATACCTTGCAAAGTTAGAACAGAGTATGGTATACTAGAAAGCAAGCAAAAAACGGCAGGTTCTAAGACCCGCTCATTCT
>ERZ808040.1022-NODE-1022-length-20634-cov-4.145060_pt1 | contig 20634 bp, 31 predicted proteins | sample MGYA00380191_ERZ808040 | MGnify/ENA primary metagenome ERZ808040 (study PRJEB31490, sample SAMN06133395) | mouse gut metagenome | isolation source: J6 | host: mice | place: China: Chengdu | collected 2015-05 ...
ATCTTTTTCTTCCAATTCATTTTAGGGTTTACTGCTGGCTTACGCATAATATAAAAATCTGGCCTTCCGTTTTCTAACTCTACTGTAATAATTCCCCACCAATCTGGCACATGCTCTTTAATATGTAGGGCATGCCGAGTCCCTACTACTGCATAATTAAAATCATAATATTGGTTATAATCAATAATCTGCCTTGCCAGCCTTGCATAAGTATCTGCGTCACTTTTTATTTCAATACCATAAAGTGCTTTTGGTGTTACCATCATTACATCTGCACGTGACCTTCCTATCTTTTGTTCTTCCAAAATACGGATTTTTCCATACATTTCTTCTAAAAAGTCAAATAAAGGCTCCCTAATATCTTTATCATAAAGCATTTTATCCTTCCTTTCTTTTGTTTATATTCATTTTTTATCAGCTTTATGCTATAATATTTACTACATTGTCCTTAATTGCATTAATTGTATGTACTAACGAATCTCTTGTTTTTCCTTCAAAAATCATATGAATTTTCTAACTGAATTCCTTCTTGCTTCTCTATAATTGGATCTACAAGCCTTATAATAATTGGGGCTTTTTGATTTTTATCCTCTTCTAAGAACTTCATTAATCCCCGTAATTCTTCCCTAACCTTTTCTAACATAAAAATATTACCAGATTCCCAAAATACATCTGTTTTCATTTCTTGTATAAGATCTATTTTTTCCTTTACTGCTGGAATATTTCTCTTTTTTTCTAACATATATGCTATTTCGCATAAGAAAATGTTGTTTTATTTTCCAGCTTTGCTAAAATTAACCCATATATAAAATTATCAAACCGCTTTGCTGCCTCATCTGTATCTTCCATTACAACAATAGGCGCAATTTCCTTTAATAATTCCCCTTTATTCCCATCACTTAAATACTGGAAGGTTTCTATATTTTTATATTTTTCTATATACTGCCTTTTTAACTTTACTGTTATTAACTTTGTATTTAAATTTTCTTTCTTTATAATCTGCCCCATAGCAATAATCGATCCATTCAATAAACTCAAATAATCCTTTTATAGAAGCTAACGCATCACTTGCCTGCACATTCCGTTCCGTATGGACAGCCATATTCCCTAACCTAATAATATATGGCAATTTACCCCATGTATTATAATCTAATGCAAACCGGAAAGTAGGTTCATAAATTAATGACTGTAAATTATCCTTATATGGCATCTGCATAGACGTATCGGCAGAATATACCCATTTTACAGCAAGCTCTAATGCCTTCCTACAGCCTACGGCGCACATGGCAGGAGAGGAATAATATATTTTTTCTGCTTCTATTGCCGCTGGTGTAAATAATACATATTCTGTTTTATTTTTAAGAAATTGGAAATTAGACATTTTATATTCATCTCCTTTATAATATCTTTTTATATATGGCAGGAAATATTAACCCCTTAATTTTTGAATTATAATTCTGCTCCAATCCCATAATAATTACTGGCACACATATTAGTGTCTTTCTGTTTTTTCATTATATATGTCCTGTTATCCTTCAATACGAAACTCCAGTACACGGCCTATTAAATCAATTGGTTCCACTCCAAATTCATTTGCTAATCTCTCTAACTTCTTATCAATTAAATCCCTATTTTCTTCTTGAAACTTCTGCAAATCTTCTCCATAAATAAACAATTCGCTAATTCCATTTGGCTTTGCCCCAATTTTTTTCATAAGCTTCTGCGAAGCATAATTATCAGGTTCTACCCTGCTCCTATATATCCTTTTCCCTGTTAAACCTGTTAGGGCACTTAACATTAAGCTAAGTGCATGATATCCATAACCTTGGTTTCTATATTTTTTTAGAAGCTCTATCGCTAATTCCCAATTCTTTTTATTCAAATTCTTTATTCCACAATACCCCACATATTCCCCTGTAGCTTTATCAAAAATAGAATAATTGGCTGCTGTGTCCTCCAAAAAGGATTCCCATAAATCTTTTCTAAAGCTTTTTCTTTTAAAAAAACCTTTTATAATGGCACATTCATAAGATACTGCCATATAATTTTCATATTCCTTATTGGATATTGCTTTTAATATTACTTTATTATCTTTAGCAAGAACTTCTCCTCGTTTTGGTAAAATACTTTTATAAAAATCCATATTACCTGCTTTTTTCTTGGGTTTATATAATACTTTATCCATTATGGTATCTACTTCTTTTTTGCTTTTTTATTAAAAGTTTTTCTATTGATTTTAACATACTTAATGTTATATGTTTTATTTTTAATTAACTATTTTTCTATCTTGTTTTTTATATTACTAGCAAAATTCCTAATTAAATTTTTTTCTATCTTTTTATATAATTCATTTTCTTAGAACTTATCTATGTATCTTCCTCCATTCTCCTAGTTCTTTCTGAAACCGTCCTGTATCTGAAAGATAGCCAAGCCAGCTTTGATAAAATTCACTGAAACTATAAGCTGCAAGCCTGTAAACGCCTCCACGGTCTGTATCAAATACCTGCCCATATCTTTCACCCGAAGTAACCAAACCAAAATTCCATTGACAGCCACGTGTTCCAAGAACAAGGAACCCATCCATATCGCACAAACCATTATTATTTTCATAAGTAAAATATTTCTCAGGATTTTTTTCATATGCCCCTATGTCAAACTCAAAGTATTTTTCAAGCCATTTTGCTTCATCAAACAGTATTGGCTGTGGTGTAAATATTTTCGCAAGACTGCACCTATATGCCTCCCAAGATTTCTCAATTCTTGGCGTTTTTCCTTTCCTCATAAAATTTCCAAATGGATATATCCCATAATCTGGGCCTGCGCCTCCATCTCCAACTTCTGTAATAAACCGAATATAATCTTCTGGAAGCAAAAAATGATACTTTTTCTCTACTTCATGTATAAATCCCTGATCAATAGGAGGATTTAGTTTATACTTATGTATCGAAACACCAAACATTTCATACTCTGGATCCATGTATTGTGCCTGTTTAAGTATCCTTTCTACTTCCTTTCTCTGAAACATACTACGCCTCTCTAGAACCAAAATTATCGCTCCATTTTCACAGTATATTCTGTTGTTCCTTCTTCCAACTGTCGCTCTTGTGTCAGAGAAAAGCCATGACGTTGATAAAAACGAATGGCATGAATATTCTTTTCTAGTACAAATAAATCCTGAACATCAAATTTTTGTTTCAACCCACTCACGGTAGTTAGGAGCAAGACAATTATGTGGATTGCCTCATGGCAGTAGGGGGATACCGCTTTCGCTCCGCCCGCTACTGCCATTATTATTGTTTTGGGTAATTCCTCCCCTACCTAAGAGGAAGGGGATTCCTTGTTGTTAGTTGTTGAAAAAAGAGTCTACATACAGCTCTATAAGCTTCTTGCCTTCTATATGAAACATTCCCTTTACAAATTCATTATCATATACCCAAATATTTTTCAGCTTTTCAGGGTTTGCTATATAATCTTGCACTAAAGGGTAAACCTACATTTCCCCAAATGAAACCTTATCATTATGAAAAATTTTTCTATAATTCATCCGTTTCGTAAAAATCAATATTTCAGCCAATCTTGAAGTGTCTTGCACTTTTGCCTTTCTAATATAATTCATAAGCATATCCTCAAAATTTCAATTTATCTATTTGGTGGACGAAGGCGGCGAATTGGTTTTGGAGTTCTATTGATGGAACTGGAATTTCCAAAGTCTCTAATATCTATTGATTAAGATTTTGAATATTTACCCCTCTTCCTGCCATCTTTTGACGCATTGAATCTGTTTTTAACACTCTTAATAAATAAGGAACTGAAATAGCATCGTCTGTTTTTCTATATCTAATACAAAACCCGCTAAATGTTGTCGGTACATTACTTGGATAAACAACTACGCTTCTTCCAACAAGGGCTTTATTCCCATTTGATCTCACAAAAACAATATCTCCATCTTTCAAAAGATATTCCTCTGAAGGCATTTTATTCAATGATACTTTTGGTAATTTTTCCACACTATCAATAATAGTCAAGTCTTTAAAATCTCCCACTCCTAAACAATGAATTTCAATCCCAGTATCTTCATAATGAAAATTCATTCCATTCTTACAATTACCCATACTTAAGAAAGGCTTTTTCATCCAACCTTTGGGATTCTGAACAGGATCCCCAAATATCTCCACAAATCGGGATTTGATTAACTCATCCTATCTCTCTATTTGTTCTTTCTCTTCTTCAATAGGCATTTGAACTTTATTAAGAATTCTGACTATTTTCCTTTGCTCTTCAATATTTCTTGATGGAATGAGCATTTTTCGCATTGCTGCTTGAGTAAGCTTCATCCGCGTTGCCCCATTAACCATTCCATCAACTATATAAAACATTAACAAATAACATAAATAATCAACATCTATACTCTCTTTAGGTTTTAATACATGTGCGTGATTATTTACCCAAAACTTACCAGATACCTTGTATGCTATAGTTCTTTCTTCTGACCCAAAATTTCCACCATCTTCAGCAAGCAATACAAATTCATCATCAAAAATATACTCTGCCACATAATCTTGAACCCCATTGGCACCATAATAAGGGTATGAGCCCTTCTTTCTGTCCTTTGCCGTAATCGGCACTCTCATTGAATCTAATATATCACAGCAATCTTCCAATAACATCATTTCTATAATTCATCTCCACAAAATCTAAATCATGCTATTTTCTCTTTTACTGCCTCCAACACATACAATGTTTCCGGATCAATATCAATACATTTCGTATTATCTCGGTTTCCAGACACATCCCATGCCAAAGTGTCATTCATTATAGTACAGGTCAGCATAAAATAGTCAATCTCTTTTAAAATGGCAAATACCTCTTTCTCCAACAATGGCTTTACATCATAACATACAATTTTACCGTCTTCAAAATAAACATATACCGTATGTTCCTGTGTTGGAACCACCTGAACAATTTTAGGAAACATATTATCTTCCTCCCTTACATCAATGGTCTTATTTTATTCAACGGTTTACCATCTTTAGCCAACTCCCAATTTTGCATAAGTTCATCCTGATGCAATACACACCATGCTAAAACCAACTTTAACTGTCTGGATAGCAATGCACCTTTTATAACTCTTACCTCGTTAATTTCCACCAAAGCCTTGTTTCCATCTGTATATTATGCCATATACTTTCTATGAGACAATTTCACATTACTCTGATTAACCATAGCGTATTGCATTGTAGTATCAATTTGCTGATGTGCTAATAATTTCTGTACTTGCTCAATAAGCATCCCTTTATCAATAGCTTTTGTTGCCATTGTTCTTCGAAATTTATGTGGATGAATATTATATATCTGCAATTTTCTACCTAATTCTCTTAACCTTGTTTCTATTCCACTTATTTGTAGTCTTTGATATGGTACATTAAGTGATACAAACAAGGCAGGATTACAATCTACTCTTTCTGCCAAATAATTCTGTATATGTAACTTAGTTCTTGCATCAAAATATACTTTACGTTCTTTATCTCCTTTTCCATAAACAATACATTCTCTTTCCTCAAAGTCCAAATCAACAATATCTAAATTAACTGTAACTGTTCTAAATTCTCATCTGAAATCATTTCTTTGACTACTTTTTTAGTTTTTACTTTGTGAATTCTTCGTATAGGATTTTTTAATATGTAATTACGAACTAGAATATCTACCTTATTTAACATTGTTCTAATGGTACTTCTATAATATTCTATTGTTCTTTCAGAACAACCCTCTATTCGTCCCGCTTATAGATTGTATTAGTTGCATTATAAACTAATATAAACTAAAATACAATCAAATTAAGGAGATAAAGGAAACTACTATAACTTTTATAAACTACAATTCATAGATGTTTTTTTATAAATCATGAAAAAGGTGGACATATTGTGTACATTGTCCACCTTACTATCTAACATTCTTCCCAATTCTACTTTTTTTCAAATAAACTATTAATAAACATATTATAACTTATACTGCTGCCCCTCTCTCATTTGTCTGAAGCATATGCCCATCTGCCGCAAAAATGTAGGTCTCTTCTCCATATATAGGGTTTTTAATCATTAACATTTCCTTATGGGCCATACTGCCATCATTCTTTAGAAAATACCATTTCCCTTCGTCCTTTAACCAGCCTGTTTGCATAATCCCTTCTAGATCGAAATGATACCACAATCCTTCTACTTGCTTCCAACAATTTTTACATATATTTCCATTGGTATCTCTGTATTTCCATCTATCCCCTTCCTGTGTCCAGCCCGATTTATCCCCATAATCCACATATGAGATGTTGACATCTACTCTTCCTACAATCCCTTGAATACTTCCTGTATCTGTGTGCTGCCAAAGTGCAATATCCTCTCTATTACAAACTTTGTTATAGTACGCATACCAAATAGCATACCCTTCTTCCTTTAATTGTGTCAAGTTAAAATATTGGTTTGCATAATCCTTATTGGTATACACCATTGGTATGTATCCTGCTTCCTTCACTTCTCTACAAAAAGCAAGTGTCATATCCATAACCAACTGCCTTGTTACCTTGACACCTTTTCTTTCTGCATAACGGACAGAATCATACTCAAAGTCAAAGGCGATTGGATATGCCACCTGATACTTTTTCGCTTGCTGGATACAATACTGGGCCTCCCTTTTTGCCATCTCTGGCGTATAAGCATACGAAAACCAGTATAGACCTAAAGGGATTTCATTCTCTATACAGGCAGCAGCATAGGGAACCAGCCTCTCATCTATGTTGTTTTTTCCATATCCAGCACGCAAGATAACAAAATCTACTGCTTCCTTTACCTGATTCCAGTCTGTTACTTTGTTTGCATAGGATAAATCAATTCCCTTTTTCATGCTTCCTCCTTTAACTCTGGTAGCCCTGCTACAGATGTGAGCATAGATAAAATTCCTGCTAGTAAAGAAGCAGAAACTACATACTTCCAGTCTACTTGTCCCATAACTGCTGCTGTCCCAATTCCTGCTACCGCTGCCTGTGCAACCGTTTTTATTGCCCTCACTCCTGCCTTTTTTGTCCACTGAATCCAATCTCTCTTCATTGCTTTTCCTCCTATACAATCATAATTAATGCCCCTATTACAGCCCCCATAATTGTACTAATAGCTGCTGTTATCATTGCCATTTTAATCTGTCTATGTGCCTCTGCTGGTTCCTGTTCTAGCTTCTCTAATCGTTCTCCTTGCTTTTCTAACTCTTTTAACATATTTCCCATATTCACCGCCATTTCTTTTACTGATATGGTTAGATCACTGATTTGGCGTACACTTTCTTCTACTAATTCTAGCCTTTTATTTTGTCGGTTATTTTCATCTATCAACCGTTGATTTTCTGTTTCCATAGTTCTTCGGAACTCGTCATGCTCTGCCCTTGTAATTGCTGTATCCATCTTCTTTCCTTTCTCCTAGTTCTCTTCTACTGCCAACTCCTGCCTTCCAGCCCTCTCCAATTCTTCCTTTACTTCTTTTCTTAACCCTTCTGGAACCTGCCCATAGTTCTTTCTTCCTGAAAGAATCTGATTCACCCATAACCTTGTAATAGCTACTTTACTCATCTTTTTCTCCTTCCCTTTCTGTTGCATATACTTCTGTACTCATTTCTAACAAACACTCTTCCAACTGTTCTATCCATATTGCCTGGCTATCCATATCTCTTGCCTGCTCTTCTAACTGTTCTTCTTGTTCTGCTATCTTTGCTTTTAACGCCAATACTTCTGCTTCCATAGTACTTGGTGTTACCTGCTCTACTTCATATCGTTTTCCTATATAATTCACGGTAAACTCTGAATAATTGTAATACACACATTTTGGTTCTTGATCCGTTTCGTTCTCATAATATTGGATTGGTTCTTTGTTTTCATTAAGAAGCTCATACAATGTATGAAAATCAGCTTCTTCCTCCTTCACGATAAACCGCAATACCATTTTCCCATTTGGATACCGATATGGATAAAACTCCCTTACTTTTACTATCGTTTTTCCTACTTGAATCTGCATTTCTTTTTTCTCCTTCCTTTTTTAACTAGACACTCCTACAAATAATATCCTTTATTTTTATCATAGAAGAACTAATATCAATAATAAATGCTCCTATTCTTCCCTTTAAAACCACATCATCTCCCTCATTACCTACATAAATCCGTTTGCAGTTTACTGGAATACTATCTTTTATATACCCATAATAACATTCATCTACTGTATCATATTCCATATATAAAGTTTCTGACGTTTTGCCTGTATCATATCGAAAAAAAGTTTCATCCTTTCCTTCTGACCAAATAGACATTTCTATTGTAAAGCCTTCTCCAAATACCACATAGCTCCCATTCAGCAATACACATATCTCTGCTGTTATTAATGTTTCTGCATTGTCAATTGCATTTGCAATAATTATATTTGCCTTACCATTTCTGACACTTGGAAAAACATTCGCATCCCCAAATACTGAATATAAAACCTCAATCGTTACTCCTTCTGGCCATATCGTTTCCCATGCCCCATTTTTATAACTCTTTCCTTCTGTAATCTCCCTCCATGCCCCACTAGAATACCGTTTGATACTGGTGACATCTTGCCATGCCCCATTTGCATATCTCTTTATACTCATCTCATCACCTCACCAAGCCCAAAGGACAGAACTACTAGGAGGCGTAGAAGATTGGATCGCCACTCCTTTGACACTTGTTGCCACAGGTACCCCATTGGAAAAATATACTGGCTGCATTGTAGAACCTGCATTGGCATTTAACTTATTGGCAGAACTGGCAGCTCCCCCTGCTGTAGCAGAACCTGCATAGGTATGGGTATGCCCCGTTTTTGCAAAAGCAGAAGCATGGTATCCATCTACAGTATCCGCATTACATTGATCTTCCTCTGCTTTCGCATCCCATTTTCTCTTTTCTTCTTCGGTTACATGAACCTCCCCATCTTTTACATGTTTTTCTGTTTCCTCTAATTTTTTCTTTAAGTATACATCGTTGTTTAGTAACGTGCCCTTAATCTCATTTTCTAGCTCTGCTGTTAAATACTCCTCTTCTTCTACCTGATGGATCTCCTGCTGAAACTCTGGTGGTTCTTTGATGGCTAAATTCCCCACTCTCTTTCCTCCTCTCTTTTGCTCTTAGCATAGAAAAAAGCACCCTATTCAGATGCCCTTACTTTCTATTTTTACAATACTTTCTTGGCTGCCCCATTTACTCCTACATACATACTACACCTCTTTACCTTCCCATTTACCCCTGCATAGGCTGCTTGGATTGCCCTGCTTACGCCACTCACTCCTACAAAGGAACCATGGTTGTCATTACAAGCTGTGTTGCAAGTCCCTGTACAGGTTCCACTACAAGTGGTCTTACAGCTATCTTTACAACTTTCCTTACAAGTATCTTTGCAATCCCCTTCACAACCTCCTTTACAGCTCTCTTCACAGCTCCCTTCACAGCCTCCCTCACACCCAAAACAATGCCCATCACAACCTCCACAACCAATACAGCTCCCTGAACAACTGTCATCACAAGTTCCTTCACAATGCACCCAGCATCCATCTCTACAGCCCCCAGAACAAGCCTCCCCACAAGGGCAATCACTATACATTCCCATCTCTTCCTCCTACGCTTTCCCTCGAAATACAAGGTTTAAATATCTTGTTTTTTCTGTATATGTTGTATAAATAGAAGATAAAATAGGAAAGTCCTCATAGGTTTTCAGTCGGTTCCCTTTTTCATCTAAGGTACTAAAACAATCCATTCCCACAGTCTGGTAGTACTGGACTGCTTGATCTCCTGTTATACTATCTGGTTCTGCTACATCAATCTGGACGACTACTGTCTTGGTTGGCACCCCTCCTTCCAGATCAATCCGTTCATCCACACGGTTTACATTCTTCCATTCTGTTTTTCCATCTTGTAAAAGAAGTCTCATTCCTTTTCCTCCCTTGCTAATTCTTGTAACATCTCATATTCTTCTTTCCCTACAATTCCTTCTGCCTTCTCGTATGGCAGAAAACATCTCTTTCTTTCTAGTAACCCTTTTTTCCTATAATAAGTGTTCCAAAAATATACATTTGCTAATGCTCTTGCCCGATGCATCCCACAAATAAAAGTCGCCCTTTTATCTGGTGTCCCAAATACTTGGTAATTATAAGCGGTACACCATGCACAACCATCTGCTATGGGACAAGAAAAACACTCCTCTGTCGATTGGGATTTTCTTGTAATGTTACGGAAACAAGAAAGGCAATCTTGACTATATTTTGAAACCCCTATCCCTTCCTCTAAACTTCCAATTACCATTGGTTCCTGCTCTGCCCCTAGAGAAGTCTCCATAAAGCGGATACAAGGATATAAGATTCCATCTGGATCACAGGCTAACATCTGCCCCGTTGCTCCACACCAATTTTCATTCTTCTTCTCTTCCAAGGGCTGAAAACCTTCTTCTTGAAAAAGAGAACAATAATGGCTTTCTACCAGTTCTTGTTCGATATAATACTCTGCTAATTTCTTTAATTGTTGATAAAAAATAGCTGGGTGGACTTGGTTATCCCACACATCTTCAAACACGCAATTCGCGTGAACATCTTGAAATCCTATTTTATGTAAATGGATCATGGATTCATATAGAAATCGAATATTTTCTGGTGAAATGGTGACTTTTGTCCCTGTACACCCATAGTTCCTTATACTATGTTTTACTGCCTTTATTACTGTATCATACGAAGGGCTTCCATCTGGAAACCGCCGGCAAGCATCATGCAGCTCTTTATTTCCATCAATCGTAATATTTAACGAAGTCCAGTTCCCATACTCTTTCAAGAACTCCTGAAATCGTTTATCAAAATATAAGATCCCATTGGTACAAATCGAAAACCGATGGAACTCTAACCACGGGTGATGGAGAAGGATCATTCTTTCTGTTACATAATCACAGATTCTTCGGATTAACTCGATCTCCAACAAAGGTTCCCCTCCAATAAACTCGATCACAATTCCCCCTGTGTTATCTTGACTGATATACTGGTCCCCTCTTGCTGATAAAAGCTGATCCACAAATTGCTTTGCTGTCTCAAAGGACATGGATTTCTTTTTCTTATGGGTCTGGTAACAATAACTGCAGTTCAAGTTACAATCATCTGTTACCTTAAAGGTAACGGTCCTTACTGCCCTCCATGTCCCTTCTGCTACCTGCCCCTTCTTTTCCTCTAAATCAGGAAATAGCTTTGCAATATAATCTGGATAATGGATTGGCCTGTATCGTTTTCTCATACAGATACTCCTTCTTCTGGTGTTGGTATTGGTATATCCAGAAATACCACACAGATACTACAAGTACTATATTCCAACGACCACTGGAACCTCCTGCCTGCATACTCCTGAAGGATACAAGTATTTACATATTCCACCATTTGTTGGAATTCCCGATAAGAATCGTCATAGAATTCCTGATAATAGGAAAGGATTTCTTTGTTATAAACCCCATTGGTATCTTTTAAAATACTTCGTAGAATCTCTTTCCTTCCCCGATATAAATAAGTAGTACGTTCTATCTTGGCAGCCAGTTCTTCTGTAATGGTTATGGTTACTTTCTTTTCTTGTGCCATGTCTTTTTCCTTTCTTTTCACTATGAATCTTTTTCCTTCCTAAAAAATCCTCTTAAGAATATAATAAATACACTTCCCCATTATTTAAAGAACCAGGGACAGACGTACCAAACTTCACATTCCTCAACTTGGAAGTGGCGTAATCTGTCCCTGGTTTTACTGAAACATTCTCTGGAAAAGTACCTGCTGTAATGGTGCTTGCACTTTGTGTATGCGCTGATGGGGGCATAGAGGAAGGTAAGGTAACATCCATTCTTACTTTTTTTGTCGCATTATCCCCATTTATGGATACATTGTACCCTGCTACAATCTCCACCTGGGCAGTCTTACTATTTGCCTCTACCAGCACATTCCCAACTTTCACCTTACTAAAAGCGTTCTGGTTTACTTCTGCCCCTGCTGCCACATGGTCCAATTTCTGCTTATCCTCAGGAGACATCAATCCTGCTTTTGCTTGGGTTGCTTCCTGTGTGGCAGTAGTATCCCACTTCTTTTTCTCCTCTTCTGATACATGTATCCCTGTATCTGTCGTATGCTGATTCGAATTAAGAACCATTTCTTCCAGCTTTTGCTTCAGGTATATATCATTATTTAAAAGCTGCCCTTTGATTTGATTCTCGATATTGTCAGTAATCAAATCGGACTGTTTTACTTGGTACACTTCACTTGTAAACTCTGCTGGGCTTTTGATTGGTAAATTTGCCATACCTTACCACTCCCTTCTTAAAAGATCTCCTGGATCGAAAAATCGAAGAGCATATCATCATCTTTCCCTTTCTTAAGGAAAGTCCGATACATTACCAAATCCCCCTCTTCGTCAAATAGCCCTACTTCGGAGATATATTTCTGGGCTAGTTCGGTTTTCCCTAAGCTGGACTTATATTCACATGTGGTAGGGATTGGGTACCCATGGGAATCCACTTCCCTTCTTAACAACTCATTACGAAGAGATACTTCTTCCCCTGTTACTGGTAAGGGAGTGCCTGCCTCATCTACCCCTCCTTCCCCATAAGCAATATATTTAATTTTAGGCAGTGCCATATCCCCTGCATGAGACTTGCACATCTTTTCCCTGCCTTTTTGTGTAATTACTGCATTTGCCATCTTTTTCTCCTTTCTTTACAAAATTTCATGGATTATTTTACTATCATATTTCCTTGTCCCATTATATTGGTATTTGCCATTATACTGTGTTAGGTGCTTCCCAACGGTTAAAGAAACCTGATAGGTTGGAACGCTTCCTTTATGAGCCGTTTTTATTTTTAACCGATTTTCTATCCCAACTTTAGGGTTTGTTTCTAATAGATAAAATATCTTTGTTTTTTTATTTTTGATTTGTTGCTCTGTTTTATCATGTAACCACATTCTAGGAATGTGATCGTATACAAACAAACGTGGGATATGATAAGAAAGTTTTGTAGGGTATAAATCAACAAAGGAATCGGTTTTATAGCCATTATACTTATATCTGCCATAAGGTGCTGTCCCATCATACATGAGATAGGGTAAGTTATAGCGAGGATAGAAATCACTTATCATAGTTAAGCAATTTTCATATTTAATTAGGTATTTTATCCAATATTCAAATATGTAAACTATTACATCTAAATGTGCGCTCAACCGCTTAACCTTATATAATGTTTTTTCAAAATTTTTATGTTTCTGTGGATTTATATCTTCCAGATTTTTTACATAAATTCTAAAATACCCAGGGCTTCCTCCATACTCAAACCATTCAGTTATTTTTCCGACAGTTCCATAAAGAACATTGACAAACTCCTCTACTGCTTGTGGTGTACCTGCAGTTGTATACCAAATGAGTGTATTTTTTACAAGTTGTCGTTTTACATCAAGACTTAGTGTACTCTGGTAAAACTGAGTACGCAATTCTGAAGCCAAAAGATCTATCACTTCTTTTGGTTGTTCATCTAAATTATCGTAAAGATAAAGCCTCTGACTGTATTGGAAAAGGATACGGCAAGCCTGCTGCAGTGCATAACTTAATGCCTTTACTTCTGGCTTTTTAGTTATGTTTCCAGGCATAATATCTATTAATTGCCCATCATAATAGCTAATCATTTTCAAGGCCTCCATATATAACCGTCACCCCAGTACATTGAGCCTTTGCTGTTTCTTCTATCACACGAAACGCTGGTGATCGAACGACTGCTCTTTTTACTCCTGCATTATTCAATCTAGCTATCAACTCATCTGGGTTTATGTCTCGCCCAATTCTAGCAGCCTGCCACAATTTATATTTTTCTATTGCCTCTTCCGCTTGTTCCTTGATCTTCGCTACCATTGTGCTATCACTGGTATTTATATAGTAAGTAACATTTATCTCATACTCCTCAATCTCTGGTCTTTTAATTTGCACATAATCCGTAAGCGGTCGTTTTCCTCTTTGATTTACTGCTTCAGTCACAGTTGCTATCATGGTATCACTTGGAATTGTCCCATCTGCCATAATAAAGCGTATATCTACTACAGTAGGTGTAGGACTTGTAATCTTTACATCACCTATATTTGGATTACTGTTTTTTACCCAGTATTCATAAGCATCATCAGGTCCTGCCGTGGAGTAACTGGAAGGTGCAAGATAAATTCTTTCTGCCATATTCTGATCAGATTCTACTTCTGTCCCACCAGTACTTTTCTCCGTATTCGTAACCTTAAAAACAAAGCCTATAGGATCCACCAGTGTAGAAAGCTCTCCGGCCGCAAAATCATTGCCAATTATTCCTGCTTCTGTACACTCTGCCATAACAATAACTTCCGTTTCGCCTGGCGGTATCTCTGTATACTGAATAGTAGCAAAATACACTTCATAATCTGCTGTCACTCTAGTTCCCTGGGGGATGCTTGTAGCTGCCTCTCTTTTTCCCGAAAGTGTAAACTTAATTGGTACTTGCGCAGCCTTTGATGCATTCCTAGTAACTTTCTTAAAAGCTCCCATATGATCTAAATAATTACCATAAGCATACTTTAAAAAATTCATTTTTCCTGCCTTATCTATATTCTGTAAACCTTGATAAATCAATTGCGCACAACTTAACATAATAATGCGATTGGGATCTGATTTAGATAGTTGTATCTTTTTTCCCGTAATCTCCTGATATTTTGTTATAAAATCGCTTAACATACGACTTTGTATATCTTCCAATGACAGCTCCCCTATAAAAGAAATATCTGGTAAATTATCAATTGTATTTAAAATATCCGACAATCCTTGCCATCTCCTTTACTCCTCTGATTCTTCAATGTCTGCATCTCCTATATCTTCTGTGTTCTTTGGTCCAATAATAACCTTTGGAGTCAAATTCCCGTCCTCTGCTTGCGTATACTCAATATTTAATATTTCAGCCTTGTTCTCATAAATCTCTGTTTTCTCAATAACTTCCAAAGCAAACAAATTTCTTGCCACATTCGTTGGACAGCTTTCAAATGTTTGATTTAATCCAAAGTTCCGATCACCAGGACAAGTACCAGCCCTGGTACCATAAAGTAGATCAAGGTTTCTTTGCATTTTTTCTAGTTCAGTCGCATTGATATAGTCAAATCCTATGATTACTATTTCTGGCGCATTGAACATATATCTATCTCCTTTTCTTTACAAATATTCCTCCAAAGTGATGTCACAAATAATCTTTACAACTTCACCATGGTTTAAAATCGTGTCCCAGCTCTCGCTGATTTCTGTTATAACGTACTTATTGGTTCCCACTCTCTTACTACCAATAACCACCGTCTGAGGTTTTCCCGTTTGTATCAGTTTCTCTATATTCTCTACCGTTTTGCGCGGCTTCACGCCATGTTCTGCGTTGAGAGTTATAGTAAAAGTAAGTTGATCAGCATCTGATCCTAAAAACTGTTTTTTTGGCTTTTTGCCTACACGGGAATGGGAAGCCCAACGCCCCTTTACAGTTCGCTGCATCTTTTTGAAATTAAGAATTTTCATATCACTGGTTTCAAATACAACTGTTTTTCCTATATGTCCTATGGCCATACAGCTGTCCCCCCTCCTACTCCTACCACCTGTTCTAAAGCTGCAATCCTTTTTTCATGATCGTGAAGTTTCTTCAAAAGTTTTTCTGTCTCCATAGCTTGATATGTATCACTACCATCTAAAGATCCGATTATTGTATGCTCCGCTGCTATCGTCAGTACGCCATCTTTATAATTGATATAAGCACCCTCACCTAAATCTTTGTGGAAAGTCCCCGGATTTCTTGCTGCATTGTGTTCATTCCAGTAAGTACCTAATACAATTCCCATTTCTGTTCCATTACTTAAATGAAGCACGATCACTTTTGCCCCTATCATGGGCAATTTATATTCTTCGTTAAAGGTTGCATAGGGCAGCAATTCCGTAACCTCACCATCTCGATCTTCATACAGTACACTTACCATTCCAGTCTCTGCGTCCACACTACTTACCGTTCCAATTCTGTTGCCCTCATCTGCCATTCTTTATTCTCCTATGCTTTTTTTAGGCTCCCTTTTTCGCACCAGCCATATCGTGTTCCACCTTGGCGCTTCGCTATTCCATACGGAAATTTATAATCTCCTCCTAAAATCTGCGTTATATACATAGTCATATTATTGCACAGATTTGCTTTACCTCCGTTTCCACCCCAGTAAGCGGAACCATTTACAATTACTTTATCACCTACTGCAAGGATTTCACTAGTAGTCATCTTACTTGTTCCTTGTTGCTCGTTCATTGTACTTGCCGCATGAATCCGTTTCTGGCACTTATGTAATTCCAAGGTCATAGTATAAGCCTCATCTGGTCCTATATGATGTGTTACTTTATCAACAAAATATTTTCCAGATAGCTGATAAAGTTCGGCTATCATTATGGTATTTCCTGCAGCAATATGATTGTTTGCCATAATAGTAACTGTCATTGTCACAGCTTTTTCATTTTCAGCATTTACTCTGGCACAAGCTTTTAATTGAGCTTCTTGTAAACTCTCAATCTTCTCATTAATGGTAAGGATTCTTTTTCCTCCTCCAACTATGCACTTCATTTCTTTATCATCTTTCGCCGATGTATAGGTTATTTTTGCGCCTGTGTATGTTCCGACTAAAGTAGTATTATATGACCAGTCCTGTAAATCTGCTTGCTTTAAAACGGCAACTGGCTTCTTATCCTCAAAAGCCCCTTTATCATAAATTACAATTTTTCCACTATAAATTTTAATTGCCATACCATAATCTTCACAAACTTTTTTTAAAAAACTACTATCAGTTTCATTACTCTGCTCGATAGTTCCAAGTTTTATGATTTCTCCAGTATATTGTAAATCCAAGTAATACTTTTTGGCGATTTCTAAGGCTACTTCTTTAAGTGTTGCTTGTTTCCACGTCTTGCTCCTTCCTGTACTTCTGAAAGCATTTCCTTCTGGGACAGATACACCACCAATTGTACAAGTAAGATTTGGACCAGTATAACTTAAATCGTCAAGACAAAACTTTCCGCAATAAAAACTTTTCTTTCGTCCCTCTTTGTTCCAGTTTTTTTCTATGATTTTAGCTGTTAGTTTATCACCTTTTCGCGGCATCCACTTGTTTGCCCATCGCAAATCTATATTGGTTAATGTTATACTAATTGTGTCACTTTCTCCAGATGCAGGATCCGTATAGGTAAATCCTTCATTATACTCTGCCATAACAGCAGCAGAACGATTTTTTTCAATACTAGATTTTTTAGCCTTTTGGTAAGTTACACTTACACTTGCTTGTCTTGGTGTTTCTTTGTTCATTTGTTGTCCTCATCACTATAATCATCGTAAGGGTCTTTTTCGCTGTTATTCTCTGCTTCTAATCTCCATGGCGGCAAATCATCCCTTTCCTCATACCATGGGATGTTTGGTGTAATTACAACAGTTCCCGCTGAAAAAACTAAAACATCTAAAAGAGGATAGTTATTTTTCATAAGAAGATCAGCATATTGTTCATCACCATAGACCTTATAGGCAATTTCATCCCACGTTTCTCCTTGTATTGTGGTATAAGTTTTCGCCACCTTTACACCTCCTATAATTTCCGTCTTTCTTTATCCCTTTCATATTGTTTCATTAACCTATTAAATTCTGCTTGGCTCATACGATCTGCCTCTATGATTTCTTCTTTTCCAGTGCTTCCATAAAGATTATAAACGGGGCTATACTGTATTATAGGTCCTCCGGCTCCAACAAGTTCTGTCTTTGTCCCTCCACTGCTACTTCCAATTCCTTTCAATTTTTCTATAAAGGTATCAATAATGGAAGATCCTCCACTAACAGCAATTGCCTTATTTAAAATTCCCTCCATTTTTGCCCATAAAGTATCAAGTGGCAAAATAGCTTCTGCTCCATTTTCCCCTACTCCTTGCATCCCTGCTGACGTGTTAAAAATGGTTGGTCGATCAAAAATTCCACCTGAAGCATTCCAGCTTACTGATAAATTTGGTACACTTATACTTTCTCCATTCTCATATGTAACAGAATTTGTAGAAACACTGATAACTGGAAGTTTTGGCTTAGGAATCGTTATAATCATATTTTCAAAAGTTGATTTTATTAGATTCACTATAACATGGACTTTATCTGTAACTATTGTTTCAAGGTTCTGCAATGCTGCTTGTGCACTTGTACTTACTTTTATCCATCCACTATCTAAAGCAGTATTTACTTCCTCTTCTAGGGTTGATGCTGCTTGTATCACTGTTTGCGTATTTTCGGCTATACCTGTTCTAATCGCTATTGCTCCATTAGTTCCCGCACTCATCATTTCTGTATTAAAAGCTGTTATATCTAAAATACCAGTAGTATTTATTGTAGTACCTGCTAATCCAGTATTAAGTCCAGTATTTAATGCAGTCGCCCCTGTTACTCCCATATTTATCATTTCTGTACCAAAAGCTACTCCATCAAATCCTTCTGATGTTATACTATTAGTTAAACCTGCCGAAAAAGCCGACCCTACTTGAGTCCCAGCATTTGTTACTTCACTTGTATCCATACCACTAAAAGCATTTGTTACCATGCTGTTTGCTGCCCCTGCTACCACTTCAGTATTATTAGTAATCCCTGAAGCATAATTATTTACAACTGCTGCACTTTGACTAGAAGTGTCGGGAATGTCAACCTCTCCACCTGTAAACAAGCTCTTAATAGCGTTCCATAAACTTTTTCCTGTACTGATAATTCCCTTAATAATTCCCTTTATTATATCAATACCTACTTGCAGCCAATCTGTTGTAACTACCATCTCTATCAAAGCACCTAACAATTTTACACCTGCAGTTAAAAGATGAGGAATAGCCTGAATTAACCCTCCAGCCAAGGCACCCACTATTTCCCATGCAGCTTGGATAATACTTCCATAATTTGTAAGTAATCCTTGAATAAGATTTATTATAAGTTGTATCCCTGATTGAATCAGGATTGGAATTGTTTGTACAATCCCTGTTACAAGATTTTTGATAATACTTACACCCATCTGCAAAATTTGTGGCAAATTAGAAATAATTCCTTGTATTAAACTTAAGATAAGTTGAATACCTGTTTGAATAAGTTGAGGAAGCATTTGTAATGTGCTATTTACAAATGTTTGTACCAATGCAAGGGCTGTTGGTATGATTGTTGGCAATCGTTTGATAATACCACCTACAAAATTTGAAATTGCCTGTGTCCCGCTACTCATAAGCTGTGGGAGTTGCCCTGTTACACTCTCTGCCAGCTCTGTTACAATATCAATCCCAGCAAGTATAACTTGTGGGACAAGAGTAAATAACCCATTAATAAATATCGTAATTACATCTGCAGCTGTCCCTGCAAGAGTTTCAGAATTTTCTGTCACTCCGCTTATGAAATTTTCTAAAAATTCTATGCCCATGCTGGCTACTTTTGGAGCATAATCAGCAATGGTGTCTACTACTTCAACCAGGCAGCCTCCTACTGCTCCAGCCATGCCCTCCATGCCACCATTTTTATACGCCTCAGCAAGTCCTCCTACCATACTGGTTCCTAATTGGGTCATTTCCCTTAAAGGCACATTAAGGTCCTTATATATACTAATTCCCAAATCGGAAAGACCAGATTTTAAGATGTCAATATCTCCATTCAGGTTATCCAACTGAATCGTATACATATCTTCGCAAGCTCCAGCACTGTTTTCTACTGCTGCTGACAACTCATCAAAGCGATCTGTACAATTTGCCAACATAGCATTTGCCGCTGTAAGGTCAGTCTTATTAAACAATGTCGAAAGTATACTATCTTTCTCGGCATTGTTTAATCCATCCATCGCTCCTTGCAAATCCTTAAATATATAATTTAGCCCACGCATCTTACCTTCTGAATCATATACATCAATACCTAGGCTTTGTATGGCTGCTGCTGCCTTATCTGTTGGGCTTTGCAGACTTAGAATAATATTTCTGAGATGTGTACCTCCTTCTGCTCCTTTTAGCCCATTATCTGCTAAAATTCCAAGAGCTGTATTAAGCTCCACGGTTCCTCCAGCAAGTCCCTTTGCTGTACCTCCTACGGTTAAAATTGCTTCTCCTAATTGCGCAACGCTAGAATTTGCTTTACTTGCAGTTTTTGCCAACTGATCTGAAAAATCTGTAAGATTTTTTTTAGTTGCTTCGATGCCCAAGGCACTCATACTATCTGTCACCATATCACTAGCTGCTGCCAGATCCATAGCTCCTGCCCCTGCAAGATTTAAAATAGTTGGTAAGGCAAGAGCTGCTTTATCTGCTTCATAACCTGCAAGAGCTAAGTAGTTTAAAGCTTCTGCTGCCTCCGTTGCTGAAAAAGCTGTACTTGCTCCACAATCTCTGGCAGCGTTCTCCAGTATTTCAAAGGCTTTTTGTCCCTCTGCTGTAGTTTTATCAATAAGCATAGTAGCAGCTACCTGGCTCATAGCCCCTTCAAATTCTTGTCCCGTATGTATAGCAGCAACCCCCATAGCCCCTACAGCGGCAGAAGC